>Ga0194063_10003079_pt1 | contig 10052 bp, 12 predicted proteins | sample SepL3720m_MetaG_FD_155459 | JGI IMG/M metagenome (GOLD analysis project Ga0194063, IMG submission 155459) | Anoxic zone freshwater microbial communities from boreal shield lake in IISD Experimental Lakes Area, Ontario, Canada - Sep2016-L373-20m | ecosystem: Environmental > Aquatic > Freshwater...
GCATGAAAACGCGCATCCTCCCGGCTCTGGCACGACTTGGGGCTACCCGCCCCAAACCCCGGCAAGCTGATGTCAGCTTGACCACACCCGCAGCCTTCTTTTCCACCAGAAGAAGAGTAACCTTGACCCAAGAACCATGATCTCCCATCAATCCGTCGCACCCATCCACCATAGCTTAGTTTAGCCAATGAGTGGCCGGATTTTCGGGTCCAGCTCAGACACGATGAACTCATTGCTGCGTTTTGTTACTGTTTTCAATGTTAGTTTTGTTAACATGTTTTTCTCCTTTTTTCTTCTTTATTAATGTTGTCGGTATCAATGAGAGCAGGGCGTTGCGATTTCAACGATTGTTACTCTTCCGCATAACCGATCAATACATAAATTATTTAAACCTGTCAAGAACATGAAACTAAGTAAATTTCCAAATAATCTATCATTAATGATCAGATCGATCTATTTGCGGATCACTAATGAATCTCGCCTTTTTTCAGCAATAGGAACACCCACAATCATCTCGATAAAAACGCATTTACCTTGAGTAACACGCCCCGTACCTCGAGTAACACGCCCCGTACCTCGAGTAACACGCCCCGTACCTCGAGTAACACGCCCCGTACCTCGAGTAACACGTCCCGTACCTCGAGTAACACGTCCCGTACCTCGAGTAACACGTGCCGTTACCTCGAGTAACACGTCCCGTACCTCGAGTAACACGTCACGATACCTTGAGTAACACGTCTGATTACCAAAAAAAAGAGGCTCTGAGCCGTGGTTGCCCTCCTGATTTCAACGTGCTAGGGTGAGTTGGTGTTAGGTTGAGCTGCGGACAGCGGAAAGCAGGCGCGAAGGATCAAGGAGTGGCGGACTCCGATCCGCCACGGATCCCACCGGCCATGGTGAATTCATCGGCATGGGCGATTCGGAGATCGCCCCTCCTTGGGGAACAGGCGCCAAGGCGCGGCAGAGGGGGCAGTCCTCGCGGGGGTGACGGCTGCTTGGGGGACTTCGTTGAGTCGTGTCAAAAGTCCTTTGGGCTGGGCAGTTTGCGGCCCCTATGGACGATTATTTGAAGGGGTTCACCACCCTGACCCCGTCGTAGTCCTGGCCGTGGTTGAGGTCCTCACTGAGAAGTTCCCGACAGCGGGCGGCTTGGGCTGCGGCGAGGATAGCCGCATCCCAATAGGAGATTTGGTAGCGATTTTTGAGGAAGAGTGTCGACTGGAGGGGCGCGACGGTATTTTCCTGGACGGGAAAGCGGAGCCATTTCTGGATCAGACGGGCGGCGAGGTCGTGAGGCAATGCATCCGGGCGACGCAAGTGCGTGGCTTGCACGTAGAACTCTTGAAGCACCTGTACGGAGAGGACCAGATCGGTGCGGGTCAGAATTTCTGTCGCGATCGCGGCTTTCGCAGGTTGTGTGCAATCGAGGTCGAGCGAATAAAGCAGGACGTTGGTGTCAACGAATGGGATGGCGGTCGTGCAGTTCTTCGCGGCTTAGGTGGTAAGCAGGGTTAAGACTGATGCGGCGGCTGCGGAGTTCAGCGCGCAGGTCTTCCTCTTCGCGCTGGAGACGCTGGAATTCGTTATTCTTTTGGGTATTTCCTGTGATCTCCACCAGGTACTCTCTGAGCATGGCCGAAAGCGAGGTGGATGATTCTGCCGCTTTGACCCGCGCTTGGCGGTAAAGTTCATCGTCCACGGAAATGGTGATGTTTTCCATGACGCTTCCACATTTCCACAGCTTCACAGTTTCTGCAATCGGGTTTTTGCGGCGACGGCGTCAGTCATCGCGGATTCACATCGATGGGCGAATGAATGGAAACCACGAAACCCACGAAATTTCACGAAAAGGCAGAGAGTGGTAGGTCGGGCGGAGGCTTGCAGGATCTGATTGTTTCGTCGGTTTTCGTGTCTTTCGTGGTTTCTTGGATGGAAGAGTTGACGGGCTGCGGAAGAGGCGACAGTAAGGTCGCGACTCCTTAGGTGCCGTACTCGATCGCCCCTTAAAAAAATGCTTCGATGCCTAACTGTCCGTCATTCCAACGCGGACCGCAGGTCGGCGGCGGCGCTGCGGGCACTGGCTGGGGGATCGGGGACGAAGGCGAAATCTTCGGTGGCTTCGATGCTGAACTCGTTTTCGAAGTCGGTGGGGGTGATTGGGTCGGCGAAGTAGGTCGTTGGGAGGGCGAATTGCGAACTGCGCGGGAGTTTGTCGACGGGGTCGAGGTTGGCGATGCTGGCGGTGGCTTCGGGGGTGGCTTTGAGTTCCTCGAACTTGCGGGCAGTGACGAGGACGCGGGTTTCGAAGTTGCCGATGGCGCTGTTGTAGTGGTCGACTGCGCTGCCGAGCGAGCGGCCGAGTTTGGAGAAGTGTTCGGCGAGTTTGCCGAGGCGCTCGTGGAGGGTGCGGCCGAGCTGGGAGATCTCGCGGGCGTTTTCGGCGATGGATTCCTGGCGCCAGCCGTAGGAGACGGCGCGGAGCAGCGCGATCAAGGTGGTGGGGGTGGCGAGGATGATGTTTTGGTCGACGCCGCGTTCGATCAGGCCGGGGTCGATTTGGAGGGCGGCGGAGAAGAACGATTCGCTCGGTAGGAACAGCACGGTGAACTCGGGCGTGTGGGCGAACTGGGCGGTGTAGTTCTTCGATGAAAGCTGCTGGATGTGGGTGTGGACTTGGCGGGCGTGGCGTTTGAGCGCCGTGTCGCGGACGATGTCGTCGGTCGTTTCGAGCGCGTCGAGGTAGGCGTCCATCGGTGTCTTTGAATCGACGACGATGGTCTTGCCGCCGGGCAGGCGGACGATGAGGTCGGGGCGGAGTTTTTTACCCTCGTCGGTGGTGCTGTGGTGCTGGGTTTCGAAATCGCAGTGTTCCTGCATGCCCGCGAGCTCGACGACGCGGCGCAGCTGCATTTCTCCCCACTGGCCGCGGCCTGTCGGTTGGCGCAGCGCTTTGACGAGCGAGGCGGTTTCGCGTTGGAGGCCGAGCTGGCCTTCGCCGAGGGCGCGGACTTGTTCGCGCAGTTCCGAGTACGCGCCTTCGCGGGATTTTTCGATTTCGCCGATGCGGAGTTCGAATTTGCCGAGTGATTCGGTCATCGGCTTGATGAGCGTTTCGATGGCGACTTTGCGCTTTTCGATTTCGCCTTTCGCTTCTTCGGTCTGGGTGGAGAGCGAGGTTTTCGCGAGTTGGAGGAATTGCTCGGACGACGAGCGGAGGGCGTCGGCGGAGAGCGCCTTGAACGTGTCGGAGAGTTTGATCTCGGCGCGTTCGAGCAGCGCTTGTTTATCGGCGGCGGCCTTGATCTCGCTGTCGAGGCGGGAGCGGAGTTCGGTGAATTGGTTGCGGATGGTCTGCGACTCTTGCTCGTGGCGCGCGGACTCGGCGTTGGTCTGGGTCAGGCGGGTTTCGATCTCGGCGGCCCGGCGTTCTTCGGCTTTCAGTCGCTCGGCCGCGGCGGCGAGTTTGCTGGAGGCAACGAGATGGGTGACGAGCCAGCCCAAAAAAAGCCCCCCGATCATGAAGACGATTTGCGGTAAATATGGGGCGAGTTCTGGAGGAATCATGGTTTTGTCCTTGCGGGGAGGCGTTAGCTCGGTTTCGTAGTGGTGTTGCTGAGCGCTTTCGTGGTATCGAATGGCTCGGCAATACGCAAACCAAACTCCTCACTACCATGGCCCACACACTCCCCGATCTCGGTTACGCCTACGATGCGCTCGAGCCCCACATCGATGCTCGTACGATGGAAATCCATCATTCCAAGCATCACCAAGCCTACATCACCAACCTCAACAACGCGCTGGCCGGCAAGCCTGAGCTGGAAGCGAAGAGCGCCGACGCGCTGATCCGCGACCTGGCCGCCGTTCCTGAGGACATCCGCACGGCCGTCCGCAACAATGCCGGTGGCCACGTGAATCACTCGTTTTTCTGGAAAGTCATCGCTCCCGGCGGCGCCAAAGCACCTTCGGGCGAACTCGCCGCTGCGATCGACCGGGCCTTTGGCTCGTTCGATGCGTTCAAGGAAGCGTTCGGCAAGGCGGGCATCACCCGCTTCGGCTCCGGCTGGGCGTGGCTCTGCAAAAAGGCCGATGGCTCGCTGGTCGTTTGCTCGTCGGCTAACCAAGACAACCCTGTGATGGGCGCTGACTTCGGCGGCTGCGGCAATACGCCGATCCTCGGCCTCGATGTCTGGGAGCACGCTTACTACCTGCACTACCAGAACCGCCGCCCGGACTACATCGCCGCTTTCTGGAGCGTCGTGAACTGGGACGTCGTGGCTGCGAATTTCGCGGGCTGATTGTTCACGATCTTTCGAAACGCGTCCGGCTCACCCGAGTCGGGCGCTTTTTTATAGGTCCCATAGGTCGTATAGGTCGTTTAGGACCTATCCGTCCTATCTTTCTTTATTTTCAAATCGTAATTTAGCGGTAAGCCTTCCCTGTGAGTTCACCCAAGTGTCCCAAATTACCTGAAGTGGTGGAGCCGATTTCCGAGAAGGATATCGCCGAACAAAGAATCTTCGAGCTGGAGACGCCGGACCAAACCCTCCTCTCCGGCCCCACCACACGCTGGCGCGATCTAGCGACCTTGCTGCGCATGACCAAGGATCTGTTCATCGGCTTCCGGGCGCTGCACTTTTCCGGTCCTTGCGTTACTATCTTTGGCTCCGCCCGCACCCAGTCTGGCACCCGCTACTATGAAATGGCCAGGCAGATGGGCGAGGCTTGCGCACGACTTGGCTTCACCGTCGTCACCGGTGGCGGCCCCGGCATCATGCAGGCAGCCAACCAAGGCGCCTTCGAGGCGGGCGGGCGCTCGCTGGGCGTCAACATCGAACTGCCCTTCGAGCAATCGGCGAATCCCTACGTCCATCGCTCGGTCACGATGAAATACTTTTTCACCCGCAAGGTGGTTCTCGTGAAGTATTCCTACGCTTTCATCATCCTGCCCGGCGGCGCGGGCACCATGGACGAGATGTTTGAAACCATGACGCTCATTCAAACGGGCAAGCTCAAGATTTTCCCGATCGTTCTGATGGGCAAAGACTATTGGAAGCCACTGATCGACTTCGTCTATCAGATGGCGGAGGAGGGGACGATCAGCCCGGACGATCCCGAGCTGATTTTCTTCACCGACGATGTCGCCGCAGCGACCGCTCACCTGCAACGCCACGCCGTGAGGCAGTTCGGGTTGCGCCGCAAGCGCGCGCCGAAGGCGATCAAGTTGCTTGGAGAGAAAGGGCTCTAGGGCTAGGACTTGTCCAAAAAGAACCCGCGTTGTTTTTCGGAAATCGGCAGGTCGAGTTTTTCCATCACGGCCAGCATGTCTTCCCACAGTTGGCGTTTGGTTTGATTGCCACCGTTGCTTTGCAGCAGATGGCTGGGGTGATAGGTGGCGCGTGCCGGTGTGCCCTCGAAATCGTGCCAGCGACCCGTCATCGAGGTGACGTTGCCGGCAAGTCCGAGCAATCCCTCGGCCGCGGTTTCTCCCAGTGCGACGATGCATTCGGGCTGGATGATTTCGATTTCAGCCCGCACAAATGGCAGGAATGCAGCGATCTCTTCGGGCGTCGGTTTGCGGTTGTTGGTCGTTTGGCGCGGCGCAGCGGGACGAAATTTGACGAGGTTCGAGATATAAACATCCTCGCGTGAGAGCCCCATTGCTTTAAGGATGCCGTCGAGCTTTTCGCCCGCAGATCCAGCAAACGGTTTACCTTCGCGCTCTTCGTGATAGCCAGGCGCCTCGCCGATCAGCATCAGGCGTGCCTCGGGATTTCCTGCGGCAAAGACCATCGTCTCGCGCAGTGAGCCCAAGCTTTTGGCTGCGCCCCAGTTTTCCGCTTGGCGGTGCAACGATGCCAATTGTTCAACCCGCGTGGAACCGACGATCGATAGTGATGCCGAAACGATGGCGGGAGCGCTTTTGATTGGAACAACCGGCGAATCCTCTGCCATCTCGGGGGCGGGCATCGCCGCGCCGGGCTTGGAGGCGAAGTGAAGTTCGCGCAAAGCGTCGCGCGCGCCTTCGTCCAAATGCACATGGCTGATGCCACGAGCTTGTTCAGCGGCTAGAAATTCAAGCAGGGCATCGACGGGACGAATCACCCGGCAAAGCTAGCCAGATCGAGGCCGTGGTGCAACTGCTGGATTTGGGCGCATCGAAGAAACCATTCCGCATTACCAGACTCGTTCCACCCCATACGACTCGAAAATCGTATCCGAACTGACGATCGATCGCCCTTCAACTTGGCACTGGGCCGTCAGCATCCGATCGAATGGGTCCCGGTGGTGAAATGGCAGATCTTGAATCCGACGACAGTGTTCCGCGTCAATACCCACAGCAGTGATTCCCTGTCGTTTCAATCCTTCGGGAATGAGGATCTCCCATGCGTTAGGCAGTTGAAAATCGCGATAGCCGCCAACGCTCAATTTTAACCCGATCTCCCACAAACTAACGATTGAGAATGCGAGGTTAGTCTCTTCATCAAGAATCACGTCGTGGGCGGTCCCAGACAGCCGTTGCGGAAGGAAGGCGAGCCAAAGGACGGCCATCGTATCCAGCAAATAACTAGGCGATTGGCTCATGGCCTTCCTTTGCCAGATGATCTGAATTCAAGGGCGCCGTCCCTACAAAACGATAGAAATCCTCAGCGATTTGAGCATCAAGCATGGGATCAAAAAATCGATCGAGGTTCACTTCGCCATGAGACGCGAGAAATCCTAGCTGCCGTTTGGCCTTTTCTGGTTTTTCGGCCACCAGCCTCACCACGGGCTTGTCGCGGCGGGAAATGATGACTTCCTCGCCACGCTCTGCAGCTGCAATCAGCTCGGAGAGTTGCGATTTCGCCTCATGAATGGTGACTTGCATGACAACATCAACTTAGCGAAGTCGGTCTGGTGGATCAACGGCTATTTTTAGGCAGAATTTGTGGCGCGGTGGATCAAGGAGGGCGAATCTGTCGCACTCACCCGCGCGGGTGGAACTGCTTGTGAACAGCCTTGAGTCGTTGGCGGTCGACGTGGGTGTAGACCTGCGTCGTTGAGATGTCGGCGTGGCCCAGTAGCTCTTGGATCACCCTCAGATCGGCACCACCTTCCAGCAGATGGGTGGCGAACGAGTGGCGCAGTAAGTGCGGGTAAACATTCTGGTCGATGCCCGCGAGTTTCGCCCGCTGCTTGACGATTTCGCGGACACGCTCGGGCGATAAGGCGGTGCCGCGGACGCTGATGAAAATGTGCGAGGAGGTTTTGCGGGTGACCAGTTTGGGACGCTCGTTGCGCAGGTAGTCGTCGATCGCCTCGCGTGCTTTGTGGCCGACCCGCACGATCCGTGTTTTATCGCCCTTGCCGGTGACGCGCAGGAATCCGCCCTCGAAGTCCATCATCTCCAGCCGCGCCTTGCACAGTTCGGACAGCCGCAGGCCGGCGGAGTAGAATAGCTCAAGGATCGCCAGATCCCGGCGGCCTAACGACGCCGATGGGTCGATCGATTCTAGCAGTTTCGTCAGCTCGGTGGCATGCAGGGTTTCTGGCAGCGATTGGTCGGGGCGGGGGGCTAACAGCGGTTCGGCGGGGTCCATCTCCAGCTTCTCCTTGCCGACCAGCCAGCGGAAAAATACTTTGAGGTGTACTGTCGTGATTCGCAGCGAGGCGGCGCTGAGTCCTTCTTTTTTGCGTTGGCTGAGGAATGCCGCGAGCTCGTCGGTGCCGATGTCGCGCAGCGCGGTGCGTTGGCCTATGATCCATTTGGCGAGCGCATCGAGCGTCTGTCGGACGGATTGCTGATAGGCATCGGACAATCCGCGCTCCGTCGCTAGATAGCGGATGAATGAGTCGCTTGCCGCTTCCATGATTAATCGAGGTTTTGCGAAATCGAGTGCTTTCCGGCAATCGCAAAAAATCAGGAGGCAGGGCTTGATGGCAGCCGAAACACCGGGTCGGTGAGGGCGATGACCTCCTGCGGCGTCAATCCGGCATCCCGAAGGTGGGTGATTGAGAGAGACTCGCTGCGCTTCGCGAGGCGTTTGCCAGCTTCATCTAACATCAGTTGGTGGTGGAAATACAGCGGCTCGGGAAGCTCCAGTAGGGTTTGCAGCAGGCGGTGGACGTGGGTGGATGAGAGTAGATCTTCGCCGCGGGTGATGTGGCTGATTTTCTGAAATGCGTCGTCCACCACCACGGCGAGGTGATAGGCGGTGCCGATGTCTTTGCGGGCGAGCACGACATCACCTAACAAGTCCGGGTTCACGGAGATTTCGCCAAAGCGTAGATCGCGGAAGGTGAGGGGACTCGTTAGGATGCCGGCCTGGTGGGAGTCTAACCGCCAAGCGTAGGGTGTGCCCGATTCGATTTTTTTCTGTTGCTCCTTCGCGCCGAGGTGGCGGCAGGTGCCGGGATAAACCGGAGCCTCCGGTCCCTGCGGCGCGGCCCCCATCCGCGCCCATTCTTCTTGGATTTCGCGGCGGGTGCAGAAACAGGGATAAACCAAGCCCTTTTCCCGCAGTGCGGTCAGCGCCGATTCGTACGCCGTGATCCGCGCAGTCTGGCGCAGCGGTTCGCCCTCCCAAAGCAGTCCGAGCCATGTTAGATCTTCCTCGATGCCTTGGTAAAAGGCCTCGCGCACCCGCGGGCCGTCAATGTCCTCGTGCCGCAGCAGGAAAGTTCCGCCCGCCGAAGTGCTTGCCAGCTCGAATGCCACCCGCGCGGCCAGCACATGGCCGAGGTGGAGCCGTCCTGTCGGGCTGGGCGCAAATCGGGTGCGGACGGTCATCGGTGGTCTTTTCGCATCGCGGCAGCCGAAGTGCAAGAACAGCCGAGCCAGTGCGGATCCTTCTTGATCCCTGAATCCTGTGGCGCGATGTTTCGGCCATGCCGCGCCTTGCATTGCTTCAGTCTGGGACCTTCGCCTCGAAGGCGGAATCGTTCGATCATCACGAAACGTTGATCCGCCAAGCGGCGGCTGCGGGCGCGAATATTGTGGTCACGCAGGAACTTTTCCTCACGCCTTATTTCTGCACGGTGCAGGATCCCGCTTTGTTCGATCTCGCTGATCCGCTGCCGGGTCCTGTCACGGATCGGCTCGGCAAACTGGCGGGTGAACTGGGCATTGTGTTGATTTCCTCGCTGTTTGAGCACCGCGGCCCCGGCCTCTATCACAACACGGCCGCGATCCACGATGCCGACGGCAGCCTGATGGGCCTCTATCGCAAGTCGCACATCCCGCAGGATCCAGGCTTTGAGGAAAAATTCTATTTCACGCCTGGCGATAGCGGTTGGCCGGTCTGGGACACGCGCTTTGGTAAAATCGGCGTGCTGATTTGCTGGGATCAGTGGTATCCCGAAGCGGCGCGGTTGATGGCGCTCGGCGGCGCGCAAGTGCTGGTCTATCCGACGGCCATCGGCTGGCTGCCCGAGGAAAAGCCCACACTCGGCGATGCCCAGCACTGCGCGTGGGAAACGGTGCAGCGCGGCCATGCGGTGGCTAACGGTTGTTACCTCGCCGCCGTCAACCGCACCGGTACGCAAGATCGCACGGAGTTCTGGGGCCGTTCGTTCGTGGCTAACCCCTACGGTGAAATCGTCGCCAAGGCCTCCACCGAGTCCGAGGAAATCCTCTATCACGACCTCGATTTCCAAGGTGTTGAAGACTTTCGGCGGATCTGGCCGTTTTTCCGCGACCGTCGCGTCGATGCCTATGGCGGACTGACCCAGCGCTGGGGCGAGTCCTGAGGCGCCTGCCAAGACGTCGAAAGAAGCGGGAGCTTGTTGTCGGGCTTGCTTAACTTGTTCGAATTTCAGAGAAAGCACCGGATTTCGCCCTCCAATTACTTTCCATCAGGTCCTGTTATTCATCAATCGCATGTCGCCAGCCACTTCTTGTTTGTCCACGCCCTCTGGTAAATCTGCCTCCACAGGAGACGCGTGCTGCACATGGTGGCGGGATCTGATCCTGATCACAGTGATTACGGGACTGTGGTTCTGCGCCCTGCTGGGGGTGCGACCGCTGAGCAATCCCGACGAGGGCCGCTATACGGAAATCCCCCGTGAAATGGCGG
>Ga0194063_10003081_pt1 | contig 10050 bp, 7 predicted proteins | sample SepL3720m_MetaG_FD_155459 | JGI IMG/M metagenome (GOLD analysis project Ga0194063, IMG submission 155459) | Anoxic zone freshwater microbial communities from boreal shield lake in IISD Experimental Lakes Area, Ontario, Canada - Sep2016-L373-20m | ecosystem: Environmental > Aquatic > Freshwater >...
CTCGGGCGGCAAGGGGGGATAGACGGCCTGGAGGGGGCACCAGCGGGGAGCCGGCAGAAACAGCTGGTTGAGCAGCTCCCGCTGGGAGCGCTTGCTGACCAGGGGATGGAGTGCATGCAGGCCGGGGATGAACTGCACGCCTTCCTCGGCCAGCACCTCCAGGGCATCGATGGGGATCCACTCGTTCTCAAAGCTGATGGCGCCGCAGCGCTCGGCCAGCTGGCGGGTGGCCGCCACATCGTCCACGGCAGCCAGCACCAGGCTGGCGGCCCGCTGCGCCGCCGGATCGTCGACGGCCGGTGTCTGCACGTGCAGGGCAACACCAAGGCGGGAGGCCGCATCGGCGAGCATCCAGGCCAGCTGGCCGCCACCGACGATGCCGATCGAGGTCAGCGCCCCAGGGGAGCGCAGATCGGGACTGGCTGGGGCCGAGGCGATGGGAGTTGGGGCAGCAGCGGTGTCCAAGCCCTGAACGCCCGTAGGGGCCAAACATCCAGTTTCTCATCCCCACGCTCAGGCTGGCGTTGAGGGCCGGGCGAAGCCTGCAGCCGCCGGCAGAGCTGGACTCAGCTGAGAGCGCGATCGCCGGCGAAGGCGTAGCGAATCAGGCTGAGCAGCAGCACGATCAGGAACAGGGCCAGACCCACCGTGCAGGCATAGCTGATCTCCAGTTCGGAGAAAGCCTGGTCGTAGACGTAATAGACGATGGTGCGGGTGGAATCGGCGGGGCCGCCCTGGGTCATCAGGTACACCTCCTCAAACACCTTGGTGGCACCGATGGCCGAGATCACGGCCACCAGAGTGATGTAAGGCCGCAACAGGGGCAGGGTGATGTCGAGATGGCGGCGCCAGCCCTCGCTGCCATCCAGCGCCGCTGCTTCGTACAGATCGGGGGCAATGCCCTGCAGGCCGGCCAGAAAGATGACCATGTAATAGCCGAGTCCCTTCCAGAGGGTGACCAGCATCACGGCGGGCAGGGCCAGGGCCGGACTGGTGAGAAAGCCGATCGGGCTGAAGTGATCGCCCAGCAGGCCGGCCAGCCAGCTGTTGTGCGTGAGCGCGCTCAGCCAACCGTCGCGCATGAGCGCGCTCAGCCAGCCATTGATCAGGCCGTTTTCGGCGTAGAGCCAGCGGAAGGCGATCGCCGCCACCACCAGCGACACCAGCACAGGCGTGTAGAAGGCGCCCCGGAACCAGTGGATACCCGGCAATTGGCGGTTGACCAGCACCGCCAGGGCCAGGGCACCGACCACGATCGGCGGCACCACACCGATCAGATAAAGAAACGTGGTGCCCATCACCTTGAACAGCATCGGATCGGCCAGCAGGCGCCGGAAGTTGGCCAGGCCGATGAAATGCAACGGCTCGCTGACATCGAGGCCGCTGCGGGTGAAGCTGATCAACAGGGCCATCACCCCCGGGATCAGCACCGAGATGGCGAGCAGCAGCAGCGCCGGCGCCAGAAAACTCCAGGCCGTCGCCGTGGTCGGGCCGGAGTGGCTGCTGGGGGTGGCATCGGGCATGGGGGCCATTCTGGGGCCAGGCCGCAGCAAGCCATGCCTGGCTGACAATGGATGTGGCCAGACGGAGCTGGCCTGAGGGTGGAACTGTTGAGATGGTGATCTGATCCTCCGGAGGCCCGCCATCCCAAGCCCCGATCCCAGCCCTGCGCTGCCCTGCACCCCTCTGACACCCGATCAGCCGGGCCCTGGCGATGCGCCCGGCCGCCAGCCGACACCTTCAGCAGCTGCCGAGGCGGGCCGCGCTGCGGTCGGCGATCCGGCCCAGGTGTTGCGGGAGGTGTTTGGCTACGGCGCCTTCCGCGGCCCCCAGGCCGAGATCGTCGCCCACGTGGTGGCCGGCGGCTCAGCCCTGGTGCTGATGCCGACCGGCGGCGGCAAATCGCTCTGTTATCAGATCCCGGCCCTCTGCCGGGCCGGTGTGGGCGTGGTGGTGTCGCCCCTGATCGCCCTGATGCAGGACCAGGTCGAGGGCCTGCGCCAGGCGGGCGTGCGGGCCGCCGCCCTCAACTCCTCGCTGGAGGCAGGAGAGGCCGCCGGCATCTGGCGCGCCCTTGAGCAAGGCGACCTGGATCTGCTGTACGTATCGCCGGAGCGGCTGTTGAGCCCGGGCTTTCTTGATCGGCTCTCGCAGCTGCCCCTGGCCCTGTTCGCCATCGATGAGGCCCACTGCGTCTCCCAATGGGGCCACGACTTCCGGCCTGAATACCTGCAGCTGGCGGTGCTGGCCGAGCGCTTCAGCGCCATCCCCAGGCTCGCCCTCACCGCCACCGCCGATCCGCGCACCCGCGAGGAGATCCGTGAGCGGCTGCAGCTGCAGCAGGGCCGGGTGTTCCTGGCCAGCTTTGATCGGCCCAACATCCGCTATCTGCTGCGCGACAAGGACGACGCCCGCAGCCAGTTGCTGGCCTTTCTGAGCGAACGGCGCGGTGAGGCGGGGATCGTCTACGCCCGCTCCCGCAGCCGGGTGGATCGCTTCGCCGCCGACCTGCGGGCCGCCGGCTTCGATGCGGTGGCTTATCACGCCGGCCTCAGCGCTGAAGCGCGCAGTTCCGCCCTCAACCGTTTCCGGCGCGAGAGCGGCGTGGTGGTGGTCGCCACGATCGCCTTCGGCATGGGCATCGACAAACCTGACGTGCGCTTCGTCGCCCATGTCGATCTGCCCAAGAGCCTGGAGGCCTACTACCAGGAAACCGGCCGGGCCGGCCGCGACGGCCTGCCGGCGGTGGCCTGGATGGTGCATGGCGCCGGCGATGTGCCCCAGCTGCGTCGCTTCATCGAGGACTCCGAAGCGGGCCAGGCCCAGAAACAGGTGGAGCACGGCAAACTCGACTCCCTGATCGCCTTCAGCGAGGCCAGCGACTGCCGCCGCCAGGTGCTGCTGCGCCACTTCGGCGAAGCCCTGGCCGAACCCTGCGGCAACTGCGATCTCTGCCTGGAGCCTGACAGCAGCACCGATGTGACCGAGGCGGCCCGCAAGGCGCTTTCGGCCGTGTTCCGCACCGGCCAGCGCTTCGGCGCCGCCCATCTGGTGGATGTGCTGCTCGGCGGCGACACCGCCCGGATCCGCGAGCTGGGCCACGCCAGCCTCAGCGTCTACGGCATCGGCAAGGAGCTGGACCGGGGCCAGTGGCGCTCATTGATGCGGCAGCTGCTGGCGAAGGGCTATCTGCTCAGTGATCCAGAGGCCCGCGGCGGCCTCTGCTTCGGCCCCGACAGCCTGGTGAAACCCTTGCTGAAAGGCGAAGCGAGCCTGGCCCTGCGCCTGCCGCCAGCGGCGAAGGAACGGCGACAGGCCAGCGGCGGCGAGCGGGCAGCCGGGAGCCAGGCCCCCGCCCCGGAGCTGGCGGAGGAGGGGCGCGAACGCTTTGAGGCGCTCAGGGGCTGGCGGCTGGAGCAGGCCCGCAGCCAGGGGGTGCCGCCCTATGTGGTCTTCCACGACCGCACCCTGATCGAGATCGCCAGCCGCCAGCCGGCGACGCTGGCGGAGCTGGGCACGGTGGCAGGCGTCGGCCAGGCCAAGCTCGATCGCTACGGCGACGCCGTGCTGCAGCTGTTGGCCGGCCTAGCCTCCGGCCATTGAGTCCACCGTTGTGATGCCCCCGACGCTGCAGCCGCTGCGCACGATTCCGGTTGAGCTGGAGCGCAACCCCTATCCGATCGTGATCGGCGGCGCTGCCCTGGGCCAACTGGGGGAGCAGCTGCGGCTCCAGGGCTTCAAGGCGGGCACCCGCGTGCTGGTGGTGACCAATCCGGTGGTGCAGGAGCACTACGGCGCCACGGTGCTCGCCAGCTTGCGGGCCGCCGCTCTGGAGGCCTCCACCCTGGTGATCGAGGCCGGTGAGGAGCAGAAAACCCCCGCCACCGTGGCTCTGATCCACGACGCCGCCCTGGCGCGCCAACTGGAGCGCGGCTCCCTGATCGTCGCCCTCGGCGGCGGCGTCGTCGGCGACATGGCCGGCTTCGCCGCCGCCACCTGGCTGCGGGGCATTGCCGTGGTGCAGGTGCCCACCACCCTGCTGGCGATGGTGGATGCCGCCATCGGCGGCAAGACGGGCGTCAACCATCCGGGCGGCAAGAACCTGATCGGCGCCTTTCACCAGCCGCGGCTGGTGCTGATCGATCCCACGGTGCTTGCCACCCTGCCGGAGCGGGAGTTCCGGGCTGGCATGGCCGAGGTGATCAAGTACGGCGTGATCGGCGACCCGGAGCTGTTCGGTGATCTCGAAGCAGCAGCACAGCGCGATCCCCAGGCCGGCCTGGCCAGCCTGGACGCCGTGGGGCCCGAGCTGCTGGAGCTGCTGCTGGAGCGCTCTGCCGCCGCCAAAGCCCGGGTGGTGGCCGCCGATGAGCACGAGGCCGGCCTGCGGGCGATCCTCAACTACGGCCACACCCTCGGTCATGTGGTGGAAGCCCTGAGTGGCTATGGCACCTGGCTGCACGGCGAGGCCGTGGCGATCGGCATGGTGGCCGCCGGTGAGCTGAGCCTGGCGATGGGTCTCTGGAGCCAGGACGACCAGGAACGGCAGAAACGCCTGATCGATGCGGCAGGCCTACCGCTCCAGCTGCCCGATCTCGTGCCCCAGGATGTGCTGAACTGCTTGCAGGCTGACAAGAAAGTGAAGCAGGGCAAGGTTCGCTTCATTTTGCCTTCGGCGATCGGCGTTGTCGCGATCCACGATGACGTGACGGAGCCGATCATTCGTTCGCTGCTGGCCGCTGGAATCGCTCAGGGAGCGCCGAATCGCTCGTAATGCCTGCCGGCGATGGCTTCAATGCGGGCCTGGGCCTGGATCAGCACATCGAGCGAGACATCTTCGACAGAACTCGGATCACTGAAACCGAAGGGGTTATCGAGATCGGCAATGAGATGCAGCAGGAAGATCAGCAGGAACGAAATCACCATCAGGAAAAACGTGGCCTCGAGGATCCGTTCCTCCTTGGCCAGCACCAGGCCCGTGCAGAGCAGGGTGGTTGAGATATAGGCCAGCCAATAGACCATTTTGACAAAATCCGTTTCCCGGATCACATCGATGCGGTTGATCGCCCGCAGGATGCCGCCCATTTCGATCAGCAGTCGCCCTTTGAGCGAGGAATGGCTGAGCCAGAGACTGGCCCTGGTCACATGATCATGGGCCCGGTCGTAGGAGAGCATCACCTGGCTGGTGGTGAGATCAGACCTGATCCAGGCAAGAATGGCGCGGCCAAGGTCGGTGATGGAAGCCAGATCATTTGCGACAACAGCATCCGAGTTATGCAGCGGCACGGCGCTGACCTCCCGGGTGACGAGCTCCAGGGCAGAGGCAAGTTCCGCCGGTAGACGTTCACTTTCCTTGTAATCTGTCAGGACGCCATTAAGAAGAAAACCGAACAGAAACACACTGGAAGCGACCAGGGCCGAAAACAATGGGTTGACCGAGAGAATCTCCAGTCCCAGGGAGTGGATGATCAGCTTGATGCCAGCGATGGCGCAGACCAGAGCACAGACCTTGCCAATCACGACAATGCGTCGCTCACGGATCAGCCTGAAAAAAGTGTTCATTGGAAATAACAAGCCTCTTGATTCTGGATGATGATTGTACTCTCTTGCCGTGCTCTGCAAGACTTCGATGCCGACCCCAGCATTGGGTCTGTGTGATCGCTGGGTGGTAGTTCTGCCGGCGCTCGTTCTCTGCCTCCAGGCCCACGCTCTTGTCGGCTGGGCCACGGCCATAGGGTTCAGGACGTAGGCGGCTCCTGCAGAAATCGGGGCAGGGGCCGATCAGGCTGCCGCCGGCCTTCCCCCCGGGCCAGGGCAATCCAGCGGAAATCCCCCAGCGCCGCCGGATCCACCAGACGCAGCAGCGCCTCCCGCCGCTGCAACAACAACTCCAGCCCCGCCTCGGGCTGCTGCTGCAGACCATGCAGCCGCTCCGCCAGACCGAGGGCCAGCAGCGCCTCTCCCTGGCGGCACTGGCCCAGGGATCGCCAGCCGCAGCGTGCGGCCGCGAGCTGCAGACTCTCCAGGCAGAGATGGGCGGTGAGATCCCAGGCGCCCGGCTCCAGTAGCGGATCGTCGCTGGCCCGTTGGGCCCGATAGGCCATCAGGGTGCCCTGGGCCCGCTGGGGCGCGTAGTAACGCCAGGCCTCATAGGCGTAGTCGATCACCAGAAGCTGGCCGCAACGCAGGCCCCGGCCGCATTCCTCCAGCCAGGGCTGCAGGCCGGGGTGGAGTTCACTGCACCAGCCGCTCGCTCGTTGGGGCCCGGGCTGCCTGAGTCCCAGGGCTTCGAGTTGCGCGAGCTGATCAGGCTCCAGGAGCTCGCCGGGTTCGAGCCGCAGGTCATCGCCGTGCAGTGCCACCCGCTGGCGGCGCCAGAGCGCCCCGTCCGCCACAATCCGCTCCACTGCCAGGGCATCGAGCACCTCATGGGCCAGCACCACCCCCGTGACGGGAGCAGCGGCCAGCTCGGCGAAGCTGGCCCAGCGCCTTGGCAGCGGGCAGGCCTGCAACTGCAACCGCTGGCGCGCAGCCATGCCGGGGTTGGGTTCCACCAGCACCAGCTCCAGCCGGCGGGCCAGCTCAGGCCGATCGGCGGCGATCAGCCTGGCCAGATCCAGGGCCAGCTGGCCCTCGCCAGGGCCCGTTTCCACCAGGCTGAGACGCCCATCGCCGGCCGGCAGCAGCGCCTCCAGCCAGTCGATCAGCTGCTGGGCCAGCAAGGCGGCGAAGTCGCTGCCGAGGCTGGGGGCGGTGACGAAATCTCCCGCAGGGCCGATGCGCAGCCGGCCGCTGCCATAGGCGCCCTGGGCCGGGTCGTGGAGGACCCACTCCATATAAGTGCGGAAGGGCACGCTGCCGCCGACGGCGTCCAGCCGTTGGCGCAGCCAGGCGGGGAGCTCAGCAGCCACGGAACGATCGCGCCGAAATCTGGTGGCGAGCCTGCCGCTGGCGAAGGCTGCAGACGGGGTGGATCTTCATGCCGGGGGTGTCACAGGCTGAGTCGAACGGCGCAGGCCAGGGCGACACGCTAGGTGGAGCGACTCACGGCTCCTGGCCCATGGGAGGGAGAATGCAGGCCCTATGCACTGCGGCCGCGCCATGCCGAACCCGATGTCCTGTCTGGGAAGCGCCGCGCCGCGCCAACGCAGGATCAGCCGTGCCGTGGCCGGCCTGCGGTGGGGGATGCGGCAGCTCTGCGGCCTGGCCCTGGTGCTGCTGCTGGTGCTGGCCCCCACCGCCGGCCAGCAGGCCTGGGCCTTCGACAATCCCGATCTGCTGCCGGCCCAGCCCACCCCGGTGATCGATCTGGCCAAACTGCTCACGGACAGCCAGCGGACAGCCCTGGAGCTGGAGCTCAATGATTTCGAAGCCAGCAGCGGCTGGAAGCTGCGGGTGTTGACCCAGTACGACCGCACCCCAGGCCTGGCAATCAAGCAGTTCTGGGGGCTCGATGAGCGCAGCCTGCTGCTGGTGGCCGATGAACGGGGCGGCAATCTGCTCAATTTCAATGTCGGCGATGCCCTGTTCGCCCTGATGCCCCGCACCTTCTGGGTGGAGCTGCAGACCCGCTATGGCAACCAGTACTACGTGCGCGACAACGGCCAGGACGCCGCCGTGCTCGATTCACTTCACGCCGTCAAGGGTTGCCTGGCAATCGGCGGCTGCCAGGTGGTGCCGGGCCTGCCCCAGGAACAGTGGCTGCTCACCCTGGCCACCTCGATTCTGGGCGGTCTGATCGTGGGGTTTGCGGCCTTTCCGCGCAAGCCGGGACGGCGCTTCGAATGGGCCTGGGTGCTGCTGCTCTCGCCGCTGTGGCTGATTCTGTTCGGTGTCTTCGGTGTCGCCCCGATCGTGACCCGCACCAACGACCTGCTGCCGCTGCTGCGCAATGCCCTGGGCTTCCTCGGCGGCGCCACCGCCGCCTACCTGATCGCCATGCAGACCCTGGGACGCCATCTCAACAGCAGCGAGGAGAGCTGAACCGGCAGAAGCCAGCAGGTGATCGCCGGGGCACAAAGGCATCTGGCTCGGCCAGAGCCACCCAGCCCGATCCACCCGATTCAGCCAGGCGGACAGCCGACCCTGATCACTTCAGAGAGTTCAGAATGCTGGCAATCGCTGTCGGGCAAGGTCAGCTCCAAGGCCCCTGCGCTTGAACGTAGGGAGATTGGAGCGAACAAGCAGCCAGTTCGATTCGCAACGAATGCGGCGGGTTACAGGGCAGGTGGAGCCACTGGTTTCAAGAATGTGTCTTCAAGAATCTGTTTTCAAGAATCTGTGGTCACAAACCTGATTCCACAAACTTGGTTCCACAAATCTATTTCCACAACTCTGCATCCATACCCAGCTCGACAGGATGATCAGAAAGGCACCCGTACCCTCAGATCATTCAGGACGGCCAAACGCATTCAGTAGGACTGAACGTCGCTCGGCAGCCTGGATTGACCGCGGTAGCCGATTGAATCAAGCCGGCAGCTGAGGCTGTTGTCGTTACAGCGAGGCACCTGGCGGATCGCCACGTTTTCCCACTGTTCAACGCCGTTCTGACGCAGCTGGGCGAGGTTGTCTTCATAGAAGCGACGCAGCTCGTCGTAGCGCCTCACCGGCTGGCCGTAGTAACTGTTGCCGGCCAGGGTGGGGAAGGAGGCCCACTCCGGAGCCAGCTTGGCGGCCAGTTCCGGCGAGAGTTCACCTCGATCAGCCAGGGGCAGGCCGCCACGGCGCTGGATCAGGAACAGGGCGCCCTGGTCCTGGGAGGGGGGCTGGAAGTCGCTCAGGCCCAGTTTCTGCACCACCAGGTTCCAGGTGAAGGGCATGAACTGGTAAGCACCGGCAGCGGCGCTGGCATAGCCGGAGGTGTAGTTGACCCGATTGGGGTGGCGATCCAGGGACGGCATGTAGCTACCGCCGAACATGACCCTGTAGCCGACGGGGTGGCCTTGCTTCCAGGTGCCTTCGGCGTAGCGGATCGTGTTGAGCAGCGCCTTGCGCTCCGGCGTGATCGCGAAGAACCTGGGAGCCTCCGGCAGGGGCGGCAACACGGCCAGCTGGGGCACGGGCGGCGGCACGGGGACCAGGGACCAGGGATCGGCTTGCTCAGCGGCGCGAACCGGGGCAGCGAGGGCCAGGGCAGCTCCGGCGAGGAGGAGAACTAGTTGGGAGCGCTGAAGGAACGACAAGACGGATCAAGCGAAGGACAGGCCCGGAACAACGGGGTTTAAATCCTGATGAAGTTCAGCCCATAAGCTGAAGACCAAATCAGCAACAACCCAGATGCCGTGGCTGGTCTCGGAGGTTCAGATGCGTTTCATAGCGAGACAGCCGATGAGACTGAAGCTGAAATGCACGCCGAGATCGAAAGAGGAGAAAAGATGAAGTTCGCGCCACTTTGCCCATCAACCACCTGAGCGGCGATCGTTTTTGTGACGATCAGGCAAGTGTCCACAGGTATCCAAAGGCACCCGATCAGTTCAGATCACTGTGACCAAGAAGGTTGCGAGCAGTCGGATGTACAGAAGATCCAACCTTGCGACGGTCACTGATCGGAACTCCTGATCAGCTGCCCCGCAGGGCCGCCAGCGCCAGCGCCGCCGCCTCGGCTCCGCCAGTGGGCAGCGGTCCCAGTCGGGCGTCCAACAGGGGTTGATCCAACTGCCACTCACCGCAGTCCAACTGGCGGCGGCTCAGGAGCCGATGGCGGCCGTGGTTCTGGAGCGCCTCGGCCAGCACCGGGGCTTCGGCAAAGCCCTGGCGTTCCACCAGATGGATGCCCACCCCCTGACTGAAGGCCTCACAGAAGCTGCTGTAGCCGGCCTTGGTGATCAGCCGGCCAGCGTGGGGCATCAGATCCAGCGGCCGTAGTCCCGCCGGTAACAGGCGTCCGTTGGCGGCCTCGGCCAAGGCCGGGTCGCTGCCGATGAACACGTGCTCGGGCCAGCGGGCCAGCAGGGCGGGATCGAGGCTCAGGCCCAGGCCACCGAAGCTGATCAGCACACAGCGATCGCGCTCGGCCGGCAGGGCCAGCTGGGCCAGCAGGGCGGGATCGAG
>Ga0194063_10003082_pt1 | contig 10049 bp, 12 predicted proteins | sample SepL3720m_MetaG_FD_155459 | JGI IMG/M metagenome (GOLD analysis project Ga0194063, IMG submission 155459) | Anoxic zone freshwater microbial communities from boreal shield lake in IISD Experimental Lakes Area, Ontario, Canada - Sep2016-L373-20m | ecosystem: Environmental > Aquatic > Freshwater...
GCGTGCCCGCGAAGAAGCCGCCGCCCGCTAGTGTGACCGGAACGGAGAACTGCTTCGAGACCGTGGTCTGCTGGGACGTCGGGTCGAGCCTCGGCGTAACTGTGTAGTAGGTCTTCGGAGACCCGGCACCGCTTGCGAAGCCGAGCTGCACAAACCCGTACTGGAAGTTCGTGTACGAAGCAGCGAGATCAGTTAGACCCTTCTGCAGCGCGGTTGCAGCTGTGATGACGAAGCCGGAGAACTGACTTGCGTCCCAGTTCGTCTTGTCGCTTGCAAGTCGCAGGTTATGGATCGCTTCACCAAAGACCTTGTTGTCCTTGTGCTGATTCGACCAGGCCGACGCTGTGTGTGCTTTCTTAGCCATTGCTGGGCTGGTGCCTGCCATCACACCGACCACAACGACAGCCATAACTGCCAATAGACGTACCTTCATATAAGTAACTCCCCCTCCATTGCGCTACCCGCTCCAAGCGGACAGCAGTTGTAAACGAACGTAACCTCGTGGCGACGGCTTGTCAACCTGCGCAGATTAAGCCGCGGTCAAGGAGCGCCGAGGGGGAAACGGAAGGCGGCAAAGAAAAGACCCGGATCGCCCATAAACGCGGGCGAACCGGGCCGGAACTGCTGAGCTTTGCTGCTCCCGCTAGGAGAGAACCTTGGCCTTCGCGGCCTCGTAGTCGGCGTCGCTGAGCGAGCCGGCCTTGTGGAGTTCGGCGAGCTTTGCGAGCTCGTCGGCGGTTGAACCGGCACCGACCGTCTGGCGAACGTAAGCGTCCATCTGCTTCTGCGCTTCGGCCTGAGCTGCGATTGCGCGGTCACGCATGCCGCCGCCACGGGCGATCAGGTAGACGAGCGCCGTCAGTGGCGTCAAGAAGACGAGGAACAGCAGCCAGATTGCCTTTGCCCAGCCAGAGAGCTCGTGATCACGGAAGAGGTCTGTGAGGATGAAGATCAGGATCCAGATCCAGATGACGAAGAAGAAGATCTCGACGACTAGAAGCAGCGCGTCCCCGGATCCGAATGAAGCGATAGGCATGTATTGATTCCTTAGCGTTTGATTGGTTTGCTGAATCCAAGTCAACCACATGGACGCTTCCAGAGCCTCTACCCTCCGTTCTGTGGTCAAGAAGATCGAGCAGATCCGCAGTGACGCTGGAGAGAGAGTCGAGCGATTGCGCGACGAGACCGGCGAGAAGGCCGCGAAGCTGAAAGCCGAGGCAGGCGAGAAGGTCGAGCGGCTGCGAGACGAGGCCTCGGCGCTCGCGGCGCGCGTAAAGCCGCGCTTCCGTGGCGTGATCCACTACTACTCGTTCTGGATCGCCTTGGCGCTTGGAATTCTGCTCGTCGCGCTGGCCAACGGCGAGCGAGAGATGATCGCAATGGTGATCTACGCAGCCGGGATCTGCGGGCTTTTTGGAGTTAGTGCGCTCTACCACCGCCACAACTGGAAGCTGGAGCGTTCGCGGGCCTGGATGCGGCGGCTCGACCACTCGATGATCTTCGTCTTCATCGCCGCCTCAATCACGCCTTTCGCGCTGCTCGTGCTGCACGGCGCTCTTGCCGTGACGATCCTCGCGATCGCTTGGGGCGGCGCCGCGCTCGGCGTACTACTGACGCTGCTGTGGGTCAACGCGCCAAAGTGGCTCAGCGTAATCGTCTACGTGGCGCTCGGCTGGGTTGGAATCCTCGCCGTGCCGCAGATCTTCGACGCGCTCGGCTGGGTGGCGCTCGCCGGGCTAGCGCTCGGCGGCATCCTCTACACCGCCGGTGGCATCATCTACGCGCTCGGCCGCCCCGACCCTGCGCCCGAAACGTTCGGCTACCACGAGATCTTCCACTCGCTGGTCAGCGGCGCGGCTGGCGCTCACTACGCCGTAATCGTGCTGCTGGTGCTGCCGTTCGCTGGTTGAGCGGCGGAGCTACTTAGCGACGTTGATCGTCTGCTGATTGCCTGGGTGGAGCGTGCAGAAGATGATGTACTTGCCGGCCTTCGTGAACTTGTGCGTGAAGCTGTAATTCACTGAGCGCTTGCTCGAGCCGAAGATGCTTACGCCTTTTGGCGCGCTGTTGAGCGTGACGGTGTGGAAGTCAGCGTTCGCGTTGTCCCACGTCCACTTGAGAGAATCGTTCACTTTGATCTTGACCACAGGCGGCGTGAAGCCCTGGTCGTAGACCATTGCGTCAGCCGTCTTCGGCTTCGCCTTGGCGGCATGGCCCGTCGCTGGGCCCGCACCTGCGGGTCCAGCGACGACCAATGCTCCAAGCGCTGCAATCAGCGCGACCGATCCAGCGGTCTTTACCAAGGTGCCTTCGGTGTCTTAACCTTTGCGTTCCAGAGCGTCCACGCTCCGTCGCCGGCCTTCGGGAACTGGTACTTACCGGCGTAGCTCGGCGAGACTGGGCGAGCGATCGTGCCGCCAGGTGCACCAGCGATTGCCAATGCGAGTGCCCAGTTAACGGCCTCGTCCTGAGCTGGACCGTTGAACACGTTGGCAGGACCAGGCTGCCCAACCGCGTTGCAGGCCGGGAATGCGGTCGTGGTGAACGCCGGAGTGGTTTCAACGACACCGCCGCTCAGCTTGTTATCCGAGAAGCAGTTTCCGCTGCCCGATCCGTCATAGGCGAGGTCGCGGCCGTTTAGGTCCTTCCCGCCGTTGCCCATGATGTTGCCGGTGACACGGTTGTCGGCCAGCTTCCACGGCTTGTCGCCAACCGGCTGCGACTTGTCGTAGCCGCTGCCCGAGTGGGACATCGTCAGCTGCTCGACGAGACCAACGCCAGCACCCCAGTTACCGAATACGCGGTTGTTGGAGACGACCTGACGGCGGCCACCGAAGAGCAGCAGCCCAATTCCGACTGGGTATGGAATACCGCCTGTACCAGGGGTGACCTTCGGGAAGGCAGAGCCGCGGTAGTAGTTGTAGTTGTTCCAGTAGATGTCGTTGTCGGAGATGACGTTGTCTTCTTCCGGCGGGTAAAGCTCCGAAGTAAGAGCATTCGGAACCACTCCAGTGCCGTTGTTGAAGAAAGCCGACTTCGTGATCGTGACGTAACGCATGTTGGTACCTGACCAACCGAGCACGTTGCCCCACGAGCTGATGTTCTTGATGATCGAACGCTTCGGCTTGACCTGGACCGGCGTCTGGCCGATGTAGAAGCCAGCGTCTGTGTTGTAGTAGGCCTCGTCGTTGGTCATCGTGCCACCGATCGAGTTAAAGGCGTAAAGGCCGTACGAGTTGTCGCCGGTCTTTGGGCCACCGAAGGCGCGAAGGTGGTCCATCACGTAACCGTTGACGTTGACGGCGAAGAAGCCGTTACCAAAGTAGTTCTTGGCGGTAATGCCCTGAAGCGTGACGTCGTTGGCTGAGTTAATGATGATGCCGTTGAGCCTGCCGGCAGCGTCGATCACGACCTTCGAAGGATCCTTGACGTTGCCGACCAGCTTGATCCGGTTCTTGACGGCGCCTTCAATCTGGACCGACTGCGTCGTCGTGGCGGCCTCTTTGTAGGTGCCGTCACAGATCTTGATCGTGTCGCCGGAGCGAGCGGCGTTGACCGCTGCCTGAATCGTCTTGTACTGGCCCCCCTTGGCGCAGACCTTGAGTGTCGCCGAGCCGCCGGGACGCGGTGACGGGATACCTGGGTTAGCAGGTGGCGGATAGTCGGCAGCGCTGGCGAGAGCCGGCAGGATCAATGCTGCTGTGGCTGCGACTGCGAGTGTGCGGGTCAAGGTCTTCATCTAGTTCTCTCCTCAGAGTTCAGCCAGTGGTTACTGGCCAGTTGGCATTCTTACACAGTTCGTTCACGGCGTGACGAGGTAGAAACCTGCCATTCCATTGTCTTGGTGGGCCATCACGTGGCAGTGATAGAGCCAGCGGCCCGGATTGTCCTCGCTAAAGCGGGCCGTGATCGTCTCTGCAGGGCCGACGGTTTGATTGTCGGTCGAGACGTTGCCGGCGTCCTTGCGCCAGCGGTGGCCGTGAATATGGAAGTCATGGAAGGCGTCATCCATCCCGAATGCATGAATCGCGACCTGCTGGCCAACCTTGGCTTCGATCGTCGGCGTGTTGCCGGCGTAGGCGCGGCCGTTGATGCACTGGAAGGCGCGCTTGAGGCCGGTCGTTGGCGGCGCCAGCGAGTGGAGGAACAGCATCTGCTCAACGTCGGCGCGTGGCTCATCCTTGGGGTGGACGATGATTCCACCGAAGAGCCCGCGCATCGAGTTGAGCGTGTGATTGGGGCCGTGGTCGTGGTAAGGCCAGGCGCCAACCGACTCCGGGACCGCTTCCCAGGTGTAGGTGAACTCCTCGCCGGGGCCGATGAAGCCGCCGGCGCGCGTGAAGTCGCCCATGTAGGCGCCGTCGTACTCGGGCGTGTAGCGAACACCGTGCGGGTGCATCGTGATCGCTTGGGCGTACTTGGCAGGAAGGCCGTTGCGGACGTGGACGCGCAGCACGTCGCCTACTTCGCACTCGAGCGTCGGGCCAGGGATCGCGGCCGGTCCGGCCGGCGAGGCGAAGCCTTCGGTCATCAGCTGATAGACGAAGGCGCGGAAGACGCTTGGCCCAGCAATCGCAGTGCCGTGCCAGTAGTCGCGGCGAGGGCGGGTGGGAACGATGTCCCAAAGCGCGGCCGTCGCTTCAATCCAATACTCAACGACCTTTCCGCCGGGCTGCGGCTGCGGCGTCTCAAACTTCAGCTGGTCGACTGCGCTGGCGCCGGGGACTGCCGCGGCGATCTTCGACTGCGCTCCAGCAGGCTTCTTGACGCGCGCGGCGGCGGCGTCGGCCTTGGCCGCGTCGCCGGCCCGTTCTACAAGGATGTTCTGGCCGCCGATCGTGCAGAGGAACGCACCGGCCCCGGCGGCGAGGAAGCCGCGGCGACCAACACTTAGACCACCTTCAGGGTTACCTTGCGATTCGGGATTCGGCACAACGACAGAGGGTACCTAGCGACCGCCGCTGACGCGCCGATTGGCGCGTCGCAACTAGGTCTAATGCTGGCTGCCTAGGCAGTTACGTTGCGACTGTCGAGGTGGCCGCCGACCTTGCGCTTTACGCGCTGGAGGGCGTTATCGACCGTCTTTGTGTCGCAATCGACAATCCCACCGATCTCCTCGTACGAGCGCCCGTCGAGATAGAGCGCAAGCACGCGCGCTTCCAGCTCCGAGAGCGTTGAGGAGAGGCAATCAACTAGCGAGCGCAGCTCCTCGGATGAAATCACCTGGTTGGCAGGATCATGGACGGTTGAGCCCGGCAGCATCTCTTCCAGTGTCGATTCGCCCTCGCTGGCGCCGGCTGGCGTCGTTGCGAACGAGACGTACTGGTTGAGCGGCACGTGTTTGTGGCGCGTCGCCGTTTTGACGGCCGTGATGATCTGCCGCGTGATGCAGAGCTCGGCAAAGTTGCGAAAGCTCGACTGTCGATCGGTGCGGTAGTCGCGGATCGCCTTGTAAAGGCCAACCAACCCCTCCTGCATTAGATCGTCGCTGTCACCACCAGCGATGAAGTAGGACGAAGCCTTTAGACGGACGAATCCGTGATAACGGCGGACTAGCCGATCGTAAGCGGCTGGGTCGCCCTGCTTTGCGAGGGCGATTAGGTACCCATCATCGACCTTTAGCTGAGCGTGAGATGAAGCGGAAATACGGGCCACGAGCAATCCTTTCTCCCCTATTTCACTAGGGAAAAGTCGGACGAGCTCAGTGGCGCACTCCTCCCCTGGCGCCAACTGCGAACGTTAAATATGTCTTATTCCTCACCCTGAGGTAGAGCCTCAAGTCCGAGAGTTATTTCACAGTTATGGAACCTTGTCAAGGCGCGGCGCAAATTAATCGCCGGTGAAGGGCGAAAAGTGAGTATTTATCGGCGTTTCAGGAGCGCTGCGGGAGGATGCCGTACATCAGCGCGGAGGCCGCAGCGCTCGCATTTAATGAGTCGAGCTGGCCGAGCATCGGCAGCTTTATCAGCGCGTCGCAGCAACTTGCGACGCGCGGCCTCAGCCCGCTCCCCTCCGACCCCAGCACCAGCACAACGCCGCCGCGGTAGTCGGGAGTTAGGTAGTCGGTCGCTTCATCGCCACTGTCGGCGCCGTAGCACCAGGCGCCGGCCTTCTTCGCGTCCTCTAGGAACTCGGAAAGATTGTTGACCTTGGCGATAGAGAGCCACTCAACGGCGCCGGCCGATGCCTTGCAGACGGCCGGCGTTACGTGGGCAGAGCGGCGTTCGGTAATGATCACGCCGGTTGCGCCGATGCACTCGGCTGTGCGGCAGATCGCGCCAAGGTTCTGCGGGTCTTGGACCTCGTCGAGCGCGATGATCAGCGGGTCGGGCTTAGCCAGCAGCTCGGCGGCGCTGACGTAGTGGTAGCCCTCAATCCGCGCGCAGACGCCCTGATTGCCGGGGCTCTCGCAGATCTTGTCGATCTCGGCTGCGCTGACGCGCTTGATCTGGCTGGCCTTATCGAGCCAGTCCTCGCGAGAGGCGCTGTCGGTTGCCCACAGCTCCTTGATTCGGCGCCGATTGGCGCGCATCGCTTCGTGAACCGCGTTGCGCCCGTAGATGATCACAGTGCCACGAGCTTCGCACCATCGTCGCCGTCGCGAACTTCCCAGCCGAGCGCGGCGAGCTGGTCACGCAGTAGGTCGGCTTGGTCCCAGTCCTTGGCGGCGCGGGCGGCCTCGCGCGCGGCGAGCAGCTCAAGCGCCGCAGCGTCGGGATCAGCAGCGTTCGCGTCAGGTCTCAGCAGCGTCTCGAGCCCGAGCACAGTCAGCATCTGCACTAGGTCGTCATTACCTGCGCCAGAATGCGCGGCAGCGTCGGAGAGCCAGCCGTATAGCGCTGCCAGCGCGCGAGGCGTGTTGAAGTCATCGGCTAGCGCGGCGAAGAACTGCTCGCGGTGGGCGGCCAACTCGGGCGGTGAATCGCCTTCGCTGAGCTGCTCTGCGGCGGCGCGGATCCGCCGGGCGCTGGTCTGCGCCTGTTCCAAGCTTTGATCGGAGAAGAGCAGCGGCTGACGGTAATGGCCGGAGACGAAAAAGAGGACCAGCGCGTCGCGCCCCCAGCGCTCCAGGACTGTTGCCAAAGACTCAATGTTTCCAACGCTCTTGGCCATCTTTTCGCCGTCCAGTTGCAACATCCCGTTGTGCATCCAGATTTGAGCGAGCTCCTGCCCGCGCGCCATCCGCGTCTGCGCTGCCTCGTTCTCGTGGTGCGGGAAGACGAGATCGTTGCCGCCGCCGTGGATGTCAAAACCAAGGCCGAGAATCTCTTCAGCCATCGCCGAGCACTCGATGTGCCAGCCAGGGCGGCCACGGCCCCAGGGCGCGTCCCAGGCCGTGTCCTCGCCAGGCTTCTGCGCCTTCCAGAGCGCAAAGTCGAGCGGATCCTGCTTTAGCTTGGCGCCCTCTCCCCCTTCACCTTGGTCGAGCGCATCGAGCGAGCGGTGCGAAAGCTCGCCGTAGGCCTCGTCGGAACGAACGCGGAAGTAGACGTCGCCTTCGACTGCGTAGGCCGCGTCGCGCTCAATCAGTGCGCTGATCAGATCGATGATCGGCCCAATCGTCTCCGTCGCCAGCGGCTCCGAGTCGGGCCGGCCAAGGCCGAGGCCGTCGGTATCGGCGATGTAGGCGGCCCCCATCTCGCTTGCCAGCAGCGCGCTCGGCTGCGGTGGCTCGCTGGCGTTCGCTGCGTCATAGATCTTGTCGTTGACGTCGGTGATGTTGGCGACAAAGGTCACCTCGTAGCCCTCGTGGGCCAGAAAGCGCTTCAGCAGCGAGTAGACGACGAAGGGGCGCGCGTTGCCAACGTGGATGCGCCCGTAGACGGTTGGCCCGCAGGCGTAGATCGAAACTTTGCCTGGATCACGCGGCTCAAGCTGGGCTAGCTCAGCGCGGCGCGTGTCGTAGATCGCAATCGGGCGCACAGCGGCAATCTACGCCAGCAGCTAGGAAGAGCGCAGCGTGGCAACGGCAACTGCGCCGGCGCCCTCGCCGCGGCCGAAGGCGCCGATCTGCTCTGCCGTCGTCGCCTTGACGTTGACGCGAGCCGCTTCAACGCCCAAAGCGCCGGCTAGCCGCTCAACGATTGCTTCGCGCTGGGGGCCGATCTTCGGCTGCTCAAGAATCACCGTCGCGTCAACGTTGACGACCTCAAAGCCCGCACCGATCAACATCCCGGCGACCTTGCTTAAGAGATCGATCGAGTCTGCGCCGCGCCAGCGCTCGTCGCTGTCGGGGAAGTGAGCTCCAATGTCACCGAGCGATGCTGCACCGAGCAGCGCGTCGATCACGGCGTGGGTTAGTACGTCGGCGTCGGAGTGACCGTCAAGGCCCAGCTCGGACTCAAACTCGACGCCACCGAGGATCAGCGGCCTCCCGGCAACGAGCCGGTGCGAATCAACGCCGAGGCCGGTGCGAATCTCAGACACCGGAAGCCCTCAATTCTGGCGACCCTGTGAGCAGCTGCTCTGCCAGTGCCAGATCGGCCGCCGTCGTGACCTTGAAGTTCTCGCTCTCGCAGAGCACCAACCGCACGCGGCCGCCGTCGGCTTCAACCAGCATCGCGTCGTCGCTAGCGGCTGCGAGCTCTGCTTCAGAGCGGCCCAAGGCGCTCTCCAGCGCCTCGCGGCGAAAGACCTGCGGCGTCTGCACAGCCCAAAGCTCGGAGCGCGCCGGAGTCTCGAGCACGCCGATCCCGTCGGCCGAGCGTTTAACTGTGTCCTTGACCGGAGCGGCGGCGATCGCGGCGTCCCAACTGCCGTCCTGGTCGAGCGCGGCGATGCAGTCCTCAATCAGCGTCGCGCTGACGAGCGGGCGGGCGGCGTCGTGAACTACAACCACACTGGCGCCGGGATCGGCCGCTGCGAGCGCGTTTAAGACCGATTGAGAGCGCACGGAGCCGCCAGTTACGCCAACGGTCCCCTGCGGCGCCTCAAAGCCCTCAGGCAGCGCAACGATGATCTGATCGATTGCCGCTACCTGGCGCAGCGCGTCGATGCTCCATTCGAGCATCGGCCGGCCGGCCAGCTCGGCGAACGCCTTCGGTCCCCCTGACCCAAGCCGTTCGCCGCGCCCGGCGGCCACGACAAGCGCGACCGCGTTGGCCGGCATCGCAGAAGGCCGGTTAGGCCTTAACTCCAGCCGACTTGGCGAGCAGCCCGTCGAGGTGCTCTTCAGCCTGCTCCTCGTCCATGTCGAGCGCGTACATCAGCTCCGACGAGAGAATCTTCTTGGCCCGCGTGTACATCTGCTTCTCGCCGGTTGAGAGGCCCTTCTCGTGCTCGCGGATCGCGAGGTTGCGGACCACCTCGGTCAGCTCGTAAATGTCACCGGTCTTGATCTTGTCGCGGTTGTGCTTGAAGCGGCGGTTCCAGTTCTTCGGCATCTCCGAAACGTCGTCCTGAATTACGGCCAGGACCTTCTTGACCGTCTTTGGATCGATCACGCGGCGCAGCCCTGCGATCGCTGCGTTCTCCGACGGAACCATCACAGTCATGTCGTTGTGGAGGATCTTGATTGTCAGGTAGACGCGCTTCTCGCCGAGCATGTTGCGCGATTCCTTCTTCAGCACCTTGCCGGCGCCGTGGTGCGGATAGACGACGTTGTCGCCGCACTCGAACTCGATGTGCTCCAGAACGGGCATCTCGAGATCGTCAATTAGCTCTTCATTTGTTTGCGTAATGGTGTCCCCCTTGCGTTAGCGGCGAGGGAATCATTCCCAAGCCACGCTTTTCAACCGATTAGGTACTTCAGCTGTGCATCTGTCGATCGACGAAGTTGATCTCCTGCACGCGGCGCAGGCCCTCGCGGATTTCCTTGGCACGCATTTCGCCCACGCCTTCGATGCTCTCGAGCTGCGCATCGCCAACGGCGAGCAGCTCCTCGAGTCCACCTGTGGCAGCGACGATGTTCGCGACAACCAGTTTCGGCAGTCGCGGGATGAAACCGAGGATCCGGTAGCCGCGCGGCGATACCGGATGGTCGATCGTGTTGACCTTGCGGTCGTAACCAAGCAGCTCAGAGAGGCGGCCGAAGTCAAGTAGGTATTATT
>Ga0194063_10003083_pt1 | contig 10049 bp, 7 predicted proteins | sample SepL3720m_MetaG_FD_155459 | JGI IMG/M metagenome (GOLD analysis project Ga0194063, IMG submission 155459) | Anoxic zone freshwater microbial communities from boreal shield lake in IISD Experimental Lakes Area, Ontario, Canada - Sep2016-L373-20m | ecosystem: Environmental > Aquatic > Freshwater >...
ATTTAAGCCCTGTAGAATATCGTATGCAAAATGAAGCAAATAAAACAGCATGAAATAAGCAATTGAAGAATTGGACCTTGAAAATTTTATATGATTAAAAGTCACAGCAGACCAAGATGTTATTCGCTAACCTAGGATATGACGTGGGTGTCTATAACGAAACCGTAGATTACTACAAATAAAAAGTTGCATGGTTACATCTCCCTCCATGCTGTACAAAGCGAACCCTCAATATATTTGGGGGTTCGCTTGGGATGTTTATAGTAACAACCAGCATTTGAGAAGAGCAAGCAAGTTGAAATGCTAGTGTGACCTGTTTTGCTCTAACCGAAGTTGTCGTTCGCACAATGGTTTTTTTGTTTCATTTGTGATATATTTATATAAAATAACTTTGAAAGAGGGTAATTAAGATAGAATTTAGAGAAGACATTGATGAGGTAATGGGAAGAACAAAAGCTTTCTATGAAACAAATGAAATAAATGCAATAATACTTGTTGACCAAATCAAATGCATTAAATATTCTGGCGGAGACAATAAAAAGCTATGTGATTGGAATTTCCCAAACGAGTTGCATGCGTTTCTTGATTCATATTTAAGGTGGTTTGATGATTATTGGACTCAAAGAATTAATGTCTTTGATGATTTGATACCCAGCGTAAACCCAATCTTTGGTTACGCAGAGCATAGTGCCTTTCTCGGAGGCGAAGTTACAATTACAGATGGAACAAGCTGGCATCATCGGTTAATAAATAACTGGTGCGATGTTGACAAGCTAACTTTAAAAGAAGACAATGTTTGGCTTAGAATGCTTTTGGATGGGTTCTCTTACTTAAAAGAGCGGTCCGAGGGCAAATATGCTCTAAAACTTAGAGGTGCCAATGCTCCTCAAGACCTAGCCAATACTCTGCGTGGGAATGACTTCTTTACAGATTTTTTTGATTACCCAGATGAACTTAAAAATCTATTAAGTTTTTGTGTTGATGCGATACAATGGACACTTTCTCACCAGCATTCAATAGTAGGAACATTTGATGGAGGTGTCATTACTGGTGGTAACGTATGGTTACCTGGTAATTCCACTGGTCACCTATCAGAGGATGCGTCAACGATGTGTTCGCCTCAGATATATGAAGAATTCGGATTATCATATACTTCTAAACTAGTTCAAAACTATGACCATGTTTATATGCATACTCATGGCTTGGGACGTCATGTACTCCCTTTAATAGCAAGCATTCCAAATGCTGATGTAATTGATATTGCTAATGACCCAAATTGTATCCGTTCAATAGAAATTTATAAAGAATATGCTAATTGTCTAAAGGATAAATATGTTGTAGTTGCATTAAACTATGATGAGATGAAAGAAAATATATCATTTTTAAAGGATCGTAAAACAATTATTCGCTATTCAGCTGAGGATTTAGATGACGCAACCCGAGCAATTAAATTCATAAGAAATGAACTCAATTAGAGAGAGAGGAAGTACTTTATTAATATGAAACAACCTATGAATATTATATATGTGATATGCCATGATTTGGGCAGGGAACTTGGGTGTTATGGTAAGCCCATTCAGACACCCGTTCTTGATAGCTTTGCAAAGGAAAGTGCTCTATTTACAAATGCGTATTGCAGTTCGCCTGCATGTTCCCCCTCACGCGGTTGTGGGATGACCGGGATGTATGCCCATACCAACGGGCTAATGGGAATCGTCGGAACCGGTTGGTCGCTTGACGTGAATGTGAAAACTGTTGTCGATTACTTGAACGACGCCGGATATGAGACAGTTCACACAGGTCATCAACATGAGCGCATCAGAAACGAAGATAACCGCTACCAAATTGAAATGCTAAACGAAACAGCGGATCAATTTGTGGAAAATGCAATCTCACAGGCAATTGGATACCTTAGCTCTAGAAAAGAAGGTGACCGACCTTTTTACCTCAACATAGGAACTAGTGAGGTTCATACTGGTACATGGATGACCCAGAGCGAGAATACAGCGCCGAGAAGGGCCATTTACGGAACAACACCTGAAACGGAAATATATATGCCTCCATATATCATTGATACACCTGAGCTTAGAAATGAAATGGGAAGTTTTCAAGCCTGTATTCGTTACTTTGACAACCAGCTAAAGCGTTTATTTGATGCGGTTACAGCACTTGGCTATGAGAACGATACACTCGTAATTTTTACCACAGATCATGGAATTTCAAACGAGCGTGCAAAAGGCTCTCTTTATGGTGCTGGTATAGAAATATCTTTAATGGCGCGTTTGCCTGGTGTAATCAACCCTGGAACGGTGATAGACAACTTAATTCAAAACATTGATCTTGCTCCAACAATTCTGGAGGCTGCCGGCATTGATATTCCGGAAAGCATGCAGGGCAAATCCTTTTGGTCTCTTATGACTGGCAACCCTTATATGGAGCATCAGGAGTTATTTCTTGAAAGGAATTACCATGGCCAAAGGGGTTATGACCCAATGAGAGCCGTTCGTACGAAGAACTATCACTATATCCTGAATTTTGATAAAGATGCAAAGAGGAGCTGGCTACCGGATGAAACTCCGAACATAAGTAAAACCTATCAAAACTGGTTTACCGAACTTTGGCCAAAGAATAGGCCGGATAGGGACAGAGCGGAACTATTTGATTTAACAACAGACCCGCTCGAATTCCATAACATTGCGAAAGATCCCAAAATGCAGAGTATTTGCGAAGAACTTCGTGCAAAAGTAGATCTGTGGATGAAGAAAACCTCAGATCCTCTACTGCAGGGTCGAGTTCCACACCCTTAATATTTATTCGATTAACGGCGCCCAACTAGTTTGAGGCGGCCGTGTGTTGTCCATGACAAAGTCACTTTATGTCTGCACCAATCAATCTGCTGCACTTACTCCTCGGATTTGATTAAATTATTTAATTCATGAGGCTTGAATCGAATGAAAATTTGAATTAATGTGAATGCCATACGAAAGAGGCGATAGAGCAGATAAGTTAGAAATAAGTTAATAGGTAGACATTTAGGTAGACATTTACTTAAAACAACGCAAAAATACTAGAAATTATCAGATATAACTCAATAGAAATATTAATATGAAATTTCCGTTTTTACTTAGAGACGCAATGGATTCAGGGATATCGGATGAGATGGATTGATTCAAGATATCACCAAATTTATCAGAGTTCGATTCCCCTCTTTAGCTCCACAAAAGCCTTGCAGACAGTAGTCTGTGGGGTTTTTATTTTATTAAATAGTGCTGTATTCACTATGATTTTGCAGAGAATTATTGAATATAAGTTTGAAAAAGTAGTGTATGGACATATTATTATCATGATAAAAGTATTGACATACGCTACTTTTTATAACATAATGGTTGAAGAGGTGGTTGTTTTGAAACGAAAAATAATGAAAGACTTAATAAAATGGAAAATAAGCGAAAATCGCAAACCTCTAATTTTAAAGGGTGCAAGGCAGGTTGGTAAGACTTATATTGCGCTGATGTTTGGAAAAGAGCAGTTTAATAATACAGTCTATTTTAATTTTGACAACGACGAAATACTTCAAAAGATTTTTGAGAGAGATTTCGACACACAAAGAATAATCCGAGAATTGTCCGAATTATCTGGAAAGACAATCACTCGCAACGATACGTTGGTTGTATTTGACGAAATTCAAAGTTGTGAAGCAGCACTAAATTCTTTGAAGTATTTCAATGAAAATGATAATGATTATTATATTGTTGCTGCAGGGAGTTTGTTAGGGGTTGCAATCAATCGTACGAAATTTAGTTTTCCAGTTGGGAAAGTAGACTCAATGACACTGTATCCTATGGATTTTGAGGAGTTATTAATTGCACTTGAGAAAGAAGATTTAATCTCAATGATTCGCGAGAATTTCCAAGCCAATACAGAATTTTCTTTACATGAAATTGCAATGGATTATTACAGAAAGTATTTAGTAGTGGGTGGGATGCCGGCCGCAGTTTTAGATTATTTACAAAAAGACGATTATAATTTTGTATTGGCAACTCAGAAGAGTATTCATGACAATTATATAGCGGATATGGCGAAATACTCCTCAACACACGAAGCGGTCAGAACTATGGCTGCATATCAGTCGCTGCCAGCACAATTAGCGAAGGACAACAAAAAATTTCAATATAAAATGATTAGAACGGGTGCAAAGGCCTATGATTATGAAGTTCCAATTGCTTGGTTGGAGGCCTCTGGGATAATCAATAAAGTAAATAAGGTAAGCCAGGGTAATCTTCCGCTTGCAGCTTTTGCAGATAATAACTTTTTCAAAATTTACATGACAGATACGGGCCTTTTATGCGCGAAATTTGGAATCCCAGCGAATAAAATTTTGATTAAAAACGATGAAATCAACAGCTTTAAAGGTGCACTGGCAGAAAATTATGTGGCAGCTGCATTAAGAACACAAGGATTTACGCCGTTTTACTGGGAAAGTAATGGGCAAGCTGAGGTTGATTTTGTGATTCAAACTTCCTCAGGTGAAATAATTCCTATTGAAGTTAAGGCGGCTGAAAATGTAAGGTCGAGGAGTCTGGGTGTGTTTGTGAATAAATTCATACCACTATACTCTATCCGAGTGAGTGGTAAGAATTTTGGATTTGAAAACGGAATCAAATCGGTGCCATTTTATGCGTTGTTTTGCTTAGAGAATTGATCAGAATATTTAGATAACATAAAAAGAAAGGAGATATGAATGAAGAGAAAAATCATAAGTGTAATTTTAATAATGCTATTCGTGTTTTCTCTGTTTCCGTTCTTCCCACAATACAGAGTGGAAGCAGCGAATTCATCAACAATATCTTCTCCAAAATCGCTGAAAGCCGTTTCTTATTCGCAAGGCGGAATCAAATTATCTTGGGACAACGTTAGCGGTGCGCAGGACTATTTTATTTATAGGTCAACTTCAAAAAATGGCGGATATAAAATCATTAAAGTAGTTAAGACAACTACCTTTATAAATCGCTCTGTTACGGTAGGTAAATGCTATTATTTTAAATTGAAAGCTAGGAAGACCATTGGAAATGTGAAATACCAAAGTGCATTTTCCAACATTGTTTATGGAACAGCTAAAAAGCCTGTACTTTATTATGTTGTTCCTAATGTCTACAACAATACGGAAACGCAAGCCGTTACAAAACTCAAGAATTTTCAAGTGGTGAAAACATATGCCAATAGCACTACAATTGTGATTAATATGGTGATTGGAACGGATTTGGTTACAGGATCAAAGCATAAAAAAGGCTCGAAAATTACCTTAATCATTAGCAAAGGACCTAGTCCAACCCCGAGTCCCAGCCCGACTCCAACCCCGACTTCAACCCCGACTTCAACCCCGACCCCTACAGTATACAAATCGACCGTACTTTTTGCGCCAGGGATTGATTCGAGTGTTGTATCTCAAAAAACGATTGATGCAATAAAATCGATTTTAGATAGGGGAGGATTAGCATCAGCTACCATTTCAAGCACAATCAGAACATCCTTGTCACAGGCTACGATCATGTACAATAATATTGTTAACACAAGTCCTGAAACGCAAAAAAGTATTTACGGAGATGCAGGAGATCAAGTGATTGATGTTTATATAGCTGGTAAAAATGCTGCTAAAACGAAAACTCAAATCATTCAGGATATGGTGAATAGAATTGAAACCTTATGGCCAACCAGGGTAAGTAATCATTGTGTGAAACCAGCGGACTATGCTTTGGTAAACGTAATAGATATTGGATATTCCTCAGTCTCTGATATACAAATATTCAGAGTTCAGGCGATTTGGGCAAGAGACAATGGTATAATAAAAACATTTCTTGATGAGCCTAGTAATTCTTGTTTTCACATAGAAGTACAAAATTAATTGAAAAGGGGTTTTTAGATTGAACTAAATGAAAAAGATGCTAAGTATCACAATTGCTCTGTTTTTTGTATTTTCCATGTTATCCTCAATGCAAGTTGTTGCGGCGTCCAGTGATTTTATCGTCGCGAATGGGGTGTTGACGAGGTATAAGGGGACGAGTGCGACCATCAATATACCTGGCGATAAGGGGATTACGACAATTGGGGAAAGTGTTTTTTACTCAAAGCAAAAATTTCAAACTACTTGAAAATTTTAGTGGCGAGGTATATGATGTGACTATAGACATAAAACATTAATGGGAAGAGATGATATTGATCGTGGCTAGAAAGTTGTTACTGATTTTTTTCGGTTTATTAATAATATTTCAAATTGTATCTGCTTTTTTATTTATCACAGCGGTTATGGCAATCATCAGTTGTTTGGTTATCCTATTCGCTTCCATCCATTGGGGATTAAAAGGTGGCATCTTTTCCTCTGCATTGAGTTCGACATTGCTACTCTTAGGGGTCATTTTTGCATTACTCCATGACACTGATTGGGTAATAATTATCATTACAATTGTACTCTACTGGGTTTTAGGAGTCGGAATAGGTGGGGTCATAGGCACAATTAGGAAACAAAGAACGAGTTTGCACATGAGTGAAAAAAAATATAGTAGTTATATAGAAAATGCGCCTGATGGCGTTTTTGTTATTGATGAGAGTGGGCATTTTCAAGAAGTCAACAAGTCTACCGTAGAGTTGACGGGTTATAGTAAAGAAGAACTATTAAGCATGACAATCGAAGATCTATTTACCGAAGAGTCTCAGGATGTGGGCATGAAACTGTTTGCAACGCTACTTGAAAAGGGTTCTTCAAAAGGGATTGCACAATATAAACAAAAGAATGGTACGAAAAAATGGTTGTCTATTGATGCCGTTAAACTCACAGAGCAACGCTTTATAGGTTTTTCAAAAGACATTACTGAGCAGAAATTGTTTGAAGAACAAATCCTCTTTATGAGTTATCACGACCAACTCACCGGATTATATAACAAAAGGTTTTATGAAGAGGAGCTAAGCAGACTTGACACGAAAGATAACCTTCCGCTGACCATTGTGATGGGAGATGTAAACGGGTTAAAATTGATTAACGATTCATTTGGACATGCGGTGGGGGATGAGCTGCTGTGGAAAGTAGCCGAAGTGATGAGAAAGGGATGCAGAGAGAATGATATGATTGCAAGACTTGGGGGAGATGAATATGCCATTCTACTTCCTAAAACAGATGATATTGAAACAAATCAAATTATTCAGCGCATCAATGAACTGTCTTCAAAAGAAAAAGTAGGAAGCATTGATATTTCAATCTCTTTTGGCTACGCAACAAAAAGGAGCGAGGAAGAGAATATTCAAGATATCTATAAATATGCTGAAGATTTAATGTATCGCCATAAACACGCCGTTAGTTCGGACATGAGAAGTAAAACCTTAGACCTGGTATTGAATACGTTATTCGAAAAGAGCAGCAGAGAGAACCTGCATTCCATAAATGTGAGCAAACTCTGTGAAGCGATTGCAATCAAGATGGAGTTTAGTAAAAATGAAGTAAGTCAAATTAAAATAGCGGGGTTATTGCATGATATAGGGAAAATCGAGATTTATGAAGGAATTCTCAATAAGCCGGATAAGTTGAGCAAAACGGAACGGGAAAAGATGCAGAGACATTCCGAGATTGGATTCCGAATATTGAGTTCAGTCAAGGAGTTTTCTAGTTTCGCAGATGCTATTTTTGAACACCATGAAAGATGGGACGGGAAAGGATACCCGGTAGGGTTAAAAGGGGAAGAGATTTCTTTACCGGCAAGAATTATCGCCCTTGCGGATTCCTATGATGCGATGACGTGTGATCGGAATTATCGTAAAGGGTTTACCCAGGAAGAAGCCATTGAAGAGGTAAAGAGATGCGCAGGCACACAGTTTGATCCAGAGATTGCTAGAATATTCATTGAAAAGGTGTTAGGGAAAGATTGAGGCATGATATGTGCGCGATTGTTTGGAGGTTAGAAGATGTTCAAAAGTAATCAGACTGTAGCAGAGAACCCATGTGTATTTGTCATTTTTGGTGGAACCGGAGATTTGACGAAAAGAAAACTCATTCCAGCGCTGTTTTCGTTGTTTGAAAGAAAGAAGCTGCCGAAGAATTTTGCCATTGTAGCGACTGGCAGAAAATCGATGAGCGATGAAGAATACAAGAAATTGATGAAAAAGGATTTGGGATCGTTCATCGTCAACGAACAAAATGAAGCGGTTTGGGAAGCGTTTTGCAAGTTGTTTTTCTATTTCATATTTGATTTTTCAAGTGAAACCGAAAATTATAATCGTTTGAAGGAATATCTAGATGCGTTGGACCGGGACTTTTCGACCGAAGGCAACCGAATCTATTATTTAGCTGTTGCGCCAGCATATTTTAGCACGATCATTACCAGCTTAAAGGAGAACGAACTGCTAGAGAATCAGGGGTCGTGGCAGAGGGTGATGGTGGAGAAGCCGTTTGGCACAAGTCTTGAGATGGCGAAAGACTTGAATGAGGAAATCTTGAAGTCTTTGGCAGAGGAAAACATCTTTAGAATTGATCATTATCTTGGGAAGGAAATGGTCCAAAACATCATCGTGATTCGATTTTGCAATTCGATCTTTGAATCGATGTGGAATCATAAATATATCGACAATATTCAAATCATTTCATCCGAAAAGATCGGTGTTGAGAAGCGTGGCGGATATTATGAAAACACGGGAATTCTGAAAGATATGTTGCAAAATCACATCTTGCAGATGCTTTCGTTAATCTGTATGGAAGCCCCGGTCGATCTGTCGCCAGAAGCAATTAGAGACGAAAAGGTCAAGGTGTTGAAGTCGTTGCGACTGTTTGATAAAGAAACGGATCAGGACAAAATCATACTCGGTCAATACGGAAAAGGGCAAACGAATGGGGAAGATGTTATTTGTTATCGGGACGAAGACAAAGTCGATGCGGATTCGATGACACCTACGTTCATGGCACTGAAGACTTATGTCGACAACTTTCGCTGGGGTGGCGTGCCAATCTACATTCGTGCTGGGAAACGTCTCGACAGGCGAATTTCAGAAATCATCATCCAGTTTAAGAAATTGCCTGGAACGAATTATTATGATGTATTTTCCGAAACGGAACCCAATGTGCTGAAAATTAGAATTCATCCTGCGGAAGGGATTTTCTTTACCATCAACGCGAAAAAGCCAGGCATTAAAATGGAAATTGAAAAAGTCGGGGTGGATTACTGCCAAATCTATCAAGACTCGGATAAAACGGTTGAGCCCTATGAGCATATCATCATCGGTGCTATTCAGAACAATCCTTCCTTTTTCACAAGGTGGGATGAGATCGAAAATTCTTGGAATTATATTAGAAGTATTGCTGACGCGGTGAAAAACAAAAAGGCCGATTATCCGAATTACGCGGCAGGTTCGAAGGGGCCGAAAGAAGTTGAGAATTTTCTAGACGTTGACGGTAGGAAATGGTGGGGGTGATGGTTTGAAAATATACGATATTTCCATGCTTGTTCAAGAAGAAATGATGGTGTTCAAGAACCGAGAAGAGAACCGACCTCGCTTTGAGTCGATCAAAACCTTCGCGAAAGACGGTTTCAATGAATCCACCCTGACCCTAAACTTGCACACGGGCACGCATATTGATGCACCGTTTCACATGATAGATCAGGGCGAAACTGTTGAGCACCTTGATTTAAATAAATTGCTTACCAAATGTAGAGTGCTCGATTTGACTGATGTCGATGGTCAAATCTCGAGGGAAAATCTACAGCGATTTGAAATCAAAAAAGATGAATTCATCCTTTTGAAGACGAATAACTCCTTTTCAGAAACATTTCCACCAGAGTTTATATTTTTGGATGCCTCGGGCGCTCAATTTTTGGCTGAACGCTCCATCGCAGGAGTAGGAATTGATGCGCTTGGTATTGAAAGAGATCAACCAGATCACGCCACACACAAGGCGTTAATGGGAAAAGAAATTGTGATTATTGAAGGATTAAGATTGAAAGACGTTCCGGTAGGAGAATACTTCATGTGTGCGCTTCCTTTGAAAATTAAAGGAGTTGACGGGGCACCAG
>Ga0194063_10003085_pt1 | contig 10046 bp, 10 predicted proteins | sample SepL3720m_MetaG_FD_155459 | JGI IMG/M metagenome (GOLD analysis project Ga0194063, IMG submission 155459) | Anoxic zone freshwater microbial communities from boreal shield lake in IISD Experimental Lakes Area, Ontario, Canada - Sep2016-L373-20m | ecosystem: Environmental > Aquatic > Freshwater...
GAAGTGATAATCGGCATGTTGGACGGCGCCCGGAATGTCGTAGGTCTCGAAGCCGTCGGCGATGGCCTTCTCGAAGGACGCGTCGCGGACGTTGCCGACGACGACCGTGGCGCCATTATCGCGCATATTGAGGGCCTGCGCCCGCCCCTGGTTGCCGTAGCCCAGGATGCTGACCGTTTTGCCCTGCAATAGGGTCAGGTCGCCCGCATCGTCGAAATAGATCGTTGCCATTGAAGGACTCCTTGAGTTATCAGTTATAAGTTATCATATCAATTATTGCACATTGTAACGCGATTGAGGGTGCCTGTCAAATAAGCAGATTGCGAGCGTCACAGCTTGGAGCGTGTTTTGAAAGCAAAACTGAGTGGCTGGCTCGGCGAAAGCAGCAAACGCAGCGATACCGCCACCGGCCTGCGTGGTCTTGCCGCGGCGCTGGGTGGTCGAACGCACCCTTGGCTGGTTGACCCGCTGTCGTCGCCTCAGCAAGGACTACGAAGTGTTGTCCGCGACCAGCGAAGCCTGGATCTATGCCGCCATGGTGCAGCTCATGCTCGGCCGACTCGCTCGCAATCCCGCCGTGTATCTGTGAGGGGCAACAAAACTTCTAAAACACGCTCTGGCTCTGCCTGGCTTCAACATGGGGAATCGTCCATGGCCCGGCCGGGAGAACGCAAACGCGAGCATCCTGGCCGTACTGATGAAGCAATGTTTGCATCGTGGCCTCGATGCTACGGCACGGTTTCAGCCAGGCGCCCCGAATTTGATCATCGCTCAGATTGTGACTGTGGAAGTAGACATCTGCCCTCAAGCAGATCGAAGCCTGGATCTGCGCGCCCCACATATCCATATGCAAGTACCCTGGTCGGCCGAGCATGGCAAGCATTGTTCTTGCGTCTTTCGCAGCGCGCAGCAACCGGGCGTGGTCTCCGTGGTCTGGTAAGCCATCCGAACACTCGGCCGCTACAATGATGCTGCCGCCTGTCCTGACTGCCAGTGCGGCTGTGCTCATGCCCTTCACAGACTGGGCCAGGCTTAAGTCGAGGGGGTACCCTGCATTGCTGGTGATCACAATGTCGAACGGTTCCGGGATGGGCGCCAGCGCGAGGTCTCTGACGAAGCTACAACCCCGGTCATGCGCTTCCTGCCACGCCCCTGCGAAGACACCGGTGATCTCACGCTCCCGATTGAGGGCCACATTGACCAGGAAGCTGGGCTTTGTCATCGCCGCTGCCTCTCGAATCTCCTCCCAGATCGGATTGCCGGCCGTGATGCCGTAGTGCGCACAGGGATGCTCGATCAACCTGGGTTGATGATTGCGCAGGATTGTCTCAGCCGCGGCGAGCCCGGGCATGACGGACTTCCCGCCGCCTGAGAAGCCAGCAAACAAGTGCGGTTCGATGAGGCCAGTGAGGATACGGACGTCGCACTGCATGAACTCGCTTAGCACCCAGACATCGTTCGCAAGGCTGGAGGTGCCCACGTATGTGTGCTTCGACCGATCTGCCGCATCGTTCTGCACGATCCGGTAGCCTGCAGCGATTTGCGCGCCGAGCATGGCGCTCAGTTCGGCGGATGTCGTCGGCCGATGGGTGCCGGTAGCGACGAATAGAGTGATTTGCTCAGGCTGCACGTGATCCAGTTCGCCGAGCAAGGCTGATAGGATGAGCTTATTGGGGGCCGGGCGCGTCATGTCGCTGACAACAATGCCTACCCGAGCGCGGGGTCGCACCAGATCGCGCAGCGGGCGTGTCCCGATGGGGCGACGCAGGGCATCTCGCAGAACCGTCCACGGGTCGGCCAGACTGGCCACGTGGCGCGGTTCAAGTACAGTAGTATGGACGTTTTCCGGGAGGTTCACCTCCAACCCTTTCATGCCGTAAGCCAAGCGCACTTTCATCAGGTGTCAGCCTCTTTTCCAGCGGAGGGTCCGGCGGTCTTCACCGCCGCGCGAGCTGCTCATACACCTCGTTGTAATAGAGAGCGTTCTCAATCGGCGTATTCGCGGGAATGTGATTGCCGACCGCCATGAAGTAGCCCGGGCAGCCTTTGCCGATCGCCATGCAACGCGCCACTTCAGCGCGAATCTGCTCCCTTGTCCCGGACAACAGGATGCGCGTGTCCGCGTTGCCGACAAACACGTGTGTCCGGCCGTACCGTTCGGCCAGGTAAGCCATGTCAGTCCACGGCTCCAGGACAAACCCATGCACGCCACAGGCAGCCACGTCGTCGATGAAGCGTGTGTAATTGCCATCGCACGTGTAGAGAATCCTTTTGCCCGCGTCCCGCAACGGTGCAAACAAGCGCCGGTAGTTGGGGAACACGTGTTCGCGGTACCACGCGGGCGAAATGAAAGGCCCGCTGCTCCACACCATATCGTCATGGATCATGACCACCGGCACGTCAGCGGCGGCCAATGCTTCGAAGTACTGCTGGATCCAGGCCGCGTAGCGGTCGGTCAGCCGGCCGAATCGTGCGGGATCGGTGCCGGCTGCGAGCAGCAGCATTTCCCAGCCGAAGATCTCGATCAACCCGGAGACCAGCGTGATGTAAATGCCGGTCATGTTGACGCAGTCGGGCGTCTCGGCGCAACGTTGCCGGTAGTGTTCCTCGAAGCGCCTGGTCAGCTCCGCCTGATCCCGCGGTCCATAGCTCTCCCACGGGTCGAATGCAAGCGCCTCTTCGGGCGTTTTGAACGGACAAGAGCGCGTGTCTCTGCGGTCGCCGCCGTCGGCGTCGTACTCCGCGTGCCCCATATCCGTCCGGCATTCGGCCAGGTCATCACTGCTGATCAGCGTGCCCCAGCGCAGGTCGAAGTTCCAGGCTTTCATAAAGGCGTTGGACGCCTGCTGCCGGACCTCCGGGGGGCTGTCCGGTTCGGCGCTCATGCCGGTCACGACCCGGATCAAATCCCAATAGCGCCACGCCGAGAACTCGGTGCGCGGGACCCTCGGCGGCATCTCCAGATGAATGGCCGCCCACCCGTCAGCATACGACATGCGATGAACCTCCCATTGAACTTAGGTCAGTGTGCGAACCCCTCGGCGACGTCCGAGGCGAGCGCGGCCCATTCCCATAAGCGCTGCGGTTCGTAGCGCACCGTGCTGATGTCCTTCATGATGATCTCGACGATGCAGCCGCGCGATTGCTCCAGGAACTCCCGTAGTGCGCGCCGAGCCTGCTCCGGTTGCCAGCAATCCCCGGCGAAAATGGCGGGTGTGGGTTTGTAAGAGAAGACATAACGGTCGCCGACATTCCTGATCGCCCGCTCAACGTTGATCCACGGGCTCATCGATATCTTGCGCAAGTTGGGGATTTGCCTGAGGATCGGTACCTTTCCATCCAACGGCTCGCAACAGCCGTAATAATTGAGACCGAATCGCGCCAGCCAGCGCTGTTCGTATCGCAGTGCGAACTCCTCGTGCATGCGCGGCGACACGGCAGAGAAAATCTGCGCCGTAGCACACCCCCACAGATCGGCGGAGCGGACGCTGCCGGGAGGGCCCCCGGGTTGCGGCAGCTCCGCCGAGTAGCCAAGGCCGCCCGAGCCAACCCGCACGTTTGAATTGTTAAGCGCCAGCAGGTTGAGTCGCTCGTATTGATCAAGCCGGGCCAGATGCGCGCTCACCAAGTGATCCATGGCGCGATGAACCAACTCGGGCTGTTCGACCAGCGCCAGCATGGCTTCTTCGATGCCCCACCAACGTACTAATTGGTCCCAGGGCGCAAACCAGAACCCCGGCTGGCCGCGCTTCTCGATGCGCAGGATATACCGAAAAGGTCCACCAGGGTCTCGTAGTTCTCTTCGGTTGCCTCGGCGTCGAGCGTCACCTCGGGCGTCTTGATGCGGGCCAGGTCCGCTTCGTCCCGGATCTGGCCGTGAAATTCCCGAGAGATGACCGTGTTGGCCGCATCGGTTTGCCGGACGTCCACCTCTTCGGTCATCCCGAAGAGGGTATCGCGAATCACCAGGGGACTGTAGAAGACCGGCTCCACCACCATGTCGCAGGGCATGTGCCGCCACTGGTAGATCATCTGGCGCAGTTGCTGCTCCTGGAGGCGGCAGAACGGATTGCTGCACGCCAGGGTCAGTTCACCGTCCACGTCCATCTCGTGCCAGGGCACCTCGTTGATCCAGATCATCGGCTTGCCGTGCCCCAGCCCGTTCAGCCGCTTCCAGCCCGCGATGGTTGCCTGGTGGATGGGCAGCGCCGCGATCGCGGCCACCTGTTCCGCCAAACTGCGCAGGACCGACTTATCAGACACTGAGATGTACATGTATGCACTTCCTGGTGTATGTTGCGTAACTACCGTTCCCTGGGGTCAGCTTGGCCATAAAAACGTTCACCGTATGCGCGACCGGCGCGGAACAATTCCACGGCGTTCGCCACCGGGATGCCGTCGTGCAATGAGTGATCTGAGGCGAGGACATAGCCGCCGCCCAGTGCGGCAATGTCAATCGCTTCCCGCACCTCCACCGCCACGTCCGCCGGCGTGCCGAAAGGGAGCGTGCGCGATGAGTCGATGTTGCCGATGATGCAGAAGCGCTGACCGTAGTTGTCTTTCGCCCAACGCAGGTCCATGCCGGCCGTGCGCTGCCAGGGATGAACGGCTGCGATCTTGGTCTGCGCCAGGAGCGGCAGGTAATCCGCGATGTGCCCATCGCTGTGCAGGATAATCGGAAGGCGCAATTCTGCCATGGACTCGACCAGATCGGCCAGGTGGGGGAAGTAGTATTCTGCAAAATGGGCCGATTTCATGAAGCCGCGGGCGTTGTCGCCGAGATCTTCCATCAGCCAGATGGCGTGGCAGCCGGCTGCTGCGCAGCGGCGCGCCAGTTCCTTAGCGTAGTCTACAGTCAGTCTGAAGATTTCCACGAGGAGCCCCGGGTCGTCGTAGAGCGCGTAACAGATGCGCTCGTATCCGAGCAGGTGCCAGGCTCGCGTAAGAGGCCCGCTGACGCCGGCCGTCAACGCCAGGTCATCATGCCCGGTTTGCCAGAACGCAGCCAGCTCTGCGGTGCGACCGGGCAGGGTGGGATCCGGCAAACGATAGCGCCGCAGATCCTCGCGCGCGCTGATCGGATAGTCTACAGGCGCATCGAAAGGCCACGAGGAATCGGACCGGCGAAAGACCGTCCCCCATTCATCTACGTAGGTGGACTCGTCCAGCCATCTGACTTTCGAGCCAGCCGACGGGCTGAGACGCAGCCAGACCGCGTCGTGATCCAGCGCCAGCGCGCAGGCGACGACATCCGGTGCATTATACGTCTCAGGCCGCCGTCCGATGAGAGCCTCGTACAATGGCTGCTGGAATAGGAAGTCGAACATTGGCACCCGGTCGGGCTGCTGTCCCATCAGCGCGGTGCGAAACCTCTCTTTTCGCTTCATGACCTACCTCTGCCTGGCGCAAAGCGCGTGAGCTGCTGTGCCGGTCTTGGCATGCTAACCCTTCACGCCGCCCATCGTCAGGCCCTGAACGACATACCGCTGAAGGAAGACGAAAATGACCAGCATTGGGAGCGTGGAGACGATGGCAGCCGCCATCATTTGACCCCAGATGAACACATCACTGGTCAGAAAGCTGGCCAATCCGAGCGACATCGTCTGCATCTCGTTGGTGTGGGCCAGGGTAGCTGCGTACAGGAATTCGTTCCAGCAGAGGGTGAACGAGAAGATCGTCGCCGTGACGATGCCGGGGGCCGCAAGCGGCAAGATAATGCGCCATAGTACGCCCAATGGTGTGGCACCATCGATGAGGGCCGCCTCACCCAGCTCGGCAGGTATGGTGCGGAAATAGCCCATCAGCAACCAGGTGCAGAACGGGACGCAGAAAGTGAGGTAGCTCAATACCAGGCCGGACAGCTTGTTTACTTGCCCTATCTGGTTGAGAAGAAGGTAGAGCGGGATGAAGAGCATGGCTTGGGGAATGACGTAGGACAGAAAGACGATGAAGCTGATGGTCTTGCGGCCGCGATACTTGAAGCCTGTCACGCTGTATGCGGCTGCGATGCCGATCACCAGTGCAAGCGCTGTGGTCGCCGCCGTTACGGCGGCCGTCACCCCGATCCAACGCAAGATGTCGGTCTCCGCAAACAGGAGTCGATAGTTGCTCGTCGTGAGATTCCTGGCCAGCAACACCTGGCTTGTGTCATATACGGCCCGTCCGGACTTGAGTGAGGTCAGAAACATCCAATAGAACGGGAAGGTGGCGACTACGACCAAGAGCGCCAGGATACCGTATAATACCACTCGCTGCAGCATGGTGAGCTTTCGGTTTCCTGCGAGCATTATTCCTCCTTCCACATGCGGGGCGCGAGCACGGCAATCAAGGCGACCATCAACGGCGTGCCCACAAGTGAAACTGCTGCTGCATACCCCAACTGGTTGCCCACGAAGCCGATTTGGTACGCATAAGTGGCGAACAAATGCGTGCTGTAACTAGGTCCGCCCGCTGTCATGATCCAGACCATCGTGAAGTCGTTAAAGGTCCAGATGGTCGAGAGGATGACAATCGTCCACAGGATTGGCTCAAGCGACGGCAGGGTGATGCGCCAGATGCGTTGCCAGACGCCAGCCCCGTCGATCTCGGCTGCCTCGTACAGCTCAAGTGGGATGCTCTGCAGACCTGCGAGCAGAGTCACGCCAAAGAACGCGAACCCGCGCCATGCGTTGGCGAGAATCAAGGATAAACGTGCCAGTTCGGGTGTCGCGAGCCAGCCAAGGGGCATACTGACCAGTCCCAGGCCACTGAGGATGAAATTGATCACCCCCCCGGTTTGGTCGAACATCCAGCGGAAGGTAAGGGCGCTTACCAGGGTAGGCACGATCCAGGGCAGGAGCAGCCAACCGCGAAAGAAGTTGCGCCCAAGGAGCGCCTCGTTGAGCACCAGTGCCATTGCAAGCCCGCCGATTACCTTGAGAATCACGCTGGCGAGAGCGTAGAGGATTGTGTTGCCGAAAACTTCCAGTATGACGCTGTCACGGGTGAAGAGCGCGATGTAGTTCGCAAGGCCTATAAACTGACCGGGCACGCCGGCCGACTTCGCCTGCAAGCTAAGCAGCACGGCAGATAGCATTGGATAGGCCACCAGACCCAGCAGCACTGCCAATAGGGGTACCACCAGCAGGATGCCAAGCGTGGACCGATCAAATCTCCGGCTCACGGAGAACGATAGAAGGCTGGCGAATCTGACGCGCCTGTCCAACCGTGGGTGTCGTGCGGCCTTCATGCAGAGGTCCTTTTTGAGCACGGAGACCCGGTTCTCGACACCGGGTCTCCGTGCTCAAATGTTACTGGGCCGCTCGGGCCTGCATCTGTTCGAGCTTTTGGACAGCCTCGGCGATGGCCTGATCGGCGGTCCAACCGTCGACGAGCACCCGCCCCACCATCGCGGTCATTAGCTTCTCGCTCGATTCCTGCAGCGCAGCGTCAGCCACGGGACCCGGCCAGCCGACAGGATACGTGAACTCCGCCGACTCGATCAGCGGCGTCATGGTAGGACCCTTCCACATGTCCATTGACTTCAGGTCCTGGTAGACAGGCACGCGGAAACCCGACATCTCAGTGATGATCGCTTTGTAGCGCTCCTCATCGTTCAAGTAGCGAATCAGGTCTTTCACCAGTTCGATGTTCTTGCCGGTATTTGGGACGACGATTGACTCGGTGATGCCGTTGGCGAACCGGCCCTTCGGGCCTGCGGGGGGTGGGCCGAAGACCGTGTTGTCGTATAGTTCCTTGTCGTTCTGTGCCAGCCACTTGGCAACACTGCCGGTGTTGTAGATCCAGGCGGCTTTCCCTGTCTGATATAGCTTGTTGTTGTATGCATCGTCACCGGTGACGGCATCCCCAGGCCACAGCCCGGCATCCCAGTACTTCTTGATCATCGCCAGCACTTCGCGCGTTGCGGGCGAGTCCAGTGCGATGCTGCCATCCTCTGACCAGATTGAGCCACCGTAGGCCCAGAGGAGCGATGTAATCTGATGTTCAGCGTCGAAGCTGGGACCGACCTGCATGCCGGTGCCCCATACCGTCGGTGGGTTGTGAGCCTTCTGAGCCAGCGCAAAGGCCTCATCCCAGGTCTTGGGAAACTCCATCCCCGCAGCCTCCAGGAGATCCTTGCGGACATAGAGCATCTCGGCCAGCATAACCTGCGGAATGCCATATGTCTTGCCTTCGTATGTCACCCCGGCCAGCGAGTTAGGCAAGAACCCGCCCATTCTCTGATCCAGATCGGCCACCAGATCATCGATGGGGAGTAGCTGCCCCGCGCGGCGAATCTTCACGATCCGCTCATCGGCCGAGTACAGCATGTCGGGCAGGCTTTTGCTTTCCAATGCCGCATCGATTCGAGGCGTCATGACTGTCGGTTCGGCTTGTTGGTACTCGATATCAACGCCCGCCTGTTGAGCCCATTCGAATACCTGGGATTTGAACAGCGCGTCGGTGCCCTTGGAGTAGAAGCTGTGATCCACCCAGACCTGCAGCTTGGGACGCTCCTTGACGACCTCCTTCACCACCTCTTTGGTGACGACCTTCTCGATCACCTGAGGAGTGGGAGCCGCACAGGCCTGGAGCAGCAGTGTGGCTAGCATCATGATCAGAAGAAAAACGGACGTCTTGCGCATTGTGCACCTTCCTCCCTTGTCTGAGAACATAGTCTGAGAGCAGATTCGATCGGTGTCGTGGCGGTCTGTGATTGCTCGATCCGGGCTACCCTCCTTTCTGCTGCGAGATGGGGCCGTGGGCGATGACAGGGGCACCCATACCCTTGAGTATCTCGCACAGTTCCTGCTTTTCCGCGTCGGTCAGGTTTTCCATCGGCTCACGCACCCTCCCGACGGGCTTGCCGACCAGCTCCATGGCCGCCTTACACACGCCTTGGTACATCGGTTGATCGTTGACCGTGATAGCCGGCGAGAGCACCGTAGGCAACGGCCCACGCTTGGCGATCGTTCTGCCAACGAAGGCAGCATAGGGCGCAATGATGTCGGCCCAGTGTTCGATTGCGTCATGGTCGCGCTTCTGGCAGGCCTTGTAGAGCTCAATGGCGATGTGCGGCGCGAAGTTGGCCAGCTCGGTGACGTAGCCCGCGGCGCCGTAGGGCGCCTCGTACTTGTACATCATGTGGCCCACCCCGCAGATCATGACCATGTCCTGCGGATCAACGGCCTTGGCCGCGGCGTAGAAGGCCATGATGTTCCAGACGTTTTCCTTGCAGGCGATGATATTCGGGATCTTGGACAGCCGCGCCAGCATCGGAGGATCAATATAGATCTTGCTAGTGATAGCGTTGTTGTAGACCATGATGCCGATGTCGATGCTCTCGGCGACTTTTTGGTAGTGACGGTAGAGACCTTCGGACGTGACCAGGTGGTAGTAGGGGGGGACGAGCATCACGCCATCGGCTCCGACACTTTGGGCGTACTGACTCGTCTCAATGGTGTATTTGGTGCCTCCCCGAGCCGTGCCGGCGATGACAGGGATCTCGCCGTTTGCCGCCTCGACGACGAGTTTGATGACTCGCTTGTTCTCTTCGTCGCTCATGGCGTAGAACTCACCGGTGCTGCCGGTGGCGAGTAACACCGCATCCTCGCCTTTGAGAGCCTCAACAGCATCCCGCACGGTCCGGTGCAGGGCTGTCTCGTCGAGCTCCTCGTTCTCGTCGAACGGTGTCATCACGAGATGAACCACGCCTTTCAGGGCATCCTTCAACTGCTTCGGTGATGTGGGCATGTGCGCCTCCTTCACAAGAGAATAAGAATTATCGTTGTATAAGAATTACATCTCATACAGTGATAGCATACCATGTCCGCTATCGTTTGTCAAGACCTGAATTTCACCGAAAGAGGAAATGGGGAGGTCGCAGATGCCAGGCTGGCGTCATCCCGGACGCGGATGGATGTGCCAGACAGAGTACAGAGGGGATAGGTTCACCGTAGTGCAGAAGGCAGAGGGCTTGCAAAACAACAACCTCCCGCTCTGGCCGGTCTCCGACCGAGCCAGTTTTGGGGACTTCTTCTTGACGGGTCCATAGAGCTGTCTTACGG
>Ga0194063_10003087_pt1 | contig 10040 bp, 7 predicted proteins | sample SepL3720m_MetaG_FD_155459 | JGI IMG/M metagenome (GOLD analysis project Ga0194063, IMG submission 155459) | Anoxic zone freshwater microbial communities from boreal shield lake in IISD Experimental Lakes Area, Ontario, Canada - Sep2016-L373-20m | ecosystem: Environmental > Aquatic > Freshwater >...
TGTCACCATACAAAAAAATATTATCCCCTTGTTTAGATACACCCTGACAGGCACCCAACGAATCAACTGAATAACTTTGAGTAATATTCATGTCTGCATCAACTGTAAAAGATGGCAGCATTGCAATTAATACAATGAACAGTACAATAATTGCCCAGTCAGTAATTTTCATTCCATTAAGTTGTTTTATGAATACAGGCATTTTGCTTTTATAAATGGTTATTAAGGATCTATCGGTTCTGTTGGATTGATGTGTAAGGCTTCTATCAAAGGATAAAATTCTATTTCGGTTTCGCTCAACCGTACCCCATTTTTATAAGGCGCCTCATTCAATTCTTTTATACAACGTGCAATTAAAGTATTGCCAATCATATTGCTTTGCCCTTTAGTGGTGCAGGTAATTCCCGGTTTATCAAAGGGCATTCCGTAACGGAACATCAGGCGTGCAGTGTTTCGCATATTAGTGGTGGTATGCCTGGCGTGCGGATCTATAATGATGGCATTGGCCGGAATACCCAGCTTTTCTATCATGTATTGTTTCATTTCTGTAGCCTCACAAAATTTTGTTTTATAGGGATGTACTTTACCACCGGAAGTAACTATAAATGGAGCCAATCCTTTTTTATACTGAATTGCTGCAAGCCTGCAACGCAACATCCCTTCTGCACTTAATGCCACTTGTGGTTCGTCAGGACCCGCTCCCGGTATCATTATCACCGAATATTTATAACTCTGCCAATTGATATTTTTTATCCTGTCAGCTGCCGGTTTATTTTCGCCTTTAGCCATTGGTTCAAAATCAGCTGCCTGTTCTCTTTCATTCATTTCTAAAAAATGAAGTGCAAATGTTAGTGAGGGGTAAAAAAATAATTTATTTCCGTTACTTTCTACTGCTACCAGAGATGTGGTGTTATATAATAAACCAACATAGTTATATGGGTAGGTATTGGTATTGCGGGGGTCTTTGGTATTAAAGCTTATAGAATCTATTAAAGGATAATTGGGTTTATTACCTCCGGCATATACACCAATGCAAAAATTAATACCATTGGCATCCTGCTCCCAGGCTTTTAGCAACATTTCTTTTGGAGATATATTTTGAAATAGAACATAATAGCCGGATGGAACTAAATGATCCCTTACCAGTTTACCCAATGCATTTTGCGGCTGATACAAATCGTTTAATCTTTCACTTACTTTTTTTATTTCAGTTTCTGTGAACCGCATTCTGTTTAAATAACATAGACCGTCTCTGCCGCAATTCATCAGTCCGGCAGATAATGAATCGCTTTTTATTGTTGTAATACCCGCTAATATTTCATCGGCTTCCAGCAATTTTTTTACTTCCGGCAACTGCTGAAATAAAGTAAGTAAGTAATAATTTTTTGACTGAACAAAATTATTGCCTTTTATCAGTTGATATTTGGGATCGGGACTGTTTTTTTGTGAAAAAGAGGAAAGGGATATCAGGCAGCAAATCACCTGAAAATAAACGAAATAATACCTGCAATTTATTTTCGGAAACATAATTCATATTGATTTGAAACGCAAATCTATAAGCGGGTATAAGTTAAAGTTCCCCGAACAACATAAATAATAATATCATGTTGTAACTATAATAATTTAATAAGAATTTCATCATGATAACATAACAATTGAGTGTTTACTTTAAACAAATTTTAAAAAATATATTATGATCAGAATGGTAGTTTTTGACATGGCCGGAACAACAGTAAATGAAGACAATGTTGTTTACAAAACACTTCAAAAAGCAATTAATGAAGAAGGGTTTGATTTTACATTAAAGCAGGTGCTAGCTGAAGGTGCTGGAATGGAAAAATTGCAGGCCATAAAAAGTGTGTTAAAAGTTTTTGGTAATGTTGAAGATGATGCGGTGGCGTATAAGATCTATACCCGTTTTATCATTATGCTGGAAACTGCTTACGACACAATGGATATTCTGCCACAGGATAATGCTGCAGCAACTTTCAGAGAATTAAAAAACCGTAATATCCTGGTAGTGCTGAATACCGGATACAATTCTGCTACTGCCGAATCTCTTATTACAAAATTAGGCTGGACAAAAGGAGTAGAATTTGATGGGCTGGTAACTGCTTCCGATGTACAGCATAACAGGCCCGAGCCAGATATGATTTTACTGGCGATGGAACAATTTGATATTACTGATGCTGCTGAAGTAATTAAAATAGGCGACTCTACTATTGATATTGAAGAAGGCAGAAATGCAGGATGTGCCTTCAATGTTGGCATTACTACCGGTGCACATACAAGAGAACAATTAGAAACAGCAAATCCAAGTTTCATTTTAGAGAACCTGCTGCAACTGGTAGAAAAACTGGATATCATCTCAAATAACTAAAAATTACATTTCTCATTTATGGATAAAATATTATTTACTCCCGGGCCACTAACTACCAGTATGTCTGTAAAAGAAGCTATGTTACACGACTATGGTTCCCGGGATGATCTGTTCATCGGTATTATTAAAGAAATCAGGGAAGGGTTGCTGCAACTGGCCGGCGTATCCAAATCAGAAGGCTATGAAGCTGTAATTATGCAGGGCTCCGGAACTTTTGGAGTAGAATCTACTATATCATCTGCAATACCTAGTAACGGGAAATTACTTGTACTGATTAATGGCGCTTACGGAGAAAGAATTGCCCATATTGCTGCAATACACAACATACCTTTTGAAACACTGACTTGTGAAGAAAATGACACTCCTGATCTTGAAAAAACAGAGCAGTTATTAGCCAGCGGAGAATTTACACATATGGTAATTGTACACTGCGAAACCACCACCGGCATTTTTAATCCCATTGAAATATTTGGCAGCATCGCAAAAAAATATGGCGTTATTTATATCGTTGATTCCATGAGTGCGTTTGGCGCTGTACCATTCAATATGGCTTACTGCAATATCGATTTTTTAATCTCGTCTTCTAATAAATGTATAGAAGGTACGCCAGGCTTTTCGTTTATACTTGCTAAAAACAGTTCACTTCTTAACTGCAAAGGACAGGCAGATACATTAGTATTAGATTTGTATGCTCAATGGGAAGGATTAGAAAAAGATGGTCAGTTTAGGTTTACACCTCCAATTCAGGTTTTACTTTCATTTAGGCAGGCACTTACAGAGCTGTACAAAGAAGGCGGGGTACAGGGAAGATCTGAAAGGTATATTTCTAATTTTAAAATTTTAAAATCAGGTATGCGTGCATTAGGTTTCATCGAATACCTTGATGCCGATAAACAAGGCTATATTATTAATACCTATCATTATCCCGAAAATGCATCCTTCGATTTCAAAAAATTCTATAACGAACTTAACCAGCTTGGTTTTGTAATTTATCCGGGGAAACTTTCTAAAGCAAACTGCTTTAGAATTGGGAATATAGGCAGGCTTTTTCCGGATGATATTGAGCGACTTTTGGTGGCAATCAACAGTGTGAAAGTGAATATGGGATTTTAATGTGATTGCAAATTTATTATTGTATACAATACAGAAGGGGGTGATTAATCATCCCCTTCTGTATTTTTAATAGGTTGTACAAATGCAGCACGAACCGGAACCGGCACTTTTGCATTTTCGCCCTTAATACTTTTCCATACCATAGCGTTCATCAGTTCATCAGAAACACGATCTATCTCCGAAAAATTTAGTCCCTTAGCCATGGCTGCCAACTTGGTGCCTCCCGGATTAACATCATTTAAATTCACCGTAACAGGAAGACTTTTAAAAGCGGTATTATCCGGAGTTTTACTGAAAGAACGCCACATAGGAGTAGCTGATGCATCATACTGGCTCATTGGCGGAAGTCCGAGAATAAGTTCGATGGTACGCAGCATGGATGAAGACGAATACATGGTATGATCAACAAAATTACGTTTAACATAGCCGCCGGCCAGATAAGCTGTAGTGCGATGTGCATCCACATGATCGGGTCCATTTTGTGCATCATCTTCTGCAATGAATATTGCAGTATTTTCCCAAATAGCACTCTTGCTTATATACTCCACCATCATACCAATAGCAAGATCATTATCTGCCACATGTGCAAAAGGAGTTGGTCTTCCTGCAGCGGTTCCTTCTGTATGATCACTTAACATCCTAAAAGTATTGAGCCGGGGCAATGCATTTATTTTAAGTAATGAATCAAAGTCATTTTTCCACATGCGAAAACGGGTGGTGTCCGTATCCCTTAAATCACCTGTAGGATAAGCTGCAGCAAAATGATCTTTTAATACCGGAATCCTTGGTGTGTTATTGCCATTTACAAATTCACCATAAGTACGATAGCTTACATTAAAACGGTTGGCCTGATCCCAGATATATAATTTATTGAGGCCGGTTTCACCAATGGCACCTTTACCTCTTCCTCCATAACTGGTGGGCCAGTTTTTTTCCATATAATCCGTTGCATAGGCACCCAAACACCAGTTATGACCATCAGCACTTACTTCACCATCAACATAAAAATTATCAAGCAATACAAAATTATCCACCAGTGAATGATGATTAGGCGTGATATTTCGTCCAAATAAAAGCAGGCTGGTATCCCCATTTCCCTTGGGCATATCTGATAATACCTGATCGTAAGTACGGTTTTCTTTAATAATATAAAATACATATTTAATGGGCGATGAGTCTCCTATTTTACGGGGAATAGGGTTTCCTTCTTCTCCATTAGCAATTGATTCCTGCTCCTGATTATATGGGGTATTGTGATACACTGCTTGTGAGTACACTGCTAATGCAGCAACATCCGGCAAAGGAATAATACTTAAAGTGCCAGTAAATAAACCTCCGATATATTGTACTTGTTTAGGCTGGGATGTATCACCTGCATGAAGCAAAACGGCTTGCTTTTTAGCAATAGGATTTGGACCATTTGGATTGGCCAATGAAGAAAATCCTTTTCCATTGGCTACAAATAATTTATTATCAATTACCCTCACTGTAGTAGGATACCATCCTGTAGGAACAAATCCAAGCGAATGGCTGTATCCCGGTTTACTTACATCAAAAACTGCCAGACAGTTATTATCGGCATTAGCCACATACAATGTTTTATCGTTATTGCTTAAAGCAACAGAATTACTTGTAGTGCCACTCAGCTTTGTTGGATAAACAGCTGTATTAAGGGTTTCCAATACTTTTGATTTTTTTAAATCAATTACTGAAACTGTGTTGTCATTTGCATTGGTAACATACAGATACCGGCCATTACGGGAAAGACAAAGATCATTGGGGTTATCTCCTACTTCGATAGAATCAGTAATTGTATTTTTTCTGGTATCAAATGTTACTACTTTATCGCTTCCCCAAAGGCTGATGTATAATTTAGACTGATCATTTGATAAAAGGCAGGTATATGCTTCTGTGCCCAATTCAATTTTATTTTGAATAGCTTTTGTTTTTAAATCAATCAGGTAAAGGCTGTTATCCTGTTTGGTTACAACATACATAATGCCTTTCTTATCATCAATTGCCAGCCCTGTGGGAGAAATAGCGGGCGCATTTTTTTGTTTACTCCAAATACTACCTAGTCTGAAGGTATCACTGGCAATTAATTTATTATTAGTTATAGCATAACGCAGAATCCAGTTATTATCGCCCCCGGAAACATATAACGATTGTTCATCTGCACTGAATGTCAGACCACCCCAGGCTTTACCAATCACCAGTTTATCTAATTCAATATCATTCTTTGCATCCAGTAATTGAATAGATTGAACACTTTGACCGTTGTTGGTAACTGCAGCATAACGATGCTGCTTACTTACTGCAATATTTAAAGGAAGGTCACCCAATGGAAGGCTTTTGCCTACAGGCGTTAAAGACCATCCATTAGGGAGTGTTACTCTTTTTTGCTCAATAGAATTAAGATCCTGTGCCTGTAAAAAGTTAAACGTCAATAACAGGGAGAAAAAAGATAGTATTTTATTCGGTGCCATAATTTTAAGTTTATCAATTCCACTAAAACCTGAAATTAGGGAAGAATAAAATTCTTTTACGCAATCAGAAATTATTTCTTCATTATCATTTTAATTACGGTTAAACTCTTTTACTACCCTGCTGGTGTTTGTTATTTTTAAATAAACTACAGGAATGTAGAAATAGTAAAATGATACATTGAAAATTACAGCACAGTAAGTTGTACCTATTTTTTTGTAAAATATTTAAGGGATAACCAGGAAAGCGGTACCAGTAATGCAGCAAGAATAAAAAAAGAGGTATAATTTGTTTGGGTGAGCACCGGCACCATCCAGGTAGTGATCAGTATTCCCAATACAGCTGCAGTGCCACCCATTCCGGCAACGGTACCTACATTTTTTCCATTAAACAGATCGGATGGTATGGTTTGAATGTTGCCAATAAAAAACTGAAATCCAAAAAGTGTGATACTGATTAAGCCAATAGTAATTTCCGGCTGATCTTTTAAATGATTAAGCAGCAACACAATTACAATTAATGAAATCAGCATGATTATACTGCCGATTGTAATGGCATTTTTTCTTGCAGTAACTGCATTAACTCCTTTTTTTATTTGCCTGGAGGAATAAAAGCCCCCTATTAAACTGCCTAAAGCAGCTAATAAATAAGGGAACCAGGCAAAAGCACCTATTTGTTTTATATCAAAAGCAAATTGTTCTTTTAAAAATGTAGGCAGCCATGTTACAAATAACCACCAAACAGGATCTATAAAAAAACGGGGGGAAATAACAGCCCATGTATTTTTAAAGGCCAGTAATTCTTTCCAGGTATAAACTTTAATTGTTTCAGCATTTTTTTCCTTTGCGGCAGTAGTTTCTGTAATATAGTCCTGTTCCTTTTTGGTTATCCAGGGATGTTTATCCGGAGTGGATTTATTAATAATCAACCAGGGAATCAGCCATACTAATCCTAACAGGGCAATACTTGCAAAAGTGCCTTGCCAGCCAATCAACAGATATAATGATGCAATAATTGGCGCACTTACTACCGAACCCAATGATGCACCTGCCCCAAAAATACCCTGTGCTATAGCCCGTTCTTTTGGAGGAAACCATTCTGCATTACTTTTGGTGGCACCCGGCCAATTACCTGCTTCGCTGATGCCCAGTAAAAAACGAAAAATACTAAAAGAAGAAATACCTTTTGCCAGCGCATGAAGTGCAATAGATATACTCCATGCCGCAATAGAATACGCCATTCCCAGTCTTGTGCCAATCGCATCCATCATTTTGCCGGTTACCGTTTGCCCTATAGCATAAGCAATCATAAAAAAAGTGGTAAGTAAGGCTAATGCATTTTTATTATCCGCATCGGCAATGCCAAAATCTTTATAAATATAGGGCCACATAATATTGATGGCACTGCGGTCAATATAATTGATCACAGTGGCTAACCCAATCAGGGTAATGATCCACCAGCGGAGGCCTGTAATTTTCATTATTTTTATTATTATTATTTAAGAGAAGCTATGGGCTGGGGATCCATATCCGTAAACTCTTTATTTTCTCCTGCCATACCCCATATAAAACCATAACTGGCAGTACCAACACCAAAGTGCATGCTCCATGGAGCAGAGATGGCCACTTCATTATTGGCAATTACCAAATGCCTTGTTTCCTGCGGCTCTCCCATAAAATGCATTACTCTTTGAGCAGCATCTATATCAAAATAAAAATAGGCTTCCATGCGGCGGGTATGCGTATGCGGTGGAACTGAATTCCAAACACTCCCCGCCTCCAGCGTTGTTAAGCCCATCACTAACTGACAACTTTGAATACCATCATTGTGAATGTACTTATAAATGGTTCTTTTATTTGAAGTGGATATATCTCCTAAATTAACCGGAGCCGCTTCAGCTTTAGTCATCATCCTGTTTGGATAAGTATGATGTGCCGGAAGCGACAGTATATAAAAATATGCCGGTGTGTCTGCTGCATTGCTGCTAAAACTTACTTCTTTGGTTCCTTTTCCCAGATACACACATTCCAGCTTATCTATTTCATAAGTATGCCCATCTGCAGTTACGGTTCCTTTTCCTCCCACATTAATAATACCCATTTCTCTTCTTTCTAAAAAGAAATTTGCCTTCAGTTCATCTTCGTTAGGTAAACTGATGGCTGCAACGGTGGGCACTGCCCCTCCTATTATTAAACGATCAAAATGGGAATATACCAATTCAATTTTTCCGGGTTGCATTAAGTTTTGCACTAAAAAATTGTCACGCAGTTGCTGCGTATTCATCTGGCTGGTTTCTTTCGGGCTATTTTGAAATCTGATTTGCATTTTTTTAAGTATTAGGTTTAAATATTTAGTTGTAATAAATTTTATCTGGCCATCCATCCTCCATCTACAGTAATGATAGTACCATTGATATAATCTGAAGCCGGTGAAGAAAGGAATACATAGGCACCCGTTAAGTCGGATGTTAGTCCCCAGCGATTGGCGGGTATTCTTGCCAGGATAGCTTCACTTCTTTCAACATCTGCTCTTAGCGCTGTAGTATTATTGGTAGCAATATATCCAGGGGCCACACCATTTACTGTAATACCATGTGGTGCCCATTCGTTAGCAAATGCTTTTAATAAGGAAGCTATGGCTCCTTTACTTGCTGCATATCCCGGAACATTGATGCCTCCCTGAAAACTTAATAATGAACAGGTGAATATAATCTTGCCATATTTTTCTGCTATCATTCTTTTACCCAACTCCCTGGTGATAATGAATTGAGCATTCAAATTGATATCTATAATGGTATCCCAATATTCATCTGAGTGGGTAGCAGCCGGCTCTCTCATGATATGCCCAGCGTTGTTAATGATGATATCAATTTTAGGATGATCTGATTTTACTTTATTTAAAAAAGTATATAAAGATGCTCTGTTAGAAAAATCTGCCTGATAGGGATAAAAATTTTTTCCTGCAGCTTCAATAGCTTTTGCTACCTCACTTCCGGTATCGGGTAAATTATTTGCTACGCCAATAATATCAGCGCCTGATTGTGCCAGCTCTATGGCAATATCCATTCCAATGCCACTGCTGCAGCCGGTAACTAATGCGATTTTCTGGTCTACTCTAAAATTTAACATGTATGTTGTTTTGGTTTTTATATGCCACTTATAATAAGTTGATCAGCAGCTGATCAAAATCTGAAGCGTTTTTCTTTATTACTCCTTTGCAGGTAGTGCAATTATATTTTGCTGCTGCTTTCCATATACATTGATAGGCGTTATTCATAGTAAATGGCTTTATCTCCTGATACCTCCATTTTGTATTGTCGGCCCAAAATGGCAAAATTGCTGCATACCCCTTTTCTAAAGATTTCTTCGACTGGGTTTGCACTGTCCACAAATTGGTATCTGTAGTTTCTGATAATTGTGCAATAATGGTAAAAGCATCTAAAATAAAAGTGGAATAATGCATTGATGTAGTTCTGGCTAATTCCAATGGAAAAAATCCATTGGCATCCATTTGTACATCTAATCTGTTTATTGCCCGCTGTACTATTTTATTTGCCATTGCTTTGTCTTCAATAAAATTGGCAATGGCTAAACTTGTTGCATCAAACCATACGCCATGATTATTTTTTGCATCTCTTTCATCTATGCCTATTTTGCTGGTTTCCATCCAGGTTAAAAACTGGCTCATCCATTTCTTTAGTTTCTTTTGCTTGCCTTCTTTAAAATTTTCTGAATGCTGTAATAATGTAACGCCGTCTATTAAAAAAATAAAATGCCTTACTTCTATTAGTCCTTCAGCCCTGCCTTCAGTAACTCCTTTAACCGCCTGTCCAAAATTTAAATTCGGATGCATTGCTGTAGCAGAATCAAGGAACCATACTTTTATTAATTTACCGGCATGCTTTGCATATTCCTCATTGCCTGAAAAATAGTAGGCTAGCGAAAGGTTATAAATATTTTCGCAAAGCCTTGGCATATTTTCTTTATCGGGATAATTTTTTATTTCAGGATTTACTTCTCCATCTTTTCTAATATAGGGTAAGCCATCTGCTTTTGAAGGATCG
>Ga0194063_10003088_pt1 | contig 10039 bp, 7 predicted proteins | sample SepL3720m_MetaG_FD_155459 | JGI IMG/M metagenome (GOLD analysis project Ga0194063, IMG submission 155459) | Anoxic zone freshwater microbial communities from boreal shield lake in IISD Experimental Lakes Area, Ontario, Canada - Sep2016-L373-20m | ecosystem: Environmental > Aquatic > Freshwater >...
GACTGCGCCCGGGCGCAGTCAGTGCCGACGACGTGCGCCAGGTCACCGGCCTCGCGGTGGGCACGCATTCGCAGGTGCGCGCGCCGGGCACGCTCGCCTCGCACTATGCGCCGCAGGCCACCGTGCGCATTGTCGACGAAGCAGCCGTCGCATCACTGGGCAGCACGTCAACAACCGATGCCGACGCGACGATCGGACTGCTCGCCCTCGATGCGATCGCCACTCCTGTCGGAGTCGTGCGACTCAGCGCACCGACGACCGCCGCCGACTACGCGCGCTCTCTCTACTCCTCGCTGCACGAGGCCGACGCGCTGGGGCTCACGTCCGTGCTCGCCGTGCCGCCCACGGCCGACGGCATCGGAGCGGCCGTCATCGACCGCCTCACGCGCGCGGCAGCAGGCCAGTAGTCCTAGGACTTCGGTGGCATCCGGATGGCACCGTCGAGCCGCACGGTCTCGCCATTCATGTAGGCGTTCGCTGCCAACGACTCTGCGAGCTGCGCGAACTCGTCGGGGTAGCCGAGCCGATGCGGGAACACCACGGTGCGCGACAGGTTCTCCTTCAGCTCCGGAGGCGCGAATCCGTAGATCGGGGTGTCGATGAGACCGGGGGCAATCGTCAGCACGCGGATGCCGGACGGCGCCAGGTCGCGCGCCAGCGGCAGCGTCATCCCGACGATGCCGCCCTTGCTCGCGCTGTAGGCGACCTGCCCGATCTGGCCGTCGAACGCAGCGACGGACGCGGTCATGATGATGACCCCGCGCTCGCCGTCCTCGTTCGGCTCGTTGCGGCTCATCGCGCCAGCCGTCTTCGCGACGACGTCGAACGTGCCGATCAGGTTGACCTCGATCACCTTGCGGTAGGCGCCGAGATCCGCCGAGTTGCCCTCACGGTCGACGGTGCGCTGCGCCCACGGGATGCCCGCGCAGGACACGAGCGTGTCGATGCGGCCGAACTGCGCCACCGCGGCATCGACGGCCTCGGTGACCTGGCCGGGCACGGTGATGTCGCACGGGGTCGCGATCGCTGTTGGGCCCAGCTCGAGCGCTAGCGCTGCGGACTTCTCCGACGACAGGTCGAGCACCACCACGCCCCTGGCTCCCGAAGCGACCGCGCGACGGGCGACCGCCTCTCCCAGGCCGGAGGCTCCACCAGTGACAAGGACGACCGAATTCTCGAATCTCATGCCGCCATCCTGCCGCGCGGCGGGTGCGTATGCGACCGAAGTGAGGTCAGTCGGCGACGCGCACGCGGCGTGACACGGGCGACGTGTCGGATTGGCCGTCCGCACCGACGACGGTGACGGTGAACCGGTACGAAGCGCCCACGACCAGTCGTCGCACGACCGTGCGCGTGGCGCCTGCGGTAACCGAGACCCGACGGACCTCGTCGCCGTTGCGATAGACGGTCACGTACTGCCGTACCGGCGCGACCGGGCTGCGATCAGTCCACGCGAGCTGGACCAGTCCGCGAGCGCTGGCTGCACGCACGGCGGCCGGGGCGAGCGCCTTGGCAGCGGGTGCCGCGGCGCTCGTGGCGCTGGTCGTGGTCTCCTGGACGGGAGCCGTCGCTTCGTACTTGAAGGTCGCCTTCGTGTCGCCGATGGGCAGCGTGATGATCACGGTCTGGAAGCCGAGCTCGCCCGGAGGCGTGACGACCTCGATGGTCGAGGAGTCCACGTAGCGGAAGCCCACCGCCGTGCCCCCGATGGTGACGGACTTCGCGCCGTTGAAGCCGTAGCCGAGGATCGTCAGGTGCGTGCCGCCGCTGATCGGCCCGAACGCCGGGCGCATCTGCGTGATCGCCCAGTCCGCCGCCCCCGCGCTGCTGGTCGCTGCTGCTGCCGCTGGGGCAGGTGCACCGCCACCGCCACCGGCCGGAGCCGCCGGAACAGCCGTATAGGTGTAGGACGCGTCGAGAGTCCCGGTGCCTGCTGGCGTGGTGACGGCCACCGCAACGACGCCGACGTCATGCGCGGGCGAGGTAGCGGTGATGCTGGTCCGGGACGCTACGGAGAAACTGGTTGCCGCCAGCCCGCCGATGGTGACGGCGGTCGCGTTGGTGAGGTCGGTGCCGGTGATCGTCAGCGACGTGCCGCCCGCGGCAGTTCCCGATGCCGGTGCCACGGTGGTGACGGTCGGCGGCGTGCACAGCGCCGCGCACAGCGCCTTCGACGGATCGACCAGGCCGTATCCATAGATGTCGTCGCGCCCGACCGCGCCAAGGTCCTTCGCTGAGTTCTCCAGCCGGGTGGTGATCTCCGCCGGCGTCTCCAGCGGGTACTTCTTCATCGCGAGCGCTGCCGCCGCGGCCACGAACGGCGATGCCATCGACGTGCCGCTGTCGTTCGCGTACGTGCCGCCGGTCCACGTCGACTTGATCAACGAGCCCGGTGCCGCCAGGTCCACGGAGGCGCCGAAGTTGCTGAACGACGACTTCATGTTGCTCGAGTCCACCGAGGCGACGCCGATGACGCCGTCGTACGCCGCCGGGTAGGAGGCAAGGGCGTTGTTGTCGTTGCCCGCCGCAGCGACGACGACCACGCCAGCGGCGATCGCATCGCTGACCGACTTCGCCAGCAAGGCGTTGTCGGTCCCGCTGCCGAGCGAGAGGTTGATGACCTTCGCGTGATTGAGGACGGCCCAGTCGATACCGGCTGCCACGTCGGACGCCAGTCCGCTGCCACCGTCACCCATGGCCTTGACCGGCAGGATCTGCACGCCGGGCGCCGCGCCGGTGACACCGGTCGCGTTGTTGGCCAGCGCGGCGATGATCCCGGACACGTGCGTCCCGTGCCCGTTGCCGTCGACGGCGACGTTGGGAGTCGAGACACCGGACAGGATGGTCTCGCCCGCCAGGAGCTGGCCAGCAAGGTCGGGATGATCAGCCTGCACGCCGGTATCCACGACGGCCACGATGATGCCGGTGCCGGTGTTCGCGTACCAGGCGTCCTCGAACGTCACGTTGTCGAACGCGTAGCTGCGCTGCGGGTCGTTCGATACGCCGAACGCGTGCACCGGGGTGTCGATCGCCGCGACGTCGCAGGGGTTCTCCAACGGCAGCGTGCGGATGGCGTCCTGGGCCTGGCTGGCCGGGACATCAACGCTGACGACCTCAGCGGTGTCCGTCACGCAGGCCACGCTCACCATCGGGTCGTTGGCGAAGGTCCTGCCGGTGGCCGGGGCCATGCCAGCGAGCAGCACCAGCCCGGCGGCCACGAAAACCCCCGAGCCGCGCACAGCAAGCAGCGGCCTCATACCTTCATGATCGGCTCGAAACCGAATTATTGCTACTTACTTTGGGCCCCAGAGCGGGACCCGTGTGCCGTGTATGCGATTGATCACAGCCGCAATGACCACCAGCATGACGACGGCCAGCATCATGATCACCAGGTCGAGCGGGGTGTGCAGGAGGCCCAGGGCGACGATCAAGGTGGTGGCGCCCGCCGGTGCGTGCGGCACATGCAGCCACGTCATCACCGCGAACGTCAGGGCCAGGGACAGCGTCACCGCGAAGACCCGTCGAAGGGTCAAATCGGGCAGATCGGGCCCGGTGCCCAGCAGCCCGAACACGAACAGCGCGATCACGGCCGACACGATGCCGATCAGGTGCCCCGAGATGACGTTGCGGGGACAGGCCTCCGCGCTCAGCGGCGCGACGAACAGGATGTAGGCGGTCGGGCCGAGCGAGGGGAACACCCACGGCTCGTGCGTGGCCCAGGCGGCCAGGCCGATGATGCCGATCGAGGCAGCGGAGCCGATGAGGACGTACCAGCCCTCATGCCACCAGTCGCGGACCTCCGGCGCCGGGGGCTGCACGCCACCGCTCATCCATACCCCCAGTTCATCCATACCCCCAGTCGTGCAGCTGATCGTCGGTGATCCCGAAATGATGGGCCACCTCGTGCACGACCGTGATCCGGACCTGCTCGACGACCTCCGCGTGCGTGCGGCACTGCCGAAGGATGGGCAGGCGATAGATGGTGATGGTGTCGGGCAGCATCCCGGCATACGTCTGGCCTCGCTGCGTGAGCGGCACCCCGTAATACAGGCCCAGGAGGTCCATCCCGTCGCGGTTCCGGTCCTCCACGAGGACGACGACGTTCTGCATCAGGCGGGCCAGTTCGTCAGGGATGGTGTCCAGCGCCGCACCGACCAGCACCTCGAAGTCCTCTTGCCCGACGTCCACCATGAGGCCATTCCATCATCGATTCCGGCGACGGACCCGCGCGTTCGCTCCCGGCCAACCCGGTTGGCACCCCCCTGCGGGCCTCCCCTATAGTTACGCCGTCGCCAACGGCTTCAAGGTCGACGGGGACATAGGTCCCCATCGTCTAGCGGCCTAGGACTCCGCCCTTTCACGGCGGCAGCACGGGTTCGAATCCCGTTGGGGATACTGGTCTCACCACGAGGCCCCGTAGCGCAGTTGGTTAGCGCGCCGCCCTGTCACGGCGGAGGTCGCCGGTTCGAGCCCGGTCGGGGTCGCCAATCAGGGCCCGGAGTCAAAGCTCCGGGCCTTGTCGCGTGCCGGGAGTCGGCACCTCACCCGGTCCGGCTCACCGCGTCGAGCGAGACCGCGAGTCGGCGCAGTCGATGCACGAGCACCGCCCTCGGCTGGTCCATCCCCAACGCCTGTCGGCAGCGGTTCAGGACCTCGTCGCGTTCGAGTAGCCAGGCGATCGCCGAGCGGGCGTCGCGCACCACGCTGTCGCCATATGCGCCCGTGGCCTTGGCAATCGCCCTCGCCAGCACCGGGCGGGGCGGGCCCACCATCGACAGGTCGATGATGTCGCGGCTGAACACCGTGGGATCCGACCAGCGGTCGGAGTTCGCCAGCAGTTTCATGGCCACGAGGTCCGTCAGCGTCGCCGTCGCCAGGCCCACGACCACGTCTGCGCGACCCGGCGGATCGAGGGCGATGCGACCCTCGCGGACGATCTCGAACTTCACCGGGGCGCCCGTCACGTTCAACCGCGTCCGGATGCCGTACTGGTCGATGCGCAACGGGTCGGCGGTGACGACGCGCTGCCCGGGCAGCGTCAGAGCGTCGAACCCGCCCTGCCGGCATGTCTCACGCAGCCGGCGGTAGGCCTCGGCATCAGCGACGACGAAGTCGATATCGATCGACTGGCGGTATTCGCCGAACCGCATCGCCAACGCCGTCCCGCCCGCGAAGAGGCACTCATGCGTACGCAGTGCGTCGGCGTCGAGGCAGCCGAGCGCCGCCGCGATCACCTGATGATGACTACGTGCGAACGCCATCGGCGAGCCCCTCGCGAAGGTCCTCGATCAGCAACCGCTCGGCCTCACTGACCTTCGCAAGATCGAGGTGGCGGCTGCTCCGCTCGTAGACGTCGAGCGCCTCCCGCGGCGTGAGCACGGTGTCGGGCTGCAGGCTCCATCCGAGCGCGGCCAGCTCGGGCCAGTCGCCGATCCGAATCCGGGTCGGGATCATCCCGACGGGTCGCGTTGCGGCCCCCTCCGACTGCTCGACGTCGACGATGCCCACGGCGTCCAGTGCCCGTGCGTATGCGCCAGCGGACACGCTGGGCGAACCAGCCTCCATTCGATGCCACGTCATGCGGGAGACCCCTGCCGCCTGCGCGGCCGCCGTCGCCGATACCCGAAGCGCCACCCGCGCTTCTCGGAGACGCACGCCCAGCGCCTGCAGCCACCGGCTGTCGGCCCCGATGTCGGCGCGGGTCTCGACCCCGGTCTCGTCGGTCTTCATGTCACTGATTATGAGCAGCAGATCGTGATTGTCAATAATCAGTTACAGAATGGCCCGATCCACTGCTCATCAGGTGCCGCAGCCAGCGGGCGGCTAGTCTCGCTGTCGTGGACGTCACCATCTTCGACGGCAGCACCACGAAGCCCTGCACCGTGGCCGAGGCGAAGGCCGCCGCCAACCAGCCCGGCATCTCCTGGATCGACGCCCGACTGCAGGGCAACGACGCCACCGAGGCCGAGCAGCTGCTCGCGGCCGTCGGCCTCGATCCCGCCGCGACGCAGCAGTTGATCGACCACGGGCTGGGCACCGACTTCCAGCTGTCGACCACCGACGTGCACGGCGTGTGCTGGATCGACAACGGCGACGGCAGCCCCGCCGTGCAGGTGTTCTTCGCGTGGAACCAGCAGCGGCTGGTGACCGTGCGCAATACCGGCGACGCCGGGATCGCCCAGGTGCGTCAACTGGTCGGCCAGCGCGCCGACGTCCTGAAGAAGGATCCCTCGACACTTCTCGGCGTCGTGCTGCAGCTGATGCTCGCGACGGTGCAGCGCGGGCTCACCCAGACGATGATCGGCGTCGGCACCCTCGACATGGAGATCATCGACACCTCCACCCCCACCCCGCGGCAGACGCAGCAGCTCATCGAGTTCCGCAAGTCAGTCCAGCCGCTCGTGCTGCGCTTCCCGATGTATGTCCTCAACGTGCAGGCCGCGCTCATCGATCCCGTCCCGGTCGCCGGCCTCGACGCCGACGGCATGGCCCAGATGCAGCAGTTCCTCACGTCCGTTCAGGCCACCTCAGGCCTCATCGACACCCTCGCCGGGGGCATCCGCAACACCGCCCAGGACATTCAGGCCCAGGTCGGCGCGTGGCAGTCCAACCGCATCAACGTGCTGACCATCGTCACGATGATCTTCCTGCCGATCAGCTTCCTCACCGGCTACTTCGGCATGAACTTCAACTGGCTCGACGACCAGCTCAACTCCTTCTGGACATGGGTCATCCTCGGGGTCGGACTGCCGCTGCTGCTGGTGGCGGTCTGCATCTCGCTGCTCGCGACCAGCGGCTACAACGTGCCGAAGATCTTCCGCCGTAAGCAACACAGCGCTTCTTCGTATCCTCGCTGACCTCTCCACAACAGGACTGCGCCTCACTGCGTTCCTACGCTGGGAGCACAACCTGATCCTTGGGGGTCGAGCAATGGTCATCACCGCGAAATCGCGTCGTGCCGTCACCACCGCCACAATCGCCGCTCTGGCACTGATCGCCGCAATGATCAGTTCGGCACCTGCGCACGCGGCCAGCTGCTCCACCTCCGGCGGCTACCTCTGCATCACCATCACGCTCGACAACCAGAACGCGAACTTCCCCGGGAGCGGCAACACGCTCTACGTCACCCTGATCGGGACGCAGGACGGCCTGCTGATCGACAGCGCCGGCAACACGTACCCGTTGGGCACCAGCATCCCGCTGACGACAGCGAGCGGGTCGACCAGCTTCACGCTGCAGACGCTGGCGTCCAATGCCCTGGCCAGCGGCCGGCTCTACTTCAGCACGGCGGATCTCACGACGATCGGCCAGCCACCCTCGAACGCATCCTTCCGCTACGACTACGTCGAGTTTACCGTGAACAGCGACGGCACGGTCAACGGTGACGTCACCGCGATCGATCAACTCGGCGTGCCGGCGAGCATGTCCTTCGAGGACGCCAACGGCAACGTGCTCACGGAGGCTGGCAGCACCAGTCTGGCCACCCGGACCATCGGCTGCTGGGACGACATCGCGGCCGTCGTGGAGAGCTCACCGCTGGTGGCGGGCAACCAAAGCTTCACCAGCAACTTCGAGATCTACGACGGCAGCGGCACCACTTCGGCCGATCGCATCCGACTCGCCGGACCCACGTGGGGACCCCAGGGGCAGGCCGCGTGGCCGTCGATGCAGCAGTACCTCACGACGTTCCTTGCCAACAAGCAGGTGCGGGTCCGCGGCTACTTCGCGGGCAACACGAAGCTGAATGAGGCAGCGTCGCCCTACGACTACGTCGGCACGTTCGACGCGAACGGCAACCTCGCGCTCGGCCCCAACCCCACCGGCACCAACGATCAGGCCACGCAGACCATCTACCTGCCGGCCGAAGGCTTCTACACGAGCATGAACGGCACCACCTGGTTCAGCGGGACCGTCGCCCAACCGTCGTACGGAGCGGGTTTCGGCGTGTACCTGCAGAACGGCCCCTACCAGCTGGGTGGCACCGCGCCGAGCACGTTCGACGCGAACAACTCGTGGAACTACGAGAGCTCGGGCACGTTCTACAACTCGATCGGCAACGACATCTACGGATGGATCTACGGCGATCTCGTGGCCAGCATGGCCAACGGCTTCCTCTCGACGACCCTGGGCCTGGACACCCAGACCTGGAACACCAACGCGAACGCGGTTGGCCAAGCTTTCGCGCAGCCGCAGCCGGCCTTCAACGACCTCTACAGCGCGACGAACCCGGTACCCAGCTATGCGGTGTGGGACCTGTGGCAGCAGGCGATCGCTACGACATCGGACTCGTACGGAGTCAGTCTCGGCGACCGCTTCGACTTCCAGGGCTCCCTCGGCAATCCCGACATGGCCACCGGATCGGCTGTCAGCACGATCGCCGTGGCGCTGCTGCCGAACGATGGGTGCGGCGCGAGCCTCGTGCCCGCCACGCAGACCGTCACGACCTTCACCAATCAGCCGGTCAAGACGCTCACGTCCGGCCTCGCACCCACGGCCCCGAACGACATGATCACGTTCAAGCCGAACGGCCTCACGGGCACCCCGACCTACACCCTCCTCGATGCGACCGGGCTGAACCCCGCGACGCTGCCGGCCGGACTGACGTTCTCCGGAAGCACCGGTGCCTTCACCGGTGCGGCCACGGCCTCCATGGCCGCCACCGTCTACACGGTCTCCGCCACCGACGGAACCACCACTGTCACCGCGACGGTGACGCTGCAGGTGCTCGGCCGGAAGCTGACCCCGACGACGCAGTCGCTGACGGGCCCGATCGGCAAGCTGCTCACCTCGAAGGCCTTCACCACGACGGGCTTCAAGAAGACGCCGACCTTCTCAGCGAAGGGCCTGCCGAGCTGGCTGACCATCGATCCCGCCACGGGCATCATCTCCGGCACGCCGACGGTATCCCAGCCGAAGACCACCTACCTGGTGACCGCCACTGACCGCAGGGCCACCAGCACCGCCAACGCCCAGGTGACCATTGCCGTCACGGGCGGGGCGACGCTGTCGCCGGCGACCCAGTCGGTGACCCTCACGGTGAACGCAGCGATGACCCCGACGCAGGCGCTCACCGCCAAGGGACTCGTGGGCACCCCCACCTTCACGATCACGCCGGCGCTGCCGTTGAGCCTGTCGCTCAACCAGGGCAACGGGGTCATCAGCGGGACGCCCGCCACCGTGCAGCGCCCCCGCACCTTCACGATCACCGGGACGGACACATCGGGCAGCACCGCGACGAGCACCGTCACGCTGACCGTGAACCAGGCCCAGACGTATGCCCTGTCTCCCGACCAGCAGACGATCACCGGCAACGTCGGACAGCAGATGAACTCCCTGCCGATGTCGGCCTCCGGCTTCGGCCAGACGGTGACCTATGCCCTGTCGGCGGCGCCGCCCCCCGGCATGGTGTTCGACTCCGGCACCGGCATCCTCTCGGGAATGCCGACTCAGCCCATGGCGGCGACCTACCTCATCACCGGGCGCGGTGCCAGCCACTCCGCCGTCGCCTCGTTGACGGTGCACGCGCTGAGCACGCAGCCGCTCCTGCTGATGCCACTGGGCCAGAACGTCTATGGCCAGGTCGGCACCTTCACCACATCGGCGACCGTCGTGGCCCAGGGCTTCACCGGCCCGGTGACCTACGCGCTCAGCTCGGCCCCGCCGCCCGGTTTGACGTTCGACCCGACGACGGGCACGGTCTCCGGCATCCCGACCCAGTCGTGGGGCCAGACCTACCTGATCACGGCCAGCGGTGGTGGCCAGACCGGCAAGACCGGGCTCACCTTCTTCATCAAGGCCAGCCCCACGCCGCCTCCGCCCGCCGTCCGTTCACTCAGCCCGAACCAGCAGATCATCAGCGGACGGGTCGGCGTGCCGATGTCCTCAGCAGCGATGGTGCCGAGTGGCTTCGCCAACGCCGTGACCTACGCGCTGTCGCAACCGGCGCCAGCAGGCATGACGTTCAACACCACCACCGGCGTGCTCTCGGGGACGCCCACCCAGCAGTGGAGCCAGACCTACGTGATCACCGGCTCGGGAG
>Ga0194063_10003089_pt1 | contig 10038 bp, 9 predicted proteins | sample SepL3720m_MetaG_FD_155459 | JGI IMG/M metagenome (GOLD analysis project Ga0194063, IMG submission 155459) | Anoxic zone freshwater microbial communities from boreal shield lake in IISD Experimental Lakes Area, Ontario, Canada - Sep2016-L373-20m | ecosystem: Environmental > Aquatic > Freshwater >...
CTTACAAGGCGTAGGTCGGCGGTTCGAGCCCGTCAGCACCCACCACTTCTGGCCAAGGCGAACAATGTGTTCGCCTTTTTTGTTTTCTACTGGAGTAGCACTGCATGTTTGATTTTGTCCGCAAGCACACGAAGATCATGATGGGCCTGATGTTTCTGCTGATCATCCCGTCCTTCGTGCTGTTTGGTATTGATGGCTACAACCGTATGCGCGAGAACGGCGCCGCCGTGGCTCGCGTGGGTGGACAGGATATCACCCAGGGTGAATGGGATGCGGCGCACAAGGCTGAAGCGGACCGGCTGCGCGCCCAGATGCCCAACCTGGACGCCAAACTGCTGGACTCCCCTGAGGCACGCTATTCGACATTGGAGCGACTGGTGCGTGAACGTGTGATGGCGCAGGCCGCCGACCAGTTCAGGCTCACCACCAGCGATGCGCGACTGGCGCGTGACCTGCAGGAAGACCCGGGCATTGCCTCGCTACGTCGGCCCGATGGCAAACTCGACATGGAACGTTATCGCCAGATGGCCGCAAGCCAGGGCATGACACCGGAGGGGTTTGAGGCGCGTGTGCGCCGTGACCTGTCGGTGCGCCAGGTGGAAGCGGGCCTGACGCAAACCGGTTTTGCCGCCACCGCAGTTGCTGACGTGGCCCTGAATGCCTTTTTTGAAAGACGCGAAGTCCAGGTCGTCAACTTTTTGAGCGCCGATTTCGCTTCCCGCGTGAATCCGACCGACGCTGAAGTCGAGGCTTTTTACAAAGCCAACGAGACCCTGTTTCAGGCACCTGAGCAGGCCAACATCGAATATGTGGTGCTTGATCTGGAGTCGGTCAAGAAGAGCATCACGATCAACGAGGCTGATCTCAAGTCCTACTACGAGCAAAACGCGGCGCGCCTGAGTGGCAATGAAGAACGTCGTGCCAGCCACATCCTGATCAACGCGCCGAAGGACGCGCCGGCGGCCGAGCGCCAGAAGGCCAAGGCGCGTGCGCAGGAGTTGCTCGCAGAATTGCGCAAAGCGCCTGACAGTTTTGCCGACCTGGCGAAGAAGAATTCACAGGATACGGGTTCTGCTGCCAAGGGAGGCGACCTTGATTTCTTTGCTCGCGGTGCCATGGTCAAGCCCTTTGAGGAAGCTGCCTTTGCCATGAAGAAGGGGGACATCAGCGAACTGGTGGAGTCCGATTTTGGCTACCACATCATCAAACTTGCCGACATCAAGGCACCCAAGCAACGCAGCTTTGAGGAACTGCGCGCCAACATTGAGGCGGATCTGAAGACGCAGCAGGCGCAACGCAAGTTTGCCGAAACGGCCGAAGCCTTTACCAATGGCGTTTACGAGCAATCTGACAGTCTGAAGCCGGTGGCTGACAAACTCAAGTTGGAGATCAAGACCGCAGCGAAGCTGTCACGCAAACCGGCTGCGGGTGTCACCGGCCTGCTGGCCAACGCCAAGTTCCTGGCCGCAATCTTCGGCCCGGACGCTATCGAGAAAAAGCGCAATACCGAAGCGATCGAAACTGCCCCGAACCAGTTGACAGCTGGGCGCATCACCCAGTACCAGGCCGCCAAAACCATGGCGCTGGCCGAGGTGCGCGCCAATGTGCGCGAGCGTCTGGTGGCCTCGCGCGCCGCTGAGTTGGCAGCCCAGGAGGGTGCCGCGAAACTGGCGGCCTGGAAGGCAGCGCCGGGCAGCGCGGTGATGCCGGCGGCGCAGGTGTTCTCACGCGATCAGGCGCAGAACACGCCACCACAGATTCTGAACGCCGTCCTGCGCGCTGACACCTCCAAGCTGCCAGTCTTTGTCGGCGTCAGCATGGGTGCCCAGGGCTACGCAGTGGTCAAGGTCAACCAGTTGGTGGCACGTCCGGCATCCACTGAGGTCGCCGCCAAACAGGATCGCGCTCAATATGCCCAGTGGTGGACAGCGGCAGAGTCACAGGCTTACTATGGCCTGCTCAAGGAGCGTTTCAAGGCCGACATCATGGTGCCACGCCCAGCGCGCGCAGGCAGCTAGCCCGTATAATCAGTTCACGCGGTGGCTGTAGCTCAGTTGGTAGAGTCCAGGATTGTGATTCCTGTTGTCGTGGGTTCGAGCCCCATCAGCCACCCCAAGTAAACAAAGGAAAGCCCAGCCGGGTATAAACCCCGGTTGTTACACAGCCTGTTACACAAACCAGTGATACAGGACCATGAAAGCAATCTCAGAAAATCTCTCCGAACGCGGCAAACGCGGCATGAAATATTGCCGCCGTCGGATGCCCAATAGGAAGGTTACTAGCCATGAGGCCGTAATGGCGTAAGAAGGTCCGACAGACCGTTGTGGTCAATTTCGTGCATCAAGGCCAGCAGGCGACCGATTTCGCCCTTGGGAAAACCTTCTCGCGCAAACCACGTCAAGTAGTTTCCGGGCAGGTTCGCTAGCACCTTGCCCTTGTGCTTGCCAAAGGGCATGGCCATGGTGACGAGTTTTTGCAGGTCTTCGGGGTTCATCTGGCGGCATTCATGAGAACTCGCCCGTGGCGCCGACCTTGATAGGTTCTGTTGCTTTGCTGGTCATCGGAGAATCGTACCCGACAGCCCGCTGCTGGCGGGCATGAATCGGGGTCGCAATGAGTCCGGGAGTGAGGCCGGACGGCGGTCATCGAATGAAATCACGGCTGTACAAAACTATCAATCACCAGAAGATCTTCTAACGCATTGAATTTATTGATTTTTTCTTTGGTGCCGGGACGCGCTGTACAAAGCCGATGTACTCGGACCTCGGTTAAACCACGCGATGAAACTGCCGCTTTCCTCGGTGGCGCGGCTAACTGGTTGATAAACAACAGCTTTTCTGGATGAGAGCAATCTGGCACGTGCTATGCGTAGGTAAAGTCATCTGAATCGCAAATCCAACCGGAGAAAATCATGACAAACGCCAACATCACCTGCACAGAAGCAGTGGCAAACGAAAACACAGCAAAGAACATCGCGCTCTTCCTGGCAGCTCCTTTCATCGGTCTGGCTTACGCAGTCTTGCTGCCCTTCGTCGGTATCGCGATGCTGCTGGTCACTGGTACCAAGGCTCTGGTCGCCGCCGGTGCTTTGGCTTACGCAGGTCGCCTCTTGAAGAACGTGGCTCTGCTGCTTGCAGCCCCCTTCATCGGTTTGGTCTACGCGGTGACTTTCCCCTTCGTCGGGATCGCCATGATCCTCTGGACCGCTGTTGAAGCACTCACCGCCACCGTAGCCAAGATTGAAGTTCCAGCACTCAGACTGACCCCGGCCTACGCTGCCTGATTACTCAAGTCCTCAACCCAGGCGCCCTGTCGAACGATAGGGCGCTTTTTTTATGCTCCGGCGCATCGAGGAAGCAAATTGGCGTCGAGATTGAAAAGGCAATCGCAACCTTTCTGGAGCGGCATAGACCGCCTGCACACATCCGGGACCAGATTGACCTTGCTTGCAGAATTGATGGTCACAGTGTGGGGGCCTTTGAAATCAGACCGGTGTGCGACGACCCGACGAGGAAGTGCGAATCATCAGTTGCCATGACGACGTTCGTGCGCAGCAAGAACCATTGGAAAATCTTCTGGATGAAGCGTGACTTGAAATGGCATGGCTATGGACCGAACCATGAAGTCAAATCCCTGGACGCATTTTTTGCTGTCATTGAGCGAGACCAGTACGGCTGCTTTTTCGGGTAACGACGCTGGCGTACTGATTCTGGATTGCGCCGCGGTAGTCCATCCATATCTTTTCTCTGACCCCAACGTGGAAAAGACAAGGGTTTTTACGCGGGCTGATGGCGGTGCTACGGGGCGATACTTCGCAACAGGCTGTTGAAATACGCATTTGTCGCTGGCTTCGTTGCCGCAGACACAGGGTGGCCCCATCGATTCCAATCCAGCCCATCGCCACCATTCCTGAGGAGTGCCGAATTGAAATTCAAGAAGATTGCACTGGGGGCACTGATTGTCCTTGCTGTTGCCGGTACTACCGGCTGGTTGAGCCTAGATAAGGAAACGCGCGGACTGCTGGCAGCGCTGCCCACCAACCGTGATCTGCTGTTCTGGAGTCAGTCGCAGCGCGATGCGGCATTTCGCGCATTGGACCGGCTTTCTGTCCTTGCGAAGTGGCGGGTCAGCCCGGCCGGAACTACGCCGTCACCAATGCCGTCTGGCCCACCGCTGAAACTGCCTCTTGATGTCAAGGATTACATGGCGGGCCAGCGCAGTGCAGCGCTTCTGGTGCTGCATGACGGCAAGTTGCGCCTGGAGCACTACGGCCTGGACTTTGACAGTGGCGGGCGTTGGACGAGTTTCTCCGTGGCCAAGTCCATCACGTCCACCCTGGTGGGTGCGGCCATACGCGACGGCTACATCAAAAGCATGGATGAAAAAGTCAGCAACTACATCCCGCAGATGAAGGGTTCGGCCTACGACGACGTCAGCATCCGTCAGTTGCTGACCATGACTTCGGGTGTGAAGTGGAACGAAGACTACGCGGACCCGAACTCGGATGTGGCCAAGTTCAACAACCACAAGCCTGAAGAAGGGGTAGACGCGCTGGTAAGTTACATGCGCAAACTTCCGCGCGAGGTGCCCGCCGGCACGCGCTGGCTTTACAGCACTGGCGAGACCAACCTCGTTGGCATCCTCCTTAGCCAAGCGACAAAGAAGCCCCTATCGGCTTATCTTTCAGAAAAGATCTGGATTCCGGTCGGCATGGAACAGCAAGCGACCTGGATCCTCAGCAAGACCGGGCAAGAGATCAGCGGCTGCTGCATTCAGGCTGCATCGCGGGACTTTGCACGTTTCGGGCAATTCATCCTCAATGGTGCCAATGTGAACGGACAAAGCATTGTTCCCGACGGCTGGCTAGCCGAAGCCACCACCGCACGCACCGGCATCGGTAAGCCGGACCGCGGCTATGGTTACCTTTGGTGGACCTATGCCGACGGTGCGTTCACCGCGCGGGGCATCTTCGGCCAGGGCATCTTCATTGATCCCAAGCGAAAGCTCGTCATCGCGTCCAACAGCAACTGGGCGGGCGGTGCCACAGACCCAGTCGCCATCGCATCACGTGAAGCGTTCTATCAGGCGGTGCAGAAGGCTGTGGATGATGAGATTGCCGCTGTGCCGGGTGCTTCGCCTGCACGCTGATGGCCAGCGGCCAAACCTGCATATCAGTCGCTTTGTTCTTCTTGAAGCCAATCACGTTTCTCGAAGTCGGCCGCTAATCGTGAAAGTCGGCAATGGAGGAGATCCTGGGCCGGCACGAGCCGTTTCTACGGTGGCGTTCAGTGTCAATATACTGTTCTGAGCCACTTGGCGGCTGCTCATTCAGATGGTGCTGGTGCACGACGGAGCCAGTCTGCGGTTTTAGAGAGAAGGGCAAGCGACAACCGGCGGTCGTCTCGGTGAGGGTGAGAAAATGCCCACTTACAAAACGAAGTGGATCTTGCCGTGCCCAAGCTTGAAACCTTGCCCCTGGATAAACATGATTTTGAAGTACTGGCAGATTTCCGCTACCAGATTCGGAAATTCTTGCGCTTCAGCGAGAGAGTAATACATGAGCAAGGCATAACATCGTTGCAGTATTTGTTGCTGCTGCAGATCAAAGGTTATCCAGGCCGGGATTGGGCAACGGTTGGCGAACTAGCAGAACGCCTTCAGTCGCACCACCATGGCGTTGTCGCGCTGATTTCGCGTTGTGAAAGCTCAGGCCTTGTCCTACGCCAGCGTTCAGACGAAGACCGGCGTCGCATTGAAATTCATTTACTCAAGAAGGGTGAAAAAATCCTCTACAAGCTCGCGCGTCTGCATCAAGCGGAGTTGTTGGCGCAGCACGACCGCTTCGTCGTTCCGGACATAAAGATGTTTCAGCACGGATAGCGAAAGTGCTGTGCCCGAGCAGCGGTAGTTTTTGGGGCCGCTGTTCGCCGAAATCGTCTCCGGTCTTTGCGGCATCAATGAGTCGAAGAGGCTTAGCCGTTGCCCTGTCGGTAATGCTCGCGCCGACGTTCTTCCCAGACAAACTCTTCCAGCGCAGGATCCATTGCGTTGCGGGAGGAAATGATGCCAATCAGGCCCCCATTCTCAATGACGGGCAAATGACGAAAGCCGTTCTCGTGCATGAGCAGCATGGCGTGGCCATAAGACTTCTCGGGACCAATGGTAAGCGGTTGCGCTGTCATCACGTCCCGAAGCGGTGTCTTGCCAGGATCCAGACCCGGCACAATCACGCGGAATACGGCATCCCGCTCGGTAAAGATGCCAATGAGACGATCACCGGACGTGACAAGGACGGCACCGACGTTCCTTGTTTGCATCAAGCTGCAGGCATTTCTGACTGTCTCGTCCGCTGTAGCCGTGAGAAATCTTTTCGGCTCGATCACATCTCGAATACTCTGACTGAACATAAGCGCCCTCGTGCTGAAAACAAAGTGTCTTGATCAAGCAAGGCCGCAAAAGGTCAACTTCTGCTGCGCCCACGCTTCGACGCTGCAAATTTGCGTTGTCATTTGTTGGTGTCTACCTTGACCGCGCCAATATATCATCATATGATGTAATTGTGACGGCGCAGTTGTTGCCGGGCATGGGTCGGAGGACGCCGCAGCAGCGGCGCACAGAACTTGCACCTGACCAATCAACCCTTTCGGGTGAATTTCCCGCGCGCTGGGGTGAACCCTTTGTTTTTATTTTTCATCGTGTCCTATCCCGCGCAGTTCGCTGCTGAGATTCCTATTTCGAGAAGATTTTCATGGTCAAGTTCAGTCCACGTAGAACGTTTTTGAAGACCGGCAGCGCTTAGGCACGGATCGTCAACCAGGAGAAGCTCATGGCCACCGAGTTCAACGACAAGCAAGTCGCCACTCAATTCATCCAGTGGTGCAGGCCAATGGATCGGCCGACCGTCACCACAGACAACGTGGCATCGATTCCGAAGATCATGATCGTCGAAGACCGCCCCTACATTCGTCGTTTGCTTGGCACTGTTCTACGCTCGAAATATGAAAGTCTTGAAGCCGATAGCCGCCTGAGCGCGCCGGCGCCTCTGTTGCAGTAGTTTTGCGTATTGATTGCATGAAGGTAAAGCACAACATATCGCGCTGGGTGCCGCTGTTCGCAATTTTTTGCATTGTGGCGCTCGTCATGGCAGCGTATGAATTTCTCAAGGAAAATTTGCTGCATGGAGAACTGACGCCCTGGCAGTCGCATTGGATGACGATCTTGGTAACTGCCTCGCTTGCTACTGCAGTGTCATCATTGTTTCGCCCTTGGATTGCCAAGGTGAAGGGGCAGCAACGCATCGCTACCGCGGCCTTTGAATCCCAGCAAGGCATGTTTGTTACTGACGCCGCTAAAGTGATTTTGCAGGTAAACAGGGCATTCACTGCAATTACCGGCTACACCACCGAAGAAGCCATAGGGCAGACGCCGCGCCTGCTGAGTTCAGGCCACCATGACCGGGCCTTCTACGCTGCGATGTGGGACAGCATCAATCGCACGGGCTCCTGGCAGGGCGAAATCTGGAACCGGCGCAAGAATGGCAAGGTGTATCCCGAGACACTTCGCATCAGCACCGTTCGAGACGCTGCTGGTGGGGTCAGCAACTACGTTGCCGCCTTCAGCGACGCCACGTCGTACAAGGCCGCCGAGGAGCAGATCCAGAGCTTGGCGTTTTCTGACCCCCTGACGGGCCTACCCAACCGCCAGCACCTGATTGTGCTGCTGCAACAATCCCAACTTGCCCGTGCCCACAAGCCACGTCAGGACGCGTTGCTGCTGGTTGGCCTGGACCATTTCAAGAACCTCAATGAAACCATCGGTCACGAATACGGCAACCTCTTGCTGCAGAGTGTTGCTCACAGGCTTGGTGATTGCATCCGAAAGGGCGACACCCTGGTGCGCCTTGGCGGTAACGCATTCGTGGTTATGCTGCAAGACTTGAGCGTGATCCCCCGGCAGGCGGCTACAGAAGCCGAAGCGGTGGCAGCAAAGGTCCTCCTCGCTCTGAGCCAGCCCTACAAGCTTGGCAGTTCTGATGTCCACTGCAGCGCCAGCATCGGCATCACCCTGCTTGACGATGCGACACCGCAAGACGCGGATGTGCCATTGAATCAGGCAGAACTCGCGATGCGTCACGCCAAGGCGGCAGGGCGCAATACACTGCGCTTCTTTGCGTCACAGATGCAGACCGAGGTCAGCGCTCGGGCCGAACTGGAGAGCGGCTTGCGTGAAGCGCTGCTCCATGATGAGTTTGTGCTGTACTACCAGGCGCAGGTGACCAGTGAAGGCAGAGTCATCGGCTCCGAAGCTTTGGTGCGCTGGAAGCATCCAGTGCGAGGCATGGTCTCGCCAGCCGAGTTCATTCCGGTGGCAGAGGAAAGCGGCCTGATCCTGCCCCTAGGTAACTGGGTTCTGGAAACCGCTTGCAGACAATTGGCACTGTGGGCCGGTAAGCCCGAGACAGCAGAACTGACAGTGGCAGTCAATGTCAGCGCACACCAGTTCCACCAAGCTGACTTTGTCGATCAGGTGCTCGGCGCGCTCGGGCGCGCGGGGGCCAGGGCGCAAGGGCTAAAACTCGAACTGACAGAGAGTCTGCTTGTGGCCAATATTGAGGCCATCATCGCCAAGATGAATGCGCTTAAGGCAAGGGGAGTTAGCTTTTCGCTGGACGACTTTGGCACCGGGTACTCGTCACTTTCCTATCTCAAGCGGCTGCCGCTGGACCAACTCAAGATTGACCAGAGCTTTGTGCGCAACATCCTGAACGACCCCAATGATTCCGCTATTGCCAAGATGGTGATTGCACTGGCTGACAGCATGGACTTGGCAGTGATCGCGGAAGGCGTAGAGACCGAAGCGCAGCGCGAATTGCTTGCCGGGCTGGGCTGCCATTTCTATCAGGGCTATCTGTTCTCCAGGCCAATCCCGCTTGAGGAGTTTGAGGCTTTTGTGGTGCGGATTTGAGGCGCCGTTGCCGCTGCTAGTGACGGCTTTGGGGTGACCAGTACTCAAACTTGAAGGGCGGGTATGTGTCTTCAAACGCCGTCCGAGCGAAAACGTCCCCAACGCCCAGGCCGCTGGCTCTTGAAGACACAACCCGCGCATTCAACCAATGGATTTCAGACCCGGGAATCTCGGTACTTCGGGACTGAGGACGGCGTGGCACTCAACTCCGTTCGTGTCCCCCGGCCTTCGGCCTCCTCCTTGACCTCACTGCGCTGAGCGCCACGCCGTCCTGAGTCAGCCAATGTTGTGGCTACACACGAACCACCCAGCATGAAAGACTGCTTGCCCTGCACAAGCGATTTACGTTTCGCTCCATTGCTGACGCCCAAACTCGAAAGTCGGCTTCAGAGAATGTTGGCTGGTTTCAGAAGACACATTGCAGACTGTCAGGGCCACCACAACAACCGAGGGCGACAGACTGGCCGGGGCCGCCGCGAATAGGGCAGAATTCAGCCTTGGGAGTCAGACACTTGCCTTGTGCGCAGGCAAGCGCCATATTACCGATGAGTTGCCAAATTGCTGGAGAACACCCCTCATTTCATCGTGATCAACGATGCCTTTCCCCAAATCGGGGCCAAACTGAAGTCGTTCTGGGGCAGCGCGGAATTTGTCTCCTACATGGAGTTCTGTCGTAACTACGCCAGATATGCGCCCAAGAAGGGGGTCCCGGCGGCGGTGCATAACGCTTTGCTCGGTCTGAGTGAACAGCACGAGAAGGAAAATCCACAGATCTATTCGAAACTCGATGACAACCCTGATTTCAATGTGATCAAGGATTTGTTTCCGCAGTTTGGCGTCAACCTGAAACGTCACTGGGGCAAGAAGACCTTTCTGATCTACGTCGAAGAACTGCTGCGGGATGCCCGCGCGGGTGGGTCGAAGGGGTTTCCCGCCGAAGCCGTGAGCGCACTGGCCAGTCTGTCGGAGCAGCATCGCAAAGCGCATCCCATGCTGTTGCCCCTGCTGGATTACAACCCTGACTTCAAGGTCATCGACCAGGCATTTCCGCGCATCGGCGGCAATATCAAACTT
>Ga0194063_10003092_pt1 | contig 10035 bp, 12 predicted proteins | sample SepL3720m_MetaG_FD_155459 | JGI IMG/M metagenome (GOLD analysis project Ga0194063, IMG submission 155459) | Anoxic zone freshwater microbial communities from boreal shield lake in IISD Experimental Lakes Area, Ontario, Canada - Sep2016-L373-20m | ecosystem: Environmental > Aquatic > Freshwater...
GTGATGCCCTCATTGCTGCCGGATCCCTGAGTTCAGCAGCAACAACAGCACGGCTTCTTTGCCCGCTCAGCGATGAGCGATCAGGGTGCACTCGCGCGGCAGTGCGTACCGACGCCTGAATGGTTACGAATGCATATGTTGCATCACCAGCCTGAGTGGCTAAACCAAGGGTGGCGCTCAGTCGGCCAAGGCCCATAGAGGGGAATAACGATGCTCACTATAGACAAGGGTGCCACCCTGGCGCCCGGCCGACGTGGATCGGCGAACAAGCCGCAACGCAGGAAGGCCTACGTCGCGATAGGGGCTTCTCTGCAGTCCTTCAGATGGGTTCCCAGCTTTCTTTATCTGGCAATGGCCGGTAGAAGCCTGCTCATCGTTCCTTTGGCTATGAACTCCCTGCTGCGGCTGCTCGGAGCGGCCGCGTCAAACGGTCTGCTCACGGGCCAGATCGTCTTCTCCATGGCCTTCGTCGGTGCCTGTGAGCTGCCCAACTGGATCCAGGCACCACGTCAGGTGAATGCCTGCCTGGAGCGCTGGATGACGATCAGCGCCCTGTTCTTCCCCTCCGGGATGCAGGCCGCCATCGGGAAGAACCAGCCGGCCCTGGCGCCTGGCCGCCGGGGGGTGTTCCGATGAGCTGCCCCATTCCCTCTGGCGACTACGTCGAGCACTTCGATCCCGAGCTGCCGCACCACCGGGCCTGGCTGCTGGCGGTTCTGGAGCAGCTGGTGGCCCATGAGCCCCAGGCGCTGGAAGAGGGCGGAACGCTGCGATGCCTGTGGACGGCACATCAGGCCGCGGAAACCGGGTCCCCCGCGCCATCGACTCTGGTTCCGGCCCAGGCGATAGCCACCAAAAGCCGGGGCAATCCGCTGTCGGTTCCCTGGTTCGCCCAGCTGGACTCCGCCACAGACCAGGGCCGGCGGATGTGTTTCTCCTCCAGCTGCGCCATGCTCCTGGCCTTCCTCAATCCAGGCGTCCTGCCTGGGCCCAACGGGGATGACCAGTACCTGGCCCGGGTCCACCAGTTCGGCGATAGCACCGATCCGGCCGCCCAGATCAAAACCCTCGCCAGCTACGGCATCACGGCCCGCTTCTCCAACCAGGCCTGCTTCTCCACGCTGGAGCAGCAGATCGCGGCCGGCATTCCCATCCCCTGCGGCTACCTCCACCGCGGCCCGGTCAGCAGCCCGGCCGGCGGTGGCCACTGGCTGATCATCGTCGGCATCAATGCCACGCACGTGATCGTGCACGACCCCCTGGGGGAGGCGGATCTTGTGACTGGCACCACCCTCGGTCGCATCGCCCGCTTCTGCCGCTACAGCCGCCGGAACTTCAGGCGGCGCTGGATGGTGGAAGGAGACGGCACGGGTTGGGCGGTGCTGGCGGAAGCGTGACGCGCCGGATCAATGCTCGGCCTCGGCCTGTCAGGCCTGCCGGGGCCGGCATCGCCGTTCCGTTCAGCGCTTGGGTCTGGAGCTGCGGGTGATCGGCCCTACGACCGGGCGGAGCGCTTGCGGGATCTGCAGCTGTTGATCCGCCCAATGGGCGGTGAGGGCGGCCAGCAGGCTGTTGCGATCGCCGTGAATGCGGAGCATGACGAGTGGGGGGAAACGCTGTTCCTCAGCTTGATTCGGCCTTCTCCGGTCAGCCGACGGAAAGCGACAACGGCCAGCATCGAATGGCACAAGCGCGGTGATCATCGGGAGAGTTGGGCTGCATGGCCACCCCAACTCGGTGTTGTCCGCAGCTCTCGGTCTTGGCCTTCTGGGCCTTTTCTCTTTGGGCCCTGGCCCAGTGGGCCCTGACCCCATGGGCCTTGCGCCGGGCCTCTCCAGTGTGAGGCCCTCCTGACGTCGGGCCTCGGCTGGGATCGGTCCCGTCGCGGCGCCCCCGGCGTCCTGCTCCATGGTTCACATCACCACGTCTGCCTATTGCTCGCCGGAGCAGGATCCGTTCCTGCTGCTCGAGTCCAGCCTGCGGTGCATCGAGCACATCCTGCGCTGTCACGTCAATCAGCCGCTGCGGCGTAGCTGGATTGAACATCCCTACGGCGAGGAGGAAATCGCCCTGCTGGAAGAGGAAATGCTGCCGGTGTTGCAGCGCTGCCTGCAACGCATCGATGAAATCGATGCCGAGCTGGAGGAAGAACTGGAGGCGCAGATTGCGATTGAGCAGTTGCGGCAGCAGGTGGCCTTCAGTCAGGGCGGTGCTGCCCCGCAGCTGCTGGGGGCGTTGAGCCCCTGAGGGCCAAGGCCTGCCGGGGGCCCTGCTCCCGGCTTTTTCCCACCACAGGGGGACGGACTTGGGTGGGCCGGGCAGGCGCCTGGTCAGCACGCTTCATTCATCCGCCTGATTGGCGCTCAGATCACCCCATCGCTGCTTGTCTCATCCAGAACGGCCAATAGCTGAGCCAGGACATCTCGAACCTGTGGCCCTTTGGTGGGATCCATCACCGCCTCGAAGGCGCGTGCGGTCACCCGACTCTCGATCTCCTGCAGTGCATTGATGGTGTCCATCAGGAGCTGAATGGAGATGTCGGCCGTGGAGAGGGTCATGGCCATTGCGATAGCGGTTGAGTTCAGGATCCCAAGCGCATGAACGCGCCTCAAGGGTCCGGTCAAAACATCCGACCAAGCTGAGACCTTTGGGTCCGGTCCTTCCCCATCCGCTGATCAGGTCCCCCGCGGCCAGAGAAGCCCGGTTGCGGGTCGCATCGCTCCGCCACCGGTTTCCCCACTGCCACCACCGCCTTCACCACCACCACCCGAGCTGGACAGCAGCGGCCCCTGCTGCGGGTGCTGGCGGGCGCCCATGGCGCTCATCGGCGGGTAGTGGCGAATGAAGTCCGCTGTGCCGGTGATCAGCTGGATGCCCCAATGGGGCAGGCCCTGAGGCGGCAGGCCGGTGATGAAATGCAGCTCGTTGCATTCACGCCAGTGGGTGAGGGCCAGGGGTGAGCTCCAAGGGCTGGTCTGGTTATGGCTGGTGCCCGCTGGCACCCATAGCCACACGTCCCGCTCGGTGGAACGTTGGCCCAGCTGCAGCATCACGCCATCGGGGCGGGTCACCTTGCCGAAATGGGTGCTGGCGCCGCGGGTGGAGGTGGAGCCGATGAACAGCGGCGCCGGCAGCTGGATCAGTGGCGGCGGGCTATCGAAAAGCCCCTGGCTCTGCAGCACGACATCGACATGGCCCAGGGCGATGCCGCTGCGCAGCTGGTGGCCATTGGCGTGGAGGCTGCTACTGATGGCAGAAGGCAGACCACCAAAGCGGTTGCCGGAATAACCGTGCAGGATCGTCTGGCCGTAGAACTGCCTGTTGGTTCTGGGGAAGATGGCGATCGAGTTCCAGCCTGTGGTGCCGGGGCTCTTGTAGAGGGCATGGCAGCTGTCGCGGTGCAGCTCGTCATTGCCGCCATGGGTCTTGAGGGTCCAGCAAAAGAATTCCTTGCCAGGGGTGGTGTCCTGGGCGATGAGCAGGATCGCGCCGATCGAAGTGGCCCCCGTGATCATGCTGTTGATGTAGGCCAGGCCGGTGCTGTAGGCGGTGGAGTTGCTGTAGGAGCCGTAGCCGCCATTGGCGGTGCTGCTGGTGTAGGTGCTGGCCAGTGCACTTCCAAAGACAGCACTGCTGCTGCTCTGGGTATCCCCTTGGGCTGTGGTGCTCTCGACCAGGAACCAGAGGTGGGCGGGTTCGACCGGATGGCCGAGCTGCCAGGTGTAGCCCCAGCGGTTGGCCGTGGCATCGGCATGGCTGCGCACCACCGATAGGGGCGTACTGGCGTTGCCCGGCAGGGCATTGACAAGCGCAGCAAATGCACGAAAGGCGGCATCGAGGCGTATCCCCACCCCGGAGGGGTCCTTGCCGGTCCACTTCCAGCTGCCAGGCGCGAAGGACTGGCAGAACACCTGATAGGTCATGGCGCCGGGGCTCCCTGAGGGGTGGTTGCGTCTTTGGTGCGTAGCAGCAGGCCATGGCCGCCGATCGCCAGCCACTCGCTGCCATCGGGCGGCTTGAAGTAGCTCATCGCCGCACTGCTGAGGTTCAGGGTTGCGAAGTCCGGCGGCAGCAGCATTGGCTCCCAGAACTGTGCCGGTTCATTGGCGCTCTCATAGGCGCTCCAGTCGGTGGTGGCCAGCACCAGCTCAGCGGGCTGGCGGATCTGGATCGGCGCGGTGGAGTTTTCGCGTAGCAGGGTGCGGGAGCCGGCGGGCTGGTCGGAGCGGGCGTTCCAGCTCACCGCCCGCAGCGCATCAAAGGTCGTGGAGGGGGGCGAGGCCGCCAGGATCCAGTGGCCGGAGACCTGGTCGCGGGCGATCAGCAGCGGCACCGCCTGGCGATTCGAGAAGCGGTGCTGGCTGTAGGCAAACACGAAATATTCGGCGCCAGGCTCCAGCGACCAGCCCAGCTGAGCCGTCAGGGGCAGCGGCGTGGTGCTCCAGATGCCGCTGCTGGTGCCGACATCTGCGGCGGGGAAGACCCAGCCCTGTTGGTTATCGGCCCCCACGAATGCCTCGATGTTGCCGATGCCTGGTCGGAATTCGACGGTGTTGCCGGTGAGGAACACCTCGAGGAGCAGCACCGCCGGTGAGCCGCCCGGCGTGAGCTGCGACAGGGTCGCCTCCAGGCGCCAGCCGCAGGGATCGCTGGCGGTCGCATTCGGATTCGGGGCGGTGGCGATGCGCAGCTGGTGCTGGTTCACCTGGGTGTTGGCGGCGGCGAGCCACGTCTGTAGGTAGCCGTTCACTTCAACGGCAACGGAGGACCAGGTGACGTCGGTGCCGAGGCGGCTGATGTCGAGCAGGGTGCGGCTCATCGGGCGTGTCTCATTGGGCGTCGCTCATGGCGCCAGCACCACGGCGGTGACGGTGACGGCAATGGCGGCCTGGGCCGTGCCGGTGTTGCGCACCATCACCCGCAGCAGCGGTGTCGCCGCGGCAGGTTCTGACGAGAAGTAGGTGCCGCCGGGCGGCGCCTTGATCGTGAGCGCGCTGCTGGTGGTGGCCAGATCGAGCAGCACCCCGCTGCCTGGTTCGGGATCGCGGGTGATCGGCCGGCTGCCATCGGCCTCCCGCGCTGCCGCTGAGTTGTAGAAGCTCACCCAGCCCGGCGTATCGGTGCTGATCGCGAGAAAATGGCCCAGCCGCCCCAGGCCCGGCAGATCGAGCAGAGCACTGGCGCCTGGCAGCAGGGGCGTGGTCGTGGCGCTGACGCTCACCCGTTGACCCGGAACCTGGGTGCGCGGTAGCCAGTTGGCCATCAGCCCATCTCCATCAGCAGCAGAGGGTGGGGCGGAGCATCAGGGCAACACCTGGATGCGGCGGATCGCCCGCACCTGGGTGGCCGTCGCCAGCGTCTTGCTCTCGGCGAACTGGGTGCCCATGTACGTGGTGCGCTGATAGGCGGTGCCAGTGGCGGCCTGGGTGGAGGTCCAGTGGAAGAAGGGATCGTCGCCGACGTTCTCATCGAAATGCCGCAACGTCTCGGCTCCGCTGGAGCGGAAGGCCAGCACACCCGTCAGGGCCGGGTTGCTGTCGGTGTAGTTGCCGCCCTGGGGCACCGCATAGGGGTTAGCGCCATAGGTCGCTCCTGCATAGGTGCCAGCGGCTGTCGCCTCCGGCTTGAGGGCCCTGTACAAAAGATCCCACTCCTGGGTGGCGGGCAGATACCAGTCGTCGTAGCCGCCGATGTTGAGCGAGCGACAGAACTGCGCCGCCGGGTGGCTGGCGTTGTTCATCGCCTCGCTGTTCGCCCAACCGTCGTAGACGCTGGTCGTCCCGGTACTGGCGGTGTTGGCGTTCTTCCAGGCCACATTCAGCAGCGAACCCATCGCCTTGGGCGAAAGGATCAGCGCATGAGTGGGAACCCCATTGGCAGTGTGGCTGATCAGGCCGGCGTAGTAACCACCCTGGAAGGCCGTGCCGATGGCGGGTAGATCGGCAACGCGAATCGGTCCCAGCTGATACACCGTGCCGCTGGCCAGATCGAGGTAGAGATCGCCATCGACGGCACCGGGGATCGTTGCCGGTGGGGCGCCGCTGCCGGTGAACCAGCCCGTGCCGCGCGGGCCGATCAGTCCATCGGCACCGGCTGATCCCTGGATGCCCTGGGGGCCCTGCGGGCCGGCCGTCCCCTGGGGCCCCGTCGCGCCGGCCGGGCCGGCCACACCCACCGGACCCTGGGGACCCTGGATTGAGCCGCCATTCACCCAGCTATTGCTGCCGCTATCCCACACCCGCAGGGAGTCGTCGGCCTGCACCAGGTAGGCATCACCCTGGGTGGCGCCCGTCGGCAGGGCCGCCAGGGTGGCCACTTGGCCCTTGAAGTTGATGCCGATCCCCGCCGGACCCTGGATGCCCTGCGGACCGGTCGGACCCGCCGTTCCGGTTGGGCCGCTCGGACCGGCCGGACCCTGCAAGCCCGATGGCCCCTGCGGTCCCTGAGGTCCTGCCGGACCCTGGGGGCCCTGAACACCGGGAGAGCCCTGGGGCCCGCTGGGCCCCTCCGGACCGCGGATCGTACCGGAGGTTTTCCAGGAACCCATGGCAAGAGCAGTGCAGGCCTGGCTTTGCAGCCGGGCGGATCACGATCTATTGCCATGTACGTGCCCCCGTTAAGGGCTCAGATCACCAGCTGCCGCAGGTTCACCGCGGAGCTGTTGAGCAGCATGTGGATGTAAACGATCTCGGTGTTGCCGTCTCTGTAGGTCACATCAAAGGCCGTGTCGCCTACCACCGCCGCGCCCTGCGGGTAGAGCATGGTGGTCCAGCCATCCATGGCGGATTGGGCGAAGTCGTAGCGAAACCAGCGACTGCTGTTGTCCTTATGCAGATACAGATAATCGCCGTTGTAGGCCAGCTTGGTTCCTGCCCCAAAGGTCTCCGTTGCCGGGGCGTACGCGAGAGAATTTTCCCAGGTGTTGGCGGCGATGTCGTAGCGATCCAGCAGGGTACCGGCGCCACCACGAAAGGAGTAGAGATAGCGGCCATTGCGGATGGAGGTTTCGCTGGTCCAGTCACTGGCGCTCACCGAGTGGATCCAGTGGCCGGAGATGCCGGCGCCCGGGGCAGCGGCGCGGGCGGTGGTGGGCGAAAGGGTGGACCAGCTGTTGGCGCTGATGCTGTAGCGGTACAACGTCACAGCGTTGTTGCCGATGAAGTACAGAACGTCGTCATTGCCCTCGAGGCTGTATTGCGTGGTGGCGTCGGGAGCCGTGCTCCAGGCGCTGCTCAGCGTGAGGGTGGTGGCGGTATTACTCGCCACGGTGCGGATCTGACCGGCGCCGCTGCCGGCGGTGAGGCGGACCTGGCTGTTGGTCCACTGATTGCTGGACCAGTTCTTGGCGCCATTGGTGAGGGTGTTGGCGCCCCCTGCGGTGGCTGTACCTGTTGCGAACGCTTTGAAACCGTTGTCGATCCAGGCGGGAGTGGCGATCAGGCGGCCATCGGTGCCGATCGTGGCCGGCAGGCCGGCATGGGCCAGGGTGATCCAGCTATTGGTCGCAAAGTCGTAGCGCCGGAACGAGCCGGCAGCGAGGGTGCCAGCACCCAGCACAAAGAAGGTGGGGGTGAGCAGGCGGTACTGGCTGGTCGCATCAAAGGCCGCCGCTTCTGCCTCGGTGAATTGGAGAACCCCATTGGCGCCGAGGGTGTTGGCTGCGATGGTCTTGAGCCGGCCGGCGTTGCTGCCGCCCACGATCAAGACGCTGTAGCCCCGCAGGTCGCGCTGCAGGTTCTGATTGGTGGTGAGGCTGGTGGTGGTGCCAGCAGTGGCGGTGAGGCTGGAGGCGGCGGCGGTGGCCCCGGTGGAAAAAGACGCGGCCGTGCCGCAGGCCCCAGCACCAAAGGTTCCCGCCAGGGCAGGGGAGGGAACCTGCACCCAACCATCCTCGGCCGGGTTGTAGAGGTAGGCGGCGGTGTTGGATTGGACCAGCAGTTGCTGCTGGCGGTAATGGCGGCTGGAAACGATGAAGTGGCCGGCGGCGGTGGAGGCGGGCGCTGGGGTGCAGAACTCCCAGCGCTTGAGATCAAGGATCTTGCGATTGCCGTTGCTGGTTGGCATCTCAGCTCACCGTGATGTTGCGCCGGAGGGAGTCGGCGGAGAGGTGCATCAGGGCGGGGATCTGATCGTTGGCGCCATAGCCACCTATCTGGCTCTGGTTGGTCAAGGTGGAGCAGGTCGTCAGGGTGCTGAGGGTGGTCACAGTGCCGACATTCCAGGTGCCGGACTGGCTGGCCGGCACAACTGCTGGAGCGGATTCCAGCGTCACCCGCATGCGGCCGGACGTATCGGGCGTCAGCAGCCCCACCGTGCGGGTGAGGGCAGCAACAGCCAGCCGCAGCGCCTGCAGCGTCGAGTCCAGTGCCAACTCGTCAAAGGCGTTGCGCAGGGCCATCAGCTCACTCCGTCCTCGATATAAAGAGTGAGAGCCCCGCCACTAGTGTCCCACCACTGGTAGCGCTGGGCGCCAGCGAGTTGCTCAGTGGTCGGTGGGCTCGCCTGAATGAACAGGGGATCAGCAGCGCTGTCCGTCGCCCATTCGCTGTCGTAGTCGCTGCTGCTGTGCTTACGCAGAATCTGCCCCGTGCTGCCCCCGGCCGGCACTCCTGCGCCCTGGGGTCCCGGCGGACCAACCTGACCTGGGGGGCCAACCTGGCCTTGGGGGCCGAGCTGGCCCGGAGGCCCCAGCAGGGAGGCCAGTTGCGTCCAGAACAGGGCCACGGCGGTGAGGAGAAGCGGCGATCACTGACTCTTGCCAGGGCCAGCGCCATCCCCGCCATTGGCCAGCAACTCACCGAGGCGGCGGGCGATCAATAGCAGATTCTCCTGACGCCGCCACTGTTCCCTTTCGCGCTCGCCTGGATGGCCGGGTGGCAGCAGCAGAGTCGGGCGCTCGTCGTAGAGGCTCAGCAGCAGGGCGCGATGGCCGGGGCTGGTGTCGCAGCCCACCGGACAGAGCAGCGCAGCGCTCGCCCTGGCAGCAGCGGATGCACCGGGGTCGGGATTGAGGGGCAGGGCCTCCGGCTGCTCGCTGGCGCAGAGTCCCAGGGCGAGGTGGCCCAAGGCCCTGGCCATCTCCACCCCCAGCAACAGCTCTTGCTCGGCGGAGAGCCCCAGCTGGCTGACGCGGCCGGCAGCCGCCAGCACGGTCGCGCTGCTACCGCCGTCCCATTGCAACAGTGCCAGGGTGTGGAGGCCATCGCCGCCGGTTTCGATCGCGCTGCGCAGCAGGGAGTGCACCTGGCTCTGGTGGGCTGACACCTGCTCCTGCAGGCTCTGGAGGTGGGTGGTGCTCATCCGCTTGGCCAGATCCGGCTGCAGGGTGATCAGCAACCAGGCGGTGTAGAGCACCAGCCCCAGCAGCACGATGCGCGAGAGGCGGTAGAGCAGCTGCCAGGGATTGCGGGCATCGAGCACGTCCCCGACGGCTTTCTGCAGGGCATCGCTGGTGGCACGGGTGAACACCTCCACCCGCTCGGCCAGGCCTTTGTTGAGGTCAGCCATGGTGGTGATCAGGCGGAGAGTTCGTAGACCTGGCCCGTGAGCCGGTCGAGGTAGAAGTCCCCCAGCGCCGGCGGCGGCTGCAACGGGGCCGCTGCCCCGGTCGGTGGGGCGCCATTGCCCGAATACCAGCGGGTGGCGCGGCTGCCGACGCCCGATTCCTGCACCACCGCCAACGCCGGTTCACCGCTGCTGGGGTCCGGCAGAAAGCCCAATCCGCCATTGGGGTGGAGCCGCAGGCGCCACACCACGACATGGCGACCGTCGTAGGGCTCACCGGTGATGCCGCCGCTGGGGATCAGGGGCTGGATGGTGCCGCTGCTGCTGGCGCCGCCACCATCGCGGTTGTTCAGCAGCTGCTGGGGGGGTACCGGGCAGCTGACCAGGGCAACGGGCAACGCGGCGATCAGCATCCCCAGCTGCACCTGGACCGTGACATCAGCCCGCTGGGCGTAGACGTGCCGCAGCCGCGGCGCCTGGCGGGAGGTGGCGGGCCAGGGCAGCAGGTCGCTGTTGCCATCCCCCCAGGTC
>Ga0194063_10003093_pt1 | contig 10031 bp, 8 predicted proteins | sample SepL3720m_MetaG_FD_155459 | JGI IMG/M metagenome (GOLD analysis project Ga0194063, IMG submission 155459) | Anoxic zone freshwater microbial communities from boreal shield lake in IISD Experimental Lakes Area, Ontario, Canada - Sep2016-L373-20m | ecosystem: Environmental > Aquatic > Freshwater >...
CCTTTGTGCAGAGCAATGTGTTGGGCACCTTTCATCTGCTTGAGGCGGCGCGCAGCCATTGGCAAGGCCTCAAGGGTGAGCGCCACTCGGCGTTCCGCTTTCATCACATCAGCACCGATGAGGTGTACGGCTCCCTGGGAGCCAGCGGCCGGTTTTCGGAAACGACCCCCTACGACCCCCGCAGCCCCTATTCGGCCAGCAAGGCCGGCAGTGATCACCTGGTCAACGCCTGGCACCACACCTATGGGCTGCCGGTCGTGCTCACCAACTGCAGCAACAACTACGGGCCCTGGCAGTTCCCCGAGAAGCTGATCCCGGTGGTGATCCTCAAGGCCCTGGCCGGTGAGCCGATCCCTCTCTATGGCGATGGGGCCAACGTACGCGACTGGCTGTTTGTTGAGGACCATGTCGATGCCCTGCTGCTGGCGGCCTGTCGCGGCCGCCTTGGCGCCAGCTACTGCGTCGGTGGCTACGGCGAAAGGCCGAACCGAGAGGTGGTCGAGGCCATCTGCCGCCGCCTCGATGAGCTCAGGCCCGCTGGGGCTCCCCATGGCCGCCTGATCACCCGTGTCAGCGATCGCCTCGGCCACGACCGGCGCTACGCCATCGATCCCAGCCGGATCAGCCAGGAGCTGGGCTGGCAACCCCGTCAGGGCTTCGAGGCCGGCCTGGCCCTGACCGTGCGCTGGTACCTGGAGCAGAGCGGCTGGTGTGAGCGCATGGCCCAACGGCTGGTCACAGAAGCGCCATGAGCTGGATACGCGTCGAGGCCACAGCGGTCGAAGCACAGGACGGGACGTTGATCGGCCGATGGATCTCCCCTGAGTTGATCAACAGCGATAGATTCCCCGAAAGCAGAGGGGATGGAGGACGTCCGATGGCTCGCGATACTGTTCCTCCCTTCGGCTTCAGAAGTTCCTTGCCCTCAGTTTGGGTGCTGGATCCTTCCAGATGCGATGTTCCGAGCAGATCCCTGACCATCAGCGAATCAGACGGATCCAGCCAGAGCGGGCCGTCAAGTCATCCGGGCCGTTTCCACAAGATGCTCCCCCACCTCCAGGCTTCCCGGTCCACCCGTCTGCTGCATTTCCTGCGCGCAGGGCTGTTGCCCCTGGTCTGCGCGCTTGACACCGTGGGATTGGGTGCAGCTGTGCAGGCCGCCAATCCTCCGTCTTCACCGCAGTGGAACCAGGTCGCCCCAGGCACGGTGACGATGACCAGTCCCGTCTGGAATGCCGCTCCGCCCTTGCAGAACGAATCGGGTTGGCAGGTGATTGATACCTCCGGCGGGCTGCCCACCACCTGGCAGCCCGGTCCCGCCGATGTGGCCCGTCCCCCCGTGGCGGCCGCCGTTCAGGTGCGCGGCGTCGGTCGGGGCTTCACTGTCAACGGCAATCCCTACCCCGATATCAGCCTCAAGCTGCCGAATGCCTTTGCCATTGATCGACAGTTCACCTTCTCGGGCCAGTTGGCTGGCACCAGCCGCAACCGCACCTGCAAGGTGGGGGAAGGTCAGAATTGGAGCCAATGCGCCGACGGTGAATTGTTCTTCGAGATCACGCCCCTCAAAGGTGAAAACGCCAGCCTGGGTATCAACTGGACCATTCAGAGCCTGAGCAATCGCAACGGCAGCTCCGGAACCGGCCAGAGCCTGGGCTTCAAGGGAGCCCTGAATCTGACCCCCACCCTGGGCCTGGCCTTCGGGGGTGAACAGATCATCCAATTCGATAACAACACCGACCTGGGCCGCAATTACTATCTGCTTCTCTCCCAGGCCGTTCCCCTCTCCAGAGGCGAGAAGCCCGCCATGTTGGTGGCCACAGCCGGGGTTGGTTCCGATTTCTTCGGCTACGGTGGCAACGGCGTGCTGGGCAGCACCAACTGCATCGGCGGCGGCAACATCAGCAGTAATAATTATTCCAAGGGCACGGATTGCTACTGGGGCCCAGTCGGAGCCGTCAGTGTCGCCATCAATGACCGCCTCTCGATCGGGGCTGAATGGTTCGGCTATGGCATCGGCGCCGGCATCTCGCTGCGGCCCTTCAATGAACTGCCCCTGACGGCCTCGCTTTATGCCATCGATTTTCTGGGCAACACCCCCTCCTACATTCAGGACACCTGCACCACCGATCCCTGCGAGACGCGCTACTACGGTCGCCTGACCTACTCCTTCTGATCGACGTCCCCCTGACCGGCCCGGCCCTGTGACCCTCAGGCTCACCAACACGCTCAGCCGTGCCAAGGAGGTGTTCACTCCCCTGATTGACCGGCGCGTCTCCATCTACTGCTGCGGGGTCACGGTCTACGACCTCTGCCATCTGGGCCATGCCCGCAGCTACATCGTCTGGGATGTACTGCGCCGTTACCTGAGCTGGCCCGGCCAGGTCGGTGGCGCCTACGCGGTGACCTTCGTGCAGAACTTCACCGACATCGACGACAAGATCCTCAACCGGGCCGCCGAGCAAGGCCTGGCGATGGAGGAAGTGAGCGAACGCAACATCAGCGCCTACTTTCAGGACATGGATGCCCTCAACATCCAACGGGCTGATTCGATGCCCAGGGCCACCGCCTGTCTCGACGGCATTCGCGCCTTGATCGCTGAACTGGAGCACAAAGGAGCTGCCTACTCCGCCGATGGAGATGTCTATTTCGCTGTGATGAAACGGGCGGACTACGGCAAACTCTCCGGCCGCGACCTCAGCCAGCAGCAGGAGGGAGCCAGCGGCCGCACCAGCGGAGAAGAGGATGGCCGCAAGCACCATCCCTTTGATTTCGCCCTCTGGAAAGGGGCAAAAGCCGGTGAGCCGAGCTTCCCTTCCCCTTGGGGGCCGGGGCGGCCTGGTTGGCACATCGAATGCTCGGCGATGGTGCGCCAGGAACTCGGCGACACGATCGACATCCACCTCGGCGGTGCCGATCTGATCTTTCCCCACCACGAGAACGAAATCGCCCAGTCCGAAGCCGCCAGTGGCAAGCCTCTGGCCCGCTATTGGCTGCACAACGGCATGGTCAATGTCGGTGGCGAGAAGATGTCGAAATCCCTCGGCAACTTCACCACAATCCGGGCCTTGCTGGAGAGCGGTGTCAGCCCCATGACCCTGCGGCTGTTCGTGCTGCAGGCCCACTACCGCAAACCCCTGGACTTCACCCTCGAGGGGCTGGACGCGGCCGCCACGGGCTGGAAAGGGCTCAGCGCCGCCCTCGCAGTGGGCAACACCTATGGCGGCGATCTCCTGGGCTGGGCCGCCGGCAGCGACGAAAGCCGCAGCCCATCGGATCCGGAGCTTCCCGAGGAGCTGGGCCTGAGTCGCGATCGCTTCCGCGAAGCCATGGACGACGATCTCAACACTGCCGTCGCGGTTGGGGAACTGTTCGAGCTGGCCCGGCCGCTGCGGGCCCTGGCCAGTCGCCTGCGAATCGGCGAAGTGCCCAGCGAGGCGGACCGGGCCCTCGAGTGCCGCTGGCAGCTGTTGGTGGAACTGGCGGGGGTCCTGGGGCTGGCGCCGGATCGGCAGGCGGGCGGCTCAGGCCAGCCATCCGGCGGCGCTAGCCAGCAGCTGGCCATGGTGGAAGCAACGGGCACTGCCGCCGCTCCGGCCGGCCTCAGCGACGCCGCCATCGAAGCCCTGGTCGAGCAGCGCAAGGCCGCCAAGGCCGCGCGCGATTTCGCCACGGCCGATCGTCTTCGCGACGAACTCAAGGCCGGGGACATCGAACTGGTGGATAAACCCGGCGGCGTCACGGTCTGGCTGCGGGGCTGAGCCCGGACGGCGAGCGAGCCACGACGGCATCGACCCCCGGTCCGCAGCAGCTGGGGATCAGGCGATCAGTCGGCGCTGGGACCGGGATCCTGCTTGTTTTTCATCATCGCCTCGATCCTGCGGATGCGCTCCAGGCTGGTCTGCCAGATCTCCAGCCGAAAACGGGCCTGCCCATCGCCGGTCTCAGCCTCCAGCCGGCAGCTCTCGAGCAGGGCGTCGAGGTCGGCGCCCTGCTCGAAGGCATCCCAGAGCACCCGCTCCTGGCGGGCCCGCTCAATGAAATTCCAGCGCTGCAACCAGAGCATGGGGCTGATCCAATCGCCCCAGTTAAGCCCGCGTGGCGACGGGGCAGGGCCGCAGCACCGGGGCGCCACCGACAATGGGAAACTGTTGCCCCAACCATGTCCTTCGGGTGCCCGCTGTGAAAGCCATCGCCGTGCTGGGGTCCACCGGCTCAATCGGCACCCAGACCCTGGAGATCGTCGAGGAGTTTCCGCAGCGCTTCCGCGTCGTGGCCCTCAGTGCCGGCCGCAACCTGGATCTGCTGATCGAGCAGATCCGCCGCCATGCCCCCGAGGTGGTGGCCCTGGCCGATGCCGAGCTGGTGGCTGAACTGCGCCAACGGCTGCAGGCGCTGGAGCCGGCCCTGAGGCCCCAGCGATTGCCTGAGCTGCTCGGCGGCAGCGAAGGCATCTGCGCCGCCGCTGCCTGGCCCAGTGCGGATCTGGTGGTGACCGGGATCGTCGGTTGCGCCGGCCTGTTGCCCACCCTGGCGGCGATCCGCGCCGGCAAGGATCTGGCCCTGGCCAACAAGGAGACCCTGATCGCCGCCGGTCCGGTGGTGTTGCCCGAGCTGGCGAAGTCCGGCAGCCGCCTGCTGCCCGCCGATTCCGAGCACTCCGCCATCTTCCAGTGTCTGCAGGGCACCCCCTGGCCCGAGGGCGCACGGCTCTCCACCGGCATCGCCCCCCCCGGACTGCGGCGGATCCAGCTGACCGCCTCGGGCGGCGCCTTCCGCGACTGGGATCCGGCCGATCTGCACAAGGCCACGGTCGCCGACGCCACCAGCCATCCCAACTGGACGATGGGCCGCAAGATCACGGTGGATTCAGCCACCTTGATGAACAAAGGCCTGGAGGTGATCGAAGCCCACTATCTGTTCGGCCTCGACTACGACCACATCGAGATCGTCATCCATCCCCAGAGCATCATCCATTCGATGGTCGAGCTGGCCGATTCCTCGGTGCTGGCCCAGCTGGGCTGGCCCGACATGAAGCTGCCGATCCTCTGCTGCATGAGCTGGCCGGAGCGGATCGAAACGCCCTGGCGCCGCCTTGATCTCACCGAGGTGGGCAGCCTCACCTTCCGCCAGCCCGACACCGATCGCTACCCCTGCATGGATCTGGCCTATGCGGCGGGTCGGGCCGGAGGCACGATGCCGGCGGTGCTCAATGCCGCCAATGAACAGGCGGTGGCCCTCTTCCTGGAGGAACAGATCCATTTCCTCGACATTCCGAAGCTGATCGACGTGGTCTGCGATCGCCACCGGGTCGACCTCACGGCCAATCCCTCCCTGGACGACGTGCTTGCCATCGACACCTGGGCCCGGCAGGCCGTGCATGAGGCTGCAGCCCGGCTGCATGCCCGCACGCCGGCGGCGCTGCCGGCTTGAGCGCCCCCGAGCAGGCCCAGCCGCAGGCCCTGGTCAGCCACCATCTGCTGCTCTGCGCCACGCCCAGCAAGGCCCTCTGCTGCCCCGATCCAGCCGTGGGTCAGGCCAGCTGGGACACCCTCAAACGGCTGGTGCGCGATCTGGGGCTCGACAAGCCCAGCCGGGTCGCAGGGGTGGTGTGGCGCACCAAGGCCGATTGCCTCAGGGTCTGCGGCGGTGGCCCGATCCTGTTGATCTGGCCCGAGGGCATCACCTATGGCGGCGTCACCTCAGAGCGGATTGAACGGATCCTGCACGAGCACGTGATCGGCGGGCAGCCCGTGAGCGAGTGGATTCTGCAACGCTCGGCTTTCAGCATGCCAGCCTCAGCACAACAATCTGCCGGTCAATCTCTCCAGGCCTGAAACCAACCAGTCTGTTGACCTGCGTAAGTTTCATCGCCACAAGTCTCAGCTGAACGAGTGCAGCTTTCTGGCTTTTGATCACCCGGCAAGCCCCATGAAAGCTCCGCCCACCCGGACTGGGGCCGTCCGTCGCTGCATAGCGCTCAGGAGCGAAAGGCTTTGCAGGTCCATGGGTGGCGTGATCCGGACAAAAACCTGCAGGCTGGTGATCCATCCAGCAACGCGCAGAGAGCTGTCAGTCCAGCAGGACTGATTTCAACCGGTTCAGCCGACCGGCCTGAATTCCGCCCATTGCCATTCCAGGGGGCTTGCCTGCGGCGGGCTTCAACCCGGCAGCTCCGAGCCCACCAGTCTGCGGCTGAGCCAATCCGTCGTCTGCCGATCGGCCCAGCTGGCCGAACATCCATCCTGCTCGCGGCTGTGGAAGCCATTGTGGCCGCCGTGGGCCGTGATCAACGTGTTCAGCCAAGGGCAGTCGTGCTGACGGGCCGCCGCCGCCAGTTGCTTGGTGGCAGCCACCGGCACCCAGGGATCGTCGGCGGCATGGATCAGCAGGATCGGGGGCAGGACGCGCCCTGACTCCATCGCCGTCAGCAGGGGCTGCAGCGGACTGGCGGCCTCGTAGTAAGCCTCGACGGAAGCAAAGCCCCAGCGCGGCGCCGTGATGCGTGCATCGAAGGCCCGCAGGCTCCGCACCCGGGCCGCCCCGCTCAGGGCGCTGCGCTCCTCCGGCAGGACGCCCCGAGGATCCGCCAGGGTCAGCTGTCGCAGCCGCCGCAGCACCCAGCGCCGATAGATGCGGTTGCGCGGTCGATCGAACTGTTCGCTGCAGCGGATCAGATCGAGAGGACTGCTGACGCAGACCAGACCGTCGAGCGGCGGCGCTGCTTCGGTCCCCGCCAGAAGCCCATTGAGCAGCATCGTGCCGCCCAGGGAGAGGCCGACGCCGTACAGGGGAAGGGGGCCGCCGGACGAACCGGCCTGGACCGCCAGTTGATCAGCCAGCTGGCGCGCCCGCATCAGGGCCGGCAGCAGATCGCGGTTGCAGAGAGCCGCATAGGTTCCGGAGGCCAGGAGGCGACCGGCGCCGGCGCCACGCATGTTGAGGCGCAGCACGGCGAAACCGGCCCCGACGAGATGGTCGGCCAGCCGCCGGGCGCCCCGGCCCTCGCTGCAGCCCCCCAGCCCAGGCACAACAACCACCAGGCCCGCCAGCCGTTGCCCTGGAGGGCAGGCGTAGCGGGCCAGCAGTGCTTCGCCGCCGCCCAGGTCGATGGTGATCGAGGAGGAGCGATCCTCCGGCAGCCGCTGGGGACGGATGGTGTCCCGCAGCGTCTGCAGATCAGGGCCCCACCAAGGCAGCCGCTGCTGCGGCAAGGTGGCCGGCGGGTCAGGGAGATGGTCGTTCAACAGCAGGGAATCGGCGCTGGGAATTCTCTGCAGATCCTGATCGCAGCCCGTCCTTCAGACCGCCACCTTCTGCTTCTCTTTGTCCTTCTTGGCCACCACCTTGCCGACGCCCATGCTGCGCAGCTCGCTCAGCAGGCCGTTGAGCACCGCCTTGGCGTCGCCGAAGACCATGGCGGTCTGGGGCAGCTCGAACAGGGCATTGGCTATGCCGGCGTAGCCAGCACCGAGGCTGCGCTTGACCACGAACACCTGGCGGGCCTGATCGACCTCGAGCACGGGCATGCCGTACAGGGGGCTGGTCGGATCGCTCTTGGCATCGGGGTTGACCACATCATTGGCCCCCAGCACGATCACCACATCGGTGCGAGGGAACTCGGGGTTGATCAGGTCCATCTCGATCAGCTGCTCATAAGGCACATCCGCCTCGGCCAGCAGCACATTCATGTGGCCGGGCATGCGGCCCGCCACCGGGTGAATGGCATAGCTCACCTCGACGCCATGGGCTTCAAGCAACTTGGAGAGTTCGCGCAGGGCGTGCTGGGCCTGGGCCACCGCCAGGCCGTAACCGGGCACGAACACCACCCGCTCCGCCTGCTCGAGAGCCATGGCGCACTCCTCGGGGCTGCAGCTGGTGATGCGGGTGTAGCCCGCCTCGCTGCCACCACCACCGACCGCACTGCCGCCGCTGGCTCCAAGGGCGCCGCCGAAGAGCACGCTCAGCAGCGAGCGGTTCATCGCCGTGCACATCACCTGGGTGAGGATCAGGCCGGCCGAGCCGACCATGGCGCCGGCCACGATCAGCAGCTGGCTGCCCACCACGAAACCGGCGGCCGCCGCGGCCACCCCGGAATAGGAGTTGAGCAGTGAAATCACCACCGGCATGTCGGCACCGCCGATCGGCAGGGTGACGCCCACCCCCAGCAGGCTGGAGCCGATCACCAGCAGCCAGAGGGGCAGACCGGTGGGATCGCCGGGCAGCAGCACGGCCCCGACCAGGGAGAGCACGGCCAGGGCGATGTTGACGACATGGCGCACCGAACTCTGGGTCCAGGAAGGGGTCTCCAGCCAGCCCTGCAGCTTGGCCATGGCCACGATCGATCCCGTGAAGGTGATCGAGCCGACAAACACGGAAATGGCGATCGACACCAGCGCCACCATGTCGGCGGCGGCGGAATCGAACAGGGCCACACCCACGGCCACCAGCAGCGAGGCCAGCCCGCCGCAACCGTTGAACAGGGCCACCACCTCGGGCATGGCGGTCATCGGCACCCGGCGCGCTGTCACCAGACCGGCCAGGCCACCGGCGGCACTGCCGGCGGCAATCCAAAGCCAGGCCAGGGGACCGGGCTGGATCTCGATCAGCAGACCGAGCACCGCCAGCCCCATCGCCACCGCGGCCAGCTGGTTGGCACCCCGGGCCGAGCGCACCTTGGAGAGGCCCTTGATTCCCAGCGCCAGCAGCAGCACCGCCACCAGATCGATGGCGTCAGTCAGCAGATCCATGGACAGAAAAGGACTGGTCATCAGGTGTCTCCTTTGCGGCGGAACATGGCGAGCATGCGGTCGGTGATCAGGAAGCCACCGACGACGTTGTAAAGCGCGAAGCCCAGGGACAGGGCCGCGATCAGCAGCAGGGCCTGGTTGTCGCCGGCCTTCTGAATCAGGGTGAGCGAAGCCAGCACCGTGATGCCGCTGATCGCGTTGGCCCCCGACATCAGCGGGGTGTGCAGGGTGGGGGGCACTTTGCCGATCAATTCAAGGCCAAGGAGGCTGCCGAGCAGCAACACCCAGAGGGCCTGGGAGAGAACACTCATCGCGAAGTTCCGTTGGGATAGACGACATCGTCACGGCGGCAGAGGCCGCCATGGGTGAGCAGGCAGCCCTCGAGGATGGGGTCCTGCGGATCAAGCTGCAGGGCGCCATCGCCGAGCACATGCTCAATCAGGGCCGCCACATTGCGGGCATAGAGGGCGCTGGCGTGGTTGGGCACGCTGCTGGGCAGGGCATCGGCGCCGATCAGCAGCACGCCCTTGCGCTCCACCGTCTGGCCGGCGACCGTGCCGAAGCAGTTGCCCCCCTGGGCCACCGCCAGATCCACCACGACCGAGCCGGGCCGCATGCCGTCGAGCATGACGTCGCTGATCAGGCGTGGGGCCGTCCGACCCGGCACCAGGGCGGTGCAGATGACCATGTCGGCCAGGGCCAGTTGCTCGGTGAGTTGCTGGCGCTGGGCCTCGAGGAAGGCCTCGCTGGCCTGCTTGGCATAGCCACCCTGCTCGGCGGGTTTTTCCTCGATCTCGGGCGGGTCGATGAAGCGACCACCGAGGGATTCCACCTGTTCCTTGACGGCGGGCCGGACGTCGGAGACGTAGACCACCCCGCCCAGCCGCTTGGCCGTGGCGACGGCCTGCAGCCCGGCCACGCCCGCCCCCAGCACCAGCACCCGGGAGGGCTGAATCGTGCCGGCAGCCGTCATCAGCATCGGCACATAGCGATCGAGGGCCGCCGCCGCCAGCAGCACCGCCTTGTAGCCGGCGATGTTGGCCTGGGAGGAGAGCACATCCATCGACTGGGCCCGGCTGATGCGGGGCAACAGTTCCAGGGCGATGGCGGAGGTCTGGCGCCGATTGAGGGTCTCAGTCAGGTGGCTGGCGCCGTAGGGGGCCAGCAGACCGACCAGCAGCGAGCCCTCACGCAGGCGGTCAAGGGTTTCGGTGGGCGGCGGATTCACGCACAACACCGCATCGGCCTCGCTCCAGGGCAGCTCCGCCGCCCACCGAAACC
>Ga0194063_10003094_pt1 | contig 10024 bp, 6 predicted proteins | sample SepL3720m_MetaG_FD_155459 | JGI IMG/M metagenome (GOLD analysis project Ga0194063, IMG submission 155459) | Anoxic zone freshwater microbial communities from boreal shield lake in IISD Experimental Lakes Area, Ontario, Canada - Sep2016-L373-20m | ecosystem: Environmental > Aquatic > Freshwater >...
TCACAATCCCCACCCCTGCGATGGAAGCAGCGAGAAGCAGATACAGCGCCGGTAGGCCCGCGCGGTCGGCGTAGAGACCAAGAACTCCCAGAGTGCAGACCTGGAGGAGCTGGGTGCCGAAGCTCTCGATGGAAAGTGTGGTGGCGCGGCGGTGGGATTCTGTGCGGCGGTTGATTTCGTCGGAGAAGAAGATCTTGCGGAAGGAGAGGATGCTCCAGAAGAGCACGGGGAAGAGTGCTGCGAAGAAGATAAAGTGGAGCTTCGCCATCAGGAGGAGGCCGCAGATTTCCGCCGCGAAGATTACTGCAAAGGATCCGAAGCCCCCCAACTTTTTCTGAATTTCGTGAGATTTCCATGCGACGAAGGCCCCGATGATATTAAAGCAGGCCAGAAGAATTCCCCAATAGACGATCGGAACGTTGACGAGTTCCATAAACGGATTGAATGTTTGGAAGACGACCTTGCCGCCCAATGCGACCGTCATACTCGCGAAGACAATGAAGATCAGTGTTGTCTGTGTCGTGAACCAGCTCAGTGTTTTGAATAAGTGTGTAAAAGGTTCATGAGCGTGCGGATGAGGTTTTCGTGCTGGCTCTTCCAGAAACAAAATCAGGAATAATTTGGTGATGGGCACAATAAGACACAGTATGACTGCGAAGCGCAGGTTCCACGCACCGAGGAAACCACCGAAGATTTGTCCTGATGCCAGAACCAACAGGGCAAACCCCTCTATTCTTCCGAGCATTTTTCTATGTTCTCCCTCTCGTTTCAGTATTTTGAGCGAATCGAAGAGCATTGCAGATTCTGTTCCCTGCAAGGCTGCGGCTCCAATACCCCAGGTGATCTGTGCGACAATGATCCAGAGGAAATTCTGTGCGAATGCAAAGGATGCCAATCCGATAAGAAGAGAGAGCTCCGCGAAAATGAAGGAGGATTTGCGATTGATGATGTCGGAGAAGACGCTCGTGGGGATATCTACCAAGAGGATGGTCAGAGCGAAGATGGATTCCCCGAGAAGGACCTGCGCCAGTGAGAGACCCACGATGTGCATCTCGAAGGCGATCACAACCGCGGAGGCGAAGAGCGATTCATCAATGCTCAGCCACTTCAGAAGAGTGAGGTTGCGTTCGAGCTTGCGTTTGATTATGGCGGAGGCAGCGGTCATGCGGTTCTATCGTAATCTTCGGAAGCGGGAGGCGCGAATTTTGGTTCGTCGATACAGTGGGCACATGGGCAGGCGCCGCACCCGCGAAGGGGATGCGGCTGGATTGTTGTGTGTCGATCCGAGCCCTTCAGCTTCTCTCTTCCGATAAATTCTTCACAGCGGCAAATCCCTCTTCTTTACTTTCGGGAGCGGAGAGGTGAAGGCAATGGGTGTCTCACTTGCACCCAAACACCCGTAGTATACGCCGTCCTTCAGCAGTTCGATAGTATGGAAGAATTCCTTGTGGGCGGGTTGTCCTGTCATCGGATCGACGATGGCGAAAGAAGCGCCTTTCCTGAGGATAAACTGTTGCAATCTCGTATCATAGATTGGCGTACGCAGGGGTTCGCGCAGACCGTCGATGTATCCTCCGTTGGAGAGGATGAGCGTCTTCAGCTTTGTCTGGGTCGTGCGTGGATCGTCCTCTCTCTCCCGTTGCCACTGGGTTCGTCCACCTCTTCGAACATGTTCCGCATCATGGACAAAACTTCTCAAATCTTCCGCAGAATGATTCCATCGAACGTTGCCTTCCTCGTCCAGAAGCCGTGCCAGAGACAATCGTGCCCCTTCCTGGTTCCGTACGAGTTCCCGATGGGAACGCTGTTCCTCCTGTTCATCTGCAGCTTTCACCCCTTCGATGTTGTCGCTGACACCGAGGACGAAGTACTCTCCTGTTGCCGGAGTTTCCGTTTCCGATTTTTCCCCGAAATACAAGAGATCACGAAAGCGCTGAATGGATTTACCGATGAGGTTTCTCGAATCCGGCTGAAGAACGTCGTAGACCTCTACTGAGAGGAATGCGGGACTGAGCGGCTTTCCCTGCGCATCGACGATGAATGTTTGACCTTCTCTCCGGGCGATGCCGTAGGAGGTATCGAGCATTGTCGGAGCGTCGATTTTGGATTCGGGTGATGCTTGATGTAATGTGCTTTTCATATGACAAATCTACGATATCTTGATTGATAGTCAAGAATTGTTTCCCAGAAAATTGGAACTCACTTCGCCGCCCCCGTCCCCGTCGCTGCAGGATGGACGGCCTTCGTATTCTTCCAGCTCAAGCGCAAGATCTCCTGACGGACGCGCTCCGGGAAGCTTTCGGGGCCGCCGGGCAGGGCGAAGTAGAGGCGACGGAGGATGCGCCCCTGATCGGGATTGGTCTCGAGATTCTTCAGCTCCATGGTGAACTGATTGATGCGGGGCTGCGCGTAGTGATAGAGGAAAATGCGCTGCTTGATCACGGTGACCATCGTCTGGATTTCGGAAGCCGAGAGGACGGCGGTGGCATCATCGGGCGGGAGATACGCGGCGATCTCCTCTGAAGACACCGCATCGAGGGCAGGTTCAGAGGATTCCTTCTTTTGTTTCTCGATGGAGAGCGCGAGCATCGCCATGGCCGAGGTTACTTCTTTGCTGGTATCGGCAGAGACCAAGGCATTGTGATCACGCAAACCCGACAGCTGCGGCCTCAGCTCTTTCCACATGCCCTCCACTCCCTTGAGATTCCCCTCTTCCACCGTCTGTGTGAGGACACTCAGGGCATCGAGCAGGAGATCAGCGCGCACTTCCTGACCATGCGCAGCATCATCCGTGACCAGCGAGCTCGTTTCCATCACCACTTTCTTGATGATGTAGGCCTGATCGCCGGGGAGGGTGGCGGCGAGTTCGCCGGCGCTCTGTGACACCGCTTGCCGGAGGAGGAACTGCGCGAGGGTAGCGTCTCCGGAACCGGTGGCGAGAGCGACGAGGGTACCGCGGTACTCTTCGAGTGGCAGCGTGACAGCTCCAGTTTCTCCCTTCGCGAGCAGAGCCGCTGCTTCATTGAGGCGGCTGTCTGCGTATTCAATCTTCTTCTGTACGCGGGACTCTTCGCCCAAGGTGAGGAAGAGATCCACTGCTTCTACTGCACGCTTCATGGAGTAGAGGCGAGACGTGGGGAGAATCCCTGCGCGCTCTGCCAAGCGGGCCTGCTGCAGAGAGGCGATCTCCTGACGGTGCACGGCATCCCGCGAGAGATTATCGCGAATCCATGCATCCTTGTACTGGGTGCTGGAAATGTGGGAGATCGCGAGCGCAGAGCCATCTCTCGCTTGTGAGCGATCGCCCGAAACCAGCAAATATTCCTTTCCGTCGTGCGTCACGCTGGCGCTGCGATCGAGAGCTTCGATGCTGAGAGATTGCGCAGTACGTTCGAGGGAGACACTGCCCTCATTCACCGTCACCAAGTCGGCACGGGAGGAGATCGTGATGCCGGGGAGAGAGCCCGGGAGTAGGCCCTGAATCCAAATACGTCCCGACACGAGTGCAACGGTGGAAACGGGCTCCGACGGTGTAAGGTGATCCGAGAGATCGAGAAGGGTGATAGTTGTCTGGCTATCCATGCGGATCACACCGGTATCGCCGAGGACCACACTCGCTTCACCATTCCCCGTCTTCAATTGCATTCCCGTCTTGAGCGCGAGCGTCCCTACGACCGGCTGCCACAGCTCACCCATCAGCACATAGGCTTCTCCGCGGGTGGGAGTAAAGGAAAGCTCGGAACTGGCAACGGAAGAAGGTGCCCAGAGGACGGTGGGGGCGAGATGGACGACGAACGCAATGAGGACGAAGGCGGCGGTCCACGTGAGGGAGCGATACAGATGAGACGTCTTCCGAGCGGTAGGCAGATTCTCGAGGGCAGGTCGCAGGATGCGCATGGGTGACTGCCCGGCGGCGGCAATCCACGATCGGACATCGTTCAGAACACTGTTTGCGTGAGCGGCGGAGAGATCGCTGGCGATGTGTGCCCACACAGAGAGGCGGGAAGCAGGAGTGGGCTCGAGAGCGATACGGACGGACTTCAGTGCATGGGGAGCCCTCTGTATGGCTGCAAAACGCTTTGCGATACGTTCCTGAGCACCTGCAGAAGGAGCACAGTCGCCACGGAGCCGGCGGAGGAGGTCCTCAGCGGACATTTTGCACTAGGAGAAACGGCGAAAGAGGCGGTTTGTTACAGAGAATAGCTGGTAGCTTGTAGGTTGTAGCTTGTAGGTTGTAGCTGGGAAGAACATTCAGGAGGTCACTTATAAGGTTCCCATTCATATTTTCACATTCCATTTTCCTATGACTCAGCAGAGCGGTTCGCCTGTCCTGAGCCGAGTCGAAGGATCGACCCGCGGGATAAGCAATGAGGTTCATTCGCCCATGGTGTCGGATTTCACAAGGTTCCACGGTGTTCAGGGGGAAGCAGCGCCGAAAGCTTTTCCAGCGCCCGGAACTTCAGCACTCGCACAGACCCTTCGCTCCGCTTGAGAGCTAGGGCGATTTCGGTGATCGAGAGATCGGCGAAGTAGGAGAGGGTGAGGACGTCACGGTATTTCTTGGGGAGCTGATCGAGCGCACCGCGGACGATCTTCAACAAATCATTGCGCTGCAGCCGGTCCTCGGCACGGTTCATCGGATCGGTGTCGGATAATTCCTCGGACACCTCCATGGTTTCCTTGCGGGACCGGAAGGCATCGATGACGGTGTAGCGCGCGATGCGAAAGAGCCAGGCGCCGAAGGGAATCCCCGCACGTTCCTGGTAACTCGTGATCTTCTCCCAGATCTTCAGGAAGATATCTGCGGTGATGTCCTCGGCCATTTCGCGGTCGAACCGAAAGGCGGTGTAGCGATAGACCTGCGGGAAGTAGTGATCGTAGAGCTGATGGAACGCATCGCCGTCACCCTCTTGTGAAAGGCGCACATAGGCAAGGATTTGGGGCTCGGTGAGGGGGATGAGGTCGGGCACGGGAGGACTTAGTATAGCATCTTGAGGTTGGAGAGGTTTGGAATAGGTTATAGACGCCAGATAGGTAATATGAGCAAAACCTTTCAGGCTTTTCTAACCCCTGCCCCGCGTAGCCCGCAGGCGAAGTGGGGTCAATCCTCCGTCACTCCCACTCAATCGTCCCCGGTGGCTTACTCGTCAAATCATAGAACACACAATCAATTCCCGAAAGCTTCAGGATTCTCTCCGTCATGCGCTTGAGAACGGCTTCCGGAATCGGCGCGGCGCGGGCGGTCATCGCTTCTTCGGATTCCACCGGGCGCAGCACGATGGATTGTCCGTCGGGTTTCGTTCCGAAGGGCAGGAGGACGACGGGGAATTGCCAGATGATTTCGTACAGATCAGCCGCACGCATTTCCTCAGCCACAATTGCATCCGCTTCCCGTAGAAGATCAGCGCGTTGCTGTGTGAGGTAGCCGGGAGTGAAGACAAACTCCGTCGGTGCAGTGTGTGACGTACAGAGCAGCACACGGTTGATTTCTCTGCTGGTATTGGGAATTTCCACGGAGAGCTTTTTGAGGTCGTCGGAAACGATGAAGGGATTTTTTTGGAATACGGCGAGCGCATGGCGGTATGTCCGGCCGTCGCCTTGGACGCCGACGGATTGCACCGGCAGAACCGAAGAGCCCGAAAAATTCGTAGGACAGGAATATTCCTGTCCTACGAATTTTTCTTGTTCTGAACACAGGATTCTCACCCCCAACCCCGGCCCCGGGAACGGATGGCGCCAGACCAATTGGTGTGGAAGGCCGAGCTCTTCGCCGAGGACACGCACTTCATCTTTGTAGAGTTCCTTGAGCGGCTCGATCACAAGCCCCTTGACGATCAATTCCTGTACGGCGGCCACACGATTATGGTGGGTCTTGATGTGGTCGGCGTGCTTGGTCCCCTTGGTTTCGATGGTGTCGGGATAGATGGTTCCCTGCCCGAGCATCCAGCCTTTATCCGCTGTGAGTCCCAGCCCTTCGCTCACTCTGGCCTGCACAGCGAGGAAGGTATCACCGATGATTTTGCGCTTGGCTTCGGGCTCATAGACGCCCTGCAAATTCCGGAAGAATTCCTCCGAGGCATCTTCGATCTTCAGATTGTGCACATTGAGCTGATCGAATGCTTCGCGGATTTCTGTGATCTCGCCTTTGCGCATCAGTCCGGTATCCACCAGAAAACCCTGCACACGCTCCGTGCCGAGGACCTGATTGAGCAGTGTGAAGGCGACCGTAGAATCCACTCCGCCCGAGACGAGCATGAAGACCTTGCGATCGCCCACCTGAGCTTTGATATCGCCAGCGATGCGCTGTACGTAGCCCGTGAGTGACCAGGGAGTGGCTTTACAAAGCGCCGAAAATCGCTTCAGCAGATCGAAGCCATGCTCCGTGTGGACGACCTCTGGGTGGAACTGCACAGCGAAAAAATTGCGCGCGCTGTCTTCGAATGCCACGTGATTGCATGCAGCGGACGTTGCCGTGAGTTTGAAGCCCGGAGGGAGAACCGACGCTTCATCTCCGTGCGACATCCAGACCGACGTCTCAGGATCGAAATCTCGCAGCAGTTTCCCACCACCATCGACCGTCTTGATCATTGTCTGTCCATACTCCTTCACCTTTCCCGGCGTCACCGTTCCCTTGAGTGTCTGCGTCATCCAGTGCAGCCCATAGCAGATACCAAGTACAGGAATGCCAAGCTCGAAGATTTTCGGGTCCGCCTGCGGACTTCCCTCTTCATACACGCTCTGCGGACCACCGGAGAGGATGATCTCCGCCGCATTCTTCAATTCCTCAGCTGATACAGCAGGATCGCGGATCTCGGCCATCACTCCGAAGCTGCGGATTCTCCTCGCGATAAGGTGCGCGTACTGTCCGCCGAAATCCAGAACGATGATCGGGTGATGGACCTCCATGGGTACAGCATAACGGGAGGAAGTGATTGGCAAAAGAAAAACAGCATGAGTTCATCGAGCTGGACATTGACAGGAAACTTCACACGGAAGAGGATCCTCGGTAATGTCTGTAGAACTTACCCGGAGCTTGGCGGAATATCTCACTCGCGCAGTTGCTCACGTAGATGCAGCAACAACTGATGAAATGGGGAAATTGGAGAAAGACGAAGATCTGGATGCTGATCGGCAGGTGCAGATCTTAGAGGCGGTTCTCCTATCTATTAAAGTATTATTTGGGGCTGACCTAGAGAACATCACACAAACCATGAGGGAACCTTTAAATAATATTGTTGTTGAAACTCAAGATTATCAAAGGGACGAAGACCGAAACCTCGCCTTACAATCGCTCACAGAACAAGGGGTACTGAGCATGAATCCTTCAAAGGATCATATTTCATTACTTATACCAACGAGGAGAATTGTCGTTGCCCTCATCGAACATCTGGCAAAGATTCGTGCAGTAATGCGTATGATCAATGATCAGGATATGGCTGCTACTTTAACGAAGGCTGAGGAAGCGCTAAGTGATACTGATGTTGAGGTCATCGGAACTGATGAGCCAGCAACAGCAAGTGGCTCCAGAGATTCGATATGGTGATAGTGGTAAGGGCGGAGCGCAGTGTTCAATCGTGGCTTAGGCTGATCCCCGCCAGAATCCACAGCGCATACGCAATCGCGGCGTCTTCCCATGCATGGAGGAAGAGCGCTGCGACGGAGAGGGCGGCGAAAGCGAGGAGCGGATAGCGATTAGCGATTAGCTGCGAGACGAGCTTCCATTTACGTTTTGTCTCATCCATCTGAATAAAGCTCTGTTGCCACAGTTTTCGAATGAGAAGAATAGTCAGTGCAAGAAAAAGTGCGAAGCCGATGAAGCCCGTTTCCACGCCCACCTGCACATACCAATTCTCCGTCAAAAACGGGCAGAGACAAACGCGGTCTTTGGGTTGAACTTGCGCTCCACCGACGAACACACAGAGCTTCGGAAGATTTTTGGCCCACGATGGATCATCTCCCTGGCGGAGCATGATGCAGGTATCACGGCCACGGTGGCTCGCCGGTCCTGCCGATCCCAGTCCCTGGCCGAAGGGGTGGGCGATCATCTGCTGGATTCCCTCGATGGGCCGCTCGAAGTGACCGCGGGAGGAGCCGAGGCGGAAGAGGACATCGGGGAAGAGGAAGATCGCGAGGATTCCGACAATGGCGGCGGAGGCGAGGACGGTGATGATGGCTTCCCGGCGCAGGCGCGGCGGCAGAGAAATTGTGAAGGCGACGAGAGTGCCCACGAATGCAGCGATCCAGGCGGTACGGGAGAAGGTGAGGATGAGGGCAATGCCGAGGATCAGAAGGGAGAGGACGATCTTCGGATCCCAGAGCTTCTTCACCCACTGCGAGAGCGCGATGCAGAGCGGCAGGATGAGCCACAGTCCCAGCTGATTGGGTCCGCTCATCACACTCTGGATGCGATGGAGCTTGGTATCGCCGATCATCTGGAAGGCGGCAAGCGGGCCATCGGTGAAGTAGAGCGAGTAGATGGGGGAATAGCCGAGCACCACGAAGATCGATGACGGCAGAACGAAACTCAAGATACCGAAGGCCGCAATGGCGACGCCGATGATCAAAAGCCACTTTTCTATGTTGGCTTTAAGCCACTGCGACCACGGCACACGACGAGCGAGGAGGAAAGCGAGGAGGGGGAGGAAATCGTATTTGAAGCCAAGAGCGACAGTGAAGAGCGATGAGCGGATAGCGGATAGCGGGTAGCTGAAGAGTGAGATAGCCAGCCCAAGAAGAATGAGTGCGATGATGAGGATATCGAGAGCGTCCAAATGCGTAGGACAGGAACGTTCCTGTCCAAAGCATTTGCGAACGATCTCGATGCAGATGATAGCGAGAATCACCACCAGCAGAGCCTCTTTCCAAACAGCGAGGATCGCCAGCGGCGCGTGCCCCGGACCCTTCAGGATTCTCGTCGCAACAGTGACGGCGAACGCATGAAATGGCAGCGCCAGAATGAGGAGGAGGGTGAGCCGTTCGCGGAGTTGCTGAAACATAATTTCAGTATTAGAATAACCCCCTTTTCATTTATTTGCATTCCCTGTTTGCAATATGAGCAATCACGAATTTAATTCCAATAACATCGATGCTTTGTTTTCTGAGGTAACAGAAAAGGAAGGTGTGAAAACCGATAGACAGCGCTACAAGGAATGGTGCGATCAAACGACGGCTGATCCTACAAATCAGTTGGTGAGCATGTTGGAGCGTGAGGGATTTACCTATTCTGTTCCAGTGATGAAACCTGTATTTGAGGATGTTTGGAATAGGATGCTTCAAGCTCGCTGTATTGATCAATGGCAATCAGCAAGAAACGATTTGCCCAAGTTGACGCAGGAGGCATGGGATAGACATATACAGTCAGAGAATGAACTCAGACATCCGATGATGACTGCAGTTGATCGATGGCTCAAATGTTGGTTGGGAAAGCTTCAGGCATTGATCGCAAAAACGCATACGCATCCGGAGAAGTAACCGGAGATTTCTCAGAGTTTCAATCGCGCCTCCTCATCCCGGAAGACTTCGCCGTTTTTCAGCACCTCTTCAACAACATCAATACTCTTGGCACTGACATCCGTTCCGTAAAGTTTCGGCGCTTGCTTCATATCTTTATTGCCCCAGGCGAATTCCACCAGGCTCTTGATCAGTTTCCCATCCACCGGCGGCGCGATGAGGTTGCCGCCGTTCATGATGGATTCGCTGCGGTCCGAGCCGAACCGGAGTGTGACGCACGGGATCCCGAGCACATTCATCTCCTCCTGCATCGATCCGCTGTCTGTGGCGCAAACGGAGGCTTTGTTCATTGCGGCGATCACGTCGCCGTACTCGGACCAGACCGGCGAATAAATGAAGTTCTTGTGCTTCTTCGCCAGCGTTTCTACTTCCTTTTTCAATCCCAAGCGTTCAAATGCCGCTTCGGTCTGGAACATCGTGATGAGGAGAACATTTCTGCCTTCCTTAATTAACGACGTCATCGCATCGTGAATCGCGAGGAAGCGCTTATCGGAGCCGCAGTTCTCGCGGCGGT
>Ga0194063_10003095_pt1 | contig 10023 bp, 13 predicted proteins | sample SepL3720m_MetaG_FD_155459 | JGI IMG/M metagenome (GOLD analysis project Ga0194063, IMG submission 155459) | Anoxic zone freshwater microbial communities from boreal shield lake in IISD Experimental Lakes Area, Ontario, Canada - Sep2016-L373-20m | ecosystem: Environmental > Aquatic > Freshwater...
ACATGGTCAATTTGGGTGGTGCCATCTCTTGCGGGTATGATGACATTATCAATTCGTCGGTATGTCTGCTCATCAAGCTTGAGCCAAAGCCCGAAGGTGGTCGTTTTCTCCCCCAGCCATCCTAGTATTGTGCTCCACATAATGAGTGCCCCTTTGAATAGTCGCCATTGTGCATTCCCCTTCAATTCCTACAATTCTTTTTAATCCTACCGCTTCTCTTGACCCGACATCCATAAACAAACCTATTGTAAGGCATTTTACGCCATCCAAATTTAGGCTCCTCACCAGAATTCATGGGTAATTGATCGAAAAAAGTAAGGCATCGCTCCTTGTTCGCATACAATGCGAACGCCCATTAACAAAGGAGGAGCGATGCGATTGAAGACGGTACTGAACCGGTGCCTCCGGTTCAAGGGTTTCGTTTACGGAAAGTCGGAGTTCAGCGGGAAAGCGATTATGGTGACGATCGAATCCAGAAAGGGATGTCAGCCGATCTGCGCGGCGTGCGGGACGCCGGGACCGGTGTACGACCATGAGCGGAACCTGCGGGTGTTTGAACATATTCCCCTCTGGGGTTTTCACACCCATTTTGTCTACCGGATGCGGCGGGTGAGTTGTTCGACCTGTAACCGGGTTGTTGTGGAGCAGGTGCCGTGGGCCACGGGGAAGCAGCACACGACGGATGTCTATCGATGCTTTCTGGCGAACTGGGCGAAGGTGCTGTCGTGGAAAGAGGTATCCCGCCGGTTTCGGACTTGCTGGCAAACGGTGTTCCGTTCGGTGCAATCTGTCGTGGCGTATGGGCTTGAGCACCGGACGCTGGATGATGTCCAGGCCATCGGCATCGACGAACTGGCCTGGAAGAAGGGGCATGGATACGTGACGGCTGTTTACCAGATTGATCGGGAACACCAGCGTTTGCTGTGGGTTGGTGAAAACCGCACCGAACAGACCTTGCGCCAATTCTTTGCTTCTATGGAGGCGCTCTCGCCGGGGTTCTGCAAGCGAATCCGGGTGGCGTGCTCCGATATGTGGCGCCCTTACCTGAAGGTGATCAGTATGCGGATCGGCCAGGCCGTCCACGTTCTGGATCGCTTCCACATTATGCAGCACTTCGGCAAGGCGCTGGACAAAGTTCGGGCAGAGGAAGCCAGTCGATTGCGATCCAAGGGACAGCAGCCCTTGCTCAAGAAAACCCGCTGGTGCCTGCTGAAGCGGCCCGAAAATCTCTCCGGCACCCAGCAGGCCAGACTGGGCGATCTGCTGCGCCTGAACTTGCGCACGACCCGGGCATACCTTCTGAAAGAACAGTTCCAGCTCTTCTGGGAGTATACCTCGCCCTTCTGGGCCGGCCGGTTCCTGGACGCCTGGTGTCAACGCACCATGCGATCCCGGCTCAAACCCATGAAACGCATTGCTCTGATGTTGCGCTCTCATCGAGAAGAAATACTCAACTGGTTCCGCCTCAAAAAGGCCTTCAGTTCCGCTATCGTCGAGGCCTCCAACAACAAATTCAAACTCACCATCAGAAAGTCCTTCGGTTTTCGAAGCTTCGATGTGTTGCAAGTCGCTGTTTTACATCAACTTGGGAAACTGCCTGAACCGCAGTTCGCCCATGAATTCTGGTGAGGAGCCCAAATTTAAAGAATCTAGGGAACCCTTTCTTTTGGCATTTTCACTTTTTGCTACCCCCCCGATGGAACCAGGGAACCCCTATTCTGCAATTAATTGAAAAACGACCCTCCCCATATCCGAGCAATCCATCCGCTTCATGATCAGGAGACGGGTTCGGGAGGCGTCGATCGACCGGCATATCACACCCCACATGTTCCGCCACACTGTGGCCACTCAACTTCTGCGTAATGGGATGGATATCAGGAACATCCAGCATCTCCTTGGCCACAGTTCGATCCTGACAACACAGATTTACACCCATATCGACAATCAGACTCATCGGCGGGACCTTCGTCGCCATCACCCACGAGGGCGGTTACGCCTCCCCGCTAATGAAGGATAACTAGGAATTATCAAATGCTTGAAGGGTTTCATCGGCACGAAATAGCTCCTCGCTATGATATTCAGACCATTCACGAGGATCCCTGGCATCAACATAGCACTGACATCACATACAACTTTTTGCGAAAATGGAAGCCAGAGAGTCAAGACGCAAGAGAAACATGGGTACTTAACGCTGGATCTGGCATCTATCGTTTGAAATGGGAAGGATGGCGAGAAGTCGTTGCTGATTTGTTCGCAGCACCTCTACACGATCATTCACTTGCCGTATGTTGTGATATCCAACAAATGCCATTTAAAACTTCAGCCTTTCACGCTGTTGTTTGTGTTGGCGAGGTGCTTTCGTATTGTAGCCCATCCAAAGCTATTAGTGAAATGAGACGCGTCTTGAAACCTGGCGGGACATTGTTCCTTGATTACTCAAGCAGCATAGGCGCTCGGCATTGGTTTCGTGAAAGTTATGGGCGTGCCGCCCATAAGGTGACGGTTCCGTATAACCAGAAACCCGAGCAGGTGTGGGTATACAACCCGCAATACATAGTGGCTTTGCTTCATGACAATGAATTCACGATCAGGAGCATGTTGGGAATACATGGATGGTCGAGCCTGTGTGAACGTCTACATGTCCCAATTCCCATTGGCGTGAGAATTGAGGTGCCTATGTCACGTTTCGCGCCACTCCGGCTAGCTGACACGGTCATCGTCGTGGCCGAACTCTTGTAATGTGAACCAAAATAGCGCCGAACAACTTACGTGAACTTTCTTTTTCATCAATCAGGCACCATGCAGCAAACATTACCAAAATGAATGGTATGAAAAATATGTCATTATGAAGCACATGGCGCACCAGCAAGAAGAGAAGGGAGATGGCCGCCAAACGAAAGAAATGATGCTGACCAAAGACTTGTTTCATGAGTGGCAATATCTGGGGAAGCACTGATTGCCATTGAGCTATGGTGCTAGCCCTTTTGGTGCCGGAGGTGGCAAAGTCATCCTTATTACCAAAACGCGCAAGCTGTTCAGCATATAGTCTGTTAATCATCTCTTCTCGACGACAGAATTGTTCTTCGGTGAGAAAAGGTTTATCCCAGCGGAGGTAATGCTTGAAGTAGATCGCTCGAAGCATGGTTCTTAGTTCGGATATGCTGATCGTTTCCCGATCTCCGGGTAGATGAACCATCAGATCAGCAGGATAGGTTTGCTCACCGTAAGATTGGAGTACAGGGTATCGGTATTCACATTCTACCCGCCTAAAACCAAAAAACTCGTAATACTTTAACCGCTTCTGGTCGGGCACCCATCCATGACTATGCTTGTTTTGGACAGCCTCGAATAAAATAGTAAACCCCGGGCGATAATGAGAGGCAAGATGTTGCTTTAACGCCAAAAGACAATCCCTGCTGAATATGCTTCCTTTTTTTGGGGCGCTCAAGCACAGGTATTCGAGAAAGAACATATGCTCATCGACAAAATAGCTGTATTGAAAATAGCCAACTACTTTGTCGTTGCGGTGAATGGAGAGACATACGAACTCATCCGTCAGGCGCTCTTTGCCATTGTCAATCCAATAGATAATTTGTTCTTCTGGATTTCTGGCCTCAATAGGTATCAACTTCCTGTATAGTTGAAGCGCTGAATTGAGGCGTGTCATCTCCACGCCTGATTGACTAAATGGTCTCAGTTCAAGCATTTGATAATTCCTAGTTATCCTTCATTCGACACGCAATCTCAAGGGATCGTTTCAGATTGAATAGGGGCAATTGAAAACAATCGCAGGACTTAATCCTGCCCCCCCTGCATCACTTCAGCAAGCATACCTTCACCTTCGAATCACCCACCCGATGAACTGTCGCCGACATCCCCTCTTCCTCCATTAGCATTATAGGAATACCATTCCGAACAGGAAAACAGAGACCGCATACAGGACGCAGGCATTCAATGACATCCCCTCGCTGTTTGATTGCCCCCTTACATTTCGGGCAAGCGAGGATCTCGATTAATTCAAGACTCACATCCTTATTTTTTGGCACTTTTGTTTGAATCCTAAAAACTGTTACCATATCAAAGCCATAGGCTTTCATAAACTATTTTTACCGTCTAGTCGGCATGATAACCACACGGCTTGTATACCCCTCAAGATCCTCTGGCATGGAGTTGGAGCCGTTGCCCCATGCAAGGGACGTGAACAACATCCCGCCTGCGAGAATGAACCCGGGGAAACCCCTTTTCAGTATTGCCAGAACCCTGTTCATGGTTTACCGGGAACCAGTTGTCCCCCGGGTATGGACAAAACCCTCAGCGGGATCAACAGTTCACGCATGGAGGGCAAGTCCGTCCCCACCCGGATGCATTTCCCGGCCAAGCCCGTCAATGGCCCCCAGGTTTTTATTTCGATCCGGGTCCTGTCGGGAGTCAGGTATTTCACGGTATTGGTCATGCACGCGGAGGAACACTCCACATAGGTCACCTTGAAGGCTTTCCCGGGCGGGGAGGAAAGACTGAGCCAACTCGTCCTGACCACATTGGTCGGGGAAGGAATCAGCAGAAGTGTGCCCGGAGTCGAAACGATGTCCCCGGCCACGACTGCGGCAACCGGGATGTCTATCGACCCCATGAGCGGATTGTCGGTTTGGACCTGGATGGAGGCCACGGATGAACCGATGCTGCGGCCCCCATCATTGGACACCTTGATGACATAACTCTTCCCTGCCTCCCTGGTTTCCACGGTGGCACAGAACAGGGGCGGGGAAATGGTCACTGTGCGGATATGGAAAATATTGGTTCCGGATGCAATCAGCGAGAGATCCCGAGTCAACTTCTCCGTCGCGCCGACGGTGCCGAAATTGATCCCCTCGGGCTGGATGTCGATCGGAACTAGCACCACCCCGCTGATCTCCATCCGGATGACACGGTTCACGGGATCATCCGTCTCGCAATAGATGGCCTTGGATTGATGCCCGCGGCGTTTCCTGGCATCAAATTCCACGCTCAATGCGGCCGTCATGCCCGGCGGAACGACATTGGTTGTCAGCAAGGTTTTCGTGCATCCACAGGCGGCATGGACTCGTCCAATGTTCACCACCCGGCTCCCTTGGTTTGTGAGGATGAACTGGTGCTTCACCACGGCGTCCTCATACACCTTCCCAAAATCACATTTCGTGTTCAGGCACACTAATGACTGGACGTTGGCTTCCGCTCCCCGTAACGATGGCGGAGCCAGCAACCAGGCAAGGATTAATGCCGTGAAATAATTTAGCACAATCATTTCGTAACCTTTCAAGCAAGGCATGGATGCTATCAGATCCCCTGGGGCGAATCCACATTTCGCAAAGAAAGAATGGCAAGCAAAATAGGGATTTACGACAGCCCAGCACGGATGAATGAGTTATAAAAATCGTCGATGCGGCCGGGGCCGTCATAGCATTGATACACTGTTGACAGGAACGGCCAAATCAGAGGGTATCGTATGACAGAAATGGGAGCGAAATACGGTCAGAACACGGAAATCGACGGGGTTTTACACAGGTTTAATTCGGGCGGCGCGTACGATCATAATCTGATCGGTAACACCTCCCCGTCTCCGGCATGTAATATCTGTGGCCACGTTCCTTCACCCGTGAGCCGGGGACATGCGTTTTTGGGCTCGCACTGGATTTCGGCGGCACTGCATTTTCGGGTTCGGTTGTGTAGTAGTAGCCCATGGCTAGCGGGTCATTTTATCATCATCAACAAAGTTGTAATTTACAGCCTGACCCCGTCAGGGCCCTTTTGACCCCGACTGACCCCCTTAACTAGGGATTCTTACCCTCAACCTTCTTCGTATACTTTGGGGTCCATCCGTTTAGCAAAACAACAACAGAAATGGTGTCCGGGTGTCGCCACCCCTGACGCACCTCCTTCCCAAACTGGAATTGGTAATACCAGTGATTCCCATACCAGAAACGATTTAACGACACAGAATCGAGTTTCCAATCTGCTGTCTCCGGAAATGCATTCGTCATTGAACCAAAAGCAAGGCTCATCGCCATTCCCATGCTCAGCGGACATGACATTACAGCTGGATCCCATGTAGGGGCGTTAAATAGATCCTCCCTCTTGACCTGTTGACAGAATAAATCACCCTGTCTTCGAGACGAAACCCACAAGTTAAGTGCCTGACCCGCTCCAAGGTTCATTTGATCGTGTGCAACCGGTCTGGTGACAAAATCGCCGACGCACACATATTGTTCATCAGTCACCGCAATCAGTATGATGCCTTTTTGCTTCAACTCATCTTCAATCCGGCGCAGGAACGTGTCGCGGCTCGCGTTATCTATCGAAAATGTAAACACGCAAGATTGTCTTACCGCATTACTTACAGAGACACCAGAGACACGACCGTATTCCCGAAGTACCGGAGACAGCCCGATGTTATTGAATTCTATGCTATATACCGGAGTCGCCTCGTTCTCGTTAGTTCGGGCCGAACTGGCATTAGGCACGCGAGCCAATAAAATCACAACCATGAGAGCAACAGTCGCTGAATTCACCTGAAACTCCTTAAAAACCACCAGGGCATCCGATCATCTTCTTCCAATCCGTTCCGCATGACGCCTCGAATGAGTTTTTTATCGGGTCATTGTATGTTGTAGGGGGCACCGGATACTCCCCACTGATCCCACCCGGCACATCAACAACATGCGACTCGGTCTCTCCTTTCTTGGTGCACAAGCAGGTGATAAGCCATTTGCATGACCATCCCTTTACATATGCAGGCGTTGAGCCAATCTGGAAGTATGTGTCATATCGGCAGTTCGACGAGCAGGGCAACTTCGAGATAGTTGCGGCACACGTATAGCCAGTAGATGCGGGCACATTGCCCCCCTCGCTATATATTCCTTGCCCAGGCACGCATGAACATTCACCGGGTTCCCACCCAGGCGGCGTTATGTCTGTTGGGGTTGTCATGGCAGTCCATTCACATTCAGACTGGCTCATCAACCCGAGTAGATCATACTGATCTATTGCTGCGTTCCCGCAGAAGTTATAGATATTAGGACTTTGGGATAGAACTCTTGATGGCCGCCATCGCATCAAGCCTCTTACTCTAAACCCTTTTTCCCCGATCGGATCTCTGGAGAGCCATCTCCCGCTCTCCGGCTGGTAGTATCTGTGGCCACGTTCCTTCACCGGTGAACCGGGGGTATGCGTTTTCGGGCTCGCATCGTAGTCATAGGTTGTCAGATGGTAGCCCATGATGAATTGGTCATGTCATTTGCAAAATACGGAAATACGACCCTACTTGCCTCCTCTTGACACCGCTTCCGGCCCGGTTTTCAATGAGTGGCCGTCATTGCCGCGGGTCTCGCGCAGAACCACCTTATTAGTGACTGCCGTTTGCAGTTCTTTGACAACAACGCTACTCAATTTGCCGTCATCTGTTACAACAAGTAGGCTACTGTTATTTGTATGATCATTGCGGATATAAACCACTGCATTCCCATCAACATCTGAGCAGAAGAAAGGAATAAGACTATTAATTCCACTCTTCGATTCAAAAATATAGGCATTACTCACAGGCCTATTATCGACATCTACAATTCGAACATAATACCGTGCTTTTGCTATTCTGTCTTCCGCTGAAGCAACGGAGTACGCCAGCATTGCTTCCAATACTATGACCCCCCACAACTTCATATGCCCTCCATAATGCAGACACCGCATCATTCAGTTGACACAACTAATCATGGTGCCAGTTCTAATCGAAGCTCTAGTACCGCCCCGCCAAATCGTGTAACGATCAACTTCTGCGACAATCTTCTTGCACCGACACGATGGGCAGTTTTCTGTACTATAAATTTCAACTTTAATCTTATGTTCCCATCGAAAAGGCGGATGAGGTGCATCAGGCGCATCTGAGCCCCATTGGACATGTGGCGTATCATTGAATTTAAAATTATCTGAACTTCCACATTTTTTACTCCGTGTCCCCCATGATGTCGTGCAGCCTTCATCCACGGAAGCGCCTGTGATATCGTGCCATTTCTTATCGCCGGTGACGGTACCCGTGTCGTGGTCAGACCACTCGCTCCATGTAAAATGACAGTCACCCCAAATCTTGTCGTTTGGCACATACTTAAGTGTAACGTCAAACCTCACAATGTTTCCAAGGTAATTTAAGTCCCCGAAAACAATGTAGGGCCCCAAAACCTCTGGAACGAGTCTCTCAGCACAGCAACAACAGCAAGCCGACAAACCCAACGAATCAGATCCGCATATTGAATTGTTGCCAGAAAACGCATTAATGTTTATCCCGCCACCCTCTTCGATCGGATCGCGTGACAGCCACCTGCCGACAGCGGGGTTGTAATATCTGTGGCCACGTTCCTTCACCGGTGAAGCGGGGGTATGCGTTTTTGGCATCGCCCAAGATATTGCACGGGGTGCGGCTTCAGGTTCGGCTTTGTAAAAATAGCCCATAATCTTCTATTTACCTATCCCTATTCAGTCCTTGGCTACTCCACGACCGGAATCCGCCTGATTTCAAAGTTCACTTGAACAGGTTTTCCGTCCCGCACAAGCGCTCTGGCAGAACTACGAATCGTTTCCCACGCAGAGCGACACCGTCTGTAACCAAACGGTTGTTCCGCCATTACAGATTCTCTTGTTTCTCCTTTCTTTAGGTATCTAATACCCCTCATTGTGCATATTCTGTCCTTACCGTTTTCAATGTGTTCATGCGCTGATATCACCTGAAATGAGTGACGTCCGGAATTGATAGACATTATCGTCCACGGAGGCTCATATTGTGCGTGAAAATATGCGAACTCGGGCCCCTTAAAAACCACCTGCAATCTCGCCACTTTGCTCACAAACGCCTCGACCCCTTTTTCAGGAACATTGCCTTCGAAATATGGTGGACCACCACAAACATCATCTTGAGACCAAATCACACGCCCATCTCGCCACAATGCCACAATAACGCCATGCGTTCTGCGTGGCCAAGTGGATCCCTCAATTGCGTTAATGGCGAATACAGGAGCATTGGAGGATCCGATTTCTATGGGCATGCCTATCCATCGGCGCTTGGCACCACACGATCCCACTTCGTTCGGATCGTCAGCGTACGTCTCTTGGATAGCACCTGAGCCGCACATCCGTTTGCCTCGAGACTCCTCGCACAGAATGGAACAAGAAACATAACGTACCACCACGATCACTAGCGCGAGCCCAAGAACAAGAAGCACTGCAAAGGCAAATTTGCACTTCATCTTTTGACTCACTCCGGGCTGGAGGCTAATGGGCAGATCTCAGCAATTCGACTTCGAACATCCTCAATCCATCGATCATACTGGAAAGCGCACACATAATCACCAGGCAGGCACCTTCGCTGTTTCTGGTTTACAAGACACAACAACTCCCTGCGATACGCACGACATTCGTCGTTATCCGACTCTTTGCTAGGGCCCATTGCAAGAGAATACCAATCGCAGGAGCCGCAGCGCAGATTGTCGAATGTGCGATGCGTCCGCTCGTGCACTGCTACGCATTCAGCAATTCCCGGGTCGGTACCCGCCGGCACATTGACACAGGGACAAAGTTTCCCTTTGTAACAAACAACCGCCCCGCCATAGTTCCCTAACACACCTAACTGCTTTGCCATGGCACAAACACTATTGCAGTCCGTGTCGCGTAACCCGACAGGATCAATGCGATTCTGGGGTGCATTTAGGCCAAACACATAAACACCTTTCTCAGACAAACCATGGTCACTAGATGTGGTTTCTCGCAACAGGTTACCTTTAACAAACATGGTTCCTTGCACAACATTAACTACGCCGCTGAATCCCACCTCCCCGATCGGATCCCGGCTGCACCACCTCCCCATCCCTAGACTGTAGTATCTGTGGCCACGTTCCTTCACCGGTGAGCCGGGGACATGCGTTTTCGGGCTCGCATGAGAATTGCCCGGCACTGCGTTTTCGCAATCGGATGTGTAGTAGTAGCCCATGATCACTATTATTTCAT
>Ga0194063_10003097_pt1 | contig 10021 bp, 11 predicted proteins | sample SepL3720m_MetaG_FD_155459 | JGI IMG/M metagenome (GOLD analysis project Ga0194063, IMG submission 155459) | Anoxic zone freshwater microbial communities from boreal shield lake in IISD Experimental Lakes Area, Ontario, Canada - Sep2016-L373-20m | ecosystem: Environmental > Aquatic > Freshwater...
TGAATTCGGGGTCGTGTCTTCTTCGTTTGCCTTTCATTTTGTGTGTGTTCGGTTCGGTTTTAATGCCGCCCCCACAAACCACAATCATAGCTTAACCACTGGCCTGATTTTCTGGGTCCGGCTCAGAGATTCAGAGTGCAATCGCGACCTATTACGTAAAAAAATCGGACCAATTATCCGTGGAATTTTGGAATGCAAAAAATGAGGAGGAGGCCACCAAAGTTACGTTGCCACGTGAAATGATTTCCGAATGGGCCTCATACATAGAAAATAACTCAGTTCCACAAACCGTGCAGGCAAGGGAATTGCGCACAGCAGTCAAGGAATCCAGTAAATTCAGCGATCAGCTCCATAGCTTCGAGACTCATCTTAAGGCTGCGGCTTTCGCTTTGCTTAATGGGCGTGCACAGGGTAATAATCAAAAATGCTATGCACTTGTCCCTGTTGGGGCGGACTGGACAGGTAATGAAAATATTCTTGGCTACCCAGACGGACTCCAATCGACTAATTACATTACCAAGCCTGCGCTGGATTTGATTCTTCACGCTGCAGACTACCCCTACGTTCCGCATTTCCTCATTCTCGACGAGATGAACCTGTCGCACGTCGAGCGGTATTTCGCGGACATACTCTCAATCATCGAATCGGACGAGGGCTTGGAACTTTACGCCGGAGACATGGATATGCCGGAAACGTGGAGGAAGACAGCGGCTGCGAAATGCGTCCCGCCGAAGTTGACACAACTACCTGAGAACCTCTTCATCATTGGGACAGTGAACGTGGACGAGACAACCTACATGTTCTCGCCGAAGGTGCTGGATCGGGCGAACGTGATTGAATTTCGCATGGATGCCGCCGAGTTGGAGGGTTTTCTCGATAACCCCATCAAGCCTGACCTGTCGAAGCTGGATGGCAAGGGCGCGTCGTTTGGGACGGCATTCGTTGATGCTGCCAAAAATCTGGTGACCGTTCCCGCTGATGTGAAGGTGGCCTACAATGCTGAAATGCTACTGTTCTTCAAAATACTGCAAGCTCACGGGGCGGAGTTTGGCTACCGAACAGCCTACGAAACAGCGCGCTTTATTCACTTTTACCAACTGCTCGGCAATCACCCAATCGGCGCGACCGACTGGTTTTCAGGTGCATTTGACTGCGTGGTACTACAGAAGCTACTGCCCAAGCTCCATGGTTCGCGAGCCAAGCTGGGACCGGTACTCAAGAAACTGTGGTATCTTTGTGTGACCGATGCGATTGGCCGGGGTGTGGACCCATTCAAGGCGACCGAAGAAGCAGCGCGCTCGACCGATAAGAAGGCTGAGCCTTCTATCGTAATTCCAGACAATGTGCCGTATCCTTTGAGCGCCGAAAAAATTGGCCGTATGTGGCAGCTTCTGATGGATAATGGATTTGCCTCCTTCGCCGAGGCATGAGCTCATGCGCGTTCTTTCTGAAACCAGCATTGCGTTTCGCTCGTCTTCTGGCGCGGTGTTAGCCCACGTCTGTCTGGTACCTGTGAAGGACGCGAAGAGCGCTGACTCAGCACCACTGGTCGAGATGGATGCGGAGCATGCCCGCGAACACGGCGAGACGCTTGTACAGATGCGCGAGTCCGAACGTTACGAGTATGAGGTAGTGCCAGTGAACGGAGTGGACCTGCGTCTGCGTTGCAGCCTTTCCAATCGGCGGCGCAGTCTAGGCAGTGTGGGTGACAAAGCTGATGCTGGACTGATCGAGACACGTTCATTTTGCGGTACGCTTCTGATGGAATTGGTCGAGGGTGAAGTGGACGATGCGAAGACCGCTATGGCCTCCGCTTTGATGGACGTGCGTTCGCTCAAGCTGGATTATCGGACTGAATATCGCGGCATGCTGCGAAGGCTTTCCAACGAGATTGCCGGGCTGGTGGCCGACGCGCGATCCTCGGCTAAGGCTGGTTATCGCTCGACGTTTGAGGAGCGGACGGATGCGGGGTGGCTGCAGATCCAATTGGAGTTATTAAGGGAGACGCTGGACAGCGCCGAATTCTCCGCCGCATTGCACCGCATCCTGAGCTTTCCCCATGAGCAGTTGTCCACAGTAAGCGATTCTGTTTCCACTGATCGGGCAATTCGCTGGACGCCGTCGGCGTTGAGACAGCTGGTGACACGCAATCCACGCCGCGAGGTTCCCGCTTTGCACCCACTTCGAACGCTGGGACTGACGACGGTTGCCGAGCGGGTGATGGTGCCGCTTCGGTCGCGGGACTTAGACACCCTTGAGAACAGGTTCGTGAAGTTCGCGCTGGAAGAATTTCGAGCCTTTCTCACCCACGCGCAGGGCGTATTTGAGTCTTGTGCGGGTTGGGGCGCTGCGGCGGAATTGTCGCGTCGGCTGGAGTCAACGGTGGATGATTGGCTAGGGCGTAGCCTGTTCCGTGAAGTGGGCCAAATGCAGTTTGCGCCGTTGGGAAGTCCGGTCTTGCAGCGCAAGGCGGGCTATCGGGAGGTGTTGCGCTGGTGGTTGCGGTTTCGTACGGCGGCAGAGCTTTCGTGGGAAGGCGGTGAGGAGCTGTTCCATGCGGGTCAGCGCGACGTGGCTAGCCTTTATGAGTATTGGCTGTTCTTCGAGTTGCTCGGTTGGTTTTGCAATAAATGCTGCGGTGGCAACCGGCCTACCGTGGATGAACTTGTTGACGGGCTGGAAGAAGGTTCGCCGAATTTGCGTCTCAGGAAGAGTTTTGAGTTGGGGCCATTTGCCGGAATTTTTGTAGGGCAGAGTCGTAGTTTGAAGGCACGCTTTAGTTACAACCGCCGCTTTGCGGTGACGAAGGAACGGCACGAAGGTGGGAGCTGGACGCGGCGACTGCACCCGGACTACACGCTGACATTCTGGCCAGAGGAACTGAGCGAGGCGGATGCAGAACGACAGGAGCTGCTGGTGCACGTGCACTTCGATGCGAAATATCGTGTGGAGAATATCGAGAGCCTGTTTGGTGTGGAAGGCGCGGAAGACGCTGACGAAGAGGTTGATGGCAACTACAAGCGTCAAGACCTGCTAAAAATGCATGCCTACCGTGACGCGATTAAACGCTCGCAAGGTGCCTATGTCATTTACCCGGGGCGCTCCAACAAGTCGGTCAATCTACAAGGGTTTCATGAGTTGCTTCCGGGTCTTGGAGCGTTTGGCGTCGCGCCCGATGAAAACGGCGTGGCGCGGGGCATGGAGTCGTTGGAGAATTTTCTCGACGAATTGCTGGCACACCTCAGCAACCGCACGACAGCTCAGGAAAGAGTGAGTTATCACATTGCAGAATCCTATGTCCTGAAAGACGAGCTGGTGTCGTATGGGGCGCTGCGACTGCAAGAAACCGACATCTATGGAGAGAATTACCGGGCGTTGCCACCTGCAGAGCACATGATATTGGTGGCGTGGTACCGCGATGCAGAGCAATTAAAGTGGACGAAGGAAAAAAATCTCGCTGTCGTTCGGCTGGGCAGAAGACCGGGAGCATGGCACATACAGCCTGAATTTGCTGAGGCGCGTCATTTACTATTGCACAGCCTAGGCGGTGCATCACCGCCCGGCTTGTGGCGCCTCAGTAGCCCGGGGTACAAGGTTTTTACGGATACCGAACTGAAACAAACCGGCTACCCCGGTATGGCAAGCGGCGAAATTTACGCAGTCTTTGAAGTCGAACTCGACCCAAATTGGGAGACTGTCGAATGGCAAAGTAAGCGGCTTATTCGGGCCATTAGGGACTTCGAAAGCCGAATTCGCCATAAGTTGATTAAGAACATTGGACGTCAGTCTGCAATTCCACGAATCATTCCACTTAGTGATTTGCTGAAAGCTCGGGTATGAGATTGTTGACGGCCTTTTTTACCGATCAGTGCGAGAAGTTTCTCCTTCAGACCGGCGCAGCGGGTCTGCGGCAGGCGGAAGTCGGGGCAGTTTTCATGACCGTGCCAGAAGCAGCCGTGGACGAAGAAGACGGTGCGGTGCTTGGGCAGGACGAGGTCGGGTTTTCCGGGCAGGGACCAGTTTTTCGGGCCGCGGACGGTGAAGCGGTAGCCGAGGCGGTGTAGCATGGAGCGCAGGGCGAGCTCGGGCCCGGTGTCGCGGCCGCGGATGCGGGCCATGACCGCGGAGCGTTTGGCGGGGGTGAAGACGTCGGCCATGGGGGAAGAGGTTGGGTGCATTCAATATCGAACGCGAAACGCCGAATGTCGAAGGGAAGATGGATTTACCGCCAAGGCGCGAAGGCCGCCAAGGGACGCAAAGGAAGAGGGATTTTCGGAGTTGAAAAGTTAGGGGGGAGGTCGGGGGGATGATGAATGATCCCGTGGCGATGCCGGAGAGAGAGAGGAAGTTGCGACGGTTCATGGGAGTGGCGGAGTGCCTGAAGGAGTGGGAAGTGGCGGAGTTTGGGGATGATGATCCGCACCAAATGGCCGCGCCTGAGGCAGTTTCTTTGGGCGCTTTTTCGGCAGATGGGAGCGGGTGAAATCCACCTTGCGGAAGCGCGAAGCAGCCCAAGGGACCTCAATCGCCCCCCACAGGACGCGCAGGCCGGTTAGGTAGATGCCTTGGCCTTGGGTATTTGCGTCGTAGATCGATTTCACATGATAGACTTGGCCTTCGCGCAGCACTCCGTCGGGGAAACAAAATGGATGGAGATCGGGATCGGATGGCGGAGCGATCGGTGCGGTGAGATTGGTGTTGATGGCGACGACACGGTCGCCGGCTGTGAATGGGTCCATGGTCGTGAGGGTGTTTTAATGATCGCCAGGGATTTTAGCCACCCGGCGATCCTTTGCGAAGCAGAGCGATGCAATGAAGGTGGCGTGAGCTTGCCGGTGGTCAAATCCTCCAATATCAAGCAGCGCCAATGCCTCTTTGAAAAGCCCCTGCTCGCGAAATGCCTCGGCGCGGATCAATCGATGGGGAGGCGTGTCTTCATCAAATAAGGCAATGATGCTGACGAGGTTTTCAAGGTGCTCCTTGCTTAGGGCATCGACTTCACCCTTCCGAATGGCATCGTTTCCGGCCCACCAGAGTTTCATCCGAAGCTCGCAGAGCTTGTCCTTTGAATCCGCCATGCCGGATTTGAGTGCGAAAAAATAATCGGCCTCGTCTGGGTATTCCGCGGAAGGAATCTTAATCGCTTTGGGCAGGTGACGGTTTTCCCAAACATCTGAATTCCTTCTTAACTCTCGGCGTTCCATAAATTCTTCGAATTCAATCGACTCGATGAGCTCGTAGTCATCGGACCAGAACAGGACATTCTCGACAGGATGTTTTTTTAGCCACGGATCGTCTGGCATCATGGGGGCATCGCATTTGAAGTCGGTCCAAAACGTCGCTCCGAATGTATTTCCGGATGCGATGGTGTCGAGCATGAGAGGTGTTTTGCAACCGGGAACTTTGACGATGAGAACAGGGCCTGGGGTCATTGGATTTGGAGTTTGGAGTTTGGAGTTTGGAGCTTTTTGAGTTGGATTCGTATTTCAGAATGCCCCTTCTTTTATCAGGGGGGGTGGGTCAAATAGAGGGGTAGGCTACAAAAAAATGAAAAAAGTTTCAATCGTAGCTAAGGAGCGCCGATCTTCAGTCGGCTTCTTCGATTTCGTGCGGTTTCGTGAGTTTCGTGGTTCCTCGATTTTCAGCCGCAAAAATGGCGAAAAACAGGCGAAAAAAGAGAATCGCAAGCCCAGCACAGTCTGAATCCATCTTCCTTTTTGCGTCCTCTTGCGCCTCCTTGCGGCTAAACCCAATCGTCATCGTCTGACCGCGGTTTGGAAATGGGGAGTACCGATCTTTAGTCGGCTTCTTCGATTTCGTGCGGTTTCGTGAGTTTCGTGGTTCCTCGATTTTCAGCCGCAAAAATGGCGAAAAACAGGCGAAAAAGGAGAATCGCAAACCCAGCACAGTCTAAATCCATCTTCAATTTTTTGCGTTTTCTTGTGCCTCTTTGCGGCTAACTCCCATCCGCACCTTCCACGCCCCAGCGCCGATCCCGCGATTAACTGCCCTCTGAAACTCCGCCCTCCGAAACTCCTTCTTCCTGCGCCTCCTTGCGGCTAAATCCCATCGTCATCATCCATGTCCCAGCACCGATCCAGTGCTTTGCCTGATGCCATAAACGGGCTGAGTATTTCTAAGTGAGGGTGGATGAGGATGAGGTGTCGATAATTTCGTATCGCATGTTGGTTGACGAGGATGACGGATCATCCGCTGGGTGCTTTCTTTGATTCGGTAATTTGTTCTTCATCTCTAACCGTGAATGAAACGTTATTGGCTGGATACGGGTTCGCCTGCCGAAGAATCTGATCAATCCTCATTAAAGCGCTGCCAGCGATCGTTTTACGGCCTCCCGAAGAAGAATGAGAACCGTCGATGTAATTCATATAATTTTTTATTAGGCGCCATCAAAACCCTAAAATCCATCAATTTAACCATTTTTCAAAACCAATAAATAAGGTGCTTGACAACCCATGATTTTTTAGTTAGTCTTCATTTGTCACTGATGACAAATGCCTGTAAATGAGATCCGCCGAGTGGTGGATCTGAAATAAAGGCAAAATTGATAGAATATATATTATGGCAAAGACCTACAAAAATACGGACGCCCGTCGTGAGTACTACATCACAACCTGGCGTAAAATGGCGGAAACAGCGAGCTTTGGGGGAATGACCCTCGCGCAGTTTATCGCCGCAACGGAAACACCCACGACGGTTCGTCAGAACCTCGCGGCAGTAACGGCTGAGCGAGCGGGATTACTCCGCGAACGGAACATTGCTGAAGTCGAGCTCCGCAAGACGCTCAGGCTGGTGATCAACGGAGTGCGGAGCGATCCTGAGTACGGTGAAGACAGTCCGCTGTATCGCGGATTGGGCTACACGCCGGTGAGTGAGCGGAAACGACCCGCTCTCAAGCCTGCGCCGGTGGGCATGCCCGCCACGCCTCCCGCGAGCGTTGCTTAATTCCTACCCTGGAAAGTTAAAATTAAGCCAACGCTGCTAGGCCGCATCTGACTAGCGACTAACCCAGAAAGTCGGTGATCCTCGGATTGCCGGCTTTTTGGCGTCTGGGCGCATCGCATGAGTTAGTGCCTTTGGGGTTGAGTTCATGCTTTGGATGGCTACTCTTGGCGCATTGACCTTCATGAAGCCCTTTACGATAGCTAAAACGTTGGCACTCCTTGCGGCCATTCTGCCATCCTCACTGTCTGCCCAAACGCCGGAAAGCGTGATGGTGGTGGAGGCGTATTCCGGAAAAATCCTGGTGTCTTCCAATGCTTCCCTGAAGCGCCCGATCGCCAGCCTTACCAAAATCGCCACGGCGGCCGTGGCCGTGGATTGGGCGACGGCCACCGGTACCGATGTGGGTGCGGTGACCATCACTGTGCCGCAAACGATCACTTTAGTCGGTGGGCCAAATCCGATGAACCTCCAACCTGGCGACCAGATCAACCTGCGGGATGCCCTGTATTCGGCCTTGCTCGGTTCTGATAATCTCGCAGCGCTAACCATTGCGGATCATGTGGGCCAGCAAATCCTTTCGCGCCGCGGGAAGTCTGGAGATCCGGTGGCAACCTTTGTCGGGGAAATGAACCAACTGGCCAAGGCGCTGGGGATGAAGCAGACGCGCTTTGCCAATCCACATGGCCTAGAACGTCCCGGGACCAAGGCTTTTTCGACAGCGCTGGATGTCACGCGCCTCTCGATCTATGCGATGCGGCGCAATGCCATTACCTTCATCGCCCGCCAGAAGGAGCGCCAGATCAGCGTGACTGGTGCGACGGGGAAGCGCAGTTATCGCATTGCAAATTCCAACCAGCTCGTAGGTGAGCCGGGAATTCTCGGTTTGAAAACCGGTACCACCGCTGCGGCGGGCCCTTGCCTTTCGATCTGTATGGATCGCGAACCACTGGTACGCCTCAAGAGCGACGGCACTAAGGGTGTCACCCCGCGCCGCCTCATCGCGGTGGTTCTCAATAACCCGAACCGCTTCAGCCGGGCCCGCGGCTTGATCAGCCAAGGCTGGGCAAGCTATGACCCGTGGCTCGCCTCTGGCGCCCCTGTGTCGGATCGCCAACGCGAACTGCTGACGGTGCCCATTCCCCATCAGTAAAAATCCCCCCAACTCATGAGAATCGGAATCCTTAACGGCGGTGGCGACTGCCCCGGTCTGAACGCAGTCATCCATGGTGTGGTGGGTGCCGCAGACCAACTGGGCTGGGAGGTCATCGGTTTTCGAGATGGTTTTGAAGGCTTGCTGTCGCCCGGTGATTACATCGTCCTCAAGCCCAAGGACACCATCGGGATTCTCAAGCAGGGCGGCACGATTCTAGGTACCACCAATAAGGGGCATTTTGTCGCTAAAGTCGGCACAGGCGATATCGCCGAGGTTCCACCGGAAATCGTCGCCAAGGCCAAGCGGACGATGGATCAGCTCGCCATCGGCGCGCTGGTTGTCGTGGGTGGCGACGGCTCGCTGACGACGGCATTGCAACTGTATCGCGAAGGCTGGCCGATCATCGGCGTGCCAAAAACCATCGATAACGACCTCAGCGCCACGGCTTTCACCTTCGGCTTCGACAGCGCGGTTTCCTCGGTGGTTGACGCCCTCGATCGGCTCCACACCACGGCGGAGAGTCACAAGCGCGTGATGGTCCTGGAGGTGATGGGGCGTCACGCGGGTTGGATCGCGCTGTGGGGCGGGATCGCTGGTGGTGCCAATGTGATATTGATCCCGGAAATTTCCTTCTCTTTGGAAAAAATCTCCGAGTTCATCAAGCAACGCGATGCCCAAGGCCACCACAGCACGCTGGTGGTCGTCGCAGAAGGCGCGAGCCTGCCGAATGGGGACCTAGTCACCATCGACCCGAATTGTGGGGGAGAGGTCCGTCTCGGCGGCATCGGCGAACAAGTCGCTGCCAGCCTGCAGCAATTGACCGGCAAGGACACCCGCGCGTGCACCCTCGGCCATCTCCAACGTGGCGGTGCGCCCACCGCGATCGACCGCATCCTCGGCGTGCGCTTTGGCGTGATGGCTGTTAAACTGGCTGAACAGGGTGCCTTTGGTCGAATGGTGAGCTACCAAGCTTACCGCGTGGATTCCGTGCTCATCGAGGAGGCAGTCCACCAACTTCGCCTCGTCGAGCCTGACTGCGAAATTGTTCGCGCCGCGAAGGCTACCGGCATCTGTTTGGGCGATTGAAATTTTATTGTTTTAACTTTCCACTTCCTCATCCCAACATTCTGCCATGTCCACGGACCCCTTGCTTCAATTGCTCCGCCGCCAAGCTCGTTGCTCGACCCAGGAACTCGCCGATCTTCTCTCCACGGATGAGAAAGTCGTTGCCGCCCGCGTCGCGACTTGGGAGGCCGACGGCACGATCCTCGGCTACCACGCGGTGATCAACCCAGAGACGACTGGAGACACCTCCGTATCCGCCTTCATTGAAGTCAAGGTCACCCCGGAGCGCGGCGGCGGCTTTGATCGTCTCGCCGTGCGTATCGCCCGCTTCGACCAGGTGGTTTCCTGTTATCTAGCCAGTGGCGGCTATGATCTGATGGTCGTTGTGGAAGGTGCGGATCTTCGCGATGTGGCGCGCTTCGTTTCCGAGAAACTCAGCTCGCTCGAGGGGGTGATTTCCACAGCCACGCACTTCCGCCTCAAGACTTACAAGGAAAACGGTTTTCTCTTTGAACGCGAAGCTCGTTCTGAGCGCCTCGCCGTCTCACCGTGAGGTCGCGCGTCCCTCAAACTGCTTCCTCCAGTCTTTCCAAAGAGGCGATGTGGTAAATGACGGCTGGTAGCAGTTCTTCGCGAATCATCATCTTTGAATCGGAGACTACGTGGTCGTCGAGCAGCGCGTTCTGGTAATGTCTGCGCACCATTTCCTCACCTTTTTGGAGCCAATCGATCGCGGACTCCTCGCCGAAGAGCTTCTCCGTCTCATTCAAGGACGTCAAAACGTGTTCCCATGCGTTGCCTGCCTCTTCAGGCTCGCCACCGAGGTCGCGGACATTGGCG
>Ga0194063_10003098_pt1 | contig 10019 bp, 7 predicted proteins | sample SepL3720m_MetaG_FD_155459 | JGI IMG/M metagenome (GOLD analysis project Ga0194063, IMG submission 155459) | Anoxic zone freshwater microbial communities from boreal shield lake in IISD Experimental Lakes Area, Ontario, Canada - Sep2016-L373-20m | ecosystem: Environmental > Aquatic > Freshwater >...
CCTATACAAGGCATTTCACTTGTTTTTACGGTCGCGCCGTGCATTTCAGCAATTCGTTGGACAATAAATAACCCTAGTCTGTTACTATTACTAACTACCCTTGCACTTAGCGATTGAGGTGAACAAGAATCAGCCTTCGCACAGACATCAGCACCCGTATTTACAACTACAATAGCCGGTATGCCGCAATCTATGCGGGAACTCAGAGTGACTTGGCCTTCACCATCATGCTGCAGGCCATTATCGATCAAATTATAGAGCAAGCGAGTCAACGCCAGTATTTTGAAACGAAATTTTGGCATATCTGCCAAATCCAACTTTAATGATATTCCCGCACGCTCATATTTGTTTTGCACATCCGACAATAATTGATTGATATCACCTTGCACCCAAGGTTCATTTGCATCAATATTGGAACAGGCCAAATCTATAGCTTGCTTTAGGATGATATTCATTTCCTCGATATCTTCCTTCAAACCCTCTATAAATTTTGATGAATCAGGGTTAAGCATCTCTACTGCAATTCGTAACCGGCTTAATGGCGTACGCAAGTCATGGGAAATTTCAGCCAGATAATCTTCACGCTCTTTTATCATTCTTTGGATATCAGTATGCATTTCATTGAGTGAATCAGCAAGAGCGACAATCTCAATGCAACTGCCCTGGTCTGGTGTAATACATTCAATTTTTAGATCTTTTCCCATTCGCATAGCATCTTCAGCGAGCTTAAGCAGTGGTGTGCTAATGCGTTTGGCAACCCACCAAGCCATAAAAATCGCAGCAATAAATAGGATAAATAGTGTTGATAGAGTAAACCTTTGCATAAATTTATTACCCACAAAGGGGACGCCAAGGGCGAAGAGGGGCGGCTCTTTTTTTTGCACCCAAATTATAGGCATAGGATCAGCCTGGTAGCTGATGGACACTTTTCCTTGCCACAATTGATCGACTGTTTTTGCCGCAGCAAGCAAGGCTGGATAATGTGGCAGCTTGTCGGTTGTATTCTCAACCGTTTTAGAGGCCAGCTTAAAGAAAGCATCCTTGTTTAGCGCTTCAGAAACCTGCCTTATCAGAACAGGATCGGCTTGACTAAAGACAATATCGACTACCCGCAACAAGACAGAAATATTAGTACCGAATCTCGTTCCCACATGCGCAGCGCTTACCAGAAAAAAAACGCTTATGACGATAATTTGCGTGACTAGCAATATCAAAACAAACCGCCGCCAGATTTGACTAACAAAAGTTTGTGGCCACCCAAATTTCATGACGCTAACTGATTCGTAAAAACATACCCCGTCCCTCTCACAGTTTGAATGTATTTAGGCTGCGATGAATCATCCTTAATCCGTTTGCGTAGGCGCGACACCAGCATATCGATGTAGCGCTGATCGACATGTTGATCAACCCCCTTAATTAGATTGGCTAATTGATTCCGTGATTTTGGCTTGCCGGGCGTGCTTGCAAGAATCTTAAGTAGCTCAAACTCATCGAAGCTAAGCGATACAATATGTCCATCGCACAACAAACTCCGAGATAGTATATCCAGCAGAAAGGCTCCAAATTTAACCTTTACCAACTTTGTATCGTGAACATTTAAACTTTCGCCCGAAACCCGACGCAAAATTGCCCTGACACGTGCGACCAACTCAAGAGGTTCAAAGGGTTTTACCAGATAATCGTCCGAACCACATTCCAAGCCAAGGATTCGATCATTGACATGGTCTCTTCCAGTCAAAAACACTAAGGGCGTCATATCACCTTCAGTTCGCAATCTTTTACAAATTGAGATTCCATCTTCTCCCGGCAAGTTTATATCCAGCACCAAAAGATCGCAACGGAATCGTTCCTGTTGTTTCTTCATTTCAATAGCATCTGCCGCCATCAGAGTATCGAAACCTTGGGTTGCAAAATAGTTCGCCACTAAATTACGATGACGGTAATCATCGTCAATAATTAAGATTCTCTGTTTCATACTTCAGACTTAATAAGATTAAGATTGCCTAACAAGTTGACGCTATAAAAATAATAAAATTTTTAATATTACGTGACCCTCAGGCGCTTCGAATACCCTGTTAAATTTTCTATTGATTCCTTTAAGCGGATAGCAGTGCCCATATTATTTTGTAACACAATGTGACAAGTTCCATTGTGTTACACGCAATTATAAAAAGGCCACAAAAACATTAAATATAGTAGGTTCTCATATTTTTACCATTTTATTGTGAGAAAAACCGTGTACTGGTCGCACATAAAAAACTCGACAATAGGTTTACTTAAAAATATATAAAACCCATATAATTCAATATCAATAACAACTAATATTTTTAAGTAATTCAACATTTTTTTGCTGAATGCAAAGTATTATTAGCGTCAACTGCTTTAAAAAAGCGTTTTAAAAATCATTTCGCGTTAGTCAAATATCGTATCCTACCGAAAAACCTGGTCACCTAATAAATAACAAAAAATCCTGGTTGTCACAATTCGTTACAATTTTATACTTGTTATCATTTTATTTTTTACTTAGCCTGTCACTTCCAAAAATAACAATCCCAGGATGCAGCTGTTAGCTTTTGGTATAAGGGATGTAATCACAACTGTTGTGTATCTCCCTCCAGTAAAATCAAAAGTTAAGGTAAAAAACATGAAAACCCATAAGTTGACAGAGAGTCTCACCATCATTAGTCTTGTTCTTTTAGCGAACGGCATGGTGCTGGCCTCTCTTCAAAATAATGATGTCGAAATATAAAAGAGTTGCCCCCCTTTATATCCACAATCATACCTACTAATTTTTTAAGGTACCTTTATGCCTACCCTTAATTCATCATTAAAAATATTGGTTGCAACAACCTATGGACTATTGACACAAACTTGCTTAGCAGAGAAAGAGGCGCAACAATATTGCCCCCCTAAAGTTATTAAAACAGCAGTTAGAGAAGCCAGTGATCAACCACATAGTATAGTTTTAAGTGGAATTTGTCTTGAAAAAGTCACCCATATCTTTTTTACCAAAAAAGAAATGGGTGCAACCGAAGAGACGGTAATTAGCTTCGAACAACATTCGGCATACAAAACTGATCTCGTCTTTCCCATCCCCAAGCATGCCTTGCAAAAAAACACCGATGACTCGCAAGTGGGCCAGAAATTATTACAGCTAAAGAGCTGTAATAATTCCGTTTTAAAGTCGGACTGTGACTCATCCGTCGAAGTCATGATGCCCTCCTTCTAGCCACAAGCATATGCCCTATAGCATTCTTACGGCTCCAATTTTTCATAACTTTCTATAACCCAAACAAAATGTTTTCTTATTTAAAACTTGATAATTATGCTGTCGGCGTTCCTTTTATTGTTTCGGTTGTTATAACGTCTGTTATAGGACTGGTATTCGTCAGGCGGCTTTTTCGCAAAGAACAAATAGAAGCTTGTCATCAAGTTGGAGGAACTATTATACAAGTCATGGGTACGCTTTATGCAGTTACATTAGGACTTATTGTTCTTGATGCCATGGCAAAATTTAACGCTGCCGAATCTGTCATTTTAAATGAATCACAGTCATTGTTGGTTGTATTTGAACTTGCCGAGCAGTTTAAGGATCAGGGCAAGGGAGATGCAATTAAGCAGTTAACCGAAGAGTATATTCATCAAGTGATTTCTAATGATTGGGAATTGATGAGTCAAGACATTTTTAATTATAAAGCACACGATATTCTAAAAGAATTAATTAATGTTGTTAAAAAGATTGAACCTAAGACAGAAAATGAGAAACAAGTGCTACCAATTTTATTACAAGAATCTATATCCGTTTGGAAATATAGAGTTGCAAGGGTTAATCAATCACAATATGGGATTCCTCCAATCGAATGGGTCATGCTTTTAACAGGTGGTGTGATAACGATAGTATTTACTTACTTTTTCAGAATTGAAAATCAAAAAGTACAATCCATTATGACGGGTTTGTTTACGTTAATCATTGCCATGAATTTGTATATGGTTCTCTTATTTTCTGAACCCTACACGGGTAATTTTCAAGCATCAAAAACATCATTGATAACCATACAAGGGGTTATGAGAGGCATTTACTTTGACAAAAGTAATAAGGATTAATAGAATCAAGTCATGTAATTACAAACTTGGGACTTTGAAAGCTCTGTTCTAATCGGTGCCTTTTTCTACGGACTTTTTGCTACTTTGTTTCTTTCTATGCGACCTAGATTGTCCGAATGATAATCTTAAACCCTCAAGAACTTGTTACGGTCTCATTCCTGTTTTCTTTTTTACCCACATGGTTTTTCAATATGAATTTTGCAAACAAACTCTAGATACCTTTAAGTCCCAAAGACCTTTAAAAATGAGTCAAGTTTAAAAACTCGGGCAAAAATAGACCTACCCCATGAAAAAAGGAGTTTGCCTAGAAACAGTCGTGAGTTGCACCACTTACGGATATTGCCGGGAATAGGCGCTGGCGGATTAAACCGCGACAGCGTAACGTACATAAGTGTACGTTCATGAGTCCGATTTACAGGAATTACATGTGCATCCTCACGAAGTGTCAGCCAATGTTGGCTAAGTCATAGTTTACCAATAATCGAGCCAACTCACGACTCGTTGGTCTGAGGCGGAGCCTCGTTAGATTTATAGCGCCTAGAAATTTTTTAACGAAACCTTAACTTGTCCACCTATGATGCATTGGTTCAGTCAAAAGGAAGATGGTAAAAGTTCTGAGGTAAGATGGATCAATATGGTTCCCAAGTCTATGCATAATTCACATTATTTAAAATCAAACCCGGTTAACTCTTTTAAATTTATCAGGATTTTTCATATTTTGATTAAACTCAAATATTCGCCAAATGGATTTTTCAATTTATGAGTATTGATGTATCTTTGTCTAATCCGAATGGGAAAGCAGATAAGGCTAAGTTAAGCTTGCTACAGGTGGTTGGGCAGTCTTTCTCTGTTGGTCCTTTGGTTGATGTAGCATTGTTTTTGGCAATTGTAGCTGCTACAGCAGGTGCCGTTGGACCATTGGCTGTTTTGTTGGCATCAATTGGTATGGTGGCATTCTCGATGGTAGTGGCTTTTTACGCCTCAGAGACGGGTGGCGCGGGTGCAATTGGTGATTATATTGAGCGTGCATGGGGGCGTGTAGCAGGCGTTGGAGCTCTTGGAATATATATCTTATCTCTGGTTTTTTCCGGTGCAGCAGGCTTTTCAATTGCAGTAGGCGTATTGGTCTCCAAGTTTTGGGTACTTTATTTTGGGTGGGACTGCCCGTGGTGGCTTGGTGCCCTGGTAGTTGTTTTATCAGCTTGGGTTTTGAACTTGCGAGGTGCTGCTACAGCTACAAAAGTGCAACTTTTATTGATTTCGGTATCGGTAATTCCCTTTGTATTAACCGCAATTGCAGCGATTATACAGGCAGGATCGGAAAATACCTTGGCTGTATTTTGGTGGGGTAACCCTTATCATGGTGATCTTTTTGAAGCCCTGCTTTTTTCAGTTCTCCTTTTTGGCGGTTTTGAAACCGCTGCTGCGCTGGCGGAGGAGACCGATAATCCAAAGCGCGCCATCCCGTTAGCCTTAGTGGGGACAGTCGTGGCAGTGGCTTTACTGCTTATTCTTTGCTCCTATGCAGGGACTATGTTTTATGGTCAAGAGCATGTTGAAAAAGCTTGGGGCAATATTATGGATGGATATGCACAAATGGCAGATAAACTTTTGGGGCCATGGGCTGCTTTATGGATTAGAGTGGGCGTGTTAATAGATTTCTTTGCTATTTGCGTCGGGTTTACTTTGGCAGCAGCACGCGGGTTGTTTTCACTGGGGCGTGCAGGGTTATTGCCAGCGGTTCTTTCCCGTTCTAATCAGCTAGGTGCTCCATCGGCCGCGGCTACGTTGATACTTTTTTTTGCTTTACTTACAATACTGGGCGGATTATGGGTGCCAAACGAGATTCGGTATGACACAATTTTTGTAGCTGCGACCGGTCAAGCGCTCTTACTGGTGGTGGTTTATAGCGCTTTATCTTTTGGGGCATTGCGTCTTCTTTGGCGCGCTGGAAAGCAGCCTTGGTGGCGTTGGTTGGTTTTTGTTCTGGCTACTGTCGCACCAATACTAGCTTTCTATGGGACGGTTGTGCCGTTGCCAGAGTATCCGGAGAAAGTGGGTTTTTTTGCGGGCATATTTGCCATAGTTTTGGTGATTCTGTGGTTAAGCTGGATAAGACGTAAAGGTTTGTTGTAAGTTTTTTGGTATCTACAGAAAGGCAGGGTAAATCGCACATCCACAATGGTGGAGGGTAAAAAACATCGGATCTGCAAAATAGCGAAGAATTTGGATAGACTGGAATACACAACACTCGGTCAGCAAATAATTTGGAGAGTAGCTGCAGTGATCTCAGCTTCCAGAAACGCGCTACCGTCCTAGTAGAATAACCATGTTAGGCATCTGCATAAAGATGGGCAACGGTGCCTTTTATGGCACATGCGGCATTGGTCTGTACTGGCAGATTAGCTTCTGCCAGAAACAGGGATAATTCGATAAGTTGTTTGGCCGCTTCTTATAAAAAATAGCGAAATCATTTCGTCCAGTAAAACGCTGTCACGACCCAGGTGGTAAATGGCTGACTGATCCACTTGGCACCCTAGAAGCGACTGACCGCTTTACGTGAGCATGCTGCCATTGGTAAATCTAAGTTCTATGACAGTTGTGGGTCGATAGTGCTACTTTGCCAACGACCGGTATCGGGAAGCTTAAATTCATACCTGAATGTCGGCAAAGGGTCGCTATGTAAAGCTTTACATAGCGGCCACTATGTATAGTGCCTAACTATGTATAGATGAGTTTGATTTTGCCTTCTACTCTTAGAGCTACAAGACCTTACCGGTAGCTCACTATACATAGTTTTGATGGGCAAATTGCGCAAAGTAAAGAGAAACAAGTATAAACTTCATCAAATACATCGCGGCATTCAATAAATCGCATCAACCATGCTGTTATTTTGCTATCCAAAACCAGATGATAAGAGAAATTCATTGTGACTTACTGAACTGGGCAAATTTTTCACTTCTGAAATCAAGCTAAACTATGTCAAGTTCATACTGTCAGCGTTTAATAATTTGCGAGTTAATTCAATCGGTTCGACCAATAAAAAACTTGCTTCTATACATAGTTGAGTACTATACATAGGGGTCGCTATGTAAAGCTTTACATAGCGGCCAAGAGCTGACAACCGTGACAGGCTTCGATTAATTCCCTATAGCTGGACTTCCATAATAATGAGTGTTGGTAAGAATTAGGCGCACTCCCAAGTCTAGCTGAATGCGCCGTTATAAATAATCAAGGGTAAAATGATAACGGAATGTAAACTGGAAAATAGTGCGGCTAAATAAAACCGGGGGTGAAATAGTTTCAAAAAATAGGGTTAAGGGTTGACAGGTTGCCTCCCCCCTGAAAAAGGCAACCTTCCAACCTCCAACCCTAAATATCAAAACTTTTTAGGGGGTCAGTTTTAGAAGCCCAGCTTCAAACAGTCCTTTTATAACAGCGACACAACCGTATGGTTGAGCGACTGTCCTTATCCCTAATTCAGTGGATATATCATTCCAGATAATAGGGTCATCATAGATTTTCTCAGGTTTACTCCCAGCAGGCCATTCGTTAAGGGTTTTTATTCTGGCATATAAAGCCATGACTCTGTCCTGGTTTTCAGTTTTCACTTTTTCATTGGGATTTTTTCTAATGTATTGTCCTGGAGGGATACCTTGAATGCATCCGGACTCAGCCAGCTTTAGAAATACCGCTATTGCTGCTTTTTTTAACGTGCTTTCGCCATGACCACTACCCGCCTCCTTCCAAGCTTGACGGATGAACTCCCCAGTCACAATTTGTTTTTGATTGACTGCTTGCCGAGCAACGGCAATTGCTGTTTTGGTTGCGATATCGCTATAAAATTTATTACGCATGTTTGTATCCTGTAAAGTAAAAAAGACAGCCAAGCAATTGATTTACCTGGCTGTTTAAGGTGTTATTGAAAAGGTGAAAATGTGGATTTGCCGGGGTTTTCGGCAGGCATTTGATACTTCTTACCGGTTTTTAAGAGTCCTTTAGCCTTCAAAATGTTGCCCATTCGGGTCGCGTCGCTGCGTGACGGGTTTTTAATGCCTAATGCCTGCAAAACACCGGTCGGATTTAAAAGTGCGCCAGAATACGGCTTATTAGCAAAATTATAGTGATTTGTCAGCATCTCCTCCAGAGGGTCAATGACTTGGTGATCCACATTGATTTCAGCCTGCATTTTGGCCTCATCATCGCTGTACCACCACTGCTCGCCCGCTTCATAGTACGTACAAATCTGTGCCCATAGCTGCTGTATATCTATAGCATGGCGTTTTATTTCAATGAGTTCCAAGGTGGAGAAGCGCCGGTTTCCGGTGTCGTCAACCAAAAAGTTTGGCGAGTTAACCGAAGCACAAAAAGCTGTCCTACGTGGATACTTGCTGAAAGTGGCAGCATAAGGCAACCTAAGCTCATCGGTGGTCATGGATAAAAAAGCCTTTAAAGCGGCAATGTCGCTTTTTTTGAAGGTTGCGTCGAGCTCACCCAATTCTGCAATCCAATACGAAACGGACATTTTTACCGAATCTTTGTCTTGGGGATTGAGGCTCAAGCCGTCTTTTATCCAGCCTGAATTGGGCGGTACGAGACTAACAAAAAAGCTGGTTTTTTCTAGACCTTGTAGCCCACAAAAAACAAGAACAATTTCATTCTTACAGCCCCAAAAACTAAAAGCAGAAGCCACGCAGCCAATCAACCAGCGGCGCAAAGCAATCGTTTTAAATTTCTGATATTTGGGTGTAGTCACAAGGCAATCAGCTAATGCTTGAAGCCGGTCCTGACCATCCCACGGAATCGATTTTATCCATTCTTTGACCGGGTTGCGATGGTATTTATCGCCAATTGCAACTAGATAACGCATCATTCGGCGCTCGCTAATTTTGAAACTATCTGCCGCCGCCATGCTTAGCAGAGTAGCCAAAATGGCGTTATCCTTATTATCCGGCAGAAATTCATGACCCGGTATGACAATATCAAAGTCTTTTTTTATCATGTCGTAAGCGACCGTTACCCCGTTTAAGGTAAAAAAAGTACTCAGACTTTCAATGGTTTGCTCTGCTTTTTCAAACCGATTAAGCATCTGAGACGCGTCGGCGAGATCACAATAATAAGAGATGTCCAGGCTTGAGTCATGCAAATACACCAAATTCAAAATCTTCGGATGCTTCGCAATGAACGCTGACGGATGGATGTCGTTTCGAAACGTTGCGTAGCAAGCTTCATGACTTTTGGCCGACGCATAGAAGTCTTTTGGCGTTGTTTGCGAATTGTTAGCCAACGTGACAATCGTATCGGGCTGTAGCATCTTATTATCGTGCTTGCTCAGTCTCATTAACTGCTTTGAAGCTGAGGCGACTAAGGCATTAGCCTTAACACCCATTACGCTAGCCAGTTGCTCAAGCTCCGCCCCAGTCAAGTCGGCGAGCTGTTCGGTATCTAATACGCCGCCTTGGATGTGCTGCGGGTCAGGGACTTTTCTCACCAAGCCATCGCAAAGCAGCGGCGAGACTTCGAAACAAAACCTTTCCCGTGAAGCAGCAACCCTGTCTATTATTGTGTATATTTTGCCATCGTCATTCTTCCAGTAAATTTCAGCAAGAATAAGTTTGGCGTATAAGACCTTGATAAAGCGCTCAATATCTAAAGCATTCTGGGCTTTTATGTAGACGTGAAAGCCCCAGGCCGGCTTCAACTCAACGCCTTCAGCAGTAAAAATGCCTGCACTGCTCCCGTAATTAAAGACGTAGCCAACCCCGGTAAATCCAGAGAAAATACTGCTGAGTAAGTTGGAGAGCATGCAAAACCGGGGGAGGCAGCTAAGCAACCTTTTTCAGTTTTTCATCATTCGCCGCCCGAAAGCCGGGATACCAGCCTCGAAACATTTGTTCCAATTCGCCGTTGAGTAC
>Ga0194063_10003100_pt1 | contig 10014 bp, 8 predicted proteins | sample SepL3720m_MetaG_FD_155459 | JGI IMG/M metagenome (GOLD analysis project Ga0194063, IMG submission 155459) | Anoxic zone freshwater microbial communities from boreal shield lake in IISD Experimental Lakes Area, Ontario, Canada - Sep2016-L373-20m | ecosystem: Environmental > Aquatic > Freshwater >...
AAAATATTGCCGCAACCAATCCCAATGCAAATTATTTACAACAAGTGCTTGATTCAAAAGGTATTGTTGCCTCCACCAAGCTTGGCACAACTTACGTAGCTAATGCTGCAGTTGTTGCTGGTGCTGTTGTTGGTGGGGTTGCTGTTGCCGGTGCGATCCCTGGAATAGTTACACTTGCTGGCACTGGTACTGCAGGAGTTACACTCACTTCACTTGGACAAGCTGCTGCATCCGTTGGAGGAGCGGCAATGGCGACACTTCCTGCGGCAGCGCAAACAACGATTGGTGTCGTTGGTAGTGCCTTGACTATTGGAGGCACTGCTGCTGGTGCGTGGGATTGTGCGCAATCTGGTGGAAGTGGCACATTGTGTAATGCAACAAGAGAAGCATTGTTTACGGGGTTTGCTGCTGATCCCGTCGCAACAACAGAACAATATACCTCTAGTGTGACTAATTTGATTACCAAACCAATCGGTAAAGCCGTAAATACTGTAACAAATAAAGTGGTAGATAAATACTTGGGTGGATTAAGTGGTGATTTCTTGGTACCTTTAGATCAAACCACAATTGCATTGGTGGGTGATCTGCATGCTGATGTGGATGGAACGAAAGAAATATTTAGAAATCTTGGTATTGTCGATGAATTTGGCCCGACGGGTAGGCCTTTTGTTTCAGTGGGAGATTTTTTTGGCAAAAATAATACTTATGTTCCTCCTACGCCAGCTGGAATAGATTTGCAAAAATATGTAGAACCTCTTTCTACAACACCAGGGATCGATACGTTTGAATATGTTCAACATATTCAAGATGTTGTAGGTACTGAACGTGCGATTTTGCAGGCTGGAAATTGGGAGCCAAGAACTGCGAAGGCAGTTGTCGCTTATCTGGGGGGTAACCAGCAGGTCGTAGAAGACTTAATGAATAAGCGACTTGGTAAAGAAGAAATAGAAACATTGGCGAGTGATCCTGCAAAATTTGCCTCGATGTTGGATAGGCTTGATTATGTGTCGATGATAGACGGACAAGTTGTACAACACATAGATACACCAGAACTTGCAAAATTGAGCTTGAGTAGTGCAGACTTGGCGAAATTACAGGAAACTAATCCTGCCCTTGCGACCAAAATTAACGAATTGACTAATAATAGTACAACAATGCTTACAGCCGAAAGTATGCAAACTATCAGGGAGGCACAGCAAACTCTTGAGCTTACGTCGCAACAAATAATAGATAATATTAACAATAATGCTCATTCTATTACATCTAATGCGCTACTTAACCCAACAGACAAAGATGCTATATTAGCTCTTGATAAGTTGGGAGATATGATGAACGGAGAGTTAAGCTTTTACGGACCAGAAAAATCCGACCTACTTTCTTTATATATAAATGACATGCTAGGCGCCGATACTCTTATACACGGGCATTCTCCTGTTTCTACAATTGACAAAGCGGTGACTGGCATTGATTATGCTGGAACTTTTGTAGAACCTATATCTGGAGTTAAATTGATAAATATTGATGCAAATAATTCTAGTGGAATGAGGCTACCCGGTAAATTTCCTACTGTAAACGGAGTAGTACAGGTGCCAAGCGATACAATACTAAAAGAAAAAACTTTAGTACCAACTGAATTGATCCCAACCCCGACTAGTCTAGGGGGAGTGGTAATAACCCCACAATTTGAACCTATGTTGATGTATATGTATGTTTCTAATAATGCTCTGTTGAGCCAATAATATTTGTTGTATAATACAGTTATATATGTCTATTAAGCCTGAACAACAACAACCTATTTCTAGTTATGCGGAACAAATGATTGAATTGCAATCTTTAATTTCTCGTGTTGTTAAAGATAATTTTAAATTTGAAAATATTTCCATTGATTCTGATGGAAAAGAGAATGATGTGGCGTTGGGATTGAGTAGTATATTAAATCGATTTCTCGGGAAGCGAAATGGAGAGCCGCTAAATAAATTTGTAAAGAGCTCGTTCTTAAAGGAACACATTAAAGAAGACTTAATGGAGGAAACTGGAGCTAGTCTTGCTGAAATTAATAAAACGTTTAAATCTTTGCTTGAATTTTCTGATAAAAAATAAACCATTTTGACTTTTCTTTGAATTTATTTCTTATTGTTGCGGAGGATACAGGGGTCGAACCTGTTAGGGATTACTCCCACTAGTTTTCGAAACTAGCGCATTACCGTCCTGCCCACCCTCCTAAGTGATTAGATTATATCAGGAAGCGGTGGCGTGAGAGAGGGGTGAGGTCCACAACAAATTATTGGGATGTGGATTGGGAGAAGAGCCAATGTGGTAATTGATAAAAGAATATGTGGGAGTGAACGCTAGAATTGGGTTGTAGGGTTGATTAGAAAGAACCTTAATGCAATCATTGACCCAAGAGATGTGTTGATTGACCATGGGGGGTGTTGTTTGGCCAAGCTGCCCGCATTCAATGAGTAGATAGCTAGCTTTGCGTTTGCTTAGTGGCAAGGAGGGAGTGAGCGTGTTGTGAGAGTACAGAGAGGTTGCCTTGAGACTGGAAAGAAGATAGCTTGTGAGAATATCTACTTGGTTGTTGCCAGTTTTGTCGGCCCAGATAAAGGGATTGAGCTCTTCGTCGTGAGCACCACCATGAAGATCTATCCAAAGCTTAATACCCTTGGTGTATTTACTTAACTTAAACATAAGGCGAGAAGAAGATGTCCCAAGCGGAGAGCCTGGGAAAATGGTCTTGGGGAATCTACCATCGAGCGGATTGTGGCTAACGCCAGCTTTGTTGCCAGCTAGATTTACGATGGGAATAATTGTAATTGGAATGATTGGGGGATGTGTGGAAAACTGTTCAATTAGCTGTTTGGCAGCAGCGATGCTGGCATATTCGTCGCCATCGACTCCAGCAGTAATAAGAACCTGCGACTTGCTTCCTGGATGTGAATGCCAAACTTGAAATCTTGGAGCGGGTTTAAATAGTGTGAAAATGGACATAAGGATATAATATCAGGATATGAGTTGGGCAAGTGATATTAAACACGATGAGAGACTAATTAAACACTTGGGTGGCAATAGTCCATCAAATGAATGTGGTGAAGATAAATGGCGAGAGTACGAAAGTGAAAAAGCCAAAATTTGGCAAAAGTTGAGACAAGAAGTAATGGTGAAGGCGGCAGAGCGCGTGAAAAATGAGTTTCAATCTCCCTCATACTCACATAGTTTGTGGAGTGAAGCTGGACGACGCAGTGGGCAAGTGTGGGGCAACATCAACGACTATACGCGTGATCAACACCCAATGGCCAAGAAACTTGAGGACGAGCTTGCTAGAGAATACTTAACTTTGCTTAGACGCCAAGGCGTTGGGGCTTTAACTACATCGAGTGGGATGGCAGCTTTAACAACGATATTGATAGGACTTGCACGGGTAAGTAAAAACAATGGAACGTATTTTATGGGGAAGGAAAGTTACTTTCAAAACCATGAAGTGGTGGAAAACTCAACCAATAAGATTATTAAGTTTGATGAGCTTGATCTAGATAAATTGGCAACCTTGTTACAAAAAGAACAACCTTCAGTAGTGTTTGTGGATAGTCTTTGCAACAATCCCACTCTTACGTGCCCAGATATAAATAGGATCGCACAACTGATCCGTAAGAATTGCGTCGCCAAAACAATACTAGTTGTAGATAATAGTTTGTTGGGAGTGGGTGTGAATTATGAGATGCTATGGAAAGAAAACAAAGGAACCTGTCAGTTGATCGTATGGGAAAGTATGAATAAATTCTTTCAATATGGACTAGATCGTACTACCGGAGGAGTAATTTGGGCACCCAAGAACGGAAAAGATGGATTAACTTATTGGGATCTTTTTTATGCTAGAGTCCACACGGGGACAATAATGCCAGACTTTGCTTGTGCTTTGATACCGCGTCAGAACGCAAGTTTGATGAAAGCATATCAGGCGAGAATCAATCGAAATGGAGAAATTCTTTATAAAAAGCTTCAAAAACTAGTAGATGGTAAAAAGATAGCAACAGTATACCGCGGCAAAAGAGATAAATTTTCTGGAGCGCAAATCGTGGTGGAGCTAAAAAATAATTCGGTGTGGCAGATACAGGGAGTTATACGCAAGAGTTTATTTCTTGCCAAAATGAGAGGAGTACAACTGTCGGCTGGATCATCTTTTGGATTACCCAATACGAGACTATATTTGACGGCACGAAAGAGCGAGTTTGTGAAGAGTTTCCTACGAATAGCTGTTGGGTGTGAAAGTGAGTTGGCGATCAAAGAGATAGTGAAGGTGCTGGGGGCGGTTTTAAGCTAAATTCATTTTGAATTTTTGAAGAACTAATTTGTGTTTTGGGTGATTTATATCAAAAAATGGATTGTCGTTTGGCAAATCTAGTGGGTAGCTTATTTGAAGCTCGCGATCGAGATATCCACCATATGACCAATATATTTTTGAGTTAGCGATTCCCAAAACAGGATTAGTTATTTCTTGATCCCATCTAGGATGCGGGCGACCTAACCCATATTCATCACAGGAAGCAAACATATCAATCGGAGGGAGATTGTGGTCCTTGAGATATTGAGAGGTAAGAAGATATATAGTTCTAGTATCTACCCAACCATTCTGGGTCACATGCCCATCTGCGGTGCTTATGCCATGACAGAGAAGTGTGGTTAGGGGTCGTTTGGAAATCAAATTGCGCTTATCACGAAGAATACAAACTGGAGTATGAATGACGATAGCTGGCTCTTTATTGGCTAAATCGAAGAGAGATGGACTATCTTCAGGCCGTGGAAATAAATCGACATAAAAAGCTGGCTTGCGCAAATCTGGGAATGATAGACTTTTCCGCTGTGGCTCTGATTCGGCTGATCTCATGAGATCATTATACTATTTGGAATAGAACCGCATGCTAATCGCCAGGATATTTTTTGTTATGGAGTTAAGCATTCTAAGCAATTTTTTGAAATAATTAAGCCGAGTAATCCTAAATACGAACGTAGGATTCATGATTATCTTTCCTCTGGCGGAAGTTGCGGCATTGCGGTAAAATAGCTATATTGATATCTGGGAGGAGTCAGATAGTGGCCCATTCTGATTGATTGGAAATCAATTGTGCGCAAGCACGCGTGGGTTCGAATCCCACCTCCTCCGCTGTAACACATTGAATGTGAGATTTATGATTAATCTTTTTGATGCCGTCGAGTTTATTGCTCCATACACTGATCTGGTGTTCCCGGGAGAAGCAGAAGATGAAAAGCTGCTATATGTAACACGCGAGTCTCCAATAATGATTATGATACGAATGACTGGATTTATGATGACGGTGGCTGTTTTGATGGTAGTTGGGAGTATTTTCTTAAGCTCTGTTGGTAAGATTTTTAGTATTAACTTGGGCCTAGCCATAGCATTGGTGCTTGTTTTGGGAGCTTTGATCTTGTTTGGAGGACTTTGGTGGATGTGGCAGGTATATCGAAAAACCTTGTTTATTATTACAACGCGTCGGCTGACAAAATTTATTCATACAACCCCATGGACAAGATATCAAATGTCGATAACTATCGATAAAATCGTTGATTCGGCGGCTTATAGCAAGGGGTATTTACAAGCTATTTTTGGACTTGGCACTTTTGTTGTAAGATCCTCGGCGGGGAATATTAAAAACTTTAAGATAGAGAATATTCATTTTGCCGAAGACTTGCACAACTGGATGAACAAATTGATCTTTACCTTTAACAATGACTTGGTAAAACTTGATGAGTTTGTTGCTTTTGCGCCTAAAGGTGTGGGTAAGCGAGGGTAAGCTTTCTGGTAAGATAAGGCTATGAATGATCAGGTAGATTTGATAAAGCAGAAAACGGACATTGTCGAACTCATTGGGCAAAGAGTGGTTTTGAAAAAGGCAGGGCGTCACTACAAAGGTCTTTGTCCTTTTCATTCGGAGAAATCGCCATCATTTATTGTTTCCGCCGAACGCCAAAGCTATAAATGCTTTGGATGTGCTGAAGGTGGAGATGCCATCTCTTTTTTGCAGAAATATGAAGGAATGAGCTTTTTGGAAGCTCTCGAATTTTTGGCTAGGCAAGTCGGGATTACTCTTGAGTCTTATAGACCAACAAGCCAAGATCTTGCCAAAAAAAGATTGACTGAACTGCTTGCGCTTGGCGCGCAATATTATCATTATCTTTTAACCGAACATAAGATTGGAGAAGAAGCTAGAGAATATCTTAAAAAAAGAGGAATTGGAAGTGAGGCGCGCGACTTGTTTAATGTGGGATATGCACCAAATACCTGGCGAGGAGTTTCTGATTACTTGGTTGGCAAAAAAGGTTATGCCGTTGAAGAGCTTGAGGCTGTTGGACTAGTGATAAAGGGCGATAAGGGAGGATATTATGATCGTTTTCGAGGGAGGGTAATGTTCCCTCTACGCGATCACAAAGGAGTGGTGGTTGGGTTTTCGGGTAGAACTCTATTGAAAGATGAAAAAGAGGCCAAATACATTAACTCGCCAGAGACAGCTCTTTATAGCAAGGGAAAAATGTTGTATGGATTGTATGAAAACCGTGAACAAATCCGCAAGGCAGATAGAATTGTGGTTGTTGAAGGTGAGCTTGATATGATCCCTAGCTGGCAAGCAGGAATAAAAGAGGTAGTTGCAATAAAAGGAAGTGCCTTTACAACCGAACAGGCGAGATTGATTGCTAGATTTACGAAGAATGTATTGTTTGCTTTGGACTCCGATAGTGCAGGACAAGAGGCTATTAAAAGAGCGGTGAAAGTGGCAGATCCATATGATCTGAGTATAAGAGTTGTGCAAATTATTGGTGGAAAAGATCCCGGGGATGTAGCGACCGAAAATGCTAGTACTTGGCGCGAAATGGTGAAAAGTAGTGTGCTTTTTTACGATTTTCTTATCGACAGCGCTTGTAACCGAATTGATCCAACGACGGGAGAGGGGGCAAAGCAAATTTCTGGAGCCGTACTCCCAGTTATTGCCGAAATAGGTAATTTGATTGTAAAAGATAAGGCTGTTAAAAAATTGGCCAGCGTGTTGCAAATTAAAGAAGAAATTGTATATCAAGAAATCATACGAGTAGAAAAAAAGAATACTATCAAAATTTTGGGGGAACAAGTTAAGAATATTGAACAATCTCCAACTAGTCGTAGGGAAAAAGTAGAGAAATATATATTGGCATTTTTGTTGCAGCAACCAGATCTTCCCAAAGAAAATATTAGAGATAAAGTATATGAGCTGTTTGCAACTATAGCCATTGCAAAGATCGCAGATCGCTTGATGGGATTTAATCAAAAATTTGATATTGGAATATTTATCAAAGATTTACCAGATGAACTAAAACCAGAGTTAGATGAGGCATATCTGCGAGATTTGTCTGAGTTGAAAACTCCTGAAATGATAGAGCGCGAATATACACAGGCAGTTGTGGAATTGTCGGCGTTTGCTTTAAAAGAAGCGATGAAGAAATTGACACCTCAAATCGCCGACGCCGAAGCTTCGGGTGATAAAGAAAAATTAGTAGAGCTTCAGGATGAATTTGTGAAATTGTCAAAGAGATTAAATAGTGCTATAATTCCTGTCTAATCACACCTACCTTCTAACAACCAATATAAGCTATTTTAGCTGGTAAGAGGGATCCAAGGTGAGAAACAACAATTAAAATCAAAGAGACCGAAAGTCTCTTGTGTTGTGTGGAAAGGATCCCAATATGCCAAAAGTTTCAAAAAAAGTGGAAGTTAAAACAAAAGTTAAGACTGAGAAAGTAGTGGCAAAAGTCGTAATGCCCAAAAAGACTCCTGCTTCCAAAAAATTATCTACAAAAGAAAAGCGATTTGTTGAAAGAGCGCCAAAAGAAGCAGTAACACAAGCTTTACAGATAGTTCCTGGAGAGTTTGGCGAAACAAGAAGAAAGAAATTGCGAGAATATGTACTTAAGGGAATGTCGCTTGGCTACGTGACACAAGATGGGATATTGGCACTTTTCCCAGATGCAGAAGAGCAAGTAGATATTCTTGACGAGCTATACGACGAACTTCTTACAAAAGGAATTGATCTTTTCGAAAGTGTTGACGAATCGGAGGATAAAACCCAAGAGCATGCAACAACCGATCTTGAGAAAGAGCTAGAGGTGCTGTCGACTTTGGATAGCCGTGCAATAAGCGATCCAGTGAGAATGTATCTCAAAGAAATAGGGCGAATCCCCTTACTTACGCGTGACAAGGAGATTGACCTTGCGCAAAAAGCCGAAGTTGGAGATCTAAAAGCCAAAGACAAGTTGACCTCTTCCAACTTGCGACTTGTTGTTTCTATTGCCAAAAAATATATTGGCCGCGGAATGTCGTTCTTGGACCTAATTCAAGAAGGTAACAAAGGCTTGATTCGCGCTGTTGAAAAATATGATTGGAAAAAAGGTTTTAAATTTTCGACTTACGCTACTTGGTGGATTCGCCAGGCGATAACTCGCGCTATTGCCGATCAAGCTCGCACTATTCGAATACCCGTACACATGGTAGAAACCATCAATAAACTAATTCGAATAAGTCGAAAACTAATGCAAACATTGGGTCACGAACCACTTCCAGAGGAAATTGCTGAGAAGATGGAAGTTACGGCCGACAAAGTGCGTGAAATACTTAAGATTAGTCAAAAAACAACTTCACTTGAAACCCCGATTGGAGATGATGAAGATAGTTACCTTGGCGACTTTATCGAAGATACCAAGCAACTTTCCCCTTATGAGCTTACTAGCCAAAGATTGCTTCGCGAGAATATCGACGAAGTGTTGGCTGGACTATCGGAGAGGGAGAGTAAGGTGCTTGAGATGCGCTTTGGACTACGAGGAGCCAAACCAATGACCTTGGAAGAAGTTGGTCGCGAGTTTGGGGTAACACGTGAACGTATCCGCCAGATAGAAGCCAAGGCACTTCGTAAGCTTAAGCATCCAAGCCGCAGAAGAATGCTTCAAGACTATTTGGAGTAATTACCACCCAAGCAATAGTTGAGTGGGGGGATAGGTAATAACAGTTGGAGAGAAGCCTTCTTTAAACTTGGTAAAACCTTGCCATTTTTTGTACATGTTCTTGTACCTAGGGTCGTAAATCCCTCCAAAGTCAAAAATGGTGCAGTCATTTTTCTTGGCTGTTGTGAGTGCTTGCCACGTAAGTAAAGTTGGTGCAAACAAAGAGTATCCAATTGGTTCGGCAAAAGCAGAATAGTAGATAGCCGATTCGTTGTTTTTGAGAATCATAAGTGTTGCCACGCAAACGTCTTCTTGATAGGCAAAATGAAGCCAACCCGAACTGGAGAAATGCTTGAGAAGAGCTTTGATAAAACTTTCTTCGTAGCCAATCACTCCCTTCCTTTTACTCCACGATTCTCGCGATGTCTTGAATATTTGTAGATCATGTGGCGTAAGGCTTTGAAATTCTTTGGTAATTATTTGAAGATTATTTTTTTTGGTGGCGTAACCTATGTTGTACCTAGTTTTTTGCTTGAAAGAGGAGAGTAAATCCTGCTCATCTAGATTGAGGTCGATAATTGAGGTGGCACTATTGGCGAAAGGTTCAACAAGCCAACCCATCTTGGGGAGATCGGCCTGGCAAAGACTTGGCTCGACATATGCTGTGAGGATATGATAATTGTGCCTGAGCTTTTTAAGCCATATCTGATCCAACTCTCTTGGGCGTTGAGTTTTGGCAATACTTATTGGCCCAAGTTTTTTGATATAGATAAGATTGTTTGATTGGCCCTCTGCGATCCAACCAATTTCGCTCATGGATTGAGCATAACGGGGGTTTTGATGTAGATCGGAAGCATTGATAAATCGAGCTTTGAGACTATCTGGCATGAGTTATTTTTTGAGTTTGGTTGTTTTTTTTGGAGTTTGATTTGAAGAGCTTAGTGTTAATTTGTTTTTAGCAAAAATGAAGAGGTAGCTAAGCTCTATGAGACCCATTGAATTAATGATAAGGAGGGCGATAAACCAGTATCT
>Ga0194063_10003101_pt1 | contig 10011 bp, 5 predicted proteins | sample SepL3720m_MetaG_FD_155459 | JGI IMG/M metagenome (GOLD analysis project Ga0194063, IMG submission 155459) | Anoxic zone freshwater microbial communities from boreal shield lake in IISD Experimental Lakes Area, Ontario, Canada - Sep2016-L373-20m | ecosystem: Environmental > Aquatic > Freshwater >...
CTCCTCACCGCTGCTCTCCCGGTTGCGCCGGATCAAGGGTCTGGATCTGGGCGGTATGGGCTTTCGCTTCGGGTTCCAGCTGGACCAGCTTGGTGAGGCCGGTGGCGTCACGCTCGCCCAGGCGTTCACGGAAGTCGTGGATCAGAGCGGCGGCGATGTGGTGCTGATCATCGATGAGGTGCAGCAGGCGATCACCACCGAGGAGGGCAACCAGATGCTGCTGGCCCTCAAGGCCACAAGGGATGCGATCAATCCCAGACCAGGTACCCCCGGCCATTTCCTGTTTCTTGGCACCGGCTCCCATCGCGCTTTGGTGAGTGAACTCACAGCCCGGCGCAATCAGGCCTTTGCCGGCGCCACCTCGTTGCCCTATCCCGTGCTGGATCAGGCGTACGTGCGGCATGTGCTGGAGCGGCTTCGCGCCGAAGGGATGGAGCTGTTGCCATCGGAAGAATCCGCCTGGAACAGCTTTCAGACCCTGGGACATCGCCCAGAGGAGTTCCTGAGGGCGCTCGGCCAGCTACGCCTCAGTACGACGTCCGGGTTAGCGCCGGATCAGCTGCTGCCGGTGATTGCCGCCACGCTGCGGGGCTCGGCCGCAGATCTGGAGCTGCACAAGGTGGAGCAGATCGGCGGGTTGGCTACGGCGATCTTTGACCGGGTGGCACGTAGCGAGGGCCCGGCGCGGGGGATCTTTTCAGCGGAAGCGGCTTTGTCCTACGGCGAAGCGATCGGGCGGGAGGTGCGGGTGGAGGAGATCCAGCCGGTGGTGAATGAACTGCTCGCCGCCAATGTGCTGATGCGCCTGGGTCATGGCCTGTATGGCGTGACGGATCCGTTTGTGCAGGAGATCTGGCAGGAGCGGCAGCGCTGACAACTGAGCTGAGACGACTGGGCTGACCCGTTGGTCGCTCAGCCGGCGTCTTTCCGCTGGACGGAACGTGGCTCAGCCCTGCTCGGCGAGACCCAGCCAGGTAGCTTCCACCTCCTCCTGGGGCACTCCCAGGTGGCGGAGCACTAGCAACAGGAGCCGCTCGGTGCGGCTCGCATCGGCGGGTGCACCCATGCCTATGGCCTCAGCCTCAGGCGCTCCCTGCGCCGGCTCCTGGCGCTGTATTGGCGTGGCCTCCAGCTCGGCCGCCAGCTGCAGCTTCACGAAGGCCAGCAGGTCATCGCGGCGCAGCTGCGACCAACCACGAAACTGTTTCTGACGGCAGAGGCTTTTCAGCTCAGAGACAGTCATCGCCTCCAGGTCGAGACCAGAAGGCAGCAGGAAAGCGGCTGTTTCCGCCAACAGCATCTGTTGACGATCGTCCAGGCGATGGGCCTGACGCTGCAGATAGTCGTCCAGACCCCGGGTGTGATTGGCGAGGATCGATCCCAGGGCCTGTAGATCGGCACCGAGACCGTCGCTGATCGGCGTGCCGCGACGGGGGCGCGGTGGTTGTTCAGGATTCATCGGCTTCCTCGACCTGGCGCTCTTCGGCCGCCCCAGCGCCTTCCTCCCCCTCGAAGAACTCCACCGCATCGGCCCGCTCCAGCAACCGCTCCACAGCCCGGCGCAGGTCCTCGCTCGATTGGCGGGTAGGTCCGCCATTGGCCCGGTCCTGCTGATCCACCGCCTCCTTGATGTCGGCCAGGTTTTCCAGGGCCTGCTCGATCTGTTGCACCTGCAGCAACCGACCTTTCAGCCTCGGCAGCACGGCCGAGATCTGATTGGCCTCTTCCTCCACCCGCTGGCGATAGGTCAGGAGTTCATCGCGTTCCTGCTCCAGCAGGGTCATCTCCGCCTCCAGCTGGGCGATCTTCTTTTTCGCCTTGGTGACCAGACCCTGCTGGGCACCGGCACGACGGTTAGCCGTGATCAAGGCTTCCCGCATCTCCCGGTAGAAGTTGCGCAGATCGGCGAAGTGGATCAGCTTGTGAACGAGTGGAAACCGCTGGGCGGCGGTCTTTGTGATCTCGGCGGATGGCTTGCTGGAACCGGATTTGGGCATGGACTGGCAGGGATTGTGATTGTTTGCAGCGTGGGCTCAGAAGGCAAGGCCAATCTGCTCGACATCGGTCGGCTGGCTGGCCTTGGGGGGCCTTCCCCGGCGTTTCCCACCGGCAGCTGGGGTCGCTGAAGCTCGGTTGGCCTTGCTGTGCAGCCCCATCGCCTGCTCCTCGGCATACCGCTCGGTATTGAGGGCCAACAGTCTTGCCAGCACGTCGTCGCGGATGGCATCGGGCCAGCGGTGGCGCCAGGGGAGTTTCTTGCTGGGTTTGACGGCGCCGAAGCGGCGGAGCTGGGCCTGGAAGCTGCAGGCTTCTGTGGCGGTGGGGAAGAAGAGATCGCCACTGGCGATGCGCTCCTGCAGATCGGGGGGCAGGAGGGCGTCGTCCTCGGTGTCGAGGTAGTCGAGGCCGAAGCCGCAGGGGCTGGTGCTGGGGGTCGTGGCTGAACCCGCGGGGAGGGCATCACTCCAGCCGTAGGCGGCGAGCACCTCCTGATCCATGGCGTCGTGAAGGCGGCGCAGCTCCAGGATCCCCTCGCTGGTTTCGGCGGGATCGTGGAAGCGGTTGTAGGTGATGGTGAGGCCTTCGTTGTTGCTCACCATCAGCTCGGCTCTCAATTGGTGGTATCGCTCACCGATGGCTTCGAGGCTCTGGCGAATGGCTTCATGTGCGGGATCAGGAGCGGCGTAATCGCGAAGTGGGGCAGGGAAAGGGAAGGTTTCGAAGCAGGTGGAAGGCGTATATGCAGGATCATCCTTCATGGTTGCCATGAAAACTGCTGACCAGCATTCGTGCACTCTTCCTTGAATAAGCGACAGAAACATAGTTGAATCCAGAGCAAGAATGGCAAGATTACTTGTGAAGACTGTTCTACTCGCTTTTAGGTACCCGAAAGCGAAATGGGCAGATGCTTGTGTTCCGGCTCCAAGGATTCGCGTGCAGTCCGCAATCGCCGAATAAAGTGCAGGACAAGCCTCGCCATATCTCCACCAGTAACGTACACGCACTTCGCGATTCTGTGCCAGTCGACTAGGCTTGACTTTCTTTTCAAGGATTGACATTAGGTCAGGCCAGTTTCTCCAGCATTCATCCTCATCTCGATCGCTGAAGTTTATGGCGTAGCGATGGTGTGAGTGAGTCGGGCTGCCTGCGACCTCTGCATATCCTATTAATGGAACGATGACTTCCGCATTGCGAGGATTCTCCGCGATCAGCCGCTCCATCGTGGCGATTGGTGAGGGGATGCCCGGGGTGTCGTCGTCGGCTTGGCCTGAATCGTCGAAGGTGAATCCCATGCCGAGCAGTATTGACCCCTGAAAGCTCTTGCCCGCGTTGGCCTTCAGGGGCTTGGGATCCTCATGGCCGCCCTTGTCGAATAGGAAGGCCGTGATCTGATCTACCCGGCGCCCTTCGAGGGTTCGTTCCCCCTGATAGATCCCCTTAAGCACATGCACGATGCTCACCACCACCGCCGCCACGCCCGGCCAGCGGTAGCGCTTGCGGGCCGCAACGATCGTGCCGCCGTGTAGGCAGATCCAGCGCAATCCGGTGCTGCGGGTGTCGCCCTGGGCAATCGTGTTGGTGGCGATCAGCCCCATCGCCCCATCGGGGCGCAGCAGATCAAAGCAGCGGCGGAAGAAGTGGGCGACCAGATCAGCGTTGCCGTGGCTCTCAGGGTGCAGCTGCTTAAGCCAATCCAGGTAGCCGGCAGGGCTGCCTTCGGCGATGGTGTTTTTGCCGGCAAACGGCGGATTACCCACGAACGCATCAAACCCACCGCGCCCGTTCTGGAACACCTCGGGAAACTCCAGCTCCCAGTGGAACGGCCGGATGCCCTTGGGGCCCGCCGCCAGCTCAGCGCGGATCGTTTTGATCTCCTCCGTGCTCATTCCCTTGTTGAGCTCGCGGATCGTCTCCTCCTCCCGATTAGCGCGCGCCTTGGCGTTTCCGCCCTGGAAGAAGGCCGCCACCAGCAGATCACCCACCTGGCGGATCGTGTCGCTGGCCTCCTGTTGCTCCTCCAGCTTCTTCTGTTTGTATTCGGCGTCGGCATCGTTACGGCTGTCCACCGAAAACACCGCCTCCCGGGCGGCGGCCAGGTTCTGCAGGATGCTGCGCGGCGGGCCATCAAACAGGCTCAGCTGGATCGCGGCCGTGGCCTCCTCAATCCGCTCCATGCTCACACCCACCAACGAATCTCCCTCCTTGAGAGCGTGATCCACAAAGGTGAATGGCAGGTTTTTGCTGAGCGTCACCAGCCAGAGGCTGAGGCGGGCCAGGTTCACCGCAAACGGGTTCTTATCCACTCCATAGAGGCAGCCCTGGGCCACCAGCCGGCGGGCGTAGATCAGCGGCTCCTCGCCGTAGGCACTGCCATCGGGCATCAGCTCCTTCGGTAGGTTTTGCCCCCAGGCCTTGACCAGCAGCTCCGCCAGGAAGCGGCAGAGCTCCACCAGAAAGGCCCCCGAGCCCATGGCCGGATCGCAAATCCGCAGCGCCAGGATGCCCTCCGGCGTCGGCCGGTGGCCGTGGCGTTCCAGCCAGGGGCGCAGGGCATCGGCCACCGTGAGGCGGGTGAGCTGGGCCGGCGTGTAATGGCTGCCGCTGCGGCGCCGTTCCTCCGTGGGCTGGAACACCAGGCTGCCGGCAGCCTGCACGCCTTCGAACAAGCGCCGATCGATCCGTGGTGCCAGCGCCGCCACCAGCTCCTGCTGATTGGTGGCCTCCTTGAGGGCCGTGGCCGCCTTGGCGGGGAGATCTGTCTGCGCCTGCTCCTCCAGCCAGGCCTTGCGCTTGGCCCCGGGCAACGCCAGCAGTTCGGCCAGATCGATGGCGGTGGTGAACGGTTTCTTGCCGCCCTGGGCCCTGCTGCGGATGCCGAGGCAAGGGCCGGTGATGCGGGCCACCGCAAACTCCATCACCCCCTCGTACACCGAGCCGATCTGACGCACGTCGAGGGCGCGGTAATTGATCCGCTCCCCCTTCACGATCAGCAGGTTGCTGAGCACCGCCAACACCACCGCATCGCTGATCCACGGCGTTTCCAGCCACGGGAAGGCGCTGGGCCGGAACAGCTGGCCCTTGCGGGCGGGAAGGTAGTCGGCCGTGGGGCCACCGCCCTCGTACACCAGGCGGAACAGGCTGCAGATGCCACTCCAGGCGCCGTAGCGCTGCTCCATCGTGTCGGGGTAGTTGGCCGCGTCGCGCTGCAGCTGGGCCAGCAGGGTGGTGAGCTTGTAGTTCTGCTCGAACACCGGCTCATTCGGCATCAGGTCGGTGTCTTCCGCGTAGAGCAGGAACACCAGCCGCAGCATCACGGTGATGAGGCCGCCGTAGAGCGCCTGGGGATCCCGTTCTGGCAGGTCGCCCAACAGTTTTCCGCCCTGGGCTGTCGTGAGCAGGTCGGCTCGCTGGAAGCCGCGCAGCAGCTGCCACAGCCCCGCCAGCACCTGATCGGCCAGCTCCTCGCTCACTACCGCCTGGTAGTTGCGGCTTGCCTCGATCACATCCACCAGCCGTAGACCAGGGCTGGCATCGAGCACCGCCTCGCGCCCCAGCAGCAATCGCAGCCCCGCGAACATCGCCCGGCCGCTCACCTGGGCCAGCTCGGCCAGGTTGAAGGTGAGATGGCCCGAGCTCTCGCCCTTCGGCGCCACCACCAGCCGCAGCTGGGCGCCGTTGAACAGCAGTCCCAGCTGCACCTCGGTTTCCCGCAGTAGCCGCTCGAAGCGCTCCTGGGGGGAGGCCCGCCAGCCTTGGTCGCCGCTCGCCTGGCGCCGGTCGAGCTCCACCAGGTCGCCCACCGGCAGAAGCCCGTCTTCTGGTGGTGGCAGCTCCTGGATCAGCAGTTGGGGCTTGTCGTCGCCGCCGAAGCCGGGCACCACAGCGGTGGGTCTGAGGGTTTCGCCCAACTCTGGCAGCTCGCGGCTCCAGGACTCCAGGCTGGCGGGCTCGCGTTGCAGGGCCTCAGGATCCCAGCTGAGCTGCTCCACCAGCAACTCCTCCAGCCGGCGGAAGCCGTGGGGTTGGTCGTCTTCGTCGTCCTCCCCTTCGTCTGGGCCCAGGGGCTGCAAGGGTTCGCGGAACTGCTCCTGCCGCTCCAGCAGCTCCCGGCCGCTCTGCTCCAGCACCCAGCCCGCCTCCCACATCGCCGCCGGCGCCACCACCAAGCCGCGCGGCTGCAGGTAGCCCAGCCATTCCTTGTGGGCCTGGAGCTCAGGGTAGGTCTTGGACAGGCGGCGGGGCATGGGTCAGGGAAATGGGAGCAAGGCCGGAAGGTTGAGTTGCTTTATCTGGATGGGATGGTCACGGCTGCCACTTGGGTCTGGCGTCATCGGTGGGCCTAAATGTCGTTGCTCACTTGCCCTATTCGCGCTGCAGTGGTTGGCCTAATACCCACTCCTGCCACGGCTCGCGCAGCCGCCAGCTGCGGATCCGCTGCCCCGGGCGGGCGGGCTCCAGCAGCCCCTGCTCCTGCCACTGGTGCAGCCAATCCTGCGCCGTGGTCGACGACACCGCAAACCACTCCTCCAGGTCTGTGGGCTTGAACTGATCCGCCGACTCCTGGCCCGCCGCCACCAGCGCCCGCAGGCGCGTGAGCAGCTGCTGGCTGCGGCGGTCGAGTCCCTCCCAGGGGTGGGGCTCCGGCGGTTCCTGGCGGGCTTGCAGGGCTTGGGCCCGCTCCGCCAGATCGCTGGCGGCCCTTTGCATCACAGCCGCGAAGTACTCCAGCCAGGGGCTGTGGTCGGGATCATGGCGTCCCTCGTAGAAATCCACGGGGCAGCCAAGCTGCAGCGCCGCGTAGTACGCCTCCCGGTCGGCGGCGAACCATTCCTCGAAGCTCAGGAAGCCACGGAAGGCGTAGCCGCTGCGCCATAGCGACGCCGTGGCCAGCAGGCGTCCGCAACGGCCGTTGCCATCGGCGAAGGGATGGATCGAGATGAAGCGGTGGCTGAGCAAGGCGGCGCGGACCAGCGGCGGCAGCCCCTCGCTGGCTTGCCACCAGGCGCAGAGCTGTTGCATCAGGGAGCCCACATCCTCGGGGCGCGGTGGCGCGTAGTCGATGCGACGGCTGAGGGTGTCGACCACCGGCACCTCGTGATCGCGGAAGGGCGTGCGCTGCCGTCGACGGCCCCGGCCGCGCACGATCACCACGGCATGCAGCTCCTGAATCCAGGCTCCGCTCAGCGGTCCGCTGCCCTGGGCCCACTCCTCCACACGATCCAGGGCGCGCCAGTAGTTGCGCACCTCCTGTTCCGCCTTGCTGCCCTCCCGATCGGCCGCCGCTACCGCCTGGCGCACGCCTTCGTCGTCGAGGGGATTGCCTTCGATGCGGGTGCTGCTGCGGGTGCTGCGTTGATAGGCCGCATGGCGCAGCCGCAGGCTTTCATCGGGTGGCAGGGGCAGGAGGTCCACCCTGGCCTTGGCTTCCGCCACGGAGCAAAGAGCCTGCACCAGCGGATCGCAGTAGGTGTAGCGAGGGGCCCAGATCGCCATTGCGCTGCTCGCCATCGTTATCCGCTGATCGGCCAGAGGTACACCAGCCCCGCAGGCTCTAGGCGGTGGGTCACCACCTTGTAGCTGGCCTCGATGCGCTTGGGCTCGCTGCTGAGCTCAGTTTCGATCGTCTCCAGGCGCCGCTGCCAGTGCTTCTGGTCGGAGGCCAGCTGGCGCCGCTCCCGCTCGCTCATGGAGGCGGGGTCCAGCTCAGGAATGTTCACCACATCGGCCAGGCCGGTGATCAGCGGCGTGGGTTCAGCCTGGGCCGCCTTGCGATCGAGCTTGGCAATCTTGCGGGTGCGCTGGCGCAGGGTGGTATTGATGCGCTGGCGTTGGTTGCGCAGAACTGATTTAAGTGCGTCGGCTTCCAGGCGGCCCCGCTCCTGCAGCAACCCCGTGGCGTCAGCGAGGGCCCGATCAGCCTCCTGCTGCAGCTGGGGCAGCAGGGCCCAGACCGCCTGGCGTTGCTCTCCTCCCACCGGCTGTAGGGCCTGCTGGCGGTCGGCACCGGGATGCCAGTCGGCCATCACCATGATCAGTTCGTCGTGCAGCCTGGCAGCACCCTCTCCGAACAACGACAGGCGGCCCAGCACGATCAGCCGTGGCTGCGGATCGCGGCAGGGCACCACGCAGGCCCGCTTCAGCTCGTGGTGCAGGAAGCCCTGGGCCAGGAAGCGGCTCAGCAACCGTTGCACCAGCCGGTGCTCCAGGTGCAGATGCACCGCTTCGGCGCTGAGGCGGCCGGGATCGGAGAAGATCACCGGCCGCACTGGGTTGTCGCGGCGCCAATCACTAACGAACGCTTTGGCCGGCTTCACGCCCCTCAGGCTGTCGAGGGTGGTGTCCCAGCTGATGTCGCGGGTCTGGCTCACCAGCGCCTCCGGATCGGCCAGGCGCCAACAGGGCTGGCCGCGCTCATCGGTGTGGGGCTCCAGCCCACTCACGCCCAGCAGCTCCAGCGACACGTTCAGGGCCTGGCGGAAAGGATCGCGCTCAAAAGCCAGCCACTGCTCTGATTTGGCCAGCAGCCGGCGCAGGGTGTCCTGCTGTTCCTCAAGTTGCAGGTAGCGGGTGGCCTCCAGCTCCTCGCGGCTGCGCTGCAGCAGGGCACCACGCTCGTTGCCGGCGGAATCCATGCCCTCCAGTCGGAGTCCTTCCGCGCGCGGGCCGCTGATGCGTTCACGCTGCCAGACGGCATAGTCCTGGTAATGAAGGCACAGTGCGGGGAGCACCGGAGCACGGTCCTCGCAGGCTGCATTGTAGAACTCACTCAAGTCCTCGCATAGCACGTTGCGTGACCACCCGTCGGAGGCGATGTGGTGGTGATTGAGTAGCAGGAGATGCTCGTCGTGACTGATTTCCAGGAGGCGTGCGCGCAACAGCACTCCCGACTCGAGATCGAACGGCGTCGATTGATCCTTTCGAAGCCAATCGTCGACAAAAGCATCCACGCTGCGACCGCCGAGGCGATCCGGGGTGAGTGGCAGCGGAAACGGGGGGTGAATGATTTGCTGCACCATGTCCCCGCGGAGGCGAAACGACGTCCGCAGGACGGGATGTCGCTCGATCAGACCGGCGAGGGCTTGCTGGAGGGCCGATCGATCGAGGATCCCTCGCAGATGCCACAGCGAGACGAGGTGGTAAGCGGTCAGGCCGGGTTCCAACTGATGCAGAAACCAGAGGCGGGACTGGGCGAATGAAGCCGGGAACACCTCGCAGCCGGGAGGGCCGACCTCAGGCCATGATTCGGCAACGGGGATGGCGCGCGGGTGAGCTTCCGTCCGGAGCGATTGAAGACGGGCAATGCGGTCGAACAGGCCGCTTGGAGCGTCGAACCGAAGGCCAGCGGCTCGGGGCAGTCGTGCTTCCTCTTCAGCCAGCAACGGTTCGATCTCAGCAGCGAGTGTTCGAACCGTCGGATGGAGAAAGAGCATTGCCACGTTCAGTTCGATCCCGATGGCGTGCTCCAAACGATTGATCACATCGAGGCTGGAGAGTGAATCGCCACCGAGCATGAAGAAATTTGCGTCGCGGCCGGAGCAGTCCACGCCAAGGACTGTCGTGAACGTATCCTCCACCAGCTGCTCCATCTCCCCTCGAGCGGGCGATCCGGACGAGCGAAGCCGGGCGGCCAATCGATCCGCCAGTCCACGCCGACGAAGCTTTCCGGTGGCAACGCGGGGCAGCGACTCAACGAACAGGATGCGAGACGGCACCTCGTGGGCAGGAAGGATCTCGATGAGATGATCACGCAGCTGTTCCTCTCCGACCGAGGCACCCGCACGGAGCACCACCGCCGCCGCGACATCTTCGCCCAAGGCGGTACCTATCAGCGTTGTTGTCCGCTCGAGGTGCCTGCGTTGAGCACCTTTGCGCAGCTTACTGCCTTTTGCTTTTCATGGGCCACGAGTTGATGGATAGCGCAGCATCTCAGTCTCCGCTTGGTGGTGGTTGCGTCGGCCCCTGATCGCGGCTGTTGCCGATGTCGCCCCAAGGGGGGCGTCATCGGACAGC
>Ga0194063_10003102_pt1 | contig 10009 bp, 8 predicted proteins | sample SepL3720m_MetaG_FD_155459 | JGI IMG/M metagenome (GOLD analysis project Ga0194063, IMG submission 155459) | Anoxic zone freshwater microbial communities from boreal shield lake in IISD Experimental Lakes Area, Ontario, Canada - Sep2016-L373-20m | ecosystem: Environmental > Aquatic > Freshwater >...
TGGCATATTATTCAGGTCGCCAGTGCCGAATAAAGGATATGTTTACGGATATTCTTGTGATGGAGAATTCCGTATATATATATGGGACGGCTTGAATTTTATTAGTCTTCAAAATTGGACATTCTCGGAATCGATCAATGCTGGAGCAGAACAAAAAAATACCCTGGGTGTACTGGCAGTAGATCATAATATCTCTTTGTACGGGAATGGCACATTATTATCCACTTTGGAAGATAAAACTTACGAGTTAGGGAAATTAGGTTTATTTATTGGTGCAGATAAGAATGGTCCATTTGAGGTGGATGTAGAGAAGGTGGTTTACTGGTTGAAATGATACCTCTTTCAGAATTTCCTATCGCACGTTTACTAACTTTCTTCAAAGATTTTGAAGTTTATATATATTTATTATTGGGGTTGGGTGGAGTGATTTATATTAGCCAGTTTATGCGTGCATGGAGAGAAATGGGACAGGCTGCCTTTGGGCTTGAACATGAAAGTGCCCAACGTAGGCTTAACCGCTCTGCAACAGGATTGTTGTTTTTCATTATCCTCGCATCTCTTGAGTTTGTATTGGTTTATTTTGTAAGTCCGATTGTCCCTGATGTCAGTCCTCTTTTCACGCCAACCCTAAATGTATTGGCGACTCAAACAATCACTTTGGCACCGACCACTCCTTCTCCAAATCCTGTAACCAATGCTGAAGATCGGTCAACAGGGACTGTTATACCTAATGCCGAAAGTACCCCGCGCGTAAATTGTATCGCAGATAAAATCAATATAACTTCACCTGCCTCTGGCAGTGGTGTCAGTGGTGTTGTCCAAATTCAGGGTACCGCTGATGTAGATAATTTTGGCTTTTATAAATTCGAATTCTCAAGCCCAGGGCAAACAAACTGGCAAGCAATTCTGGCATGGACATCTCCCAAAAGAGATGATATGCTTGGACAATGGGATACTTCACGTCTGACAGGAGGTATATATCTCTTACGTCTTGTTGTAACGGATAATCAAGGGCGAAATTATGATCCTTGTGTGATTCAAGTGTCTGTAATGAAACCACCCCCCCAATAGATAGGTGAATAAATGGCAAAGAGTAAAATATTAATTGTTGATGATAATTTGATTGCTCGTAATGTCGTAAAAGGCATATTAACTCACTCCCAGCATAGTGAAGATTATGAGTTATCATTTGCTACAAATGGTATGGAAGCCATTGAAAAGGCAGCAGAATTGACCCCAGATTTGATCATTTTGGATGTAATGATGCCAGATTTGGATGGATTTGAAGTTTGCCGGTACCTTCGTGATGTCCCAAGATTGGCTGAAGTACCAATTGTGCTCGTTACTGCTTTGGATGATAAGGATTCACGTCTGGAAGGAATTAATGCTGGTGCAGATGATTTTATAACGAAACCTGTCGATGAGGCTGAGTTGATTGCTCGGGTACATACGATTATACGCTTAAATCGTTATCGGCGATTGCATGCTGAACGAGCTCGCTTCGAATGGGTGATAGCGCAGTCGGAAGATGGTTATGTGGTGATTAATGATCAAGATCAAGTGTTGTATGCTAATCATCAAGCATTTATCTTTTTTGGATCGGATCCACAAGAAGAGAGACCCTTGGGAAATTTCCTTGACCTGGTTAGGAAACAGTATAAATACGAACCAGCTCAAGATTGGCAATCCTGGCCGCTTGGACAAATGAACATTGGCTACTTGGTACGTCCTGAGACTGCGCTTGCAAACGCCTTTTGGATACAAATAACGAAGCATGAATATATCGTTGGATCAGAAATTCAATACCTCGTTCGGATGCAAAATGTTACCCAGCAGATGAATACACAACGGGATATGCAAACATTTAGATCCACTGTTATGCATAAACTGCGTACCCCATTGACTGTCCTTCTCACCAGTTTACAGTTACTAGAGATGGATGCCGATAAAATGACTCCAGAAATGGTTGAGGCGATGAGCTATATTAGTCAATCAGCGAATAATCTGGAATCAGATGTCGAAGATATGCTAAAATTCCTTCAAGCTCCGATGGTCGTTCGCAGTGGTGAACTTGGCGGTGGATTTTGTTTAGAGAGTTTAGATTTACTTACCAGCCAAATCTATCAACGACTTGAACTAAATTCTCTTCAAGTGATTTGCCCAGAAAATCTTAAAAGTTTTCATCTAAAGTTGTCAGAAGAGGCGATGGAATGGCTTTTATGGGAAATATTGGAAAACGCAAAGAAGTTTCATCCCCAACAACTACCGAACGTAGAAATTGTGATTACTTCATCGAACGAAAACAAAATAAGTATAAAAATCAGTGATGATGGTGTGTTACTTTCACCTGAACAAATAAGCCAGGCATGGTTACCGTTCTATCAAGGAGAGAAAGATTTCACAGGCAGTGTAAAAGGTATGGGATTGGGTTTAAGTACTATTGCTGCTCTTGTCTGGGAAGCAGGTGGAAATTGTTCTCTTTATAACCGTGAATATGGTCCTGGTGTTGTAGTGGCTTTAACTATACCGATATCGTCTTCAGTGGAGGAAAGAGATGGAACAAACGGAATTTGATTTTAGTGACTTGTCGCCTGAACAACTTACTTCTTTGAATGATGAACAAAAAGCTGTTTTTCAGATGCTATCTTCAACTGATAGGAAATTTTTCGGTACTTCATTTTCCCCAAAAGATTTGCCTAATGCGCTTATTCGTAAAGGAGAGATCATGAAGCGTAATCGTTCCCAGAGTGAGAGGCTCTCTGCGCTCCAAGAAAAATTTGTGCAAATTGATGCTCAGGTGAAAACCTCAGCAGTTGGCAATGATAGTGATTCAGTGGAAACGGCTTTGGCAGGAATTGCCGCGATAGTCGGGATCGGCGCAGTGGCTGGAGCAATTTCAACGGATGGTTCAGCCTCTTGGAAAGGAGTTCCACCCCGCATTATAGCAAATGCGTTAGAAACTACCTTTGATAATGGACGCACAACAGATACGGATGTTCAGGGGGCGGAAGAAAATCTACAAGTTACCATTTATCTCAAATCGCCGGATGGGGGTAAGTATGTACCCGCAATAACCGTATTGTTGAATCAGGTACAGGAAGTATTGCAGGTTAATGTAAGTGATTTAACATCTGAAAGTCTTTGGGAAGCAGCCCGCGAAGGGGGTAAGAAATTCCTTGATCTTGCAATGCGCGGATTATTGTTATGGCAACACAGAAGTGGGATTGGAGAGGCTGTTACAATGGCACAAAATGCTTTGGACACAGCATTTGATGCTGCCCAGGTTGCTAAAGACTTGAATCTGGAAAGCCGGGTTTGGCAAATAATTAAAGAAACCGCGGATGCACGCGAGAAAGCATATGCCATTGAAGCCGAACGGGAGCGTCAAGCGTACCAAGATTTAATCGATGCCTGGGATACTTATTATAAATGCCCGCGTTGTGGAGAACCTTATTCTCAATCGGTGGATACCTGTCGCATTTGTGGGCGTGGACGAAATATACCCCCTGTAAAGGCGGATCCACGCCAGACTTCTTAACATTCTGAACTACTTACATAGATTCCCGTTTTTACAATAACGGCAGTTCCCATTCTTATCATAGTAATAGCATTTTCCCTGTGCGTTATAGTGATCATTTCTGTCATCATAACCGTAAGTATTGCAGTTGTTATAGTCGTAATTACAATAGTTGCAATTGCAATAGGTTGGATTACAAGTGTACGGTGGTTTACAATACCATTTATTACAGTTGTAATATTTGACAGTGGTCGGTGTCCATTGCGGCAGAGTAACTTGCGTTATATAAACGAGGCGGTTGGTATTATCTTCGTAGATATTGACCGCTTGTGAACCACCTCGTATAGAAGGACCGACACAGTACAACCGGTTGGGATAACCATTTTGTATTGTACATTTGTAATCACTACCCCCGATGACAGCACGGTAATTTCCCATCACGTTGTTGGACAATTGAAGAGTAACGAGATATTTATTCCACTCCATAAAACCATATTTATAAACATATGCGTTAGCGAAGAGTGGATCAAAAACTGGAACGGGGGTAACCTGCACCTGAGGAAAGACATTTGCAATTTGTATGGTTGAGGTCAGAGAAGGAGCGGGTGTTTGACTTGGAACCTGGGCAGCCTGTGTTCTTGCAATAGCAGTTTGGATTAAGTTCTGAAGCTTTTCTCTGGCTTCGAGCGTTTGTGCAACGGCCGTTTGAACTTTATTCTCGAAGAGGATGCCGGTCTGTATCGCTTCAACGGTCAGTTCCGCAGCGGTTTCAACTAGTAAAGGTTCATGGCTGATTGTGGGAGTAGGAGTGGCAGGTACACTCGCATGTGCTACGTCTGGAACTGCAGGCCTGAGAGCGATGCTTGCAGAATTGGCGATGTTGGAGAAATTACAAGCAACGAGCACAAATAATGATATAGATAGGATTCGAAACCATTTCATAGTTAATTATCCTTATCCCTATTATACCACTTCAATATGGTCTCCTGCAACTGCTTCACCGATGACCCATAACGGCTGGTTAATTTGAGCGGCGCGTGCTATCATTGCGGAGAGGTTTTGTTGAGGAATGGACATCAGTAGTCCTCCGCTGGTTTGAGGATCGAACAGCAAAAGCTGCATGAATTCTTCAATCTTAGGAGAGAATTGAACATGACTACCGAAATTGATTCGGTTATCATGAGCACCACCCGGGAATAAATACTTGCTCCCATAACGGTAAGCACCTTCTATCATCGGAATGTCATTATAAATAAACCGAAATCCCACTTGAGATGCAGATACCATTTCCCAGGCGTGTCCGATAAGACTAAATCCAGTGATGTCAGTTGCGGCGTTGCTGCCAAACTCTAAAGCCAATTTACTTGCGGATTTGTTTAATATCTTCATCCATTTGACAGCTTCAGTAATATCCTGAAGGCTAGCTTTGTCTTGTTTGAAGGCGGTGAGTGTTGTACCGAAACCCAGTGGTTTACTCAAAACCAATGCATCCCCCGGTTGTACGCCTCCTTTGGTGAGGATATGATGGGGATGGACAAATCCAACGACGACCAACCCATATTTGGGTTCTTTATCTTGTATGGTATGGCCTCCGGCAATGATGACGCCAGCTTCGCGACATTTAATTGCTCCGCCGCGCAAGATTTCACCCAGAAAACCTACTGGAAGGTCTGGCGGAAACGCTGCAATACTTAACGCGAGAAAAGGTTGTCCTCCCATCGCATATATGTCTGAAAGACTATTGCTGGCTGCTACGGATCCGTAATCAAATGGATCATCAACAACCGGTGTGAAGAAATCAGTAGATAGAACCAAGGCGCGGTTATCGTCTATTCTCCAGACAGCCGAGTCGTCAGGATTATCCAAACCGATTAACAGGTCAGGAAAATCATAGGAAGAAAAGATATTATCCGTAGAGCGCAGAACCTGCGCTAGCGTTGCCGCATTAAGTTTGGATGCTCAACCTGCGCAGGATGCTAATGAAGTAAGCCGGATTTGTTTTCCTGAAGGGGCATTTTCTGATATGAATTCCATGTGAATAATTTACCACATTTCCTTCGATTTTGGAACAATTAAGTGATTTCTGACGTCTTTAGAATAATCAATCAATTATAACGGTAGAAAAGGAGACTTACTATGAAAACAAAACTGGTATTTTCTATGATCTCTGCGATTCTTGTTTTGGCTTTTGCCATGCTTGCTTGTGAAAATAGTGGCGTTTCTCCAACGGCAACGAAGATCATTAATAAACCAAATGCTACTAAAACCTTATCATCTTCTAATTCCAATGTTACAGTGACCCAGGAAAAAAAACCATCACAGCAAAGTACAGAGGATGAGATAACAAGTCAGAAAGACTCATCTCCAACGCAAACAGATCAGGTGGTTCAACCAACATCAAGTGCAATGTTGGAAGCTGAGGCTCCTGCGGAAGCAGCCAAAGGAAGTGCAGGGGCTATTGCTCCACTCCCGGTCGCTCCATCGTATGCACCTATGCCCACATTAGCTCCTCCGAACGGACAACCCTATGCTGATAATTTCTTTAAAAATTATGGTGTAAATCCCTTTATCGATACTGAAGATGATCATCTATCTACATTTGCCCTGGACGTTGATACAGGCTCTTATACAGTTGCAAGGCGGTTTATTAATGATGGGAATATGCCTCCTCAGGATAGCGTGAGAGTTGAGGAATTTGTGAACTATTTTGAGCAAGGATATGAACTTCCCAAACATGGAGAGACTTTTGCTATTCATATGGATGGTGGTCCGACTCCCTTTACTGAGTCCGATAAATATTACATGTTGCGCATAGGTCTTCAAGGTTATGCTGTTTCTGATGATGAACGAAAAGATGTTTCCCTAGTCTTTGTGATCGATGTGTCTGGTTCGATGGAAATGGAGAATCGTCTGGAGCTTGTAAAAAAAGCTTTGAAACTGTTGGTGAAACAGTTACGTTCGACAGATACTGTTGGTATAGTTGTATATGGTACAGAAGCACGCATTGTACTTCCGCCTGTTGAAGCGGGTCAGAAGGAGACTATTCTTGAAGCGATTAATGCTTTGGAACCAGAAGGATCTACGAATGCAGAGGCTGGATTGCAATTGGGTTATTCTATGGCATTGAAAGCCTTCAAACCAGAAGGCATAAATCGGGTAATCCTTTGTTCGGATGGCGTGGCAAATGTAGGAGAGACGGATGCTGCAGATATCTGGAAGACTATCAAAGCTAGGGCAAGCGAAGGGATAACACTCACGACAATAGGTTTTGGAATGGGTAACTACAATGATGTTCTAATGGAACAATTGGCAGATAAGGGAAATGGTTTTTACGCTTATGTCGATACGATCACGGAAGCAAAAAGGATTTTTGTACAGAATTTGACCAGTACTCTACAAACGATTGCTATGAATGCCAAAATTCAGGTAGATTTCAATCCAGAAGTGGTGTCACGGTATCGGTTAGTAGGTTTCGAGAACCGTGCTGTGGCAGACCAGGATTTTCGGAATGATAAAGTAGATGCTGGAGAAATAGGTGCTGGACATAGTGTTACTGCATTGTATGAAGTTAAACTTCAACCTGAGGCTAAAGGAAGGATCGCTACGATTCATTTACGGTGGGAAGATCCAGATACTCATAAGGTAACCGAAACAAAGCATGATTTTTATGATGAAGAGTTATCTTCGACCTTTACTAAAGCATCACCATATTTTCAATGGGATATTCTTGTAGCGGAATTTGCAGAAGTAATTCGGGATAGCTACTGGGCACAAAATAGCAATCTGGCTGGTATCCTCGAGGATGTGGAACGTGTAAGCAGAAAAATGCCAGAGGATGATAATGATGTTAGTGAATTTGTAGATTTAGTTCGTCAGGCAAATCAAATTTCTCGCGACAATTAATAATCTAAATATGGTCAAGGAGGGTTATCTAAACAGATACCCTCCATTATTATTTAATGCTTATGGACAAGGGATCTTAAAACTTTTTCAACCTCATCATAGCGCAAGAATTGGCGTTCTGCCGAGCGAAACTTTTTAGTATGGGAGTAACTACGTCCATTGACTATTTTGATCCCCATTTGTTTATGTAACAGTTCATGGTACATTACAAATTCAAGCACAAACTCAGGGACTTTAGGATTATCCAGGATTTTGGAAAAAATCAAACTGTTTGAATCGGGGCGGTATGCTCCCAAATTACGTTTTGAATGCGTACGACTCCATTCAAGCCTGGGTTGAGTGAACATATTGTCAAAGTACTCATGGTTTACACGATCGAAGATATTCTCCAAGTTATAGTGTCGACCCATTGCAGTTTTATTGTCATGGTTATCAAGAAATTTTAGGACTTGGTTGTTTTCAGAAAACGCCTTCGTTAAAGCATAAGTGCGGAATTTAGCTTTATGGGTAGCAGTATCATTTCCGGAAACTACAAGTACCAAAGATTCGATGACTTCTGGTGGTGCATGAATAAATCCTTCATGAAAGGTGACAAAAAAATCCATTCCTTGTTGGCGAGCCCGAAACAAAGCTGGCGTATTATAGAATGTCAGATGGAAGCTAAGTTTCTTTCGTAAAGAAGATATTTTTTGTTCGTTTTGGGCTTTCGATAGGTAATGGTACGCTAAAGCCAACGATTTGAGATGATATTCCAAGTTTAAATCGCCATTCTTTTTTTCGGTACTAAGGAAGCGCAACCAGCCGTACGCTAGTTTAGAAGGATCGGGTAATCTTGATGGAGAAAGATCGTGTTCTTGGCATATTTGTTCTGTGCATTTTATCAGAGACAGGATATCCTGATGCATTTGAAGAAGATCAGGATAATTCTTTGAGATTTTATATGTGTCTAGTTTCGTCGTATTTACAAATGAATCCATTTGTTGCTGCATATCCATGCAGGCACTCACGAGATTTCTGATGCTGATACTCATTTGGATGACTAGATATTAGCGGCATTCTGGTCGGTGAGACTGCATGCAAACCGGATTAGATGGTAAACATCTTCAAAAGTGGTAACTAATCCAAGCGAAATACGGACTGCACCTGTACTGGTATCATCGATACAGCGCCGGAAGTCATCAGCAGTCATCCATCGGTGATGAATAAAACAGGAATTCAATTGTTCCGATGTCAAACCAAGGGCAATTTCACCTCCTCCTGGATTGCAAAAACATCCGGTTCGTAATGAAATATTGTGTTCATTTGCTCTCGCCTCGACGCGTCGGTGATCAATAAAGTGCCGGTTCGGATCATAGAAATTGAAAGTTACTGTTCCACCGCGCATATCTATGTTTGCAGGTCCATAAATACGGACTAATGGAGCTCCATTGCTATGACGTAGGCGGAGTAACTCATCTAATAAGTATTGCGTCAAACAGGTAACCCGGGTATGGATAGGATCGTATCCGATTTTAGCAATATGACGCAGACCAAATTCCACAGCCGGTAGACTAAGATAATTCAGCGTACCATCTTCGTAACCTTCCGCTCCCTGGTGGAGATAATACCGATCTCCTTGAACGGAAGCGACAGTGATCGTTCCACCAGCAAACCAAGGGCGGTGCAGCTTTTCCATAGCATCATGGCGAGCGATTAATGCGCCCACTCCAGTCGGATAGCCAAAAATTTTATAAAAAGAGAGAGATATAAAGTCAGGATGGATTTTACTTAAGTCCAAATAGTTAGTAGGAACATAAGCAGCGGCGTCAAGAAGTACGTCCCAGCCTTTTTCATGGGCAAAGTCAATCAATTCTAATGGGTGTTGAACACCAGAAAAATTTGATTGAGCTGGGTAGGCAAATAATTGGTGCGTTCCTGCGGGTGTTTGAAATAGTGATGCCTTTAATTTTTCGAGGTCAAGCCGCATATCCGGTAATGTGATTGGTGAATAGACGACATGCGCTCCTCGGGTGTGGGCAAATTCTCGAATCCCGTTCACAGAATTATGGTTATCAAAAGTTAATAGATAAGTACTATCTTGTGAAAATGGGTAGGATTCGCCAATTAATTTCAGCGCCCCGCTGGCGTTCTGCGTGAAAATGCAGACATATTCATCTGGTGAAGCGTTAAAGAATTCGAGCACGTATGCCCTGGCTTGATCGACCAACTGCGTTGCGATTATTGATGTGGGGTTAGAAGAATGGGGATTCCCAAAAACATTCTTTAACAATAAATCAGAATGTGCGTGAATTTGTGAATCAGCATATAAACCTCCACCAGTATAATCCAGGTATATATGTCCTAATCGATCTAATCGTTCATATTCTGTCTGACGTAGTTCATCTATGATTCTGGTATTAACAAATTGCGGAAATTGTTCTAAAAATTTATTTTTGGCTTCTTTCATTGCTTACCATTTTATTTTTCAAACGGGTATGGTATTCAGTGTGAAAAGTCTTCCACAGCAAATATCAAATTGTAACTTTATTTTTGAATGCTTTATTTTATCACATCCTGACTTAGTTTGAGTTTAATAATCGGTCAATCCCT
>Ga0194063_10003103_pt1 | contig 10009 bp, 7 predicted proteins | sample SepL3720m_MetaG_FD_155459 | JGI IMG/M metagenome (GOLD analysis project Ga0194063, IMG submission 155459) | Anoxic zone freshwater microbial communities from boreal shield lake in IISD Experimental Lakes Area, Ontario, Canada - Sep2016-L373-20m | ecosystem: Environmental > Aquatic > Freshwater >...
GAGATCGATTGGGTAGAGAATGAGCGGATCATGGAGCCAAGGCATTCACTGGATCACTCTCACCTCATGCACGCGGACCGCTCGGAATGCCATTTTCCCTTCGCGAAGCGCATTCCGCATGGCGTGAGCGAAGCGGTCCCTGCCTTACATTGCCTTTCCCCTTTTGTTTACCGTGAGAGGATTTTGCGCAACTCCGCCGCGCTCACGCCGGATTCGATGGCGGCCTGCTTGAGATCGCCACCGGCTCGCTCGACCACCCGGCCCGCAGTCTCGCGGGCGATCCATTCCAGCAGGTTTTCGCCGCCGGGAGCCATGTTGATCAATTGATCGATGGCGGATGCCGTAGCGACGGGAGATTTCCCCGGCGCGGTGGAAAGCGGAATATCGGCAGGCAGCAGGACAGTGGAAGTGGCCAGGGCGCAGGCGCGGGCGATCGTATTTTCCAACTCTCGGACGTTACCGGGCCAACGGTGGGTCTGGAGCGCGTTGACGGCTTCCGCGCTGAGGTGGATGCGGGCCATGCCGTTTTTACGAGTGATACGCTGGAGGAAATATTCGGCCAGCAACGGCACATCCTCAAGGCGTTCCCGTAGCGGCGGAATACGTATTTCCACCACATTGAGCCGGTAATACAAATCTTCGCGGAATCGTCCGGAGGACACTTCCTCCACCAGGTTTTTATGGGTGGCGGCGATGATTCTAGCGTCGGTCTTGATCGTCTCGTTAGATCCCACCCGGGAAAATGTGCCGTCTTGCAACACCCGCAGCAGTTTTACCTGGATGGTCAACGGCATGTCGCCGATTTCATCGAGAAAAAGCGTGCCGCCATCCGCCTGCTCGAAGCGTCCGGCGCGCCGCGCGATCGCTCCGGTGAACGAGCCTTTTTCGTGGCCGAACAACTCGCTTTCCAACAAATTTTCCGGGATGGCACCGCAATTGATGGTGATCATCTCGCGCTGTTTGCGCGGGCTGAATTCGTGGATCGCCTTGGCAACGAGTTCCTTGCCGGTGCCGCTCTCGCCGGCGATCAGGATAGGCGCGTCCGAACGGGCGACGCGTCCGACAATTTTGAAAACCTCCTGCAAGGCGCGTGAGGCCCCGATCATTTTCACACGGCCGTCGTGTTTTGGAAGTTCGGGGGCTGGCGGTCCGGCGCTGCGCCGTTCCTCCCGTGTCTGGAGCGCAGATTCCACCACATGACGGAGTTCGAATGCCAGGGACTCCTTGCGCAGCACGTCATGGGCGCCGCGCTGGGTGGCCTCGATGATTTGCCCAGTGGTTGGAAACCCGGCGGTCAGGATCACCAGCGTCTGCGGGCTCGTTTGCAAGACCTTGTCGAGCAACTCCATACCATCGAACGGTTCCAACTGCATTTCCGCCACCACCACGCCAATCCCGGTTTTTTCCACCACCTTGAGCGCGTTGGCGGCATTGTCGCAACGCAGAATCTTGAGGTTCTTCCCGGTCAAATGCTTGGTCGCCCAATCCAGGAAATCCAGGTCGGGATCGACGAGCAGCAGGGTGTCTTCTGTGGAATCCACGGGCATCAGCGATCAATGGGTGCGGGGGAATTAAGCAGACTCGCCCCGGAACTCACGAACAAAAAATTTCGGCGGGTTCCTCCCAAGGATTCGCCCCACCCGCATCCTCTCCGCATTGAGCAGGCTCAAAAACCTGCCGTAATCGTCGTCGCGGCTGGCGGAAACCAGCAAATACGTGTATTTTTTCCAATGCTTCATTTCCTCCAGTGCATTCTTCATGCGCAGGGAAATGACCTCCGCGCTGTCGGTGCCACGCCCGGAAAGCCGTGTCAGCAACTCGACTTCGCTTGGTGGCATCACGAAAAGATCCACGAATGAGCGCCGGATTTCAGGGTCCGCGCAGTCCCTCACCTGGTCCGCGCCCTGCACATCGATGTCCATCACCACATCCAAGCCGGATACGATGTGCACCAACACTTCGGATTTCAGCGAGCCATAGAGGTTTCCGTGGACTTCCGCATGTTCAAGGAATTCGCCAGCCGCGAGCCTGCTCTCGAACTCGGCACGGGTCAGGAAATGGTAATCCCTGCCGTGCACCTCACCCGGCCGCGGAGCGCGGGTGGTGCAGGAAATCGAGTAACGAACCTCGCCGGAATCCGCCAAGCGGCGGCACAGCGTGGTTTTCCCTGATCCCGAAGGACCGGAAACAACGAGCAACATCCCAGTGCGTGCAGACATGCCCGGATCATGACGTCCCCAGCGCCATAGGCAACCCGAGAAAATGCCAGCTGCAACATTATTCGAACGCTGGTGGAGCTCGAAACCCTACGCGGTTATCCCGAGTGGAACTGTTAGCAAATTATCCTGACGATCGTCAGGATAATCGGTGAAACTCTCTTCAGGGCCAACGTCCCGGAATACGCTACGACACCTATCTCGTCTGGGCAGCGAGACGCTTGAGGAGACCCATGAACTCGGAACGGAGGCCGAAGGAGTCGGTTCCAAGGCTGGCGGCGGCGATGTCGGCGGCGTTTTCGTAGCGCATGTTTCCGAGTCCATCGGTATTGCGGAGAAGCAATGCGGTCATTGCCACCGAGGTTCCGAAACGAAAGTCCGCATCGGCATCACGGAGATCCCGCTCTTGGCCGATGAATGGCTTTTCGACAAATGTAGAGGTTTCTCCTTCGGGTTGTTTGTAGCGGAGTTTTACGGTGAGCCATTCGGTATCGTTGCCAGATGCGGGCGCGGGCTCTGGGCGGACGGCTTTGTTGCCATAACGAAGTGACTCACCAGGTAACTGTTTTCCGGCATCGCCGGTTTCGATTTCATAGAAGGCGGTAACGGTATGACCCGCGCCGATGTCACCGGCATCAATCTTGTCATTGGAAAAATCCTCTTTGCGCAACATGCGGTTGGCGTATCCCAGCAAGCGATAGCTTTTGACTTGCGAGGGATTGAACTCGACCTGGATCTTCACGTCTTTGGCGATGGTCATCAGCGTGCTCATCATTTTCTGGAGAAATACCCGGCGCGCTTCCTGGATGGAATCGATGTAGTAATACGTGCCGTTGCCTTTGTTAGTAATCGCTTCGAGCATGCTGTCATTCAGATTTCCGGTGCCGAAACCGAGCACGGATAGAAACACGTTCGACTTGGCGTTTTCCTGAACCATGCTCACCAACCCCCCGTTTCGAGTAACGCCGACGTTGAAGTCGCCATCGGTGGCGAGAATAACACGGTTGATGCCGCCGGGTTTGAAGTTTTCCCGGGCGAGTTGGTAAGCAAGTTGGATTCCCGCGCCTCCATTGGTGGAGCCGCCGGCCCTCAGGTTGCGGAGTGTGGCGGCGATCCGTTGTCGGCCGCTTTCATCACAGGCCGTGGGCGGCAGGGCAAGACCCTCGGCTCCGGCATAGACGATGATCGCGATGGTGTCCGAGGCATTCATTTCCTCTAACAGAAGATTGAATGATTCGATGACGAGCGGAAGTTTGTCCGCTGATTCCATCGAGCCAGAGACATCGAGCAGGAAGACGAGGTTGGCAGCCTCCCGCTCGATGCGGTTGACCTCACGACCTTTGAGCGCCACACGCACCAGTTGATGATCCGGGTTCCACGGGCAACCGGCGTTATCGACATGCACGGCAAATGGCCGGTCATCGGCGGGTTGGGGATAGGCATAGTCGAAATAATTCACCATTTCCTCAAGCCGCACGGCATCTTGCGGGATGCGTCCGCCAGCGAGCACGAGGCGGCGCAGATTGGAGTAGGAGGCGGTGTCCACATCGATGCTGAAAGTGGAGAGAGGTGTGTCCTTGGGCGTTTGCCACGTGTTTTCGGTGAGGACGCCGTAGCGCTCGGTGTTTTCAGGTGGAGTCTCCGGCGGCAACAATAAGCCTGCTGCCCGGCCAAGTTGCTCCATTTTCCGCTCTGGGCAGCGGTTGTTTCTGGTAAGGGCTGACGGCGCTACGGCCGGAGCGGTCGGAGCGGGCCCCGCATCGCTCGAACTGTAATTGGGCGTCCATAAGCCCGGCACATTGATCGGTTTTGGCGTACCTTCGATCAACTCAGGCGGAAAGTTGGTGCGCAGCGGGACCATGGTGGAAGACTCATTGGAGGAGCCAGGACGCTTCGCATCCGGAAAATTTCCCTGAGATTTCCGGTTATTCCAAACCATGACTGCAATCACGGTGACGGTGGCGGCGATGCCAAGCGACCAGATTAGGCGATGTGTGGGGAGTCTGTGGGTTTTCATGGTTCGGAATTGAGGTTGGAGTTCATGATCTGGGCGGGATATAATGCATTCATCACCCTTTGTTGGCGCGGCAAGCGCTCCGTGTGACTTGACGGAAAACTTTCCACTCCTCCGGTGGATTACGAAGACAATTTGGAGCAACTTGTCACGCGTCTGAAAGCCATCGGCGCCAAACTAATCTGGGCGAGCACCACGCTCGTGCCGGATGGTGAAGTCGGGAGATTTACTGGCGATGACGAGAAATACAACGAGGTCACCGCGCGAGTGATGAAAAAACATAGCATTGCCACAGACGATTTATTCACGCTAACCAAGGGGTTTCTCGGAAAATTTTCCGTGAAAGCGGGCGACGTGCATTTCACAGAAGAGGGCTACGCGAAACTTGCCGAACAAGTGGCCGCCACGATCGAAAAGGCGCTACCTTAAATTTCAGGCCCCTCACCGATTTCCCTTGGCCTCCGCGAAAGGGAGCCCGTATCTTTGCGCGTGAGGATTTTAGTCCATGCCAGCTACTGCCGGGCCAATCAACGCAATAACCTGCCTTCCACCCAACCGTCATGTTAATCCTACTTTCCAAAGTCCGTCTTCTTTTTCCGGTTTTCTGCCTGATCGCTCTTGCAACTCCGCAGCTCTGCGGTCAGCCGTTGGAAAAACCCGGCAAACCACCCGGGAACCTGCATCTCTACCTGCTGATCGGAGAGTCGAACATGGCTGGACAAGCCGAGATTCCGAAAGATGCCGGCGAGGTCATCGACCGCTGCTTTGTGCTCAACGACAAAAACGAATGGGAGCCCGCCCGCAATCCGCTCAACCGTTATTCCTCGATCACCAAGGAAGCCGCCTCCCAGAAGCTCGGGCCCGGATACAGCTTTGCCCGGAAAATGCTCGAGCAGAACAAGGAGATCAACATCGGGTTGATCGTCAATGCGCATGAGGGATCGAAGATCGACGAATGGCTCGGCAAGTCGGAGTTCTATTGGGCGGCGCGCAAGCGGGCCAAGGCCGCCATGCCCTACGGCACCCTGAAAGGCGTCCTCTGGCACCATGGAGAGAGCGATGGCAAGTCCGCCGATGGTTACCTTGGGAAACTCCAATCATTGATCGGCAACCTGCGCACCGACTTGTTCGATACCAGCCTGCCCTTCGTCGCCGGCCAGATCCACAAGGGTCCGGAAATCAACGCCCAGATCGCCAAGCTGCCGGAAGCCACGCACGCCACCGCGTTTGTTAGCTCCGAAGGCCTGACCACCACCGATGGCACGCATTTCGACACCCAAAGCCAGTTACTCCTCGGCGAGCGTTACGCGGAACAGATGACCCGGCTCCAGGCCACTCTGCCCAACTCCGCGCCAAAACCACCCGCTGACATCAAGTTCATCGATCCCCACGTGCATGCGATGTCCGTCACGCCGGATGGACTCAAGGCGGTGGCGAAATGGATGGAGGCGCGCAACGTCGAGCGCTGCATCGTTAGCCCGCTCAGCCATAAGGGATCGCGCCCGCAGAACGAGGAGGAGCGCACAGCGATGCTCGCCAATTTCAGCCCATACAAAGGGAAAATCGACCGCATGTGCCTCATCGAGCCCGACGAGGTGGCGACCGTCGATGAAGCCGTTACCATCCTCAAACGCGAGATCGCCGACGGGGCTGTGGCCTTCGGCGAGCACTATGGTGTCGGGTTGATGTTTGATGACCCGAAAAACCTTAGACTATACGAGGCCTGCGAGAAGGTCGGTCTGCCGGTCATGTTTCATATCGACCAGAACAAAAACATGGTCGAGCCCGGGATGGAACGGGTGGACCGGGTGCTCAAAATGTATCCCAAGTGCAAGGTTGTCGCCCACGCCTACTGGTGGAGGCAATTGCAAAATGGAGCCTGCGATCGCCAACTCCAGGAACACCCGAATCTCTACGCCGACATGTCCGGATCCGTGGTCATCCAAGCGCTCAACCGGGACCGCAAATATGCGCGGGAATTCCTGATCCGCAATCAGGACAAGATCCTGTGGGCCACCGACGAGGGATGGTGGTCCTTTGGCAGTCAGTCGAAACAACTGGACTACATTTACACCTTCTTCGAGGAACTCAACCTGCCTGCGGAGGTGCGCCAGAAGATCTATCGAGACAATGCAGAGAAGGTGTATGGATTGAAGAACAAACCCGCACCTCCCGGTCAGTGAATCCCTCTCTTCACCTGAGCGAACCCCGACAAACAATCTCCTAGCCGTTTATTTCATACTCTAACCCATATAAAATCATGATTATCGGAATTCCAAAAGAATGTAAGGCCCAAGAGAATCGTGTCAGCATGGTTCCCGGATCAGTGATGGAACTTGTGAAGCGCGGCCACCGAGTGCTGATGCAGCGTGGAGCCGGAGAGGGCGCGAGTTATCCTGACGAACTCTATATTGCACAGGGCGCGGAAATCGTCCCTGATGAAGAGACGGTTTTCGGCACGGCGGATTTGATCGTGAAGGTCAAGGAGCCACAGCCGAAGGAGTTGGCGTTGCTTCGCTCCGGGCAGATTCTTTTCACCTACCTGCATCTTGCGGCGGATAAAACGCTCACCGAGAAACTCATCGCCACCGGTTGCACGGCGATCGCCTATGAAACCATCGAGGTCCACCGGCGTCTGCCCTTGCTGGAGCCGATGAGCGAGATCGCGGGGCGCATGTCCTCGATTGTCGGCTCCTATCATTTGGCGAAGCATCGCGGTGGCCGAGGATGTTTGTTAGGCGGCGTGCCCGGTGTGGCACCGGGTCGCGTGGTAGTTCTGGGCGGCGGCACGGCCGGCGTGAACGCAGCGCGTGTGGCCACCGGAATCGGCGCGGATGTCACGATTCTGGAAGTGGACTTCGAGCGAATGCGGTTTCTCGACATCACGATGAGCGGAACCAGCACGGTGTATTCGAACGAGGCGAATCTCGCCGAACTCCTGCCGCGCGCTGATCTCGTCATCGGCGCAGTGCTCGTTCCCGGTGCGAAGGCACCGAAGCTGATCACTCGTGAGATGCTTGCCATGATGCCGAAGGGCAGTGTGTTCGTGGACATCGCGGTGGACCAGGGTGGATGCGCGGTGACCACGCGTGCCACCACGCACGACAACCCAACCTATGAAGAGGAGGGAGTGCTCCATTATTGTGTGGCCAACATGCCGGGTGCGTATTCGCGCACCGCAACTCAAGCCCTCAACAACGTCACACATTCGTGGACCATGTTGATCGCCGATCGCGGGGTCTCCGGAGCCTGCTCGGTAAGGCCCGAGTTGATCGGCGGCATCCAGACCATGCATGGCAAACTCACCTGCAAACCCGTGGCCGAAGCACATGGGATGGAGTTCACCGATCCGGCGGGTTTGCTTTCCTAACCTGAGGGTCGGGAAAGTATTGCTGGTTTTTACGGATTTCCGCATTGCTTGGGGCGAAAATCCTGCGTCTTCTTGGTCAGTTCGGCATGTTGCTCACCGTATTCAAAGATCTTGTGAAACCCCAGTGGCGGGCTGTGCTCGAAGAGCTCAAACTCTCCGGGGAAACATCCGTCAGTGATATCGCGCGCAGCCTCGGAGGCAGCTATATGGCTATCAAAACCCACTGCGAGGAACTCACCAAGGCCGGCTACCTCGTCCGCACCCGACTGCCGCGCGCCGAAGTCGGGCGCCCAGAGATTTTCTACAGCCTCTCCACCAAGGCGGACGCACTGTTTCCCCAAGCGGGCGCGGATTTCACTCTCGAACTGCTAGAGGGCGTCCGCCTGATGTTTGGCGAGAGCGCACCGGAAAAACTGCTTTTCCAATATTTCCAAAAGCAATCGGATGGCCTGGAAAAACGCTTGGAAAAACTCCAAACGATTAAGGAAAAGGCGGCAAAAATCGCCGCGTTGCGCACCCAACAAGGATACGCCGGTTTCTGCAAACAAGACCCCGACGAACCGCTCCGCATTGTCGAACTCCACAACCCGTTGCAGCGCATTTTTGAACGCTACCCGCGAGCCGTCACCATGGAAGTCCGCATGCTGGAACACCTGCTGGGATGCAAAATCACCCGTCGCGAACTCCACGGCGGACGCAAAACCACTCCCTGCGTCGTGTTCGAAATCCATTGATCAGGCGGCCCGTCAAAATTCCCTGAATGTCCGGTCCTGCCGCAGCGTCATAAGTCCGTCTTCCAACAGATCCATTTATGAAACCGACCCGTCTCGCATCGCTTGCCGCTCTCTCGATCCTGCTCACCACCGGATGTGATAAAAAATCCGACGATTCCGCCGTCGCCCAAAAACTCGCCGAACTCGAACGCAAGGCAAACGAGGCGACCGAACGCAACCGCCAACTCGAACAGGAAAACCAGGAGCAAAAACTCGCCGCCGAGCGCGATGCCATCGAACGCGAACGATTGCAGATCGAAGAGGAACGCCAGAAAATCGAACAACAACAAACCGACGCAAACGCAGACGAGGCCGAGAAACTCCGCGAGCGCGAGCAGGCCCTCGCCATCCGCGAAGGCAAAGCCGAACAACTCCAAGAGTCGCTTGAAGAAAAAGAAGATGAGATACAACAACGCGTCGTGGAACTCAGTGACCGCGATCGCGATCTCGCCGGCCGCGAGGCGATCTCTCTCGAAAAAGAGGATGTCCAAAGCGCGCCTGTCGGCGATTATGGAATGTTTTACGATTCCCTTTCATCTTACGGTTCGTGGTTCGAGACACCGGACTACGGCTATGTTTGGCAGCCCGTGATCGTGCGTGAAAGTTCATGGCGCCCCTACACCCGCGGCCGCTGGGCATGCAGTGACCGTGGATGGACCTGGATGTCCGACGAACCTTTCGGATGGGCCACTTATCACTACGGTCGTTGGGCGCTGCTGCGCGATCGCGGGTGGATCTGGGTGCCCGGCTCCGAATGGGCCCCTTCATGGTGCTCATGGCGCAGCAGCAGCAGCCACATCGGCTGGGCCCCGCTTCCACCGGAAACCCTGGCATACCGCCGTCATCATTGGGACTCCACTGTGGATGCGACTTTCGGCATCGGCTCGCTGTGGTTCAGTTTCGTGGAAACCCGCAACTTCGGGCGTCCGATCCTTCACCATTGCCTGCCGTATAACCAAAATAACATCTTCATCCAGCAGACGGTCAATATCACTAACATCTACTCCCAAAACAATCGTATCATATGCGGCGGCCCGAAATATAACGATATCCGCAGTGAAACTGGCGGGACCTTGCCATTCTACCGGCTGGACTTGGATCGCCATGACCGACCCGGTAGAAATGCCTATGACATGAAGCACCGGATTCATGGGGATCGCCTCCGGGTGGCCGCGCCGGACATGGACGTCGCATGGAACCACGGCTTGAAACCCGGCCACATCAAAGGACGTCTCGACAACATCACCGTGGAGCGCCCTGAGGCATTACGCCCGGAAATCGCCGATCATTTCCGCAAGAATTTTGAAGAACACCGCCTCGAAGCGGATGAATCCATTTCAAAAATGGGCGGAAAAGAACAATTCAACCGGCAACGCATGGAACAATTTGAAACCAACCGCCGACAACTCGAAGAACAAGCTCGCGTGACCGCGGCCGCCCGCGAAACCAAGGGAAAAAACGGTAGAGACAACAATGGTAGAATCAACGTCCTGCCCAAGGTCGCGGATCTCCCGGCGAAGGAAAATGAAGAAGCCCTCCGCAATCAACAACTCGAACGCGCCAAACAACAACAGCTAGAAGCGCAGAATGAACAAGAACGCCTCAATCAGCACGCGAAGCGCTTGCAGGATGAAAT
>Ga0194063_10003104_pt1 | contig 10007 bp, 16 predicted proteins | sample SepL3720m_MetaG_FD_155459 | JGI IMG/M metagenome (GOLD analysis project Ga0194063, IMG submission 155459) | Anoxic zone freshwater microbial communities from boreal shield lake in IISD Experimental Lakes Area, Ontario, Canada - Sep2016-L373-20m | ecosystem: Environmental > Aquatic > Freshwater...
GCGGTCAACTAAGGGAGGGAAGAATGTCATTTGATAACAGTACGTTCAGAAAATTAGTAAAACAATTCGGCGGCTGGATTGAATCCGGCGTGGCGCGGTTTCCTAGCGTTCACAAAAAAGACCAATTTTTGAAAGCGATGGACGCGGCGAGGGCAAATAAATGAGCAAACGAAACGCGATTGCTATCGCCATTGGCGGGACTTATCACAAGAATATACGCCCGCTCTACGGCTCGCGCCGTGGCGCGGTTTCGTACGGCGCTGGCGGGACAGAGCATTGCGAATGGATTTACGCTAAATCGTACCGACATCCGGCTCGCTGGCGTGACGGGGGCGCTCGGATTGAAAGAGGGATTCTAATCCTGGAAAATCATCTGGGAACGGAAAAAGCCCGTTTTCCATTTCCACGAGGACGGCTCGCGCCCGCTGAATCACTGCTGCACGGGGACGCGTATGGCCTTTTGGACGCGGACGGGACGGTGCAAAGGCATAGCCCCAAAGGTTTTACGGGCGTAGCCTTGCAACTAATGGACGGGGACGGGGCAAAATATTGGGAACACGGCGCGGATGTAACAGAGTGCCGCGCCGAGGCTGTCCGAAAATTATCCCTTCACATTGAGCAAAAGACACGGCTACGCGAATCACGGCAGGATGCGCGACGGCTGCGACTGCTGGCGCGGATTAGCGCCAAGGTGACGGTGACGCGGCAGGATGCACGGGATACCGGCGCTTGTGTAGCTGGCATCAACGCATGGTGCGAGCGCGTCAACATCACGCAGGACGCGTTACCTGTTCGCGATGTCTTCAGGCTTGCCACGGCTACCGGCGAGCGCCGCGCAATGGGGGCGGTGCTGCTGGCTTGCCGCAAGGCTTTGCACGGCGGTGCCGCATGAGCGCCGAGCAGAAGCTGGATTCTAGATGGCGGCAGAATGCCACCGGATTTGAACGGCGAATGTGGGACGTGATATGCGGCGGCGTTTCTGTGGAAACACGCAAAAAGCGCGAGGCGCTTGAAGAAAAGCGCCTTGCCTATCTTAAATCAAAGGGGGCGGAATGAAAATGATAGCAAAAGTAAGCACGACGCGACCTATAACCGCCGGAGTTAGCTGAACGAATAATGACTAGCGACACGTTAAGCCCAGCGCAGTATTGGTTGTTAGGTGAATTGATCGACCGAGTCTATGTCGGCACAACCGGCGAGCGTGTTCCTGTCGCCACTTTCTTATAAAGGAAATCAAATGAAAATTGAACTGAAGAACATCAAGTACGCGGCCTTTGCTTCGCACGAAACTTACTGCTTCACCGCATCGGTATACATCGACGGGATCAAGGCCGGAATCGTTGAGAATGACGGTCAAGGCGGCAGTCATTCTTACCATCCTTGGGCGTTAAGTGAGCGCGTGAACGACTACGCCAAGACATTGAACATGGAGTTCGCTTCTGAAGAGGTGCTAATCAATACCCTGATGCACGACTGGCTGATGGCTCGCGATTTGAAGAACGCGATTAGGAATCGGGGGCTGTTTGTTAAGGATGGCAAGATCATGCAGACCAATATTTTATCCGCTGATAAACTCAAAGAATATATTTCGCGGACACCGGCTACGCTTAACGCCATGCCGTTTAATCAAGCACTTTCTTTGTATAGGGAGTTGGCATGAATAACAGAACCCCGTGGGTATTACAGTCCCGATCTATGTCTGACGGCGCGTTAGTAATTAAGGATGCCGACAATAACGAGGTCTGTTGCCTCGCCGAAAAAGCTGATCGTCAATATGGAAATGCAGACACGGAAAGGCAAATAGTGGGCGAGTGGATCGTCAACTGGATGAACAGTCACTCCGGTCTTGTAGATGCGCTTGAGAAATACTTCGACGAAATGGAGATAACCGACCATGAGCAACGCGACATGAAGGGGTTTGAAGAAAAAGCCTTAGATGCGTTGTATAAAGCACAAGGCGGCTAATGAGAATTTTAGTGGCGTGTGAATTTTCCGGCATCGTTCGTGATGCCTTTACTGCTCGCGGACATGACGCTATGTCCTGCGACCTACTACCTACCGAGGCTCCTGGGCAGCACTATCAGGGTGATATTCGGGACGTACTCCACGCAAATTGGGATTTGATGATAGCCCATCCCCCATGCACGGATTTAAGTGTATCGGGGGCGGCATGGTTCACTCAAAAACGTCTGGATGGACGGCAACAGGCGGGCATCAGCTTTTTTATGATGTTGGCTAAAGCCGATATTCCCAAGATTGCCATCGAGAATCCAATATCGATCATGTCATCGATCTGGAAAAAGCCAGACCAGATTATCCAGCCGTGGCAGTTTGGACATCTTGAACAAAAGGCCACATGCCTATGGCTCAAGGGGTTGCCACCTTTGACCCATACGAACAATGTGCGCGAGGCCATGCTGGCATTGCCACGCAATCAACGGGAACGACTGCACTACCTTCCGCCGTCACCTGATCGATGGAAGTTACGCAGCACTACCTATCAGGGGTTTGCAGATGCGTTTGCTGAACAATGGGGGAGTCATGGCTAACATATATTCCGACATAGCATTAGAACAAGTCGTCGATACGGTAATGCGTTACGGACAATATCCAGAAAAGGGGCGAAGGGAATTCGACCTGTATGACTTTTTGGATAAAAACTTGGATCGTGAAGAACTGCTGGCATTTTTCATCTGCTCCGTATTGGAAACAGATGAAGACCTAGTAGAGCGAAAGCGGAACATGGTCGAGCAATTACTGTTAGGTCATTTTGAGAAAAGTTATACCGTTCAGGAACTGGCAGACCGGCTTGAATCCGAGGACGGGGACGAGGCAATTTAATCATTTTACGGAGACTTACATGAGTGGTAACACCTTTGAGGATAAATTGTTTGCCCTTCTTCACGAACAAAAAGTCGACGACCTCATCCCTATATTATCGGCGGTGATTGCCAATTGTGGCGTGATTGGACAAGTCGATCAACGCATTCTTATTAATTTTGTTATTTCTGTTATATCCAGTCATTACGAAGACAATAAAGCACCACTTGCAAAGGAACTAAATTGAATCTTAGACAAAGTCACGGGCGCGTCCCCGTCCCAAGCGGCAACCCTGATTCCCCGTGGTTGCTGATACCATTCCCCTCCCGCGCCGAGTTCGATGCCATGTATGGCAAACGAGTTTCAGCCGAGGGACGGGATCGGTATTGGGAAATGCTAACTAAACGCGCCACAGGTAGCACACTATCCGAAGCTGGCTCCAGCTTTAGCCTGACTAGGGAGCGTGTGCGGCAGATTGAGATGAAGTTTTTACGGCAGATGCATTCTGCTTATCGTAAATCGCTTGCTTCAAAGACTGACTAGCCCTGAATAAGCCGACTCGCATATGGTAATCGTTGAAGTCTTCTCCGGCTGTATCGGATATCCAAAACGGCCTACCAGTATCGCGAGCGGCTTTTTCACCAGTGGGATCGTTGTCCGCCACCACAATAGCGTTTTGATTCTCGCCCGCCAGTAGTTTCATGTTTGATGCCGAAAAGCATACGTGTATCGTGTATCTAACCTTCATCGCCTTCATCGCAACTCTTACGCTTAAGCCTGTTGCATACCCCTCGCAGTAAATTGGTATACCCTTCGCGTCCATTTCAAACGACGCGCCCTTGCTGGTTTGACCATACAAAAACTTCTTGTCTGTATCGATCATCTGGCACCCAACTAGCCGCCGACCAATTCGCATTGGTATGACCAGTATCCTTCTCCCATCATTTGCCCATATGTTACCGACCTCCTCGCCAAACCCCTTACGCATTAGGTAATTGTGAGTTCCTAGAGATGACTGATGAAGTATCCATCCGGCCTTCGACGCAGCTTTGTTTGCCAATTCACGGCGCTCGGACATATCCTTTTTTATAGCTGCTTGACTGATATTAGCTGTGGTTCCGTCACGCGAAATCCAGGTTTCGCATTTATCCATCGTTGCCCAGTTAATCACCCAGCCCACATCACCCTGATATTTGTAGCGCCCGTTGCCCGACTTGTGCGGGTGGTCTTCCGTTGACGTTGCTATCCACCTGTTCGGCACAACCGAATCGAGTATTAATCCATGCGATCTGGCAAATTCTATAAATGTCATACGTTCCTCCGCGATTTCGCCCATGCTATGTTACGGTGACGTATCCACTTTGCTGTAGGAGCGCTCACTGTTGTATGCCCTTCGTGCAATCCGCGTGGGAACGCACCAAACTTTTCCTTGTACTTATGTTTTGCCCAATTGGGATTGTATGACCGAGAATTGGCATAGCACAATAACTCTGAGTAAAACTGCTGACGGTCTATCCGATTACCCCCGCTCGGCGCTAGTTCCTCCATGAGTCCTGGAACCGAACCTACTTGGCTCTGGCGTTGCCTGACAAATCCACACGACGGGCAGGTGTCACTCTTTACGCTCCACAAGGCACCACACGACGGGCATTTTGATTCTTTCTTTTCCTGCTCTGTCGGTTCCTTCTTTGCCTTTTCCCCGTCCGCGTCTAGATCTTTTACACCGTTATCGTACAGGTCATCCCAATCATTCCTGAACCGCAAATAATTGCCAGAGTGATCTAACCATAATGCAAAGTCCTTTCCTTCGTGCGGGCGCATCACCCTACCCATCTGCTGGACATGGCTGGAGAATGATTTACTAAACGGACGGGCGCTGACACCTATCATCACATCCGATACATCAAAACCACGGGTCAGTATGTCTGTAGCGATTAGCCCCTGTATCTCTGTGTCAGGCTTGGCAAAATCCTCGATTGCTTGCTTCTTAAACTCGTCGTCATCCTTGTAGCTAATTGACACAAAGTTAAACCCCTGTTCAGCGAACTGCTGGACAAGATCGGCTCCATGAGCAACACCAGCGCAAAAGACAATAGTTTTTCGCGGCCTACCGAATATTTCATGTGTCTTTTTTACCCACTCTGTGACTATGTCGCCAGTAATCTGCATCCCCCGCTTGGTCACGATATCCTGCGACCATTCACCGGCTACCTTCTTAGCGCCGGTCATATCAATTTCCTTTGCTATGAACACTCGCAAAGGAGTTAGCCATTTGTTTTCCACCAGCCAGCGATTGGTTGATCCACAAACGACATGGTTGTATAAGCTGCCCAGCCCCTTGGTAAATGGGGTCGCCGTCAACCCTATTATTTTTTTGTCTGGATTGTTGCGGATGAATTCAGAGGTTTGCTTCCGCGATACATGGCATTCGTCGATTATGACTAAATCACCGGCTGGGAAATCCTTCCGTGCTTCTAAGGTTTGGGCTGAACAGACCTGAAGCGAGGAGCTTGGGTTGTATTTCCAGTGACCGGATTGATACACCCCATGCCCTAGACCATACTTGGATAAGCGCATACTGGTTTGGTCTACCAATACTATCCTGTCCAAAACGATAGAGGCGCGTTTTTTGTTTGCCTCTGTAGCTTGCATCAAATAAATCGCTACTTCTGTTTTTCCAAAGCCGGTTGGGGCATACAGCAATTGAGTTCTCTTTCCATCTCGGAACCCTTCTCGCAGCTTTTCGATCACATCCATTTGATGATCGCGCAATGATAATTCCATTGTTACTCCTTAAATGCTGAGTTCCTCTCAGCGAAGGCTGGGCGTTAGCCCTACTTCTGTTCTAGTTTTTTGTTTTTTGCTTTGAGCGAGGATATAACCTTAAGCATTTCGGAATTGCGACTTTGATACATATCCCGCGATTCGCGCAATGATTTGTTGTCGATCTCAAGAACCCTAATCTGCGCCCGTAGATCATCAACAACCTCCTGGATGTCAATCTTCTCTATCTCGCTAGCGTCCCAGTTGCCTATGTTTATCTTGTCTTTCAAGGCTTGATTCTCTGCCTCTATTTCAATCAACGCCTCGCTTAGTTCGTTGACCTTGCTATCGGGTTCTTCCGGCTTTTCCGGCGCTATCTTTTCCCTCCCGATATTCCGAGTGTCCATCGTGCCTTTGTTGCCTTGCTTATTGAGGTAAGTTTTCTTTGTGTCTTTATCCTCCTGCATTGCCAACTTCACACGCCCCACGGTCATGCTGGACACGCCTACATGCTTTCCTATTGCGTTGTTTGACCACTTACCCCATTCCTCGTGGCGGAGCATCCTCCGAATCACATTACGATTGTCGCCATCGGACATTGATAGGCCGCGTTTGCTGTTCGCGCCGAAGGCATACAGCATGGCATCAGATACCGTGCCGGTTTGAACCTCTGCCTCGATGTCTTGCTTATCCAGCTTCTTGGCTGCGAAGTAACGGTGATACCCGTCTGCCAGCCAATAGTCCGCTCCATCATGGAAGATGATGATTGCAGGGAACTTCTCCCCCTCAACCATGCGCTCTGAATACTGCCGCACTACGTCCTCGTTAACCGCCATTCTTGCTTGTGTGTCGCCGTCTATACGAATAACCGACAGTTCAAGATTCATAATAATCCTTGTTTGTTAACATGCAAATGTCACCTGATGATACCCACATGATGTCACCTGATGACAATCGTTACTATGCTCCGCCAAGGGGTGGAAAGACCTTCCGCCCTTGACCTAGGCCACCGCTACTCTGGCGGCCCCAGTCTACCCGTGGGGCAACGATTCATTCATCGAGAGCCTTGGCCTCCACCCTTTAAACCCTCGACTACTCCAGTCCCTCGTTGACAGGCTGGAACCAAAACCTGGGGTGTTCGGCTTGGTGTCTTCTCTTCCTAGCCACCGATTCAAGTGCGCTGCTAACGGGAGGAGTCCGACCCATAAAAAAACCCCAAAAATCGAGGCTAAGGCCGTGGTAAGAGTGGACACTACGAGTCCGCACAAACCAAAGCCTCGATTTTTGAGGTCTTTGTCGTAGTATCCGCCCTCTTACAAGCGACCTGTTTTTCACAGATAATTGGATACTACATCAACACATAACACTGTGCAACCGACAAAGCAAAATTAGTTTTCTGCAAAGTAACTATAACACCTGTTATAGTGACAGTCCGCATTATGAATCGCTAGTTTTTAAAGCCTTTTCAACAGGCCATCCTCGACGGATCCTGTACAAAAGTGTATTGGGCTTAATTTTTAATTCATCTGCCCATTGCCAGCAATAATTCTTTCTTGACCACAATCACAAAGACATTTCCATGTGGCAGTTCCATCTTTTAATGACTCCGCTCTTTCAATTACAAAAAGTTTTTCAATCCTCGTGCCTGCCATATCCTTTAATTTCATAAAACACATTCCTTATCGTTACGTTAAGGGCTTCAAGTTCTGTCATCTTGGCAATTCGCCATGCAATCTTCTCTCCGTGTATGCCCAGTTTACCAGTATGACAACTTGGACACAATGCAATTGCAGTAAATTGCTGACCTTGCTTCCAGTGATGTGCTTGACTTGGACCTTCCAATCCGCACACCGAACAAGGCTGTTCCTTAACAAGACCAAGCCATGTACGTTCGTTTTTGTTTAATTTGTTGTTCATGCCGCCTCCCCGTAAACATACTGGTCAAGATAATTTCGTTCCAGTGGCGAAAGTTTGTTATTCATATTCCATGTCACATGTAGTAGAGCATTCAGACAGAGCTTCGGCGGCTTTACTATAGCAGTCATCGACCTTTGACCGCCCCTCCATCGCCCCGCTGATGGTGGAAATATCGCGTTCGCCTTTAGCAGCTAACTCTTGCCTATTCATCGTTCGCTCCTCAAAAAATAATTGTAGCACATTATGCACTAGATGACATATGATGGGTACGACCTGTTGACATCGGGTTTTTGTTGTGACAGAATCGAATCTCACTAAAGAAAAGGAGTTCATGTGAAGCTAACAAATAAATTCAATATCCCGCAGACATTCGTCAATGTTCTGGAGCGGCCTACCTACAACAAAGGCAAGGCGCATCTCAGTGTTACACAGTTGATTAACAGCCCGAAGATCGTTGCCCTCACCAGTATGTTCGCAGATGAACTGGAACAGGATGTTTCCGATATGGTTTGGTCAATCTTTGGCTCTGCTGTTCACAACATACTAGAGCATGGCAAGGATGCCAACCACAGAATAGAAGAGCGTCTTCACGCCGAGATAAACGGCTGGAGAATCTCTGGAGCAATTGATCTGCAAATCACCAATGACCTTGGCATTAGCATAAAGGATTACAAGACGACATCGGCATGGGCAGTGATGAATGAAAAGATTGAGTGGGAGCAGCAGTTAAATTGCTACGCGTGGTTGGTTGAGAAGGTGAAGGGTGTAGTGGTTACCGATCTTGGTATCGTTGCAATCATCCGTGATTGGAACCGGCGCGATGCAGCCAACCGCGAAGGGTATCCAGAAGCACCGGTTAAGGAATTGCCAGTGAGACTCTGGTCTTATGCAGAGCGCGAGGCATTTATTGAAGGCAAGATATCTCTCCACTCGGCGTGTGAGTTTGCGATAGAGGCAGATACAGAACTGCCGCACTGCACACCTAGTGAAATGTGGGAGAAGGCTACAACGTGGGCGGTTAAAAAGATTGGTGGTGTGCGCGCCAAGAGTGTTCATGCAACAGAGCAGGAGGGGGTAGATGCATTCGAAGCAGCAGGCAAAGGATATGCGCTTGAGGTAAGGAACGGAGAGCGCACCAGATGTGCGACGTTTTGCTCAGTGAATTACAAGTGTAGTCAATGGAATGAATATAACCGTAACAAGGAAATTCAATGAACAATGTTTACAAGAAGTTACAGGCTGCTCGCGTTAAGCTGCAATCAAAGGAACTAAAAAAGTCTGGCAAGAACAAGTTTGCAGGATACGAATACTTTGAACTGGGGGATTTTATCCCGTCTATTCAAGATATTTTTGCTCAACTGGGGCTGTGCGGTGTAATCAGCTATGGGCAGACCGTTGCGTCCCTCACTATTTATGATAGCGAGGCAGAGGGGCATATCACGTTTGAATCCCCCATGTCTAGCGCAGCCCTGAAAGGTTGCCATGAAGTGCAAAACCTTGGCGCTGTGCAGACGTATTTGCGGAGGTACTTGTGGATGACCGCGCTGGAGATCGTAGAACACGACCCGCTGGATGCCTCTACTGGTGATGTGACAAAGACGGTAGAGAAGCCAAAGGCCGTTGTGCCAAAAAAGATTGAAGGAGCCGACGGTGAATGGCAGATCAAAGCAACATTGGAGAGCGGAGGAACTCCAGAAGATTGGCTGAAGCTGGTGTCTATCGGCTGCACTATGGCATTGGATATGGCGACAAAGCCAGAAGATGTTTTGAAGATTTTTAAGAAGAACAAAACACTGTTCGATGAAGTAAAAAAGCAGGACGCCGAGTTCTTCAAGGAACTGATGGCGAAATTCACTGAAGTTAAAAACAAGCTGGCAGGAGAATAATATGGCATTCATACCCAAACCCAACTCAGGCGTGTTGTGGCCTAACGAAAAAAAGCAATCACCCAATCAACCGGATGTCCGTGGGGACTTGTTTCTTGCCAAGGATATGTTGATGTCGCTCATGGACAAAGAGCCTGGAAACTTAGTTAAGATTGCGATTTCAGGATGGAGGAAGGAAATAATCTTTAAAGACTGCATCTCATTGTCTGCTTCAGAGCCTTATGTAAAGACACAAGACCAGGCCGCCCCGCCAAAGCGGACTCCAGACGATATAGAGGACATACCGTTTTGAAGACTCTGCAATTTGAGGCGCTGAAAGTGGCGCTTAAACAAGACAAGACCGGCTACATCCTGACCTTGTGTATGCACCCTGATGACATCCCATTAGAACTACTGAGGGATTTTGTCGGGGCGCGGTATCAGGTTGTTATGGTTAGGGTTGATTCGGATGACAAGCCGCTCGATGTCAGAGAATTTGAGGGCGATAAGTTTGTTCGTCTTGCTGGAATGATGTGTCGTGATAAGGGATTTTGGAAATACCTTTATGACGATACTCAGATATTTTCTGCCACTGAAACCGAGGCAACAGATTGGTTAAGGGGGTATTTGAATATTAAATCT
>Ga0194063_10003105_pt1 | contig 10004 bp, 12 predicted proteins | sample SepL3720m_MetaG_FD_155459 | JGI IMG/M metagenome (GOLD analysis project Ga0194063, IMG submission 155459) | Anoxic zone freshwater microbial communities from boreal shield lake in IISD Experimental Lakes Area, Ontario, Canada - Sep2016-L373-20m | ecosystem: Environmental > Aquatic > Freshwater...
GGCCGCGCCAAGCGCGTCACCGTGGACAAAGAGAACACCACGATCATCGAAGGCGAAGGCAAGAGCTCGGACATCCAGGGCCGGGTCAGCCAGATCCGCCGCCAGATCGAAGAGACCACCAGCGATTACGACCGCGAGAAGCTCCAGGAGCGCCTCGCCAAGCTCGCAGGCGGTGTGGCCGTCATCAATGTCGGCGCAGCGACCGAGACCGAGATGAAGGAGAAGAAAGCCCGCGTCGAAGACGCCCTCCACGCGACCCGTGCGGCCGTTGAAGAAGGCATCGTCGCCGGCGGCGGCGTCGCCCTCATCCGCGCCCAGAAGGTCCTCGACACTCTCACCCTCACCGGTGACGAAGCGATCGGCCTCCAAATCGTGCGCCGCGCGATCGAGCAGCCCCTCCGCACTCTGGCCGACAACGCCGGACAGGAAGGCGCGCTCATCGTGCAGGAAGTCAAAAAGCGCAAGGGCGCCGAAGGCTACAACGTCGCCACCGGGATCTACGAAGATCTCATCAAGGCCGGCGTCGTCGATCCCGCCAAGGTGACCCGCAGCGCGCTCCAGAATGCCGCTTCGATCAGCGGACTCCTCCTCACCACGGAATGCCTCGTCACCGAGCTTCCCGAGAAGGACAAAGCTCCCGCCATGCCTCAGGGCGGCGGCGGTATGGGCGGCATGGACTACTAAGTCCCGCCACCAAAACATAACTCAAACCGGAAAGCCGGGGTCGCAAGGCCCCGGCTTTTTCGCGTCTTTTTGGCCTCAAACGGCCACCATAACCAATGTGTTTACCCGCATCCGCCCGCACTTCAATGAGGGGCTGCATGCCCGGGTTCGCGGAATGCCGTATTTGCTGGCGAATTTGCTTGCCGGGCATAGAAAACCCCGCAAATTAGATTCCGTGATCGCTGGTATAGAGATATTTCCGCGTTCAAACAATCGGCTCAGGCCGTTACATATCATTTCGTTGGTGAGGTGGCTGAGTGGTCGAAAGCAACGCTTTGCTAAAGCGTCGTACTCCAAAAGGGTACCGAGGGTTCGAATCCCTCCCTCACCGCTCTCTACAGGGGAGCGTTTTTCTTGATTTTTGTGACAGCTTCGGAATGAAGAGTCGCCCTGACCAGGGAAAAATAAAACCTCCTTCCCTGTGGTTGTTGAGCGGGGGCCAACCGGCGTGAATTCAAAACCCACGGTGGCGGAGCGGTGAAAAAAGCGACCCTCGCCGAAATTCGGAAAAAGATGCTCGAAGCCCTCGAAGCAGACAAGCGCTCCGAGTATCACATCCGGGACATCACGCGACACACGAAAAGATTCGTTGAATTTTTCAGTGGATCGAGTTCGGTGTTGAGCCGAGCCACCTGGAAGTCGAGTTCGGCCTTCTGGTTCAGAAGTTCCTTCGTGCGGAGCGACGCCTCCTGATCCCTGAGCAGCAAATCCCTCGGCTTCGAGGCGAGTTCGCGGCGCTGCTTTTCCGCAGAGAGGGAGGCAAGCGCCTTCTTCAGTTCGAGGTCGGAGATGGCAGTTTCGATGGTGAGCTTGTCCTGCTGGTTGTTCAGGTCCGAAGCGGGAGTGAGCTGCCCGGTGGGCTGCGTCGTGGAAGCGACTGTCTGGGCTTCCGCGTGCAGTTGTGGAAGAAAAAGTATCGCGCAGAGGGCCGGAATAACCTGTCGGCATGGTCTCCCATGGCTTACTGCAACTATCGACAGCATCAGAAGCGCGGCGCTGGGCAGCACGACGCACACCAGGACAGATGCGGTCGTGTAGCTCAGTCCGATCACTGAAAACGCCTCGAGGAAGGTGACCGTCGCAGAATAGATCGCGTCGGCCGCAGCATTGAAATCGCGGCAGGCTGTGAGCACGGCAAGCCAGAAAACCGCGACGGCGATGCGGCAGGCGCTGGTCCGAAAGATGATGTCCAGGAGCCCGCTAAAAACCACGGGGAGGAGGAAAAAATAGACCATGACGTTGGCCTTCGCGTAACTGATCCCCAGATAGGTCGCCATCCAGGCCAGGAGTTTCACGACATAAAAAAACTGGCAGCTTCACTCGGGAAAACGCTGCCTCAGTCTCAGGGCTACTCGCTTGCCGAGATCTTCAACGAGAGCATCGCCGAGCCGCTGGAGAAAAAGATCGTCGGCTTTGCAGCGTATGAGCGAAACTTCCTGCCAACCGATGGATTGCCCCGATCTTGACCGCGGACGCCGGCTTTGAGAAACTTCCAGATGTGGCCGCCCTTCCACCTGCTGAAGAGCGCGGCCCCCATGGAAAGATCGATCTCATGAAAGTCGTTGCCATCAATGGAAGTCCTCGAAAGGGCGGAAACACGGAATCCCTGCTCAAACAGGTGCTCAAGCCGATCAAGGCAGCTGGCTGGGAAACCGAATTGATCCAGCTTGGCGGAAAGCCTATCCGCGGCTGTCAGGCTTGCTACCGCTGTTTCAAAACCAAGGATGCCCATTGCGGACAGAAGGATAAGATCTTCGACGCTTGCATGGAGAAAATGCTGGCGGCGGACGCCATTATCCTGGGTTCGCCGACCTATTTCACCGATGTCAGCGCCGAAATGAAGGCCCTCCTGGACCGGGCGGGGCTGGTGGCCGTGGCCAACGGCGGATTATTTCGGGGCAAGATCGGGGCGGCGGTGGTGGCGGTGCGACGCGGCGGAGGAACCCATGCCTTTGACACGATGAACCACATGTTCCTCATGTCAGGGGTGATTGTCCCTGGGTCCACCTATTGGAATCTGGGCTTCGGTCTGGACAAGGGGGAGGTCGACAAAGATCAGGAGGCGGCCCGCAACATGCAGGATCTTGGACGGACGATCGCCTGGCTCGGTGCCGCCATCCATGACCACGTCGACAAATGCCCGGTGACACTGGTGCGAGAGGGGTAATCAAATCCTCTGCCCTTTCCAGAAAATAGGGGTCAGAGAAGGTTTGTCTTTTCGATGTGCTACAAATCAGGGGGTGAAAGAAAAACAAACACATTTTGAAAGGGGCCGTGCGTAACGCAATTTGCAGCCTGGGCGAGCCTAGGATCAACTCCTCACAGGCATGGCTGAAGGTCGAGAAGATAGGAGTGCATTTTCCGGCGGAGCTTGGTGGGAGGAGATGCCGCCGCGATTTTTGAATGCAGTCGAAGCTTTTCTCCAGCGCGCTGATCCAAGCATTGGTGGATCGCGGGTTTTCCAAGCATTGGTGGATCGCGGGTTTTTGAAGGTCGTTACCGGAGCGCGCTCCGGGCAGACGAACGGGCGCGCGTCCGAATTCGTTATCATCCCGCCCCTTCCGTCACAGCAAAATCCGGTGGGGTTGTTGCTGCCGTCGGCAACGGCTGACAGCTCAAAATGACAGCAGCTTCCCAACCAGTTCCGTGACTTTCTGTCCGGCGGGCCCACGGAGGCGCTCGTCGAAGTGCGGGGAGATTTCCGTCGTGTTCGGATTCACTTCAATCGTGCGGATTCCACGGCTGGACGCTGCCTCGGCAAATCCGGCGGCCGGATACACTTGGCCCGATGTCCCGATGGCGACGAAGAGGTCCGCCTTCGAGAGGGCGAGGTAGATTTCGTCCATCAATAGGGGCATTTCCCCAAACCAGACGATGTGCGGGCGGAGTTTTCCAACGGCCTGGCATACTGGGCAGTGGTTCCTTTCATCGAGAGTGCCCTCACAGGGGGAAACGCTCCCGCAGTCCCTGCATCTCGCCTTCATCGCCTCACCGTGCATGTGAACCACATTTTGGCTGCCCGCCCGCTCGTGCAGGTCGTCAATATTCTGGGTGACCACCGTGACGGTGCCCGGAAACTCCCGCTCCAGCCGCGCCAGGGCTAGATGTGCCGCGTTGGGCTGGGCCTCGCGGATTTTCGCGCGGCGCAAGTTGTAGAATTCAAAAACCAGCGCCGGGTCCCGTTGAAATCCCGCGGGAGAAGCCACATCCTGAACCCTGTGGCCCTCCCAAAGACCGCTTGCACCGCGAAAAGTCTGGATGCCCGACTCTGCTGAGATTCCAGCGCCGGTAAGGATAAAAACCGATTTTATCCCCATCACTTCCTCGCCGGAAGGATGATCGCGTTGCCTGTCGCCGGGCTGTTCGCCGGGGTCGTTGTCGCGCTGCCCCGGGTGATGTAGCCACTGCCGAACGGGGAGGTTGTTTCCGTGCCTCCGCCGCTACCCTTCGTGATGGTCCCGTCGCCAAACTTCGAGGTCGTCGCGGTGCTGCCGGAGTTGTCCCGGCTGATGTAACCGCTCCCGAATTTCGAGGTTGTGACCGTCTGCCCGTCCGGCCCGCGGGTGATCGCCCCGTCGCCGAATTTGCTGGTCGTCCAGGTGTTGCCTTTGCTGTCGCGGGTGATCGTTCCGCTGCCAAACTGCGAGGTCGTATAGGTCTGCCCGCTGCTCGTGCGTGTGATGTAGCCGTCGCCGAATTTTGACGTGGTGGCGGTGCCTCCGCCCTGCACGGGGACGACCACCGGAGTTTTGTCGTCGGCTTGGGCAACGAGAGCGGAAGCGAGGATGGCGATCAAGGTGAAGGTTTTCATGGGAGTGAACGACCGAGGCAATATGCTCCCAGTGCGGAGGTGATTCAAGCCACATCCGAACCGGGTAAAAAATTCGAAATCATTTCCAAGGGTAGGACGCTCGTTGACCGGGTTGCTCTGCGAGGATGCCGGGCACTATGAACAAAAACCTCACAGAAATCGCCTTCATCCTCGACCGCTCCGGCTCCATGGCTCCCGTCACGGAGGCCGCCATCACCGGGTTCAACGAGTTCCTCCGCGACCAGCAGAAGGCCGAGGGTCAGGCCCGCCTTACCCTGGTCCTGTTCGACAACGAATACCTCGTCCCGCTGGATTGCATCCCCGTGCAGGAGGCCGTTGCGCTTGACACCACGACATACGTCCCCCGCGCCTCGACCGCTCTCCTCGATGCCATCGGCACCACGATCGACCGCCTCGGCTCCCGAATCTCCGCCATGCCCGAGCCGGACCGCCCCGGACAGGTCATCGTCGCGATCCTTACCGATGGATTGGAGAACTCGTCGGAGAAATTCACATGGAAGGACATCTCCCACAAAATCCTCGAGCAGACGAATACCTACAAGTGGCAGTTCCTCTTTCTCGGGGCCAACCAGGATGCTCTCGCCACGGCGGCAAGCCTCAACATCGGCGCCGAGAATGCCGCCAACTACATAGCTGACAAGATCGGCACCCATTCCAGCAACAAGGCCATGAGCCGAAAGCTCTACGCCATGCGTAAAAAGGCCATGGGCGCCGCGATGAGCGTCCAGGAGCAGGCAGATGTCTGCGCCTCGCTCGGCAAGATCGTCGCCGAGGAGGACGCCGAAGGCCGGAAGGAAAAATAGGTGGGATGAGCCTAGCAATCACGGTCCACCCGGCCCTCGACGGGTCGGACCATCATCGTCCATGAGAATCCTTGAACCTCCTGAAACGCACGCGCCGCCTCATCCGATGGATGTCATGCGACAGGCGTTCCGGTCTATGCGGGTCCCGTTCCAAGAGGACGACGGCAGGCTCTTCACCCGTCTCGGGCTCGAAAATGTGGAGGTCCAGGTCGTTGCCTGGGGCTTCCCGGATGATCTCGCGAAGGTGATCGTGCGGCTCCCCGTCCGGGCTGCAAAGAAACATCGGGCCGCCGCCGGGGATTTTCTCCATCGGCTCAACTGCAACGCCCGCCGCAAATTCTGGGAGATGGACTGCGACAGCGGCGAGATCTCCTGGCAGGGCAGCCGGCCAGCCGCGTCGGGCACGGTTCAGATCTACCTCGATGTGAGCGGATCGATGAACGCCGAGCTTCAGCTCCTCGTGCTTCTGCTCGCGGAGTTCGGAGCCTGGATCCGCAAGCCGCTCTGGGCGTTCTCCACCATCGTTGTCCCGGCAACAATTATCCGCGGCGAGCTGCAAACAAATTCGACGGGCGGGACCGCGCTTTCCGCCGTCCTGGATCACATCCGGCAAACGCGCCCGAAAAAGGCGCTCGTCATCACCGACGGCTTCGTCGAATCGCCCGATGGTCCCACCATCAAATCCTGCAGCATTGAAGCCCTCATTCCCGCTTCGGGAACCCCGGATGTGCTCAAAGAATACGGCATCCCCGTAAGCGCCCTCACCCCGATCCCCTGAATCCCCTTCAAGCAAATGAATCGCCGCCACACCGCATCACTTCGAAACGCCGGAAAAACCTATGCAAGCGTATCGAGGAGGTCCTCCTTCGAGACTCCTTTATGGGCGGCCACCAACCTCAAAATGGCATTCAGCGTGCCGATCCGCAGAAATGCGTGATCCGGCACGAGGATTCTCTGATGTCCAGGGATTTCTGTCTCAAGGATGATGTGGCTTCCTGCCTGGTGCACGGCCCGGTAGTTCCAGTGCCTGCACAGGCAGTTCACCAGTTCCCTTCCGGAAAGGTCTCTTGGCAGTTTCAAGGTTTAAGCGAGGGCGAAGCTTTCGTCTTTCACCAAGTGCAGCCGCACCGTTTGAGGTGCTGGAGAATCAAAAAAATACCCTTGGACTGCATCCGACACCGCGGTGCGAAGTTCCGCCCAATCATTCCCTTGGGTCACAATCGGCTCAGTCAAGCATTCGGCCACATATCCGCCGTCTGCTTCCTGGAGCACCTCAAAAATTAGTTCGTCCATGCCGCAACTTATATACCCATCCCGGTGGTTTCGCAATTCCCGACTCCACTTGGACCCTACACCATCCTGCAAGTTTTGCGTTTATGACACATTCCGGGCTTGGAAACGCAGTCGATTTCGGGTATAAAAGTCAAAGCATCAGGAATTCCTGTGGCCGCGATGGTGGGTCAGGGTGCCGACCTGGGGAGGAGATAACCCCAAGGTGGCTTGTTCCGGGAAACCGGGACGATGTGCGGGCTCCGGCCCGAAACGAAAGTCTCCGCGGATACGATAGACCACCGCTCCTGATGAGGGACGGTGGTTTTTTCATGCCCGCGATTCCTGGTGGAAACCTCAAGCACAATAGAGAGACCACCAATGAACACAAAACTCGAAATCCGGGTCCGGGAGGAGAATCCCGACCATCACCTCTGGAACAACAACGGCACCTGGTGGTGCCACTACACCGAGCATCTGCCCGACTACACGAAGCGCAGGGTGCGACGGAGCCTGCGCACGGCGGATCGGGCAACTGCGCGGTGCTTGCGGGACAGCGTGCTCGGAGCGAAATGAGTCATATCCAACATATGAGCTGCTCTCCCAGGCGAGGGTGCTTGCGGCGCGGCTGGAAACCACCTTGGAAGAGCTGGAGCGCGAAAAGGCGGCCCGAATTCCCAAAAAGAACTCCCGCAGGCATACCCCAGCGGTTGTCCCACCCGGCGTGCGACACTTCTCATAGAAATCGATCCCACAGCTTCATGCCTAAAACAAAACAGCCCTCATTCTTCGCCATAATCAGCGACATCCACGCAAATATCGACGCCCTTGAGGCCGTCCTCGCCGACATCAAACATTGGTCTGTCCGCGGCATCTTCTGCCTCGGGGATATCGTCGGATACGGCCCGGAACCGGCGGCCTGCGTGCAGCGGGTGATGGACACCTGCGCGGTTTCGGTGTTCGGCAACCACGAGGCGATGCTTTTTCTTGCCGATCAGTTTCCGCCCGAGGAGCTGGGCGCATCGGTGGGCGACCCGATCACGCTCGCCTTCGAGCAGGTGAGCGAGGACCAGATGAAGTGGCTGCGCGGCCTTCCGATCACGGCTGATCTCGACCCCATGATGCTTTCGCACGCCGCCCTCAACGATATCGGGAGCTTCCACTACATCCATGACACGGGCGAAGCGAAAACCCACTTCGCGGTCCAGAGCACGTTTGTGAGCTTTCAAGGCCATACTCATGTGCCGGTAATCTGGGAGGAGAAGGGGGACGAAGTGGCGTGCTTCACCCCGCCCGACAAGCCGGTGCGGTTGGACGATAAGAACCGCTACGCGGTGAATGTGGGAAGCGTCGGCCAACCCCGCGACGACGACCCCCGCGCCTGCTACGCCCTTTACGACTACGAGAACCGCCTGCTCCTCCACCGCCGGGTGGAATACGACATCGCCCGCGCCCAGGAGCGGTTCAAGAAAGTTAAACTCCCTGCCCGCAACGCCAGCAGGCTCAAGAAAGGACAATGATGATCGCCCTCTTCAGCGATATCCACGCCAACATCGAGGCCTTCAGGGCGGTGCTCGACGATGCGATGAACCTCGGCGTCACGAAATGGTATTGTCTTGGTGACGTTGTCGGATACGGGTCCGATCCCGGCGATTGCGTGAAAATCGTGCAGGAGAAATTTCTCGGCTGCGTCATCGGCAACCACGAGGCCATGCTCAATTCCGTCTCATCAAACAGGGAGTGCGACGAATACGGGGGAGCCATCGGGTGGCCGCTGAAAATCACCCGCAGGCAGCTAGGCCGATCGAAGGCGATGGGGCGGCTGTGCTCTCTCCCCCTCGTCATCAATAAGGAGGGGGCAATGCTTGTCCATGCCTCGCCCTATCGCCCCGAGACCTTCACCTACATTCACAACGACGAGGATGCCAAGGCTTCGTTCGAGTGCCAGAGCGCCTTTGTCGCTTTTCACGGGCATACCCATGTCCCGGCAATCTGGGAAACGGACGGGCGAAACATCCGGCGCGCAACTCCCGGCAATCCCCTTCTGCACTCCGAACCTGCCGCTGTTTCATGCGATTTCAACCTCCCAGCATACCATGGCGATCAAGCTTCTGAAGCGCGGCGGATCATTTGCCGACTCCGATGTCGGTGAAAAAAGAAAACGCACGATCGCGGATGTCCGCCGGAAAAAGCCGCGCCTGATCTCTCCGGCCCGGGATGACTTTTTTGGGCATCGCTCGGAGGATCTGGAGTGGGTCCGGGGGTCCATCGCCTCGATCCTTCCTCTCGTTCCTGTCGAGGAGAAACCCTGCTTCTACATTGGCAACGGCCAGGGTGGACGCTGGAGCACATTCCTGGATATCGCAGGAAACGACGTGAAAATCCTCCGGCGGTATGAAAAACTGGGGCTGGATGCCCGTCCGAGCGCCGAGGAGTTCCTTTCCGTTGTCAAAAGCGGCTCCTACGACAAGCTTCTTTATCTTCTATCGGACGTGCCCGAACCGGCAAAGGCGCGCGTCCTCTTCCGGGTCCGGCGTCGCGATCCCTCCTTTGGAGAGGATGGGCCGATGGCTCTTCTCCCGCAGGACGACAGGGTGACCGATGCCGAGGGGTTTGATCCCGGCCCCCAGAAGCCGCTCGTCCTGGCGGACGGGAGAGCGCTCTTTGTGGACTTCGCGGCAATCGCTGGGCCGGGGCATTCCCACGGCCCCTGCCTCGAAGGCCACTTCTGGCATCTCGCCGGGAAGCCTGCCATGCGCCGCCGGGGCGAGCGCACGATCATGACGCGGTTGGACTCTCGCTGGGAGATGGCCAAACGTCCGCAGAATATTTATCAGCTCAAGGAGCTCCTGCCTGTGATCCGGCGCATCGGGGGGCGTGATACTCGGACGCCTACTATTGCGAAACCCCGCAGCCCTCGATGCGGAAGCTCCCGCTTGTGGCCCGCTTGGCCGAGCAGCGGGGATATGCGGAGCTCGTTACTCCCGAACCGGTCGGCAAAGAGGATTTGGAAAAATTCCACCACAGGCGATACGTGAAAAGCGTGCTGACAGGCAAAGGCGAGCTGGCCGAGTGCGCCTTCGGATTTTGGAGCGAGGCTTACCGGGATGGGGTGCTTGCCATTAACGGCGGCAATCTTATGGCCGTGAAGATGGCGATGGAGGACGGGATTGCCGCCAACATCGGGCAAGGATTCCACCATGCGAGCTACAAAACAGGAGCAGGCTTCTGCACGTTTAACGGGCTTGCTCTTGTAGCGGCCCTTAACCCCAATGCCGTTCGGGAATTAGGGCATTCATCGTATATACAACATATTGACGGCCAGTAAAATACACCACAATATATAGTGTACATTTGATTTCCATTTTGGGAGAAGA
>Ga0194063_10003106_pt1 | contig 10001 bp, 10 predicted proteins | sample SepL3720m_MetaG_FD_155459 | JGI IMG/M metagenome (GOLD analysis project Ga0194063, IMG submission 155459) | Anoxic zone freshwater microbial communities from boreal shield lake in IISD Experimental Lakes Area, Ontario, Canada - Sep2016-L373-20m | ecosystem: Environmental > Aquatic > Freshwater...
TTCCTGATGAAAGTTGAAATCACGAAACGCACAAGCCCTGTTGCAGAGTTCTTTGCCGCGCCCCTCTCGATCGAGGGTGAGGCGGAATATCAGAAGTTGCTTTTTGTGGAAGAACTCTTGGGGATCATGAAAAAGCATGGGGTTTCCCGTGCCGAACTGGCACGACGCATGGACGCCCGCCCTTCCCGCATCACATCCATGCTCACGGGCACGAATAACTTCACCATCGAAACCATGGTCCGCGCGGCCCGCGCTGTCGGCGCGAAATACCACCACGGTCTGACTCCCGCCTCGAAATCAGCCCGCAGAAATCTGGCCGCATGAAAATCCAGGAAGTCATCACTGCCATCAATCAGATGCAGGCCGACGGCATCATCGGGCACTACGCCATCGGCGGCGCTGTTGGCGCGACGTTCTACCTGGAGCCCGTCGCCACGCTCGATGTGGATATCTTCGTCACCTTCCGGTCCGATCCGGGCAGTCTCCTGCTCAGCCCCGCGCCCATCTTCGATTACCTGAAAGCGCGCGGCGGCATCGTCGAGGGCGAATACATCGTCATCGGTGGATGGCCAGTGCAATTCCTCCCATCCACCGGACCCTTGGTTGAGGAGGCGCTCGCGCAAGCCGTGGAGACCGTTGTGGACGGCACACCCGCCCGCGTCTTCACCGCCGAACACCTCGCCGCCATCGCCCTCGAGACCGGACGCGGTAAGGACAAGGCCCGCCTGCTCCAATTTGTCGAAGCTGGTGCGCTGGATGCCGCCCGCTTCCAGTCCATACTCGCCTGCCATGGGCTGGTTGCAGCTTGGCAGAAGTTTGAACGTCAATTTCTCAGCGACGCGCCATGAGCTTTGACCTGCAAAAAATCCTCGAGAGCAAGCGCACCTTCCGCCGGGATCTGGCCGCGCGTCCCATCGGCGAAAAGCTCCGGATGCTCGACGCCCTGCGCGAACGTGAGCTCGCCATCCGCGGCCGCGCGGCTCATGGGGATTCCGGAATCCTCCGCGAAGAATCAGCGCCCTACGGCGGAAGGAAGAAGGCAGAATGAAGAAGGATGAAAATGATCTGCGCGACCGCACGAAGGAGTTTGCGCTCCGGGTGATCCGGCTGTTTGGCGCATTGCCAAAATCGACCGAGGCGCAAATCCTCGGCAAGCAGGTTTTACGTTCGGGAACTTCCGTCGGAGCGAATTACCGGGAGGCATATCGCGCCCGCAGCAAAGCGGAGTTCATCGCCAAAGCCGGTGATTGCCTGCGCGAGGTTGAGGAAACTGCCTACTGGTTTGAACTCCTCGTCGAAGGCGGGAGCGTTTCTGCAGATAAACTCGCACCGCTCCGGCAGGAAACGGACGAGCTTACCGCCATTTTCGTCACCATCCTCAGGAAGGCAAAGGGATGAGTGGGCAAGGTAGAAGGATGAAGGAAGAAGGAAGAAGGAAGAACCATCGGCGAGTTGCTCAAGCCGCGTCGCGAAAAGGCGATCCCTTCAGCGCATCCTGACTTGCCTTACGTTGGTCTTGAACACGTCGAGGCACATACCGTCTTCTCATTCATCACGAGTGGCTCGCGTGGTTGGGCGGAATACTATTCGGACACAGGCCCGATTTTTCTCCGCATCGGAAATCTGGATCACGAGAACATTCGACTCGACCTGACCGAGCTTCAACGTGTCGCACCGCCGAGTGGCGCTGAAGGATTGCGAACGGTTGTTCAGCCAAACGACATTCTCGTCTCAATAACAGCGGACGTTGGGATGGTCGGCCTTGTTCCCGAAAGTCTTGGCGAAGCATACATCAATCAACATGTCGCACTTGCGAGGCCGCTTTCGGCAATTTGCCCGACCTACATCGCCTATTACCTTTGCGCGTCCGAAGGTGGTTGGGGCCATCTCAAGAAACTCCAACGCGGCGCGACAAAGGTTGCTCTCGGACTGGTGCGGCATGTTTTTTACAACAAGGATGGGAGCCGCAACGCGCAGGAATTCAGGGAACTGAGAGGCGAATTTGACGACCCTCGCGTCATCGAGATGTATGAATTGGCTGCGGACTCCAACGGCAAGAAACCGTGGTCGCAACGGGTGAACCACTGGGTGCATGAATATCACTACGACTTTGAAGCTCTGGATTACATCAGTGCGCAGTTCAGCAATCCTCAGCGGGTGGCTGGTTACTTGAACCCCCAAAAGACCTAGCTCATGGAAACTCCAAAAACGATCCGCAGCATACTGGCCAAAGGCGAATCAGCCCGTGTGGAATTCAAATCTGCCGCTGCAAGCCTGGAAGCTTTGGGCGAAACGATTTGCGCTTTCCTTAATTCCGGTGGCGGTCAAATTGTCGTTGGTGTCCGCGACGATGGCCAGATCGAGGGCGAGGTGAGTGCGAAGAAAATCGACAAGATGTTGCGACAGCTTTCTGGCGGCACCGTCCCGGGTGGTCTAATCTCCCCCAATGCGGTGTGGGATGTTTCCGAGGAGCGACTGGATGAAGGCGTTGTGGCGATCATTGACGTGCCGAGCGGTGGCGATCTTCCCTACGTCTTTCGTGACAGCATTTTCATCAGGGCTGGAAGCCAGACGCGGTCGGCCAGCGGTGGCCAGACCAGAGCGTTAATCGAGAAGCGGTATCTGCTGGGGGCTCGTTGGGAGCGGCAGCCTGCAATCGAGGTAAAGCTGTCTGATCTCGACGAAAAGGAGATCCTCAAGACGGCAAAGATCGCCGCAGAAAAGCGCGGATGGCGATTTCGCGATGTCGATGATTTGATGGCGATCTTGGAGGATTTCAGTCTGCTTGACCATGGTCGTCTGACGAATGCGGCTGTCATCTTGTTTGCGAAAGAGGCAGGGCACATCTTTCCGCAGGCGCAAGTTCGGATGACGGCTTACCCCACGGATAAAACGGGTGCCTCCTTTGCGGATGATCGAGTGGCGCAAGGGCACCTTTTTGCCAACCTGGATGAATACGAGGCATTCGTAAAACGGCATGTGTCGATCATCTCAGATTTTTCGGCTGGCAAGCAGGCACGCGAGGACTCCCCCGTATTTCCCTACTGGCCGTTGCGCGAAGGTTTCCGAAATGCTCTGATGCACCGGGATTACAGTTCGTATCACGGTCGAGTGTCGGTGAGCTTGCACCCGCGCAGGATTGAGATCTGGAGCTTCGGTGGGCTGCCCAAAGGCTTGAGCATCGGTTCGCTAAAGACGGCAGACCGATCGCTTCCGGTGAACCCTGACATTGCACAAGTCGTGTTTCTCCGAGGCTTGGTGGAACTGCTGGGTCGGGGAACGCGCAAAATTGTCGAAGAGTTTCGCAGTTTGGGTTTACCTGAACCGGCTTGGAAGGACCAAGCAGGAGGAATCAACCTCACGATGCGTGGCGGACATTCTCCGGGGGAACTTCCTGGGGAGCTGAATGCCCGCCAGATTGACCTTCTGCGGCGGACCCGGCCTGGGAGTTTCCTGGATCTTCCCACTATCTACAAGAATGCAGGTGGTGAATTGAGCGAACGCACGGTCCGCAACGATTTGGCAGGGTTGGTGAAGCTTGGCTTTCTCGCCCGCCAGGGACAAGGGAAGAGCACTTTTTATGTTCGAACGGAGAAACCCATCGCCTGATTCTTTGCCGGAAATTGCCGGAATGAGCGACCCTGAACATCGGCTTTCAATCCTTTGGTTACTAAGATGTTATGCAGTATTATAGATCAACTCGCGCGCTCAACCAATTGCCGGAAACTGCCGGAACCCATAAGGCATAGTAAGAAAGCCCTGCTTTCTTACATGCCTTATGGGGAACTAGCCAAGGAACCATCTACATGAGCAACCCCGCCGCCCTCGTTCAAAAACTCTGGAATTACTGCAATATTCTGCGGGATGACGGACTCTCTTACGGTGATTACGTCGAGCAGCTGACGTTTTTGCTGTTCCTGAAAATGGCCGACGAGCAGAGCCGTCCGCCGAACAACAAACCGTCTGCCGTTCCCAAGGGGTTCGATTGGCCCAGCCTCCTCGCCAAGGACGGGGATGAGTTGGAAACCCACTACCGACACGTGCTTGACCAACTCGGGAAGCGTCCCGGGATGCTGGGCATCATTTTCCGCAAGGCCCAGAACAAGATTCAAGATCCCGCCAAACTCAGGCGGCTCATAGTCGATCTGATCGACAAAGAGCAGTGGACCAGTCTCTCTGCGGATGTGAAGGGTGATGCCTACGAGGGGCTGCTCCAAAAGAATGCCGAGGACGTGAAGGGCGGCGCGGGCCAATACTTCACTCCAAGACCCCTCATCGCAGCCATGGTTGATGTGATGGCCCCACAGCCAGGGCAGTCGATCTGTGATCCGGCCTGCGGCACGGGGGGCTTCCTGTTGGCTGCCCATGATTATCTTTCCAAGCACCATGCCCTCGACCGGGCACAAAAGAAGAAGCTCAAAATCGGCACGTTTTTCGGAATCGAGTTGGTGGACAGTGTCACGCGCCTCTGCGCGATGAACCTGCTTCTTCATGGCATCGGTGTTACCGATGATTGTAGCGGCGCTGTGTCAGCGTCGGACGATCAGCGACGGTCACAGACCGACGCTACAGGGCTGCCTGTCGTCACCAAAGACGCCCTTGCTGGAAAACACGGCGAATACGAGATCGTCCTGGCCAATCCACCTTTCGGCAAAAAGAGCAGCGTGACCATTATTGGAGCGGACGGTGACCAGTCGAAAGAATCCCTCACCATCAATCGGGATGATTTCTGGGCCAGCACGAGCAACAAGCAGCTCAACTTCCTTCAGCACATCTTCACCATCCTCAAGCAGCATGGACATGCAGCGGTGGTCTTGCCTGACAACGTCCTCTTTGAAGGTGGTGCCGGCGAAACAATCCGCCGTGCCCTGCTCAACCAAGCCGATGTTCATACCCTCCTGCGTCTGCCCACTGGCATCTTTTACGCACAGGGGGTCAAGGCAAACGTCCTCTTCTTCGACCGCAAGCCCGCACAGGAAAAACCATGGACCGAGAAACTCTGGATCTACGACCTGCGGACCAACATGCACTTCACCCTGAAGGAAAATCCGCTCAAGCGGACCGACCTGGACGATTTCGTTTCCTGCTTCAATCCCAAGAACCGGTTCAAGCGAAAGGAAACCGACCGCTTCAAAGCCTTCACATACGAAGAACTCTCCAAGCGGGACAAGGTGAACCTCGACATCTTCTGGCTCAAAGACGAATCCCTGGAAGAATCCGCCAACCTCCCCGCTCCTGAAATCATTGCCCAAGAAATCACCGCCGACCTCGAAGCTGCCCTTGAGCAATTCGCCACGATTGCGGAGGATTTGAAGTAACGCTGATCGTATCGCTTTACTGCAAAATTTCTTCACTCCCCAGGTCGTAGCTGGTGGTGAATTCCGCTTCGGTCTTCGCCTCTCTGGGCAGGTAGTCCATAGAAACGTAAAGTTCCCCCTGTGCTCTGCCATCAGAAATGCGCCCCCCCGCCGTCAACAAAAGCGGGAACGTTCACAATGCGGTTGACATCGCCCGTTTGCGGAGGTTTTAATCGTTAGCTCATGGAAAAACCTGTGGCAACGGGAAGCGCATTTTCGCTGGTCGGGCGGACGGCGCTGGTGACCGGTTCAACCCGTGGGATTGGCCGGGCTATTCTTTTGGGCATGGCGGAAGCCGGGGCGGGCGTGGTCGCGCACGGCGTCCGCGCCGGGGCTCGCAGCGAGGGGATCCTCGCGGAGGGAGCGGCGCGGAACGCGGCGATGCGGTTCGTTCCCGGCGATTTGTCGCTGCCGGGCGGAGGGAGGGAGTTCGCGGAGCGCGCGCAGAACGAAACGGGAGGGATAGATATCGTGGTGCTCAACGCGTCGCTGCAAATCCGCAAGCCGTGGAACGAGATCACGCCCGAGGAATCGGCCCTGCAATTCCAGACCAATTTCCAATCCTCTTTGGAAATCCTGCAGGTTCTGGTGCCGGCGATGCGCGGCCGCGGGTGGGGCCGCGTCGTGGCAGTTGGCAGCGTCCAGCAAGTCCGTCCCCACCCCGAGATGGCCGTTTACGCGGCGACAAAAGTGGCGCAGTTCAGCCTGGTCCGCAACCTCGCCCGGCAACTGGCGTGCGACGGGATCACGGTCAACAACCTGTCGCCGGGCGTCATCGTCACCGACCGCAACGCCGACAAGTTGGCCGACCCGGATTATGCCGCGGATGTCCTGTCCATGATCCCCGGCGGACGATTTGGCAAACCGCAGGACTGCGTGGGCGCGGCCCTGCTGCTCTGCTCGGATGCGGGGAGTTATATCACCGGGCAGGATTTTTTTGTTGATGGAGGGATGAGCCTTTAACCGCTTCCTTCCTCCGCGCCATCGCAGTCCACACCCAACCAATAAAACACCATGTCCGTTGATGCTTACAAAAAAGAAGTGGGAATGATGAAGCTCGAAGCCCTCATCGAGGCACGCGAAGGCGTTTCGACGAAGCCCTTCCCTGTTCCCGACAAGGAGATGCTCGCCCGGTTCGAGCGGCTCTACACGGGCGCGGTCAACGACGTGCTGCGCGAGTTCTGCCTGCTCGACCAGGCTTTGCCCGGACACATCCTGCCCCTGCGCGAATACCGCACCGTGGCCGGCATCGCCTTCACGGTCAAGAGTGCGCCCAATGTGAAAATCCGCGGCGAAATGGAATTCCGCACAAAGATGCTCGACGAGATGGGAGAGGATCACTTCATCGTCTGGGATACCAGCAACGATGCCAAGGCGACCCTCTGGGGAGGAGTCATGACCGCAACGGCCGTCGGAAAAAAGGTGAGGGCCGCAGTGATTGACGGCGGGATCCGCGACACTCACCAGATTTTGGAAAAAGATTTTCCGATTTTCTACAAGTATCGCATCTCCAACGGCAGCCTGGGGCGCTGCCTGATCACCCACTACCAGATCCCGGTCAAAATCGGAGACACGACGATCAAGCCCGGCGATATTGTCCTCGGAGACATAGACGGCGTGCTGGCGGTTCCCCGCGATATCGCTTATGACGTGCTCGTTCGCGCGGAGGAAATCCTGGCCAACGAAAAGAAAATCTTCGGATGGGTGGCCGAAGGGCAGAGCATCCGGCAGATCACAGAGAAGGGCGGGTATTTCTAAATGAAGACAAAGATCGACCCGTCGGCGCTGAAGATCACGGACATGCGTTTCGCCGACATTGACGGCGCGCCGAAACGCTGCACGCTCCTGAAGCTCTACACGAACCAGGGGATCGTTGGTTATGGCGAGATCCGCGACGCATCCAGCCGGACTTACGCGGCGATGCTCAAGAGCCGGATCCTCGGCGAGAACCCCTGCAACGTGGAGCGCATTTTCCGGCGCATCAAACAGTTCGGCGGCCACTCGCGCCAGGCGGGAGGGGTTTGCGGCATTGAGGTCGCCCTGTGGGACATTGCCGGCAAGGCGTGGGGGGTGCCGGTCTGGCAGCTTCTGGGCGGCAAGTTCCGCGACGAGATCCGCATCTACTGCGACACGGATTCCGATGGCGGCGGCCGCGACATGGGCCGGGCGCTCAAGGCCCGCATGGACTCCGGCTACACGTATCTCAAAATGGATCTCGGCCTCGAGCTCCTCATGGACAAGCCGGGATGCCTTTCGGCGCCGCTGGGATTCCTCGAGAAGATGCGCGAATACAAGCGGACGGTCTTCAGCACCCCGCACGGCTCGATCGATCCGCGGGCGATGCGCGGGGAGGCCTACGAACTTTTCAGCACGGCGCATCCGTTCACAGGAATCCACATCACCGAAAACGGGTTCGACTTTTTGGAAAGCTACATGGCCGAAGTCCGCGAGATCATCGGCTGCGAAATCCCGCTCGCGATCGACCATCTCGGCCACATCCCGGTCGAGGACTGCCTGAAGCTGGCGAAGCGTCTGGAGCGATTCCATCTCGCCTGGATGGAAGACCCGGTTCCCTGGCAGATGACCGACCAGTATGTCCACCTGTCCCGGGCGACGACCGTCCCGATTGCCACGGGCGAGGACATGTATCTCAAGGAGAGCTTCCGGCCGCTTTTCGAGGCGCGCGGAATTTCCGTGGTCCATCCCGATGTCCTCAGCGCGGGAGGCATCATGGAAACCAAGAAAATCGGCGACATGGCGGAGGACTGCGGCATCGCGATGGCGATCCACATGGCGGAAAGCCCGATCGCCTGCATGGCGGCCGTCCACGCCGCCGCCGCGACACGCAATTTTCTGGCGCTCGAAGTCCATTCGGTTGATGTCCACTGGTGGGAAGATCTCGTCAGGGGCCTCCCAAAACCCCTCATCAAGGACGGCCACATCAAAGTGCCGGACACGCCCGGCCTCGGCATCGAGGATCTCAACGAGGAACTCATCCGGGAGAAGCTGCATCCGGACTTCCCGGAAGCCTGGGCTTCCACCGGAACGTGGGACAAGGAATGGGCGAATGACAGGCAATGGAGCTGATGAAAAGCCCCGGCTTCGCGATGACCGAAAACTACAAGCGCCTGTGGGATGATCCCGGAATCCTGCGCCGCATCGAGGACGGCATCAGTCGGCACCGGAAAAGTGATGCGGTCATCCGGGTCGCCGATGCCGCCGGAAGACCGCTTCCGGGGGTCAGGGTCCGGGCGAAGCAGGAGGCCTCGTCGTTTCACTTCGGCGCGAATATTTTCATGCTGGGCGGCTATCCGACCGATGCGCTGAACGAGAAATACGAGGAGGCCTATTGCGGGCTTTTCAACGCGGCGACAGTGCCGTTTTATTGGCGCGGGCTGGAACCGGAAAAGGGCAGCCCCCGGTTCTCCGCCGACAGCGCTCCCTTTGCGCGCCGCCCGCCGCCGGATGCCGTGATCGCATTCTGCGAAAAACGCGGACTGAAAATGCACGGCCACTATCTCGTCTGGGATTTTATCAAGTGGTCGATTCCGGAATGGCTCCCGGCCGACCCCGCGGCGAGCGAGCCACTCTGGGAAAAACGCGTCCGGGAAATCGGAATGCGCTACGGGCACCGGATCAAGCGCTGGGATGTTGTGAACGAAGCGGTCGCCGGCTCCCGGCGACCATCGGGCGGATTTCCGATGCCCGGGGATTACGAGCGCAAGGCCTTCGCATGGGCGGAAAAATATTTTCCTTCCGATGTCCGCCTCGACATCAACGAGACGGCCGATGCCTGGGAAAAAGATCTCGAGGCCTACTGCGCGCTGGTCCGGCGACTGCTCGACGGCGGCGCGCGCATCGGGGGAGCCGGGCTGCAATTTCATTTGTTTCAGGATGAAGATATGCGGAGGGTTCTGGCGGGGAAATTGTATCCGCCGGAAATGCTTTTCGGTGCCCTCGACCGCTTCGAGGCATTGGAGCGTCCGCTCCACATCAGTGAAATCACTCTGACTTCTCCGGGGAATACCGAAGCGGGCCTGGCCGCACAGGCTGCGGTCGCCCGCAACTATTACCGCCTGTGGTTCAGCCATCCGGCCGTTGATGGGATCACCTGGTGGAATGTCCCGGATGGCGGGGCGGCTCCGGGTGAGGACGCGGTCTTCTCGGGATTGCTGCACGAAGACATGAGCCCGAAGCCGGCCTATCTTGCCCTGAAGGATCTGCTGCACCGCGAGTGGCGCACGGAGGCGTCGGGCACGACCGGCGACGACGGCTGCTTCCGCTTCAGGGGATTCCACGGAAAATATCTCGTTCAAACTGAAACGGGCCAGGAGTCGGCCGTCATTCTCTCACCCGGAAAATCCGGGGCCGCCCTTTTAGAAATATGATGTCCATGCTCTCTCCCATACGAATAATAAAAGCCGTCGTCCTGGCCGCCTCGCTCCTGATATTGCAGGCCAAGGCGGAGCCCCTGATGCCGGCGGATTCCCGGATCGGCTCGGCCCCGGCCACATGGCAGCGGCTTCTGCTTTCTCCCCTCGACGCGGGAGCCGTCAGCAACCAGGCGAAATACAAACTCAAATCCACCTCGGCCTCGGCCTATCCCGGGCTTGATCCCAAGGTCGGCCTGCAGGCGTTGAAGTT
>Ga0194063_10003110_pt1 | contig 9991 bp, 7 predicted proteins | sample SepL3720m_MetaG_FD_155459 | JGI IMG/M metagenome (GOLD analysis project Ga0194063, IMG submission 155459) | Anoxic zone freshwater microbial communities from boreal shield lake in IISD Experimental Lakes Area, Ontario, Canada - Sep2016-L373-20m | ecosystem: Environmental > Aquatic > Freshwater >...
CTGGCCATGCTCAGACTCGGCGGTCGACCACCACGACTCCCCGGCAGAAACCACCCACAGAAGGGTCAGTAGAGCCCAGAAAGTCTGTATTCCTACGGATTTCATTGCTGGACGGCTGGGACTGTGCGGATTCCGATGTCAACGACGACACCGCACGGCGCGCTGACCTCGCGGAAATTCCCCAGCCATAACCTTCTGGCTAATTTCAGTGTCCGTCACTGAGCTGGTTGCAACCATGCCAACAGGTTGGTGCGGAACGACGCAGTCGAGAAGTCCGCCACCGCGGCTGCCGCGCCGGTGCAGTCCAGTGCCAGCGACGCTTCAACGACCCCCGGATCCGCAAAACGACCGTCCCGCCACACTGCCGTCGTACCGCCACCGGTTGCGCAGACACTCTCCCGCGCGCCACCGACGTCATTGACGATTACGGGCGTTCCGCAGGCCATCGCCTCAACGGGCATGATTCCGAAATCCTCGACCGCCATGTAGACGAACAGGGCCGCGCGTCGGTACAACTCGACCAATAAGCCGTCACTGACCCGCCCGGTGAATGCCACGGGTACCCGCGCGCCCCCGGCGGAGGCCTTCAAACGCATCTTATCGGGACCGTCCCCGGCCAGCACCACGGGCAGTCCCACAATCTCGCCCGCCATGATCGCCGCATCCAGATTCTTGTACGGAACGAAACGTGAAGCGCCCAAGACGAACTCGGCCGGCAGGTTTGCCAGGACAGCCTCATCGGCGGCGGACAGCGCGCACGGACCGCGCTGGATGCGATCAACATCCACAGGTGGATAGATCACCGAGGCATCCACGCCCCATGCCTGCGCGATCCGGGCGGCGACGAATACGCTGTTGGCTGCGTAGCGCACATCCTTCGAGGCATGGCGACGATCCCAACTCCTGAAATACGACCGCCCCAGCCTGCCGATCACGGACTTGCCCCGATCGTCGAGCTCGGGCACCCAGACGTAGCGTGCCGGGCTATGCACATAGGCAAAGGACGCGATCCCGCGCGCAGCAGCCCGGCCGGCGAGGTGATGAGAGAACGCGTGGGAGCTGGCGATCACCCTGTCGACACCGGTCAGGTCGACGTGTTTCCAGGCGCTCCCCATGAACGGCATCGCGGCTGCCTTACGGCCACGCAGCGGCGAGTGGGCCAACCAGGACACCTCCAGAGCGCCGAAGCGCTGCGGGTCGTCATTCCACAGACAGACCGCGCGATCAGGGGCAACGGCCCGGCGAATCTGTTCGAAGACGTTCTCCGAGCCACCTATCTCAGCGATCCACTCGTGTGCGACCAGAGTGTGCATTGCCTCGCCCGAGTCCGTGGGTACCGACGCTTCTGAAAGTGTTGGAAACGTTAACAGTGTTTCCCGTCCGTAGATCGACTCCGATGGATAACCTCGACTCGACCTATCATCACGGGGGCGCGGTGAAGGAGAACCCAGTTGCACGGGCGCCCACAGGGAAACACCGTCCACGTCGCTTTCGTCGCGGGGGCCGGCCTGTCCGGCAGCACCCTCCTCGAGCAGGCGCTGTCACAAGTCGACGGCTGCTTCAGCCTCGGCGAGCTCTACTGGATGTGGAAACCCTACTGGCCACTGATGGTCTGCGAGTGCGGCGAGCAGTTCAGGTCATGCCCGTTTTGGCAGGCGGTGATAGACGAGATCTTCGGCGACGAGCAGGAGATCATGCGGGCCAGGATGGATTCCCTGGGTGAGGGATTCATCCGGCACTCTCTACTGCCGACGATCCTAAACACCCGGCCGCACTTCAGGATTGACGAGGCATTCCGCGAACTCGGCTCGGTGATGGCGGCCGTTTACCAGTCGGTCTCCCGCAACGCAGGAGCGTCGGTCGTCGTCGACGCGACCAAGGCGGCGTTGTGGGGGATCTGCGCGTCGACATCGCCCGAGATCGAGATGTCGATCGTGCGAATGGTTCGCGATCCTCGCGGATTCGCATTCTCGAACGCCCGATCGCGCGACTTCCACTACCCACCCGGCTTCAAGACGACCCCCCGCGGAACACCTCGCTCGTACGCCAACTGGCTTATGGCAAACGTCAGTGCGGATTGGCTGCAGCGCAAGGCGCGCAGGTCGACGTTCGTGTTCTACGACCAATTCTCCGCAGACCCGATCAAAGCAGTGCAACCGGTGGCGAGGCTACTGGGACTGGACCCCGAAGCCAACAGCGCGATCACCCACGATGCGCTCGTGATCAACCGCGTGGGACACGCGATCGGCGGCAATCCACGACGGCCACGACGGGGGACGACGCCCATCAAGGCAGACGAAGAATGGATGATTTCCGCTAAACCGTCCGTCCGTGCTCTCTCCCCTCTCGTGCTCCCGTTATGGCGGCACTACCGGGCCGAGGCCGGTCTGCCTCCGTCGGCGTGATTCCGCGAGGTGCTTCCCGCCGGCAGGGCGCGTGAGCATCACGTCTGGCAGGTTGCGGGAGTCGGCGTTCGAATTGCGGTCGTTCTCCTCATCCGCACGCACCTCTTGGGCGAAGATCAAGGCGTGAGGTATCAACGCCTTGACATCCAGGGTTTGCGGATGGTCGCGGTCCTCACGGTGTTTGCGAATCACCTTTGGCACTGGCCGCGCGGTGGCTTCATCGGCGTCGACGTGTTCTTTGTGATCTCCGGATTTCTGATCACCGGCAATCTCCTACGCGACGCCGAGGCCACCGGCACCGTCTCGTTCCGGAAGTTCTACGGCAGACGAGTTCGTCGGATCGTGCCGGCAGCCACTGTCGTCCTCGTGCTCACCTATGTCGCCTCGCTCCTTGCATTCCGGTCATTCCGGGCCCATCAGGTCGGTATCGATGCCCTATTCGCGTTCGCGTTCATGGCCAATTGGCGATTCGCGTTCGAAGGCACCGACTACTTCCGAGCCGCGGTCACCTCCGTCTCGCCGCTGCAACACTATTGGTCGTTGTCGATCGAGGAGCAGTTCTACTTCGTATGGCCCGCAGTGGTTCTCATCGTCAGCGTGGTTGTCGCGCGTAAGGGGTTAACCCATTCTCGCGGGTTGCGGCTGACCGGGGTGTTCATGGCGGCCGTGATCGCCGCTTCCTTCAGTTGGGCTGTCCGCGAGACGGTGACCTCGCCGAATTGGGCATACTTCGACACGCTTTCCCGAGTGTGGGAACTGGGTGTCGGCGCGCTATTGGCGACAGCAGTCGGGTTGCTAGCGCGCATCCCGCGTGGTGTTAAGCCACTGTTGTCGTGGGCGGGATTGGGACTCATCGCGGCAAGCGCATTTATGATCGGCGACGCCTCCCCGGGTTTTCCGGCACCGTGGGCGCTCCTGCCGGTGGCCGGGGCCGCGCTGGTGATTTCGGCCGGGGTGGGTGGTGAGCCGGAGTATCAAACTTTCCTCCGGAATCCGATAAGTACCTACGTCGGCGACATCTCCTACTCCCTTTACCTGGTCCACTGGCCGGTGATCGTGATTCTGGCGGCGATCATGGAACCCGGGGCGATCATCCAACCCGGAATTTCCTTCTCGGTCAGTGCATTAGCGATCTCCTTCGGGCTGGCGATCGCGTCATATCACCTCGTGGAGAACCCATTCCGGAATTACCGATGGCGTCGACCGCGCGAGGATGCCGGAGGGTCCTCCGACGGCCGGTATCAGCAGGAGAAAGCAAGCCACTACGCTGTCGTGGCCGTAGCCCTCCTGGTCGCCGGCTTGTGCGCAGCCTCACTCGGGTTCTCTGGGACGAGTCAGCTTACGAGGGGTGCACTATCGGCCGCCCAGACCGCTTGGGCGCGAATCCCATTGGGGCCGTCTCCGCGCCAGGAGGGGGTCGAAGTCGGCGTCCAGAGCCAAGCGCTCCCGGCAAGTGCGGTGCCCACGAGGAAGAGCCTCGGGCAGTCCGCCGAGCCGCCGAATGCCGGTCCTTTGACAGCCGCGCTGCAGCGTGAAATCGCCGACGCACTGGAGGCAACGGACTGGCCGCGACTGGACCCGTCAATGGAGTCAGTCATAGGCGGCACCGCAAGGCAGGGCCCCGAAATCGAAGATTGCGACGGCACGGTTCGCGTCGGTCCGCCGGACGCACTGTTGTGCACGTGGGGGTCGTCCTCGGCGCCGACCCGCGCAGTCCTCGTCGGCGATTCCATCGCGATGAATTACGCGGCGCCGCTGACTGAGCTCGCACTCAACTCCGGCGGTCAGCTGCAGCTACACGCCGAGTGGATGCCCGACTGCCGCTTCGCTGAAGGCTTCGACGGGCCGGTCCCCCAGATGTACGAGGCCGTTCCGTGCAAGGACAGAACGCAACACGCGATCGACGTCATCAACTCCACCAAGCCTGATGTGGTGATCGTCTCGAACTCGTACTTAGGAGACGACAACCTCGTCGATGGCTGGGCGACGTCATTGCGACAGACCACCGAGAAATTCCGAGAGAGCACCAAGAAGATCGTTTTCCTCTCGCCTCCGCCGCCGGACAAGAAGATCGGGGAATGTTTCGGGACTCAGTCCAGCAAACCGGCCGATTGCATCGGCCGGGTAACCGAACAGTGGCGTTCGATGGCAGAAGCTGAGCAGAGTGTTGCGGGCACCTGGATCGACTCCCGACCGTGGTTGTGCAGTCCCGATGGGCTCTGCCCCATCTTCGTGGCGACGACGCCCATGAAGCAGGATTTGGTCCACCTAACTCCGGCCTACTCGTCGAAAATCTCTCCGGTGATAGGGGAATCCCTCAGACAAGCTGGGATTTTTTGATTCGGACGCTGACCCGTGCCGCAACTCACCTGTTCAAAGGTGCTGGACGGCGATCCGGTGGGCGGTTGTGCCGTACCCGTGCGATCCACGCGCAGGCGGCCGTAAGCAGGAGCAGGAAGATCACGAACCCGTAGCTCAATATCTGTATCCGCCACACCTCGGCGAAGCAGTAGGCGATCACACCCCCGGTCGCGGCCACCACAGGTTGGGCCCGCATCAGCCTGGCGAAGATGTAGCCGGCCACCCCGTAGATAATGAAGGTGTAGAACCACCCCCACGCCCCGTACTCCGCGTAGGTGTCGGCGAATACGGAGTTGGTGAAGTACTGCGGTGCGAACGTCGACGAGTGCCCGTAGTCCGCGCCGTACTTTTTCTTGTCCGCCTTGCGGACTTTGCGCTCCTGCAGAAACGTCGGGGTGATCGCATTGAGCGAGCCCATCGGGCTGCTGGGGACATGCCACTTCCCCGTCATGACGAAGTCGGCCACACCCAGCGAGACCTGAGCCGGGACGGAGACATACTGACTGGATTGCGCGAGGTTCATCGTGACGGGGTCCGAAAGTCCAAGCTCCCGATAGAAATTCGCGTTCCGGGTGTAGTTCAGCGCTGTCAGAATGAGGAAGCCGGCGACAAGAGTTCCCAGCACGGCAACCGCAGAGCGGCGGCGCCGGCCGGCGGACAGGTCCCTGGTGCGCACCCAGATCGTCAGATACACGCAGGCCGCCATGAGCAAGGACAGCCTCGAGGACAGGATCGCGTTGAGGACGAGCAACGAGACGGCGAACACCATGAGCGGCGGGCGGATGGTGCCCTTGCGCCATAAATAGACACCCAGCGGGGCGGCGAGTATGCAGGCGTAGCGCAGGGTCTGGACACCGGCGTTCTGCGGCAGAGAGTCGTAGAGCTGATTACCCGTCTGGGAGCTCAGTGCCCCGATGACAGATCGGCGGGAAGCCACGGTGACATAGCAGTATCCGACGCCAAGAGTCGCGACCGCGAGGATCAGGAGAAAGTAGCGCCGCTCGGAAATCGCGGGCGTCGGCAGTCCCGGATCGGGTGGTGCGTCCGCCCGGGCCGACCCGATGGCCCAGCCCAGCATCGCGACCCAGCCGAGGAAGAGGTAGAAGGTGGACAGTAGAACAACACCCGGCAGACTGACCGGTGCCGGAGTGCTGAAGCCGAGCAGGCTCGTGGTGGCAACAGGCGGATATCGCCTCAGAACTCCCGAGCCGACGATCGCTGTCCATCCCGCAATCGACAGCAACACCGGCGCGCCGATGAAAACGGCGGGCGTGAACCACCAGGGGTTCGGAGCCGGCCGTGTCCGGCGCTGTGCTGGAAGCGATTTCCCGGTCACAATTCGTCGGGTCCCGGTTCCGGAAATCGACCGCTGCCGAATGCACCGGACTCGCGGTTCGCGCTTCGCAGCGATATTCCGTAGTCCGGTGCCGCTTTGCTCGCGACTAAGTGGTAGAGAAGGATGGTGAAGACCTCGGCAATGATGAAGGCTAGGAAGACCGCGCTGACGCTCCTGAACGCGAGCAGGAACCACACCCCGAGCACGAGGTAGAGGATGCTGCTGGCGCCTCTCACCCAGAAGGCGAGGGCGGTCTCTCCGGCTTTCCGCAAGGCGGCGAACGGTACATTGTCGATCAGCACAAGGCCTTTCAGCAGGCACGCGCAGACTACGGCCGTCACCCCGACGCCCACCCAGGCCGGTCCGAAGACAAGCTCGCCGAATCCGGAGAAGGCGGCGAGCAGAACGGCGAGCAGTCCGGCGATGAAAACCGCAGCGATGCTGCCGATTTCGCCCCGGTGCCCGTGGGCGAGCAACCGGTACCTGCCATAGGCCAGGATCGGTTCCAGCGCGCCCGCAACACTCCATATGACGCGGAAGCTGACCGCCGCCGCCGGTCCGGCCATCGACAAAACCAGCGATGTGATGATCGGATACACCGCGCCGACGACTGCGGTCTCGGCGGTCACCCAGGTGGATCTCCGGATATCGGGCGGGATTCCGGACCGACCGGTCGCCGTCCGCGGCCAGTACCGGAGCAGAATCGCCGCCCCGGTGCCCATCGCCAGGACCCGCACGCAGTGATCGCTGTGCTGGTGGCCCAGTACCAGAGCTGCGAGGCTCGCTCCGATGAGCACCGTCGAGGCCACCACCTCCTGCTTCCAGCGATCGGTCACCACCCCTATGGTGCGTGCCACCAGCAAACCCGACATCAGTCCGGTGATACTGATCATCAGGACGGCCGTGTGCTTCACCGGCGGGCCAACGATCAGGAGGCCGGCCGCGACGATGCTGAACAGGGCAGTCCAGCCGGGCAGGCACATATCGTGGTCGGCCTCCGGCGTGGCCAGGGCTCCCTCCACGAAAAACGCGTTGATCAGCTGCGCGATGTAGACCCCGACGGCGAGGGACAGCGCCAGTAAGCCCTGTTCCTCGATCGGCGCAATTCGGGCATAGATCGCGATGAAGATGGCGGGGAACATGTTGAGTCCCAGACCGGCCACCACCTGGGCCAGAACCCGATAGGCCTTCTTGGTGCCGCTGGGGGGGTCGGTCATGACCTGACCGGTGTGCCGCAGTTCTCCTGGACATCGCGGATCACGGCTTCGATGCGGCCGGCGACCCTATCCCAGTCGAACCTCTCCAGCCGGGGCGGTGTACTGAACGGGCTGTCAATCGCTGCCGACATCCGGCTGACGAACTGCGCCGCATCGTCGACGTCGTCAACGGCGAACTGGCCGCCCTCGCAGACCTCCGCCACCGCCGACGCCCTGCGGCTATAAACGACCTTCGTCCCGGTCCTCAGCGCCTCGATGACCGGCAGTCCCACGCCTTCCCACAGCGACGGGAAGACCAGCGCCTCCGAACCCCGGTACAGCGCGGCGAGCTCGGCATCACTCACCGATGTCTTGACGACAAGTCGGTCGGCGACGCCGAACTGCTGCGCCAGCGCCCTCGCGACGGGAACGTCAGCGGGTGCGACGACGGCGACAAGCAGGTGGTCATCGAAGGTTGCCATCGCCTCGAATAACGGCGGAGCATTTTTGTGGGCCTTGAAATTTCCTACATAGAGAAAATACTGGCGATCGAATGCCGCCTTGGGCCCGTCGACGGTGAACTCCCGGGAGCAGCCGATACCGGTGTTGTGGACCGTCACCCGGTCGTCGCCGAACCACTCGCGGACATCGTCGGCCGAGGTCTCCGAGTTGGTCAGGACATGGCGGGTGTGCCGTGCCGCGGGTTTGACGACGCCTTCATAGAAGGCGCGGGTGATCCACGGGAGCCGGGACGTGGGGGCCCGCAAATGGGTGAGGTCATGCAGCGTCAATAACTGCGCACACCGACCGGCACCTGCGTTGAATCCGGGGTTATAGAGCACCTCCGAGCGGCCCAGTGCGATCCGACGCGGATTGATCGCGTCCAGTGGAGTCGCCCGCCGGAAAGGACCCTCAAGGGGCACCCACGGAATGGTCAGCCGGGGAATGATCTCCCGCGCATATCGCGCGATTCCGTGGTTCACCCCATAGCGCTTGTGTTCACCGGCGTCGCGAACGTCAACGTAGATATACCCGGATGTCACTACGTCGAGGCTTCCCGGATAACCGTTCTTTCGACGCCGCCACCCCGGGCCTTCACGACGACGGCGGTCCCTTCGACCCCGGGGTTCATAATCGCCGGATCTGCGCTGTTCATGTAATCGGGAACCGGAACGCCGAAGTGGTCAAGAATCGCCGGTGCTATGTCAAGAGTCGATATCTGACAACGCTTCTCGCCCTGGACACTGGGAACAGCCGCGTCGTGAACAACGAGGAAGCCATGCGGGGTATGCCTGCCGGTGCAGTCGATGTTGTCCTGGTGCTCATGAAAGCCCCAGCCGAGTTGCTCGAACGAAATGGGCATGCCGTCGAGGTTGGCGGTCTGCGGCCCCGAGTATCTCTCGAAGTAGATGAACAGATGGAACATGTCGTCACCGGAGCGGTCGTAACTCAGCGGCGGCTCCTCGCGCTTCCCGAACGACATCGACCGACCCTGGCAGGAAATCGACCTGAGACGCCGTTCGAATTCCCCCACCTTCGCCGGCTCGACGGCGACGCTCACGCAGGGCACCATTGCATGCCGTTCGGTCCATTCCGACGGCGACAGGCCCATCGCGGCCATGAACCGATCGAGGTCGACCAGGGTGGTGAAACCATCAGTCACCTCGGACTTGTGCGCGGCCTGCCCCATACTTCCAGCCATCATCAGCAGGTAGCCGTTGCTATCGGCAAAAGCCATCAGACGACCGACCATGACATCGAGACAGTCCATCGCGTAACGGATCTCATGCCGGTAGAGCTCGCGCCATTCGGCGGGCATGTCGGATCCGTCGGGGTCGCCCGGGTAGGCGGCAGCCCAGTAGCGGTGCATCGCGGCGGCGACGTGGTTGGTGTATAAAGTCGCGAATTCCGGTGCGGTCCGGCGCATCAGGTCGAGAAAGACATCCAGCGCCAGCAGCGGTTGGATGGAGCGCCTGCGACAGCGCAGATGCGGGTGGCGTCGTTCTGCCCACAGCTCCTTGATCGTCGTGGTCACCGACGACCGGGACATCCCATGGGTGGCGTAGAACCGGAGGAAGTCCACGGCTGACCGGATGGGAGGCAGGTCGGTAGCGACGTTGCGCGCGGACATTCGCGTCATCAGCAGATTGAAATGCTGGAAAGGGGTCACCGCCGACGGGTGGGCAAAGGACTGGTTGGCGAAGAAGTCCGGCACGTAGAAGGCGTAGTCCGTCACGTCATCGGGCACATGGGAACTGTGCAGCGAACCCATGACGCCCACCTTGATGCCGGCGGCCGACAGCAGACGCCAGATCGGCGGGTAATGGCGGTCAGCGAACTCCAGCGACTGCCCGAGGTGGAGGATTTTGTGCTGCTCGTCGATCACGCCCCGATGGAGAGTGGGCCAGCTGATCCACGGATCGAGTTCGACCTGGTCCTCACACACGGCGTCGAGTTGCTTGGAATCAGCCATCAATGCGGACAACCGACTGCCCGGGTTCTGCCGGACGTAGTCATCGATCACCCTGAACGGGATCTCGTTGGCCTCGAGCAAAATCGCCTTCGGCATGGTGCCCATGTCACACCCCAATTTCGCCGGTCCCCGGAGGTAAAGGCTATCGCAGGCTCTTCGTCGGGACGGGCGATATCAGCACCGCAAGACAGGGTCTTTGACCGTGGACGGCTCCACCGAC
>Ga0194063_10003111_pt1 | contig 9990 bp, 11 predicted proteins | sample SepL3720m_MetaG_FD_155459 | JGI IMG/M metagenome (GOLD analysis project Ga0194063, IMG submission 155459) | Anoxic zone freshwater microbial communities from boreal shield lake in IISD Experimental Lakes Area, Ontario, Canada - Sep2016-L373-20m | ecosystem: Environmental > Aquatic > Freshwater >...
CTGTCAGAAATATTGCAGTGTTGGTGCTTTTTGTGAAGTAGTGGTACATTTCTCTCGGGCGCGAAAGCGCCTCCCGCTCGATCCCCCTTGAGCGGGGCCTTGATGTGTGACAACGGAAAAGGCTTTGCGCCCCGGCCCTTGAGCCGGGGTTTTTTTCCCCGTTCCATCGACTAACCAAAAATCGACCGTTGGGGAGCTAGCTCGGGAAACATCTTTTCGTGCTCAGAAGTCAGGTTGAAAATCGCCAGCATGATGTTGAGTGGAAAGCCCGCTCTGGGTTTGCCGTCCCTCTTCTGATGCTGCAGTGTGTCCATATATTCATGGAAGTCGCGGTGACCCCAAAATGCCAGAATTGCCTTTCCGATATGCGGAAAAGCATCGTCTATCACTTTGAACATACTGTTTTCTTCAATCATTTTTCCAATCGACCCCTTAGTGCTTCATTGCGTAAAAGATGACTTCGCGCAATTATCTACCATGATGACCCAAAGCGGATGGCCTACAGATTGATTTTTTACCACGCCAACAAAAAAGCCCGCTAGCAATTAAGTAGCGGGCTTTATAGTACCCATGCGGGTTGTACTGGTGGCTCTTCACGGATTCGAACCGCGGACCTGTGGATTATGATTCCATCGCTCTAACCGACTGAGCTAAAGAGCCAAGGCTGCGGATTATAACCAGGTCCTACTGGTGCTTGAAGTTGGCCTTGCGCTTGTTGACGAAGGCGTCCATGCCTTCCTTCTGGTCGGCGGTGGCAAACATCGAGTGGAACAGGCGACGTTCAAACATCACGCCATCGCTCAGGCCGCTCTCGAAAGCGCGGTTGACCGATTCCTTGACAGCCATGGTGGCAATTTGTGAAAACTCGCTGATCACCAGGGCGGTGGCCAGCGCCTCTTCCATCAACTTGTCCAGTGGTACGACACGGCTCACCAGTCCGGCGCGTTCGGCCTCCGCGGCGTCCATCAGGCGCCCGGTGAGTGCCATCTCCATCGCCTTGGACTTGCCCACGGCACGCGGCAGCCGCTGCGTGCCGCCCGCGCCGGGAATGATGCCCAGCTTGATCTCGGGCTGGCCAAAGCGGGCGTTGTCCGCTGCGATCATGAAGTCGCACATCATGGCCAATTCGCAGCCACCGCCCAGGCAAAAGCCGCTGACCGCCGCGATGACAGGCTTGCGCACGCTGCGGATGTGTTCCCAGTTGCGGGTGATGAAGTCGCCCTTGTAAACATCGGCAAAGCTGTAGCTGCCCATGGCGCCAATGTCGGCGCCGGCAGCAAAGGCTTTCTCGCTGCCGGTAATGATCATGCAGCCAATCGTCGGGTCGGCGTCGAAGGACTTCAGCGCAACACCGAGCTCGGTCATCAGTTGGTCATTCAAGGCGTTGAGCTGCTTCGGACGGTTCAGCGTGATGACGCCGACTTTGCCGCCTTCGGTGCGGACGTTGATGGTTTCAAAATTCATGGGTTTCTCCAGGTTTTCAGTCAAGCCATTGGCCAACAAGTTTCTTGTCACCGACTGCCAGACACCAGCGGGTCGCGGGTGCTGGCAGCTTCAGCGACAGTTTCAAAATGCGTTTGTCGCGTGCCACCAGAGCACCTACTTTGGTGGCGGCACCAGCGTAGAGAGGTACGTCGTCGAGTCTGGACAGGCGCCAGCTTGAGGCCTGCTTGCCAGTGCCGCTCTCCAGCGCCAGCCATTCGTCGCCGGCCGCAAAGCCGGCCTGCTCGGCAGCACTGCCGCGCAAAACGCTCTTGACGTGAACGCCTGCGCTTTCGGTCGCACGCAGACCCAGGCGCTGCGCGAGGTCGGTGCTCTCCTGTTGCACCAAGACCCCCTGGCGCTCCAGCAGGGTTTGCAGCGGCAACTCGGCGCTGCTGTGCACCCAGAGCGCAATTTCTTTCTGGAAAGAGCGCCCAGAGAGATGCTCCAGCACAGTCAACAAATCGGCCTCTGTCATCGGCCCGCCGCGGCAGCGTTGCCACAGGCCGCGCATGACGGCGTCGAGCGAGCTCTTTGCCTCCTGGCGCAGCGTCAGGTCAAGGCACAGCGCGACCAGCGAGCCCTTGGTGTAATAACTGATGGTGGCGTTGCCTGTGTTTTCGTCCTGCCGGTAATACTTGACCCAGGCGTCGAAGCTGGCTTGCGCCACGCTCTGAATTTCTCGTCCCGGCGTTTGCAACACCTGGTTGATGGTCTTGCCCAGCAGCGCCAGATACGTCGCCTGGTCTATCAGCGCGGCTCGGTGCAGCAGCAAGTCGTCGTAGTAGCTGGTAAAGCCTTCAAAAAACCATAGCAGTTCGGTGTAGTTTTCATTGGCGTAGTCAAAGTCGGTGAACTCTGCCGGGCGCAGGCGCTTGACGTTCCAGGTATGGAAATACTCGTGGCTGATCAGGCCCAGCAACGTGGTGTAGCCCTCAGACGCTTTTTTGTCCGTGGCGTTGGCCTGCGGTTGCAGGCGCGGCAGATCCTTGCGCTTGCAGATCAGGGCGGTCGAGTTGCGATGCTCCAGTCCGCCATAACCCTCATCGACTGCATTGAGCATGAACAGATAGTTACGATGCGGTGCCTTGTTTGCGCTCTTGCTGCCCGCCTTGGTGCCATGCCAGAAGTGAATTTCTGCCTCGCAAATTTTCTGCGTATCGGCCAGCAGACGCTTGCCATCAAACCCGGGGGGTGCACCAGAGACGACAAAGCGGTGTGGCACGCCACAGGTGACGAAGGAGCCGCTCCAGAACGCTCCCAACTCCACAGGAGAATCCACCAGCTCATCGTAATTGACGGCCAGGTAGCTGCCAAAACCACGCTTGCTGACTTTTTCGGGCGCCAGGCCAGTGGCTGCGTGCCAGTCTGGCAGATGCTGATGCGCCAGCAGCGTCAGCGCATGCGGCACATCTTCCTGACCCAGCACCCTAAGGAACACACTGGTGCCGTTGAAAAAACCGCGTGTACTGTCGAGCCAGGCGGTGCGCACCGAACTGTCGAAGGCGTAGATCAGGTAGTTCAGCACCAGCGGCTTGCCCTCGCTGCACTGAACCTGCCAGCTGCATTTGTCGAGCTGTGTGATGGCCAGCACCTTGTTGCCTTGGCGCGCCTGCAACTGCTGCAAGTTCTTGGAAAACTCACGTACCAGGTAGCTGCCCGGAATCCATACCGGCAGGCTCAGCTGCTGACACGCGGCGGGCCGCTGGATCGTCAGGCTCACCTGGAACAGATGGGCGTGCAGATCGGCAATCCGAACCTCGTAGGTGATGGCCGCGTTCGCCATCAGTTCTTGGCATCCGTCAGGTATTTTTCGACCTGGGCTGCGGTGATGGCGCCGGGCACGCGGGTGCCGTCGGCAAAGATCAGGGTCGGTGTGCCGGTAATCTTGTGCTTGCGGCCGATTTCCACATTGCGCTCGATGGCGCTGACGTCGCAACTTGCCGTGGCAGCTGCCTTGTCGCGCACCATCCAGTCCTGCCAGGCTTTGGCACGGTCTTTGGTGCACCAGATGTTCTTCGACTTTTCGGTCGAGTCAGCGCTCAGGATCGGATACAGGAACATGTGGATCGTGACGTTGTCCACTTTCTGCAGGTCACGCTCAAAGCGCTTGCAGTAGCCGCAATTAGGGTCTTCAAAAACCGCCAGTTTGCGTTTGCCGGTGCCGCGCACAATGGTGAAAGCGTCCTTCAGGGGCAAGGCATCAAAGCTGATGGCAGTGAGTTTGTCGACTCGCTCCTCGGTCAGATTGCGCCGTTGCCGGGTGTCTATCAGATTGCCCTGCAGCAGAAAGTTGCCTTCGCCATCGGTGTAATAAATCTCACTGCCGTTCACACGAATCTCATACAGGCCGGGCATGGCGCTCTTGCTGACTTCATCGATCTTCTGCAGTTGCGGAATGCGCTCTGCGAGGTTCTTGCGAATCGTGGCTTCCTGCGCCAGGACACAAGTGGCGGTGAGCAGCGCAGTGAGGGTGAAAACGGTTTTCAAAAAATTCATGTAGGTCCGATCAAAACGTCAACATCCCATGGCTTGTCGTGCTACCCAAAGCTTGAGCAAGCCGCTGCGCTCAAAGCCGTTCATGCCCCAGTTGCGTGCAGACTGCCAACTGCCGCCCTGGCGCGAGAACAGGCGCTGCAAGCCGTCCATCGTAGCGTCCATCACCATCACCTCGGCCTTGCGCGAGCGCTCGTAACGGCGCAGTAACTTTTCATCATCCACGCTGCGCCAGTATTCACGCTGACCCAGTGTCGTGCTCAGTGCTGCGACATCAGACAGCCCCAGATTCAAACCTTGGCCCGCCAGCGGATGCACATTGTGCGCCGCGTCGCCGGCCAGCGTCCAGGCGCCCGTGGCGTGTCTGCCAGCCCAGCGCTTGGCGTGTGCGCTTTGCAGCGGCCAGGCGCTGCGCGCACTGGTCAACGCGAGCTTGCCCAACTGCCCCTGGCTGGCCACCTCGAGTTGCTGACAGAACTCTCCAGTGCTCTCGGCCAGCAGGGACGGCACCCGCTCGCGCAGCACCGACCAGACAATAGCCACAGAACTTCCAGTTGCACCATCGATCGGCAGGAAAGCCAGGATTTCGCCCTGACTGAACCATTGGAATGCAGTCTGCTTGTGCGGCTTTTCGCATTGCAGGCGTGCGGCGATCGCGGTTTGCGGATAGGGCGTCACGTCGAAATCAATGCCGAACTCGGCGCGTGTGCTGCTTGAGCGGCCTTCGCAGATGACTGTCAGTGCAGCCTCTGGCGCTATGGTCAGCACTTCGATGAGCGGCTGAAATCGCACGGCTTCGGCCAGTCGGGCCTCCAGCGCGGGCACGTCGACAATCCAGGTCAGGCCCGGCACCTTGAGCTCGGCCGCCGAAAAGTTGACTTCACCGCCAGCGTCACCCTTGACTTGCATGGCCAGTACTTCGGTCGCGTGCTGCGCGTCGGGCCAGCAGCGCAGCGACTCCAGCAGCGCGCGCGATTTGGCGTTCAAGGCGTAGGCTCGTACGTCGCCATTCAAGCCCGGCTCGCTGTCAGGCAAGTTCTGGGCTTGCTCCACCAGGCCGATGCGCAGGCGTTCGCGCGCCAGCAACAGGGCCAGCGTGCGCCCCACAATGCCGCCGCCGCGGATGCAAATATCAAAGGCTTGACTCATGGCAGGGATTGTAGAAGGCGTCCAGACTTGCGTCCGATGCCAGGGCTCCGCGGTCCTGGCGCTTGCCTGGTGGATTCCCGGAATAGACCGGTAGAACGGCATCTGATCAATCGATTGATCTGCGCTGCCCGCGTTAAGGTACGGGTATCTGCTCGCGCATTTGCAAAGTAACTGGAGGTGTTGAAATGAAGTGTCTCAACAAGCCTGTAACTCATGCCGTTGGAGTATTCTTTGCTGAGGGCTTTGAAGGCGGGGTGTCACCATGACTCGCCTGACACCCGCGCAACAACAAATCCCCTTGGCTTTGCCCATGGACCCCACGTTGCAGGAAGAGCTGATGCTCAAAAAAGCCAGCGAGTTGTACCGACGCTCACGCCTATTGAATATTCGCTACCCGAGCTTCAAGCACTTGATGGAGGATCCCATAGCGGGACGGTGCATGCGCATGAGCGCCACCCACCTGTTGCGACTTTAGTGCTCAGCACATCCGGGTGACCGCCTGGTAAGCGATATCCGATCGCCTCTTAGGAGACTGTTATGACTGTAAGCTCGATTCGCGTCGCTCCTGTAGTGAACGGTTCAATCCATTGTGCCGACAAGGGATTTCTGGCCAAACCTGAAACCTACGATCAGATCTACGCCTATGCAAGGGAAATGGAGTGGATGGAAAAGCCTTTTCACTTTGTCGTCAGCCGATGGCTGGACCGCCGCAGCCCGTGCAGCTATGTACAGTCGGATCCAGCCCGACGCTGGTCAACAGTCCGCTGACCTCAGTTCAGCTTGGACCCCCCGCTGCGCGTGAGCAATCCCGGCAAGCTGACGCCCTTTGAAGCAGGGATGCACTGATTAGTACAATCGCAGCTGACTTCCCAGGACAAAACGAGGACAAAAACCGGTGTGTTTTCTTGTCCGGCGCTGGAGCGGCGCATGCCTTTGGGCTGCTTGATCCATGCGCGTGTCCGGCACCTCAACGATCCCGAAGTTGGGTTCAATGGTGCCGTTGGGGCATTGATTTCTAAGGATATTTAGATGAGTTTGAAATGTGGCATCGTGGGCTTGCCCAACGTCGGTAAATCGACCCTGTTCAACGCCCTGACCAAGGCCGGCATCCCGGCCGAGAACTATCCCTCTGGCTGGACGATTTAAAAAGGCCAATGGCCTCAAGGACTTCCGAGCATTCATAGATTTCAGGCCGCAAAATCAGGACAAAATTGCCACTGACAGAATCATCAGAAGGCACGGGCCATGATAGGAGAACGGCACTGGTTTGTCGGCTCCTTGTCGTTTGACTCAGCGGCTTACACCGGCTCTATTCATGTAAATGAAATTTTGCAATCCATTGGCCAATGTGTTCCGGCGACATGTAACGCGGGTCAATATGATTTGCCTGATTGACCGCCCAACTGCGCCAGTGTGCGTAGCCTGCAATTGGGTGCCTTGACGACTTGACCTTTTCGTCAAAGGCAGCAATGAGACTGCGTAGTCGGTCGGACTGAGCAATGTCGGTTGACGCTTTTTCCATCAAGTTCAACCGCTTCTGAATTAGTTCTTGAACTTCCTTTTCGTGTCGGCGTATAGCGGCGAGTCGTCGCTTCTCTCGAAGCTCAATTACTTCGTCTCTGCGTTCAACCAGTCGTTCGTAAGACGACTTGGCACCGCTACGGATATATTCCTCAACCCGCACGATCGATTCCTTTACCAGAGACCGGAGAATGTCAGGTTTAAGGTTGCTGTATTGACGGTAGGTCGAATGTGATCGAGGATCGTATTGCTCCTCTCGTTGGCAGTATTCCCAAGAGAAACCGTACTGGCCATTGTGCTTGTCTTTGATTTGAACTCTTGCACCCTCCCAGCCATAGTCAACGAAGCAAATGGGAAGCGAACAACCCAACACGTTCACGGAAATTGACTGCTTAGTGATGCCACGTACAGAGACCGTGGCACCAAGCGAGGCCCATGCTGCGAACAATTGGTTCAGTGCCGACAGCAAAGCTAGTCCCGATGCATGTCGAAAGCGTGGCTTCTCGGACGAAAAAGAGTAACGCGAGTTTCGACTTGCACGACGCATGTCGCCACGCAAAAGACTGGACGTCGCGGGATGCGGGTCTTTTAAAGTGTCTTTGAATTTGAGCGGCGCTGTAAGTAAGTCGGCTCGCACAGCCACATCTTCCATAGACTCCGTGAATACATGTGGTGGTGGTAGTGGCGGAATCGGCTGATCGTCCGTCGTTGGCGCTTCCCACTCTGGAGTTGGGTAGTAACTGTTTGACCATCCGTCGCCCAACAAGGCCATGTTGGTTGATTGCAAAGGCGGTTGGGGCGACAAGGCCGGATGCTTGACTAATTTCCCTGCTGCAAGGGCTTGCCAATACCCTGGCGGCGGCTTAGGAATGTTTGCCCGTTTGCAGACTTTGCTAATCCATACGTCTGACACGTCGAGTTGCTTGGCAACCGTGGTCGCCGGCTGTGCCCAAACAAGGTCGTACAGTTCTGATCGTGTGAGGTTCTTTAGCGACATGATTGGCCTTCCAATATCCTTTGCGTTGCAAGCGACTTTGTGGTAAACAGGGCGACGTAGCCTTTGCTACTCAACGAAAAATGAATAGAGGGAGTCATGCCGATCACAAAGTCGTACAGCGTTCGATTTTCGAATACCAATATTGGCCCTGATCCCAACGACAACAAGCAACTCCGGGATGTTTTAGTAGATCAAGTGGCGCAGCATGGCAAAGCGGGTCATCGTGGGCATCATCTACCAGCGATTGAAATGGAGGGAGAGCATTTCCAAGTTCGCAACCTATTGCATGTGGGTCGTTTCTGGAGAGGCAGTTTTGCGCGACTTCGCGATGAGGCTCCGCATGTCATTGGGGTTACTAATATTGAGCGGGAGATTGACCTCGAAGTTGGCGACCGAATTCTCGAAAAAACCTTCTTTCTCTACTATGAAGATACAGACATCATGGTCTTTCAGATGTCTCGTAATGTTGGTTATCTCAGCAGATTTGCCTACTACTGGTCTCGCCTATTGGATGGCGTTTATGTGGATTTTCCGCCGGTAATCGACGCCGACCGCTTACAGGAAGTCCTGGGTGCAGGGATTCGCGAGGTCAACTTCACCTACGCACGATCACCTGGCGCCGGGGGCGTCGGGCCTCGCTGGACGCAGAGAGCGATGGAAATGCTCACGCCAGTTCATGGCGCCACTGGAAAGTTCACGATTCGAGCGGCTCGGGGAAACCTTTTAGGAGGAACCATCTCGGACTTGGTACGCTGGGCAGCTAACGGTGGAGAGGTGCAAAGAGCGAAGGTGCTTCTGCAAGACGAGAAGGATCCGATTGACCTGTTCCTAGAGCCGATTAAGGTCAGGATTGAGGTTCGACTGAACGGCAGCTATCCGGATGAACGTTCGGCTATCGAACAACTCGGGGATGCATATGCTGGACAGGCCCACCGTTTACCCACCCGGCCTATCAGACCTGGCCGCAACCATCGTGGTGACTAGGCCGTTCAACGTGAAACTACCTCCATTCCTGATGAGTATCGCCATCGCTGTTGCGGCCTCGGCGGGACTGCACTATTTCGGCTTGGTGCCGAAGCCCATGGATAGTGATCGAGCGACTGTGTATGGCGCGTTAGCGCAGGTTGCCGGAACTATGCTCGGCTTCATGCTGGCGGCGCTTGCCGTGCTTGCGCTCACTGATCCGTCGGGCCTCATGCTCGGCGAACGCGGCCATGATGTGAATCGTCAACTGGTTCGCTTCCGGTAGATCGCACGCCACGAACTTGACCTTGCTCTCCATCAGACCGGACACGAAATGAACGTTGCGAGCAAGTCGATCAAGTTTTGCGATCAGTAGCGTGGCACCTGTCTTGCGACAAAGCTCCAACGCTCTACGAAGCTCAGGGCGACGATCAAGAGCGTTCGCACCTTTCCCGGTCTCGACCTCGACAAACTCAGCCAAGACCGTCCTGGTGCTTCCTGTAAGGTATTGCGAGACTGTCAGACGTTGTGCATCAAGACCGAGACCGGAGATGCCTTGCTTCTGGGTTGAAACGCGGAAGTATGAAATGAACTGCTGGTGTGACATGGTGGCCTTGGGTCTGTATACGTGACAGGAGGAACGTCCTGTCTGTGGACAGACTTTAGGATGCCGGCATGGTGGCGACAAGGAAAAGTCCTTGGGCTGTTGTATCGGCGAGGATGGTGGCGAAACGCTTGCATCCGATGATGGACATCGGTATGGCCAAGAACCCTAAGTTATCTTCCGTGGATCATCGAAGTCCGAGACGCGGCCAGGATAGGTGAAGGTAGTGCCTTTGTAAATCCGGGCGAAAAAATAGCGTTCGGTCTTATATAAGGAAGGCGCCGCTCCCGCGGCTTCTTCCCTGTATTTAAGACAAGTGGAGCGCCACCGGCGTCGGCATCGCCGACACCTCTACCTTTAACTTGAGGTTGACTTTTTCCCGTTGGCGGTGAAACAGACAGGATGGTATTGGGGAGGCTTTGCCTCCCCCCCCGCCGGGAGGGCTGCTGTTGAGTTAAATACTTTTCCTTAATACCTATTGCTTTCAGGTTATGTATCGGAGTTTTGACTTTCCAAACGAAAGACCTAAGCTGGGCGCGGCTTGCAGAAGAGGTAGTCATCGAGATGTCCTCTCTGATGTCCTCTGAGTTGGGGGTGCCAATGCCCTGCCACATGGTCGCTATGCTGATTTGACCATCCGTGCGTCCAACTTTTTCATAAATTCACTAAGGACACTCTGAAAAACCCTGACATCCAATGAGATGCCGGGACGTTAAACGGAAATGAAACAAATCAGCCTTGCCACCACCGGATTTGAGCTTGTCACCAAGCGCACGCG
>Ga0194063_10003112_pt1 | contig 9990 bp, 7 predicted proteins | sample SepL3720m_MetaG_FD_155459 | JGI IMG/M metagenome (GOLD analysis project Ga0194063, IMG submission 155459) | Anoxic zone freshwater microbial communities from boreal shield lake in IISD Experimental Lakes Area, Ontario, Canada - Sep2016-L373-20m | ecosystem: Environmental > Aquatic > Freshwater >...
ACCAATGGCGGGTGCTATTATGTCTTTACTTGTTTCTATATCAACTTTAGGTACATCCATGAGCATGATGATGCAGGTGATGTTGATTGAGAACTTACGCAAGCAAGTAGCGATAAGACTCTTCTGGTTAGAGGTGGTACAATATCATTATCGTGGAATATACAGTCTGTTAAAGATGATGCAACAGAGTAAGAACAATGGAACTGGTAAGCAGTTCCTAAAGATAATGTTAGCATTGAAACACATCAAGCGCGCAGAAGCTAATATAAAAAATTTCAAGATACTAGAAGAAAATTCTGGGGTTCCACGTTTAAAATACACTTACTTTCTACAAACCTTTGCTGAAACTAAACAGGCTTCTAAAATACTTTCTTCTCCAGACAGTGATCCTTCAATAGCTAGAGAACTTATGACAGATGTGTCTAAGAGTATATATAAGAAAAAGGGTAGAAGTGCAGTCACGGTTGATGGTAAAAAGCTAAAAAAAGCAGCTGATAAATACTTCACAGCATTAGCAAAAGATTTTAAAGCTAAGGTGCTCGGACGAACTCTGTATATTATGGAAGGTCTAGCGTGGCACTCAACTAAACTTTTACCACCAGTGCCCATACCAAACTTATTTGGTATGCTTGACATTACAAGTAATCTAAAAGGTGCAGCAAATCTGGGATACGTGGGAGAGAAATTTAACAAAGATCATGCAGATGTGGCAGTGGCAGCTATAAGACAAAAAGGCTTTGCGCGCTACGATAGCATTGGTAAGATACAAACAACAAGTGCATTGCAGGCTGTAGGTGTTATCACAATGTCCGCTGTACAGCAAACCATTAATAGAATGAATGAGTTTGATTTTGCAAAAGGATTAGTTGGAACCAATCTGGTCATAAATGGCTACATTGATAACTTGCTAAAATTCAGCAATAACTGGGGCATGATTACGAAGATGTCTGACTTTTTATTGACCTCTATTGCACCTATTGAGAGTGGCATTGTAGCTACACGTGAGGGAATGGAAAAATCCATAAAAAATAAAGACTCTGAAATTCTCCTGTCGATGAAAGAGATCACCTGGATTAGCACACTACGTGCACTAGATGTATATAAGGCATTGATTGCAGATACGTTAGAGTCACAGGCTGCGCGAGCGGATATGGCTAATAAGATACTGCTGGTGAAGGAGTATTTGAAGTCTGACGAAGTACAAGCAGCACCAAATGGAAATATTGTGGTATTTTTACAGAAGGTGATTGAAACACTTCCAATGGCTATGGTTTCTGGAAAAGGGCTGAATGAAAGTCTGGTAGTATTAAATGTGGCAATGCGTGAAACACAAAAATATATTGTTTATAATACAAAGTTATATAATCGTTTGAATGTAACACTGGCAGACGACCCAACTGCAGCTGCTTTCAATAATTTACTAACTGCAATGGGTGTTGGTGGTGGTGTGGGCAGTGCAATGGCAGCTGCTATCGCTGGCGGACAATTACTGGAACTGGCAGGATTGATGGCTTCTATTGCAGGAGCGTTACAGGGGTTAAACGCTTTGGGAGTCCCTAAATGTACTATAGCCCCAAAGTCAGCGGATCCTGAAGGCGAGAGACAGAAGAAAATTAAAAAGGCAAGAGATGCACAAGCGAATGGATAAAAATATATGATAATGAGATCACCTAATGTATTCACAGTTGATGATAATGGGCAACTTCAGGTATCAAAGATTGCTGGAGAAGTAACCGGCATTGATCTGATGCTACAAAAGATAGTAAAGTTTTTCCTGACCATTCCAGGCTCTAATATAGCAGACCCAAATTATGGCACATTACTGGGTGATAAGGCTAATTTAGCCTATCTAGGCAGTGATGTGGAAAGCGTGCGAACACTGCTGACAAACGTGGTTGATTCAGCTAACATCTATTTTAAAGGTACTGCAGACTTTGATCATATGGAATTAAATAACGTTTACATTTCAGAAATAGATCCTACTGTATTTTATTCAGAAATTTTCGTATATTTAGCAGACGGAAGTATATATAACATAACGGTATAACATGACAACCATAATAGAACTAATAAAGAAAACTTTACGAGCTGCTGATCCTACGCTAGATATTTCAGGATCTTCAACATTATCAGATCTTCTGATAACTCCCGGTTCATTGATGATGGAACCTTTCATTAAGCAGCTACAATTCTTATTGCTTAATTTGGGGATTAATGACCCACAAAGTATGGAGCCTACAGAGTTAGATGCTATTTTAGGAAACTTCCTAAAATTTAGAAACCCAGGAACTCCTTCTACAGGGGTAGTTGAATTATTTTATACTACACCTACAAGCATTGATATTCCTAATGGAACTCTTTTTACAGACACTGGTGGTAATACGTATGCTACAAGTAAACAGTATTCTATTTCTGCAGATGCTATGGCAATAAATAGTTGGTTGTATCCTTATTATTCTACTGGACCTATATCTGTGTCTTCTACAAAAACTGGTCTTATTACAGAGATTGGCCCTAATCAAATTACAACTACAGATCTAAAGCCAGCTCCTGCAAAGGTCACGAACCCTGCAGGGTTTTCAGGTGGTACTGATGGTGAAACTAATTTAGATTTCGTACTACGTGTCATGGATGAGGTAACAACTGGAAGCTTAGGAAGCGCCGTTGGAATTCAAACAACCTTAGTAAGTTCTTTTCCTACTATTAAAAACATTTCTATCAAGGGAATGGGTGACACAGAGATGCTAAGAGATCTTGTACTCTCTGGAATAAATACCTTCCCTTATAAAACAGTTGTCGATTTTTACGGCAGGGTATCAGGACTATATGATCTTCCCTATCCAGAAAGTACCGCTTACTGGAATGTATTCTGGGATGATCCTACAACATCAGGTATACAACCAGATCTTCCATCACTATCGGAAATAGCTGTTGATGAAATAACAACAGACCAGTATGCAGGTATCTATTCATTAGATGATGCAGCATCTCTAAAATTCCATACACAGGTGATTGCTGAAGAACGTTTTGCAGATGATACAATACCCGCACATTGGAGATTATCCGATGCTAAACATGGTCTGTCAGTGGTTGCATCCTCATTTGAATTTGCTGTAGAACAACGAGGGGCAAGCAATAAATTTAGATTGGGTTACCGTACAACAGAGGTCGATGTACCTACTCGGCCAATTAAAGTAGATGTACAATTTATGTTGAATGTATTAAACTTCTTGAAGATTGCAGCAACTATGGCTCCTGAAGTATCCGCAGCACAGCCGCATGCTAACTCTTATGCGGACGTTCCAGCAATAACAACATTTGCAACAGTATCATAAGGAAAATTATGGCAGATCAAGTAAAACAATATAAAGATTTTGTAGCACAAGTAACAGACCGTCTGGCGCTACCAGCAATTGAAAATTACTACCCTATGGCCGATCGTCCATTAGCTAAACATAATGGAATAGAGATCACCGGTAATTTTGAAACTGATGATGATACGACAACAGGTAGACTATCATATGTTACTGTGCTGCGTGATGTTAATACCCTCGACCCTGCAAATGGTTACGGGTTTGCATGGATGAAGGGGGATGGCTCTCTGTACAACGTGTACCTCGTAGATAATAGCCCTCTTGCAAATGATCTATTTATCAGTAACACCTTCGTGATAAATGAAAACGGGGAAAACACTTGGAAAGCTGCAGCGAAGTATGAGATCTTAGTCAACACTATTTATAGTTTCAAGATGATGGTTGGGGAAGATTACTCACTGTCATTATATATTTGGCCGGCGAATCAGGCTCAGCCTGTCACTCCTTTACTAAATGTAGGTGCCCCATTGGGTGCCCTATCCTCTATCGGAGACCGTTTTGGCATAGGCGTTATGGGGACAAACAACTGTCAATGGTGGTATGATGATATTGTAATAACCTCTACGGTAGGAATTCATACAGCTGTGCTATATAGACTAAAAGCGCGTCCATCCAATTTCCCTGTTGGAACATCTGCTACACTTAACTTCTATGGGTATGGTATAGATGGTGATTCCCCTAATCAGTTATTTGGTGCAACAGCCTTTATCCGTACTTTAACTAGTGGTGTTTGGAACTGGGTAGAAATGGGATCAAACACATCTACCAATGCATCTGATCGAATGACAACAAAAATAAGTAAAGAATTTACTATAGGCCCTGAATATATTAGTGATGATGAATTTGTTGATATGCTCACTACAACAACATATGCCACAACAAGTGTAACAGACTTAACTACCTATTATGTGTCACTAGAAGAAACTATTGGTTCTGGTGTTCATGTTGGTGGCTGTGCTGATATCTACGTCAATGACCCATCAAAAATTGTAGTGGCAGAACAGACTATAAATAACATTACGGGTATTGTAGAGTTATCTGCAGCGAACGGATTCCTTGGCCCAATTCACTCTATCATCGATATACAAATTGCTATGGTAGGAGATTCATTTATACCAAACCAAGACTGGGTGTATGTTCCGGGTGACATCAGTAATGCACTCTCAATTTACGAGTACCCTTATATATCTTTTAATCCAACGCTCTCTAACTATAAAGTTAAAGTAATTTATCGTTACTATCAAAACGGAGATCCTATACAAACGTTGATGGAATCAGATATTTATCGGTACAGTGGTACAAGCAATGTGGTGAAAATTATGCCCCCAGTATTTGTACGTTTTAATAGTATTCAATTTAGAGGCAGTATCACAGATAGTAGCATCCGCAAGTTATTGAAAGACTATGTACACTCGTTGACGGATACTATAAGTTTAAATGAGATTATAAATCTACTATACTTGAATGGTGTAACTTACATAGATATACCTTCATTGGACATTGGCATCATTGAAACAGATTATTTACGACAGGCACAGGACGAAGTTACCTTGGTAACTACCTACACAAAACCTGCACTCTCTGCATTCTTTACAGATAATTATGAGATGGTTGGTATTGGGAGAATATAATGAATTATAAAGATCTTTGGAATTACATTGGGTCTGTGTGGTCAACCTATGATGATAAGCCTACTATGGAATTATTTTGGGAGGCTCTTAATAGTGGTGTTATGCGAGGACGTGAGTATGGGGCCGATCTACAGAGAAGCCGCTCCCTGCCCTACATGCCCCCGTCATTCAATATTGGCCCAGAGTTCTATAATGTAACATATTCAGGGGTCGATGATACTTGGTTAACGGTTAGACCTACAGGTAGTGGGACACAGTTTGAATTTGCTATCCCCGAGTGGTCTTATTCTGTACCTACATTAACATATGAATATGTATACAATGGAGTAACATACTCTGGAGTATATAATGAAAATACCGATTACATAGTGTCTGGATATAACTCTATTCATTGGCTCGGTGCATCACCTACTGCCGATCCACGTTACCCATCTTACATAAAACGAGCAAATCTATATGCAGAAAAAATCTGCGTTATCAACCCGATGTTAATGAATACCTGGGCTATTTTTTGCAAATTTAGTATTAACTATTATTCTGATTATTTAACGTATGGGCAGGAGAAATATCAACACTTGAAGATGCTCATCTGGGCATTAGTGCACAAACAAATGCAGGCTCCTAGTATAAAAAATTTGAGAGACATGTTTGCAATTTCACGTGGCATGCCGTTCGCGTATGAGTCTGGAATTAACTCAAACACATATGTCACTGATCACTATGAGACTTCAATAGGTTCATATACATATGTGTTGCCTGCAGGAATGACTCCTGTTACAGCAGGTACTTCTATAGGAACATTTGACTTGATTGCTAGTGGAATTACCCTAGATGATATACACTCAAATTCAGGACTTGTAACTAACCATAGTAATTCTTATAATAGAAGGAACACACTGGTATTCACACTGGGTTCTGGAGTCACAACTCACTACAACACGACATTTCACGATAGTTATGTTAATAAGATAATGCCAAAACAGCTTCAATGGTTTGTAATATAAAGGATAAAAAATGGACAGAGTAATAGTAAAAGCCGGTACCAAAACAAACATGTATAACTTGTTTGAGGATCTTCAGAATTACACAGAAGCCTACGTGCGAAATGTGCTGCAAGAGTTGTTTGTTTATGGAGGTGTGAATGCACTAACTACACAAGGTGGTGCAATATTATCTTCTGATACAACCATGAAAGTAACGGGGACAATAGGTCAAAACTATATATCTATTGGCGCGGGATATGGACTGACGGATAACATGGATTATCTGTATGTGGGCCCAGGTACTACTGCCACATTAACTACCTTATCAAGTGGAGTACATTCTCTGTATGTGGCGAACGGAACATACTATAGTGACCCAGTTGATGTAATGAGTGGATTCGCATATGCACAGGCGGGCACTAGCCAACAAAATTCTCGTCTACATCATAATACAGTATTCATGTGGGATGCTGATCCAGTTACAAGTGGCCTGTGGTTAGCAGATGTCACAGTTAGCACGGGTGGAGTATTTGCTAGTGTTACCGACAAACGACAAACTAACACTCTAAAATTAGAACAATCAGTTCTTCCGGATAATGTATTGAGAACAGATTCTGGGTATACACAGACATTAGCGAACGGACTGGTCCTGCCTGATGTAACATTAGGCAATAACAGTGTTCCAGGCCTCTTCACACTTATAAGTGGAATATATAGTTCGGTATTAAATTACACTACACTGAAGGATCTTTTAGACCGTGTACATACTCAGGGTACTGATATTGGAACAACACAAAGTACTTTCAGAGTTGGGAACTCAACATCTACAACAGCAGATGGATTGAGGGTTATTACCTCATTAGATCCGAGCCATAATCAAATATCTGACTTGACTATTAGTGGTATAACTAGCCCAGCACTGCTAACACTTATCAGTGGTGTGGTTAGTGAATATTTATCTGTGGCACGGCTACAGGATCTTCTAACACGCGTACACACTCAAGGCACAGATACTGGAACTACCTCAGACTATTTCTATGTTGGTAATAGTACAGTGGGGGCCAATGATGGTTTCTTAGTCGCATTAGAACCCGACATTCCAATGCCACCAAAAAATATTAGGATCACTGACGCCTACTCACCAACCAGATCACGTATGCGCTTTGTTGATGCGGAAGCACAGCTAGCGGAAGTGGTTCGTACGGGATTAATAAGCCATGAAGCAACAGTATCATTAGAATGGAACTACAGAGATATTATTGGTGATGGTGGTAAAGGAACTGCTGGTGGTACGGATTCTGGAAAATTTAGAATCACAAATTCTGGTGGGTCGAAAACTTGGACTGCCAATGAACTAATAGGGTATCATTTATATCTACCCGCTGTTGGTTTAGATTATAAGATAACTGCAAATCTAGTAACAAGTGGAATTGAAACTGTTCTAACAGTGGCACCATTTGGGCACACTACTGTAATAGATGGATTATCTGCATCTAGTTCTCCAGCCATTATACATTCTAATTGTGATAGCTATGAAATTGTAGTTGTCCCTGTTACTGAGGCTGGTATTAAAGTGTATGAAGAACGTTATGAAGATAAGGTTACATTACAATCTAGTCCAACAATAATGCAACAAACAATGAATCTGTTCTTGGGAGAAAAAGTTGTAATAAGCATTCGTGCCAAAAATGGTAATAGTGCCTCTGTATATACCGAGATGGGTGCAGGGTCTTTCACCAAATTACCACCATATGTAACAGTACAAAACTATGCTAAGCCATATTATGTATCACTTCCACAATTAGATTCTACTGGTGCTAAAGTTGGTGGTAACACTACACCGTCTGGATTCACTATGACCATTGTGGGTTGGGATGCGGCAACTGATTTTGAAATATGTTATACGACAGATGCTTCCGGACCAGACTTCTTAAATGAAACCCATGAGAAGTTTACTAACGTCAGCGTTCCGTAGACATAGTAGCATCTGGCTCACGTACATATAATGTGGCAGTACGTCCATTGATTTCCGGATGGGTAGTAGCCCCAGCAAAAACTACCTCAGTTGTTTCAGGTAGTGCAGGCAGTGTGCCAAAAAATAATGCTTATCCAATTACTAACATATCTTTTAAAACATACTCAGGCACTCTAAGTACATATAATGTTGGAGTGGAGGCGTGGAACTTATCCACGTGCTTCACACCTGCAGGCAATGTTGCGAGTGCTACCACTTTGGATGATTCTGTTATTGGTTCTTATATTACTATAGGTGGTGCTGATTATCTAATCACAGACAGAATTGGAAGCTGTATAAGTATAGCAACCTTGGCCGGAGTAGCAGTTACTTCTGCATTATCTGGTACATATCAAATTAATACCAGCAAGGCAAGTCGTGTACTAGCAACAATTACTAACTGGCCGGCAGATACACAGTTAACATCTGTGTCAATTGAGCAGTGGTCAACTCCAGGACGTCGTGGTGCTCACGTTCCAGTGGTACGTTGGTACCAAGCAAGTATGGAAGCATATGCAGATTCATTGCCACTTACTGACAAAGGTAAGGCAGAATACAATCAAGTTACAGACTTAACCATTCTTGCACAAAATGGTAGTCGTACTATCATCGTGGATTATTGGGATCCTACACTGGATGATAACTTATCCGGATTTACAGGTAACATTACACTATACTGGAAACCATATGTAGCAACAGGTCGTAAGACTGATAACACATCTACACCACCAATTATAGTGGCATCAACACAGGTTAGTTAATGGTATATACAAAAGTAGTAAATGATCTTATTGCTAGCGGTGCAAACTGCTATCTTTTTGGTGGGGCGGTCAGGGATAGAATTCTCGAACAAGTTCCTACTGACTATGATTTTTTAGTTGGCAATATCAATGAGGATCTGTTTGATAAAGTACTTTCCAAGCATGGTATCATTTATAGAGGTAATATCATCCCTGAGTTAAGAAAACTTAATACAGGAAATGGTATGGTAGATTTTAAATATATTGGTGATAAAGATGTAGCAACATATTTAAAAACCAACACAGATTTTACTAGTAACTCACTCGCTTACAATATGGCAACAGATGAGCTTTTAGATTTTCACGGTGGCAGAATAGATATTGCAAACAAGGTGTTACGTCTGACTTCACGTCGTAATGATCTTACAAGTTATCCGGACTTTGCCATTGTTCCAATACGAGTTGCAAGACTCTCTGCATCTCTTGGGTTTAGTATAGAGCCAGAGACATTCACGTTCTTGAAAAAACATGCACATGAAATGTTTGAGGTGACTTCAAAAGAGCGCCGTGCAGTTGACTTACATAAGTTGTTTAGCCGAGATAACTCCCGCGTGGCTTTGGATATACTGATGAAACTAGAAATATTTGATCGTCTTTTTAACGAATATGATGTGAAGGAATTGTAATGCTAACTATCCAAGTAAATACTCCTACGCAAGATAAAAACGTATTAACTACACTTGGCACTATTTCTTTAGTAGAGAGTGTTGTTCGAGTAGACAATGAGCTCTACTCAAAACCTACTCTTACTGTAGCTAATGTAGTAATCTCAGGGTTAGCTACAGACATTCTGATGGATCTTACTCTCTCGGAAACTTGTGCAGAAGATATTCTGACATTTATTGGTTTACCTACTGCAGGAGATACTGTTTCTTTAAGTGGCATTACATATACATTTATTCCTGCGGCTAGTGGATATATCTCCGAATATGAAGTTAAGATAGGAACTACAACTTTTGGTACTGCTCTAAATTTTCATAAGGTATTAAATAGAATTGGATCGAGTGGTACCGACTATCCCGCCAGTGGTATTGTTCACCCTAGTATATGTACACACTATGTAAATAATCCCTTGACACTTCGAGCGATAGTCCCTGGAGTTTCTGGTAATTCTCTAACTGCTACAACAACATCTTCCAATATTATATTATCTTTTGATAAATTATATAATGGTTGTATTGTGTCTGC
>Ga0194063_10003113_pt1 | contig 9989 bp, 6 predicted proteins | sample SepL3720m_MetaG_FD_155459 | JGI IMG/M metagenome (GOLD analysis project Ga0194063, IMG submission 155459) | Anoxic zone freshwater microbial communities from boreal shield lake in IISD Experimental Lakes Area, Ontario, Canada - Sep2016-L373-20m | ecosystem: Environmental > Aquatic > Freshwater >...
CGTGCCCTGTATCTGGCCCGGGGGAGGGCTGGCGATGGCGAGGGTTCCGCCGTGAAGCTGGATGATGTCCTTGGAAAGGGCCAGGCCGAGACCGGATCCCGAACTGCGGATATTGGCGCGGAAATATCGTTCCGTGACATGGGAAAGAGCATCGGGGGGGATTCCCGTGCCCGTATCCGTCACGGTGATGCGGGCGAACTTGGCGTTGCCGGGATCCGGGGCGGTCGCGAGGGTGATGGTGCCCTGGCGGGGGGTAAACTTGATGGCGTTGCCGATGATGTTCTGGAGGACGCGCTGGATCATGTTGGGGTCGCACCGCACGAAGGGTACGGCGGGGTCGGGCGAGACGGTGAGCGTGATCCCGGCGGCCTCCGCCTGGGGGTGCATGGTTTCGAGGCTGCGCGTCACCAGGTGTCCGAGGGGGCTGGTAATGGCGGCGAGGGTGAGGGTCTGGTTTTCGATTTTCCCGAGGTCGAGGATGTCGTTGATCGTGTTGACAAGCCGCTGGCATTCGGTGTCGAAGAGCTTGAGGTAGCGGACGGCGTGGTCGGGGAGGGGGCCTGCGATTCCGTTGAGCAGGTTGCGGATGCCGTACATCATGGAGGTCAGGGGGGTTTTCAGTTCATGGGAGACATTGGCGACGAACTCGGACTTGGCCTGGCTGTGCCGTTCCAGGAGGATGACGGCCTCCCGCAACTGGCGCTCGACCTCCGCCCGGGATTCCATTTCCCGCTCCATGGCGGAGATGGCGTCGCACAGTTCGGCGGTGCGGTCCTCGTATGAGATGTTCCCGGTATCCGTGCTCATTGGTTCCGACATGCTTTCTGCCGCGATCATCCGGCCCCACTGCGTTACCTTAATCAGCGGGCACTCCTAAAGCAAGGGAAACTGAAATCCACCTTTTTTTTGTTTTGACCTCTCGGGATGGCTCTCTATACTGACGGGGATTGTGGGGTAGGGTGCTCGAGCGGAGAGCCAGATGAGGAGCGGCCTGATGAAAACCTTTTATATGTGGCGTAGGTTAGCCTTTTGCGTTGCCTTGGGAGTGGTCTTCGGTTCGGTCGGCACCGAGGCCCAGACGCGGGGTCGTGCGGAAGGCAAGAGTGCTTCCGTGCTGCGCATCCATCAACTTACCGGGTATGGTCCCCGTTCCCTCATGCGCAGTCCGGACTCCAGCGGGAATTCCCGCAACCGCAATGTCCGGGAATGGGTTGAGATGGCGGTCCAGTTTGATACGGATCCGGAATGGGTCGACGAGGTGACGTTTACCTATTATGTCCTGCTGAAGCATCGCGCCACCGGCGACTATACCTTGCTAAAGGGCGTGGTGACCTATGTGGATGTGGCCCGTGGCCGTGCCCATCAGGGGGTTGCCTATATCCGGCCCAATGCCCTGGCCCGTCTGGGCGATGTTGTCGGGGTGGCGGTGGAAGCCCAGGTCAAGGGAGAGGTGGTTTCCAGCTTTTCCGAGGGGAAACTCGGGCCCAATGCCAAATTGCCGCAGGAGTGGTGGCTGAATCCGAAACTGGCTCCCAAGGAGGGGTATATCGTGGAAAAATCCAAGACGCCCTTTGCCTTGATCAACTTTGATGATTACGAGGCGGCTAAGTAGGTCATTATGCTAGGATCTGACCGCATTCTGTCGTTGGATATCGGCAACAGCAAGTTGGTGCTTGCTGAATTCCGGTTGAGTGGGGTCAAGAACCTCGAATTGGTCAACTACGCCATTTCCCCCCTTGGTTTTGACCCTGAAACCACCACCGATTCCTCGGCCTACATCGTGTCCGGCATCCGCGATGCCATGCGGGTCAGCGGCATCCGGCCGGGGCCCGTGGCCCTTTCGGTCTCGGGCCAGATGGTGTTTCCGCGCTATGTCAAGCTACCACCGGTCACGCCTGACAAAATCGCGCAGATCGTCAAATACGAGGCGCAGCAGAATGTGCCGTTCCCCATCGATGAGGTGGTTTGGGATTACCAGCTGGTCGGGCAGGAGACAGGCGAACTCAGCGTGCTGCTGGTGGCCGTCAAGGGCGATCTGGTCAAGAATCTGACGGATTGCGTGGAAGCCGCCGGGCTGGACCCCGTGCTGGTGGATGTCTCCCCCTTGGCGCTTTACAACACCGTGCGCTACAATTATTCCGACCTTCCCGGTTGCGCCATGATCCTGGACATGGGCGCCCGTTCGACGAATGTGGTCTTTGTGGAGGGGAGTAAAATTTTCAGCCGCAGCATCCCGGTGGCGGGCATGGCGATCACCAAGGATGTCATGAAGGAGTTCGAGCTGTCCTTTGAGGAGGCCGAGCAGCTCAAGGTGGCCCACGCCTTTGTCGGCTTCGGCGGCGTCTATGAAGGCCACGAGGTGGGTGTGGCGGACCGGACCTCCAAGATCGCCCGCAACATCATGACCCGGCTCCACGCCGAGGTGATCCGGACCATCAATTTCTACCGCAGCCAGCAGGGGGGGTCGCAGCCGTCCATGGTGCTGCTCGCAGGCGGCTGTTCGATGATCCAGCACGCCAACATCTTTCTCAAGGACAAGCTGAAAACCGAAGTCGATTATCTCAATCCCTTCAGGAATGTGGCCGTGAGTTCCTCCATCGCTTCCGACAGGATTGCCGGCGATATTCATCTCCTGGGTGAAGTGGTGGGGTTGGCGTTGCGGCGAACCTTGTCCTGCCCGGTTGAGATCAATCTTCTGCCTCCCGAACTGGTGGCGCGAAAAGTGTTGCAGCGCCGGCTTCCGTTTTTCGGGCTGGCGGCGCTCGGACTGGTCTTCACGATCCTGGTTTTCGGGCTGTTCCTGCACCAGATGAAATCCATGGCGGAGCAGCGGTTGAGCATGGTGCAGACGCGGGTCGCCGCCCTGGACTCGCCGGACAGGCAGTTGAGCGAACTGGCCAGGCAGAAGGAACAGGTGTACGGCAAGGAGGCGGAGTTAGGCGAGCTGGTTGCCGCCCGGACGAGGTGGGTCACGATCCTGGATGAACTGCATGGGCGCCTGGTGCCCGGCATGTGGCTCACGGCGGTCGATTTTGTTCCGGGGAAGGACGACAAGAATTCCGCGCGACTTGAACTGCGCGGCATGGCCTTCAGCGACGAGGTGAACAATCAGGCCATTACCGAGTATGTCGCGAAATTGAAGGGCGTCGGGTATTTTACGGATGAACTTCAGATCAAACGGATCCGGCCGGTCGAGGGAACGGACTATGCCACGGAATTCACAGTGATCGCCGGGTTGAGGGACAGGCTTCCGGCGAAAGCCGCCCAGCGGAGCGGGCCGTCTGCGCCCAAGCCGGCCGCGAAGACCGCCGGAGGCAAGGGGAACTCATAACCTATGCAGTCTCGTCGAAATATCACGGTGATCGTCGCGTCCGTCTTCATCGGACTGCTCTTCGCGGGGGCTATTGTCATCCTGGTGCGCGGGTTCCTCCAGTTTTCCGAGGTGGAGTCCGCCTTGCGGCAAACCCGGGCCCAGTTGGAGACCCTGTACGGGCGCAAGCCCTTCCCGTCGCAGGCGAATCTGAAGCGCGAGAAGGAAAATATCGCGTCCATCCAGCAGGACTTGGTTGAGCTGCAAGGCGCCCTGGGGGCGGCCCAGGTGGAGCCGGTCGGACAGAGTCCCGCGGTGTTCATCAACCAGTTCTTTGAGACGCAGAAGGAGTTACTCTCCCGGGCCCGTTCGGCGGGAGTGGCGGTGGCCAAGAACTACGACTTCAGTTTCGGACGCCATATGGGGGGGAACCTGCCGGCCTCGCACGATGTGCCGCGACTGACCCAGCAGTTGAAGATTGTGGAGCTCCTGTGCGGCATCCTTTACAAGGCCGGGGTGAGCAAGCTGTCGGGCCTCGCGCGGCAGGAGTTTGAGGTGGATTCCTCCGTTGCCGTCGTGGCTAAACCGGCCTTCCCCGGTCGCTCCGCCGAGCAGGAATTAAAAAACGTCAATGACCCGAATGCCGGAATGGTTCCACCGGGACAACTTTATGGCCGCTGGCATTTCGTGCTCCAGTTCTCCGGTCGCGAGAGCGCGGTGATGAATGTTTTGAACGGGTTGGCGAAAAGCCAGGTCTTCATGGTGGTGACCCGCCTGACCCTCGAGGGGGATGAAAAACTGTTTGAGCGCAAAGAGGTGACGGTTGCGGCCAAGGCCGGGGAGGAGCCGCTGGCGGTCAAGGCGCCGCCTGTGGCAAAAGACTACCGGGTGGTGTGCGGGCGTGATGCCCTGATGAATGTCAGGCTTGAGCTGGATGTGTATCAATTCGCCAAACCGCTGGCGGCGGATGCCGCGAAGAAGCCGGGAGGGGTGAACTAATGGGATCCGGCATGGGAGCATGGTTCAAGCGGAATTACGACAGGATAATAGCGGCCGTGATCCTCGTCGTTCTTCTGGTTTCTTTGATATTATTGGCGATTCAGGCCAAAGTTCAGAGGGCGGAGCAAACGCGGTTCGATTTGGAGTTGCAACTCCTGAAGCCGAAGTACGGGACGGTTCAGCCTGCCGACAAGACCGTGTTCAGCGAGGCCGTCGGATCCCTGGCCTCGCCGGTACAGAACGAAATCTGGGGATTGTCCCTGTTGACACCCGAGTTGCGCGTCAAGTGTGTGAACTGTGACCGCCCGATTCCGTATGCAGCCACCAATTGCACCTTCTCGCTCTGTGCCGCCCCCCAGCCGGAAGTGGAGGTCGTCATTGTGGACAAGAACAAGAACACGATTCCCGACGACTGGGAGGAGAAATACGGGGTCTTTTCCTTTGATCCCGAGGTGATCAACCAGGATCCGGACAATGACGGCTTTTCGACCAAGGAGGAGTATGCGTGGAAGACCGATCCTAAGGATCCTGCCAGCCACCCCCCGTATCTGGCCAAGCTTGTGGTGGAGGGGATCAAGCCCATTCCGTTCCGCATGATCTTCAAGGGGGTCAGCAAGGCGCAGGGCGTGCAGATATTCCAGATCAACCTGCGGGATGGCGGGAGGACCTACTGGAAGAAGATCGGGGAGGCTGCGGAAGGGTTTGTTCTGGCCTCCTACGATGAGCATGCCGCCGAGGGTCCGACCCTGACCTTGATGCAAAACACCAAGAAAATACCCCTCATCAAGGGACGCCTGGTTCCCCGGGACGATTATGAAATCAAACTGGTTTCATTGATTGACAATCTGAGCGTCAATGTCCGTCCGGATGTCGATTTCGACTTGAAGGGAAGTAAATACAGGGTCAAAAAGGTTGACATGCAAAGGATGTCTGTATTAATTAACGATCTTTCCCGAAATAGTGATGTGTGGATAGAGCGGAGGGCGACAGACGCGCCTCCGGAGATCAGGAAATAATACGCAACCGGTTGTCGTGCAGCGATTTTTAAGGCTAAAGGAGAAGTTCTTATGAGAGTTTACACGGTACTCTGTGTCCTGACGGCTTTTCTGTTGTGCTCATGGTCAGGGCGTTCTGCTTTGGCCCAGGGGAAAGATGCCGGCATCGAGGGGCTTAAGCAGGAAATGAGCGATATGCCCGGGGCCGTGGCTCCCGAGGCGCCCGCTCCTGCCGCTGTGGCTGGTGATGCCGAGACTAAACCGGCCCCTGCGGCCCCTGTCACTCCCGCCCTCGACGACCTGACGCCCGCGGCGCCTGTCGCTCCGGCCAAGGTTGAAGAGAAGCCGGTTGTTGAGGCAAAGCCCGCGACCCCTTCGGTTGATGACTTGGCACCCGCACCTGTTGTGCCCGTTGCAGCCGAAGCGGAAAAGAACCCGGAAAAGGCTGTGGCGGTTCCCGTCGTGGCGGATCCGGATGTGGCCACCAAAGTGGCGCTGGAGTCGGCGATTAAGGAACTGGGCAGTCCGGAACGGATCAAGATCGGAACCTCGGTTGCCCAGCAGGAGGAAGTCCGGCGCAAAGTGCGCGAGCTCGAGGGGCGTAAAACCATTGAACTTGCCGACCAGGCATGGAAAGCGGGCGACTACCCGGCCGCCTCTGAACAATACAAGATTTCCGTTTCAAAGTTGATGATGGTCCGTTCCGCCAATGATCTGCGGGATCGCGCAAACGCGCGCATTCCGGAGTGTGAATATCAGATCATCCTCGCCATGGCCAAGGACCGCTCGAAGACCGAAAGCGCCATTACCACAGGGGAAGAGTACCTCAAGCAGCGCCCCAATAATCCTGCCCTGCGGAAACTGATCGGAAAATTGAAGGAAGCCCAGCAGCCCCAGATCAAAGACGGGGCGACCGCCGCGGAGGAGACCAGGACGGGGGAAACGGAAGCCGAGAAGCAGATGCGGGTGGGCAAGTCATTCATGGCTAATCGCGAGTATGCCAAGTCCCGAGCCAGTTTCGAGTCCGTTCTGGCCATCGAGCCGGAAAACCGCGAGGCGATGCGCTACCTGAAGGTTCTGGGTGAACGCGAATACAACATGAGGTCCGTCGAGCGCGAAGCCACAGTGAGAAAGATGGAAGCCGAGGTGCGCGATACCTGGAATCCCAAGTATAAGATGATCAAGGGACGCGAGGTCGTTAAAGATGACAAGGGCATTAAAATAGGGCCTAACCCCATTGAAGAAAAAATGAAGAAGATCGTCATCGACGAAATCGAATTCCGTCAGGCCAATATGCATGATGTCGTCGACTTCCTGAATAAACGCAGCCGCGAGATGGACAAGACCACGGATGACGAGACCAAGAAGGGTGTGAACATCATTCTCAACCTCGGGCTGACGGCTACGGCGGCGCCGGCCAAGGCCGCAGGCGGGGATGATGTCTTTGCCGCCGAAGCGGATAAGGGCGGCGGCGGGGCGGCGGGTGTTCCCGAGGTCACTTTCTCGGCCCGGTATATCACGTTGTTCAATGCCCTGAAAATCATTACCGATGTGGCCGGCTTGCGCTCCCGCATTGACGGTGACGTCGTGATGATCGTGCCCAAGGATTGGACCGCCGAAACGATGGAAATGCGGATGTATCCGGTTGAACCGACCTTTATTGAGCGGGTCAAGACCGCCAGCGTTGAGATGCCTGCCGCCAACTCACGGGTGGGGGGACGCGAGGCCACTCGCATTGAGAACCCCGCAGGCGTGGGCGGGGAAACCGTTCCGTCCGACCTGAAGGCATACTTTGAAAACATGGGCGTCAAGTTCCCCAAGGGCTCCTCTGTCAATTACAGCCCGGCCATCGGCAAGGTCATCGTCCTGAACACGGCCGACAACCTGACGGCCTTCGAGAAGATCCTGGCTGAATTGAACGTGGTGCCCAAGCAGGTCGAAATCGAGGCGCGTTTCGTGGAAGTTAATGAAACCGACCTTTATGAAGCCGGGTTGGAATGGCTGCTGACGGACAATTGGGAAATGATGATGAAGAACAATCCCAACCCCTTTGCGCCGGCCTCTTCAAATCCGCGCATTCAAATGAATGCCAACTCGGCCAATGGCGGGGTCACCAAGGGGCTGCGGTTCTTCGGGACGGATTCGGAAAGCAAGCAGACCCTGCAGGGCGGCGGACAGGGCACCTTGGGGAGCATCGCCTCGTTTGCCAGTGTGCTGACCAATCCTGACCTGACCATGGTGCTACACGCGCTGGAACAAAACGGGAACGCCGACCTGCTGTCGGCTCCGAAGGTGACAACCCGGTCCGGGACGGAAGCCACGATCAAGGTGGTGACGGAGTACATCTACCCGACCACGTTCGAGGTCCAGGGCGGATCGCTTCAGGCGCAGAACGGAAATAACAACAATGCCGCCGGAATTGTTCAGGAAACAACCGTAGTTCCCCAGGATTTCGCCATGCGCGAGGTCGGGGTGATCCTGAATGTGCTGCCTGAAGTCAGTCCTGACGGCAACATGATCAACCTGACGATGAAACCGTCCGTGGTGACGGAGCCGATCTGGTATCAGTATGGGTCGACGGTGCGCCGCGCGGACGGGTCCACCATGCAAATGAACATGCCTCAGCCGTTCTTCCAGATCCGCAATATTGAAACCCAGATCTCCATCTATGACGGAGCGACCGTGGTGATGGGTGGCTTGATTACGGAAGCGGTTGAAAAGGCCAACGACAAGATTCCCGTCTTGGGCGACATTCCCTTCATCGGCGCGCTTTTCCGCTCCAAGTCTGAAAAAAGCGTCAAGAAGAACCTCCTGATTTTTGTCACGGCCAAACTGGTGGATCCGGCCGGGCACCTGATCAGGACCCAGGACCAGGATCTGGCCAAGCCGCTGGCAGTCCCCGCGTCCTTGGCCACTCCGGGCGGCGCCAAGCAGTAGGCCGCATGATGGCTCGCCGCCTGCTGCTGGTTGATGGAACCCAGCTCTTCTATCGTTCCTTCTTTGGAATCAGGGGGCTTTCAACCAGCGGGGGTGAACCGTCCAATGCGGTTTATGGCTTCGTGCGGGGAATCCATCACCTGTTGGAAACCTGGAAACCCTCCCACCTTGCTGTGGCATGGGATGGAGGCATTCCCGCCTTCCGCCTGCAACTCCTTCCCGAATATAAGGCCCAGCGCCCCCCCATGCCTGATGCCCTGCGACGGCAGATTGAACCGGTGACTGAATTCCTGCAACGGGCGGGAATCACCCGCATCCGCCTGGATCACGAGGAAGCCGATGATGTGCTGGCGTCACTGGTCCGGGAGGCGGAACCCGGGACCGGGGAAATCATGCTCATCACCAGCGATAAGGATTTCTATCAACTGGTCGCCGGGCCTACGGTCATGGCGGGCTGGGGCAAGGATGACCGGCCAATCGGCCGGGAAGAGGTCTTTGCGAAGACCGGCGTGTATCCCGAGCAGATTGTGGACTGGTTGTCGCTGACGGGCGACACGGTGGATAATATTCCCGGCGTGGCGGGCATGGGGCCCAAGACGGCCGCCAAACTCCTCGGGCAGTTCGGCACGCTGGCGGCGCTGTGGGATCGGATTGGCGAAGTGAGCTCCGACCGGGTTCGCGACACTCTCCTGGCGTCGCGCGAAAAGGTGGAACGTAACCGGTTGCTGGTTGCGTTACGCAATGATTTGACCTGTTTTCCCGGTTGGGATGAACTTGCCGTTAACCCCGAGAAATCATCACTCCTGCGCCCCTTCTATGCCCGCATGGAATTCCATTCCCTGATAAAGGGGTGTGATCAGGGCGAGCTTTTTTAACGTGACGGACTGAAAAAATTGACTCTGATCCCGCATCGGGTATCCTTTTATCCCATGAAAATTCTGGTTATTGGCGGCGGGGGCAGGGAACATGCCCTGGTATGGAAACTGGCGAACGAGAGTTGCCGGCCACAGGTGTTTTGTGCGCCGGGGAATGCCGGCACGGCTGGACTGGCAACCAATCTTGAGCTCGCCGCCGAAGACCTTTCCGGACTTGTGGCATGGGCGGTCAAGCATCGTCCGGACCTCACGGTTGTCGGCCCCGAGGCGCCGCTGTGCGCCGGCATTACGGATGCGCTCGAAAAAGAAGGACTGCGTGTGTTCGGGCCTTCAAAGGCTGCAGCCCGCATGGAAGGCAGCAAGGTTTTCGCCAAGGATATCATGGTCACGGCCGGCGTGCCCGCCGCCCACTCCAGCGTTTTCACGGAGGTGGACGAAGCGCTGGAGTTTGTCCGGGATATCGGGGTTCCGATTGTCGTCAAGGCCGAGGGACTGGCCGCGGGCAAAGGGGTGACGGTCTGCCAGACTCTGGAGGAAGCGGAGCAGGCGGTCAGGGAATCCCTTGTCGACGGGATCTTCGGGGACGCCGGACGAAGGATTCTGATAGAAGAATTCCTGGCGGGCGAGGAAGTTTCCGTATTGGCCCTTACCGATGGGTCGCAGGTGGTCCTGCTGGCCTCGGCCCAGGATCACAAGCGCGCATTCGATCAAGACGAAGGGCCTAATACCGGGGGTATGGGCGCCTATTCACCCGCGCCGGTCTTGACTCCCGAGTTGCTGCCGCAAATCGAACGCGAGGTGTTCGGGCGGACGTTGGCCGAATTGAAGAAGCGTGGTATCACCTACAAGGGAGTGCTCTATGCCGGCCTGATG
>Ga0194063_10003114_pt1 | contig 9988 bp, 6 predicted proteins | sample SepL3720m_MetaG_FD_155459 | JGI IMG/M metagenome (GOLD analysis project Ga0194063, IMG submission 155459) | Anoxic zone freshwater microbial communities from boreal shield lake in IISD Experimental Lakes Area, Ontario, Canada - Sep2016-L373-20m | ecosystem: Environmental > Aquatic > Freshwater >...
CATCGGCTTCGCTTCCACGACCTCCGCTGCAGCGCGGCCTCGATCTGGATCCAGCGCGCCGCCCCGGCGACGGTGGTCGCCGCGCAGCTCAGCTACTCGACGCCCGCCTTCACCCTGCGCACCTACACCCACCTCAACGAGGAAGACGTGGCGAGTGCTGCTGACCGGATTCTCTGAGGCAACCGGGCAGAAACTGGGCAGGTCGCCCAAACACGCAGGTCAGCGACCCTAGGAAAGGGTCGCTGACCTGCGTGGAGGCGATGGGACTCGAACCCACGACTTCCTGCTTGCAAAGCAGGTGCTCTAGCCAACTGAGCTACGCCCCCGAGTTGGGCAACTTACTCGGTGATCTGCATCATGCCGAGTCGGTCAACCTAACGGGACACCCAATCTAGGCGACAACCGTGACGAGAGGATCAGTCGAGGGCATCCCGCAGACGAATTCATCCATACAGACACCATCGATAAAGAAGATGCCTAGGCTCGTTCACCGCAGACCAGCGTAAAGGTAGCCCTTCGGGCCTAGGGTGCCGACTACAGTTCTCAGGTGACCTCAGGACCTTCGCAGCAGGCAAAATCTGCTGTTGATTCGACCTCAGTCATCGTCTGCACCTTCGACGAACGTCGACTCGAGGGCCTTCAGCGCTGCCTTGAGGCAATCCGACTCCAAGTGCCAACTCCCCTCGAGATCTTCGTCGTCGTCAATGACAACCCGACCTTGGCTCGCTCGATTGCCGAGTTGATCGACGGAATCAAGATCCTTGAGAATGATCGACCCGGTGTGTCGCACGCGCGCGACCTAGGTTCATCTGCTGCCACCGCTGATCTCCTCGCCTTCGTCGATGATGATGCAGTCCCTCATCCGGGTTGGCTCGCTGCGCTCATCGAACCGTTCGACGATGGGAACGTGATGATGACGTCTGGGTACATTGAGCCCCTATGGGCCACTAAGCGACCACGGTGGTTTCCCGACGAGTTCCTTTGGGTAGTGGGCTGCTCCTACCGGGGGCTCCCCGGAAACGGAGCCACGCTGCGGAATCCGATCGGCGCTTCCATGGCCATCCGTCGATCGGTCGTAGAGGCCACAGGGTCGTTCGAATCGAACCTCGGCAGGATAGGGACTGATGGCAGTGGCTGCGAAGAGACTGAGTTTGCCATCCGGGCCCACCGCCTCCAACCCGGCGGAACGGTGATCCACGTCACCGAGTCGATCGTGGACCACACAGTCCCAGCCCGACGAACCTCACTGACCTACTTCCTCCGTCGCTGCTGGAGGGAGGGTCGTTCCAAGGCCATCCTCGTTGAGCTCTCAAGCCCCGGCGAGGGACTCTCGACCGAGCGGGTTTTCGTTCGCTCGACCATCCTCAGCGGCCTGAGCGCCAACCTTCGCCGTCCTTGGCACTGGGATCGGTTCGGAATGATCGTGATCGGGCTCGGGGCGACTGGTGCCGGCTACGTCATCAGCAGGCTGGCCCTGCGCCTCGAGCACCGCATGCCGGTGCCCCGTTCTGACGATCAAGGCTGATCTCCCGAACGGTCAACCCTCCTAGAGGGGATCGAATGCCCGGAATCGCACACCCATAGATTCGACGAGATCGACGTTCTCCACGGTCGCAGCCGGTCGCATGAGTCCAAGGAGCGAGTCCGCTCTGAGGGGAAGGGGGACTCGAGCGAGCTCGGCGACCCGCATGGCTGCCGAGAGTGCCTGCCAGGGGATTCGAACGAAACGAGCGTGGTGACCGGTGGCTCCACGCGAAAGGCCGTCGAGGAGCTCACGGAAATTCACCGGGTTCGGGTTGGCCAGACCCAGCGGCACCTTGGACGCGAATGGAGCAGCTCCAAGGGCCACGATCGCCTTGCTGAGGTCGTCCTCGTGCACCGTGAACTGGTGCGTGGTGGCCCCCACCAGCGGGACCACAGGCAGCGTGGCTAGCTTCCGCAGGGCTCCTGCCGTCCCTCCCCAGGATGGTCCATAGACAAGACCAGGCCGGACAACCGTCATGCCCCGTGACAGCGCATCGAGCTCGGTGGCGAGCTTGGCGCGGCCATAGAGCTGACGAGTCCCTGCATAGGCCGACATCGAGGACACCGCAATAGTCCGACGGACCCCCGCCTGCTGGGCCGCCTCGAGCAATACGCGAGACCCTGCGACATTGGAGCGCCAGATTGCAGGGCGAGATCGGGCGGTGAAGTCATAGGCACAGTGAATCAGGAGGTCAACACCGTCGAGGGCACCAGTTCCGAGCCCTGCTGTCAGATCGAATGCTCGCTCACCTGCCGCCAAATTAGGACGGCGGACCAGGCGGCGGACCTCGTAGCCCTCCGCTGCAAGGGCATCACAGAAGCGGCCGCCGAGGTACCCCGTTGCCCCAGTGACGGCCGCCATCCCACGTGATTCAGTCATCGCTCGGACCGCTCCAAATGCATCGACTCCGTTGCGATCCTATGAGCATTGGCCATGATCGTGAGCGTGAAGGTCGTCGCCGGCACCGACGGGAACGTCGAGGCATCGATCAGGTGGATCCGGTTCCATCGCTCGAGGCGCCCCAGCCGGTCGGTCTCGAGCCCTCGAGGAGCATCAGATAGTGGGAAGGTGCCACCGAAGTGGTAGCTCTTGGTAGCCTTCGAAACCGAGATCATCGGGGCGACAGGCCACAGGTCAAGCGCCGGCGCAGCCTTCGCCATGGCACTCACAAAGCGGCGGAGCATCGGTGGCCACAGCGTCGAGTCTCGGCGCTCAAGATCGAGCTCCGGGAGCGCATCGGCTCCGACAGAGCGAGCTCGAACGGTGATCTTGGGGGACGCCCAGCTCGGCAGGTAGCCAAGGCCGACGCTGAGCCGGCCAAGAACCGCTGTTCGCAGGGTGCGAAAGGCGGAGTGCTGGACGATTTGTGGGAACTCGCGCTCCATGGCCGGGTTGTTTGGGTAGAAGTGGACCTGAACCAGGTCGAGGCCCGTTCCGGTGTCGTCGTAGACCATGTTGAACTGGTTAAGTGTGAAGTCCCGGGCCCCACGGAGATCCGTCACGGGCCGCACAGAGGCAGCTGGCAGAAGGAACTGGACGCTCTCAAGCAGATCGAGGGGCGGAGCAGGGGTACCGAGCGACCCGAGAACCAGTCTGGTGGTCCCCAATCCGCCGCAGCCGAGAAAGACCCGATCTGCCCGGATGGTCTCAACCGTTCCGTCGTGCAAGTTCTTGGCTCGGACAAGCGGCCCGAGGTCATCCTCAGTCACCGAGGTGACCAGCAGGCCGGAGCGATAGGTGACGCGACCCGAAGCGATCAGCCGGTCAAAGGTCTGCGAGGATGAGTAGATCAGTTGATGTGGGCATCCGGTCATGCAGAGTCCGCATCGGGTGCAGCCAGAGGAACGAAGGGCCAACCGAGCATGCCCGACCGTGATTCCGAGTGACTCGACCCGATCTCGATCCTTTTCGAAGGCGTCAAGGGTCACTCGAGTCCGCTCGGAGACGGGAGGCAATGGTTCAGGCGGGATGATGTGGGGGAAGAGCGTTCCCAATGCATCGTCTTCGCCACTCACGTTCATTTCGGCCAGCGCCACTGCATAGTGGGGCTCGAGTTCCTCAAGGCTGATTGGCCAGGTATCGAATGTCGCCCTCGAGAAGGGCATGGTCTGCGCTCCCCAGACGTTCGAGAAACCCCCGAAAGCGGCCGACACCACGGGCGGCGTCGATCCACCTAGTGTTCGGAGTCCAACCTGCTGCCCAAGGTCGCGGAACGGGTAGTCCGAGCCGAAGGTCCGCTTTTGGGGGAGCCGACCCTCGTTGACGGACACTGGCTGATGCTGGACGGTCTCGAGATCATCGGCCGACCATGAGGACTCATCACCGGAGGCCAGCCGATCACGTGCTTCTTCGTTTCCCTTCTCGAGCCGCAACCCGAGATCGACGATCGTGATCGAGATCTCGGGATCCTTAAGAAGCGCCAGGGCGGCGCCTGCAGCCGCTGGTCCGGACCCGATGATGAGGACAGAACGCATCAGATTGATGCTCGCTGCCGAGGACTCGCCGACTGATTCATCTCAGGACCGTCCCCGCCGCAGCTCGAACTGCCCGACAGAGAAGCCAAGCGCCGCGAGGGCAACGCCAGCGAAGAGCGCTGCAAATCGCGCCACGCCGCTGACATCACCGCGTCGAGCATCGCGAAGCGCTGCTCGGGCGCTGCTCGCAAGCGCACCAAGGACGAATGTCCGATCGGCCGCCGTGCTGCCTGCCTCACCCATCTGTTGCAGCGCTGCTGCCTTACCTCGATTCACGAAGAAACAACGACGCCAGTAGTAGCGCCAGGTGACTCGTTCGGCCACGACGTTGTGGCGGACGATTGCCCGAGGCTCGAACAGGATCTGTCCGGTTGGATACTCGAGCGCGAGGCGATGGCACATGTCCATGTCGTCATGGTTGTCCGATTGGAAGCCGCCGATGGCATCGAGGCCAACTCGCCGAGCCGACATCGACGCACCGATGAGCCGTCGGGTTGGCTCAAGGGTGGTGGGAAGGCCCTCGTAGTAGCAACCGAATACCCAGTCCATCTGGGGCGGTATCCACTTCGGGCGTGAGGTCTCGTACACAGGCATTGGAGCTCCACCGACCGCCACCACGTCCGGGTCGCCATAGGGACCGACCAAGCGCTCCAGCCAGTCTGGATCCGCTGCTGCGTCGTCATCAAGGAAGGCCACCACTTCTCCCGAGGATTCAGCCACGCCTGTATTGCGAGCACTGCCAAGCCGACCACTGAAACGGTTTTCGAAGATCACCACCGCTGGCCCAGGTGTCTCCGTCCAGATGCTAAGCGCTGCAACGCATCGCTCAAAGAGCGCACGGTTATGGTCAATGACCACGATCACCTCGGCTGGCTGTCGAGTCTGACTCCTCGCCGAGGCGATAGATTCCACCAACATTTGCCAACGATCCTCGGTGTAGGCACAGATCACGACTGAGACCGTCATGGATTCCTGGCCCTGTGCCTCGAAGTCAGTATGTCTTGGGGTTGAGTCTGTTGACACTGCCTAAAACCCTACCCTCGTACCATTGTTCCTTCGCATCCAATGACGAGTTAGCCAGCTGACGGGGTCGGATCGCTCGCGTCAGCAGAGCGGGAACGGATGCGCTCACGCCGAGTCGCCATGCGCTCATCGATGGTGGTGGTTGGTCGCAATTCCTCACGATCAACGACGAAACGCTCCTTGCGAATCCCTTGCAGCACTCGGAACCCATCCTTGATCGCCGAGAGGTTCGAAGTGCCGTGCATCCGATCTCGCTCATGGCTCGGAACCTCGACCACGGTATAACCCGACCATCCGGTCCTACAGAAGAGCAGCGTCTCAATCTCGAAGCCATGCCCATAGGCCCTCGGCCGACGGTCACTTTCGTCCGCGATCTTGAGTTCAATGTCGTAGATCTCCTGGAGGCCAATCTTGTCGATCATGTCGGTCCAGAACGCAGCGTATCCATAGGCAAGGTCAGTCCACTTCGTACCGAACAGCGTGTTGACCGTACGGACCAGCAGCCAGTTGCCCATCCGGCGAATTTTCGTGAAGTCATCTGATCCACCTGGCGGAAGATGTCGGGTCCCCTTGGCAAGGTCCGCTCCAGACTCGAGAGCAACAACAAAATCAATCATCTCATCGAGGTCGGTCGAGCAATCGGTGTCGGCCATCACGACGACATCTCCGGTCGCCGCCAATAGGCCGATGACCAGTGCCAAACCCTTCCCCGGTGCATGTTGACTCAGTACCAAGATGTCAGGTCGGAGTGCGATCGCCCGCGCCACTGAGTCATCTTTCGATCCTCCATCGACGAGAAGGACCTCGGTGACGAAACTCGGGATCTTGGCGAAGACGGCCTCAAGGTTGTCAGCTTCGTTGAAACAGGGAAGCACCAAACTGACTGTGATCCCATCCGATGGCTTTTTCAATTCACGTCCAATCACGGGCAGCATGGAGACATCCTAGAGCAGGGCTTGCACCAGAGTGCTCATCCTCGCCAGACAATGTGACTTGGCGGATCTATCTTTCCTCGGTGGGTGTGGGTCACCTGGTGCTCGGACGAGTTCAAACTTCTCGTCCGCCTTCTCGGCGTTAACCCCCGTACTCCCGAGAAGCGTGCCGGCCGGATTGATGCGGGAAAGCCGACCGCAACGGGCCAGACCGAGTGCTCGGAGCAACCGGACTGAGTTGTTCCTCAACCAAACGAGGTAAAGCAGTCGTTGATCGCTGCCGAACTCGCCGTGTTCTGCCAGTTGTATGCCTGCTGCTGAGTGGCGGTGGCGGATCCGGCCGGGTCGTCAGATGCCGTCGGGTCGAAGTTCTTGTTCAGGATCAGCGTCCAGAAGAACAGCCCATTGAGACCGAGGTCATGCACCGTATTGCAGGCTGCCGTGAACCAGTTCGCCTGCACCGATCTGATGATGGTCTGCGTGGCCGGATCGAAGCTGGGATTCCACGGTTGCACCCAGCCCTTGTCGCGAGCACCGACGGCTACCTCGGAGAGGATGACCCGCGAGTTCGGAACTGGCATGGCTCCAAGATTCGTCGAGGCGAGGTTTGCTTCCATCGCAGAAGTGAAATTCGCCACTGTGGCCTCACTGAGGCTCGCCAGTCCTTGGACTGGCTGGTAGAACTCCATCCCAAAGGACGTCGCAGGCAGGCTCTCTCGGGGATTCCAGTTGGACTCATAGATGACCTCAGCGCCGGACAACCTCTTCGTCAGATTGATCAGGGGGACCCAGTAGCGGTTCCGCTTGACCATCGACGTCATCTCAGCCCCCACCACGAAGGCCTCAGCTGTGTGACGGCGGGCCATCGCCATGAAGGGCTTCAGGACACTCGTGTAACTCGCGAACCATGCGGCTGGATCGGTCGGAGCGATCGCTCCTCGCCATGAACCCACAGCCGGGGACGCGAGCAGGTCTTCGTTGATCAGCGGTCGCAGCTGCACCTTGAGCCCCGCTCTGTGCGCTAGGTCTACGACTTCGCCAAGATAGGCCGGCGATGGTGTTGCATCCCCGATTCCGACGGTGTTCGTCGTGACCACCGACCCTCCCGGAGTGGTGACAATCGGGTAGATCTGGAAGCAGAGTGCGACTGTGTTGGCATGAAGAGATCGCACATAGGTGAACATCCGCGCTGCCGCGTCGAGGTTCTGTTGACGTGTACCGAATTGTGGATACAGCAGAACATTGATCCCGAGCTGCACCTTCGGCGTCGCCGCAGACGCTGAATCTTCGGTGGGGAGCGGAGCGAATGACGACACCGCCAACAGCATCGACAGCAGGCTGAGCGTCATCAACGAAACGCGGTGCATTCCCTTCGGGGCAGCCTTCCGGAAGGATCGCAACCCAGATCGACGCAACATCATGATGACAACCTACCAACCTTGCAAGGCGAAATGGCATCGCCAACGCTCGGTTCGGTCGACCACGACCCCATTCGGGTCATGCACCGATCAGACCAGATGAGCAGCATCCTTCTCCCTTCATGCGTCTTCGTCCAGGTCATGATTCAGCGAAACCTGGAAGGTGAGCCAAGACCAGTCCTGGTTGCAGAGGAACTATCGATAATCGTGCACGTGGCGTCCACCGCGCACGAGAGGCCCGACGCGGAGCCATTCCCCTCAACCACTTGAGGCGCACTCCACACCTTGCCGCCCACACTGGTTGATACCCGGCCAATGGCGTCAACAGCCATGCACGACACTGTGCCCGGAAGACAAGAGACGCTCACCACACTCTGATCAAAGACTTGAGATGACCCCTGCCCTCCTGCCGAGGCGGTCCACAGGGCAACCCGGCCATTAAGGCTGCCATAGACACACATCGACGGCGTCGGGCAGTTCACGCTGGTCCCGGGGACCTTGGAGTTGAAGACGATCTTCGAGGAGACAGTTGACCCATTCCATGTCCACGCAATCCCGGACTGTGAGATCGCCGAGCAAAACGTTGCGCTGGCGCAAGAGACACCGTTGAGCGCCGAGGTGTCCGTTGAGGTGGTCAACAAGTTGTCTGCCCACTCGGTGCCGTTGTAACTCACTAGTTCACCACCGGCGCTTACTGCCAGACAGAATGTTCTCGAGATGCATGACACGCCATCGAGGGCGGGGGCCGAAGGGACTGCCGAGGTGGCCACCCATTGAGTTCCGTCAAAGGTGGCTGCTGCGCCATCGAGGCTGACCGCCATGCAGAAGCTCGGCGAAGAGCAGGAGATCCCACTCGAACTGCTCAAACCGGTCGGACTGGTCGACGACCATGATCCTGCGGTGAAGGCAAATGCTCCTCCTTCAGAGCTAAGCGCCACACACGTTGTTGGCGTTGCACAAGAGATCCCGACCAGGAACCCCGCTGGGGAGTCGATACCTGGGGCGCTCACCCACGTGGAGCTCGAAGTGCTGGACCAAGTGTAGGTCGAGCCGGAGAACGACACCGCCGTGCAGGAATCATCAGTCGGGCAGGACACTTGAGCGATCCAGCCATCGACTTCGAGCGACTGTGCCGTTGACCACTGACCGACATTCAGGCGATACACCGATCCACTGTCTGTGCCAGCCACGCAGATCGTCGTCGCCGAACATGACAGCGAGGTGATCGTGTCAGTACCAAGAGTGCCGGATGGAGACCACGTCGATCCATTCCAAACAACAACGTTCACCCCGGCCGAAGCAGGAGCTCCCGCAGCGAAGCATTTGGTGGCGCTCGGGCAGGAGACAGTAGTGAGGAGGTCTGAGGATGCCAGCGAGCCGGCTGACCAGGTGCTGCCCCTCCATGAGTAGCCACGTCCCGATGAGTCGACGGCCATACAGAAGCTCGTCAGCGCGCAACTTACCGATGTCAGGGGATAGTTAGAGATTGCCTGCGGAGTTCCCCAGTTCGTCCCATTCCACCAGACGACCGAGCCAGACTGATCGGTGGCTACACACATCGTGCTCGAAGGACACGACACGGCCGTCAGATTCGAACTCACCTGCGTCGGGATGGACCATGACGTCCCATCGAATGTCACTGCGCCACCCGCCGAATCGACGGCGGCGCAGAACGTGCTGCTTTGGCAGCTAATCCCAGTTAGGGGATTTGGGTCCACAGCCGAGGCTGCCGACCAAGTCGGTCCGGTCTTGATCATGACGCTTCCCGAAAGGTCTACCAGAGCACAGAATGACGGGGTGCACGAAATCGACGACGGGTAGCCATGTTCAACCAAGACCGTCTGCGGTGGGAGGAAACTGAGTCCCGGGAATACCGCAGGCACGACCACTGCGATCGGAGATGCGGGTGAAGTTCCAGCGGCACTGCTCACTCGCAATGTGAAGGTATAGGTGATCCCAGCTGCTCCAGTGTTGATCGGCAGCTGCACCAACTGACTCAGTGACCCTCCTGCGCAACTCGGACTGAATGGAGCACTCACCAATGATGGGCTCACCGTGATCTGACACGTGTCAGCTGCAACAACCGAAGCGGTCAATGTCACGGAACCGCCGAGCACATTCTGAGGGTTGGGAGCAGAACTGAACGACGTGACGGATGGAACCGGCTTCTTTTCCACCACCACGGTGGTTTTTGCGGTGGTTGTCCCCACCACACTCGTGGCGCTCAGGGTGAAGGTATAGGTCGCCGACTTCGATGAGCTCAGGTTCGTTGGGATCACGACCGACTGATCAAGACTTCCCGCGACACAGGTCGGGGTCCACGGTTCGCCATCTACGTTGGGAGAGACGCTGATCGAGCAGGTCGACGTGTTGGCCAGCTGAGCCTGGAGGTGAATGGTGTCCCCCGTCCAGGCCAACGTTGCCGCCGATGGCGCGAATCCCGTGATGGCGGGCAGAGGAGCCTTGTCCACCACCACGGTGGTCGTCGAGGTGGTTGTCCCCACCACACTCGTGGCGCTCAGGGTGAAGGTATAGGTCGCCGACTTCGATGAGCTCAGGTTCGTTGGGATCACGACCGACTGATCAAGACTTCCCGCGACACAGGTCGGGGTCCAC
>Ga0194063_10003115_pt1 | contig 9982 bp, 9 predicted proteins | sample SepL3720m_MetaG_FD_155459 | JGI IMG/M metagenome (GOLD analysis project Ga0194063, IMG submission 155459) | Anoxic zone freshwater microbial communities from boreal shield lake in IISD Experimental Lakes Area, Ontario, Canada - Sep2016-L373-20m | ecosystem: Environmental > Aquatic > Freshwater >...
TCCTCAATCTGCGCGGTCACCTCGGTCAATGTATAAATCGCTCCATCGGTCGTGATCGGAGTTGCATACCATGAGTCCGGGCCAACCACACGCTGCACAATCTGCATCCCCAAAGTGGGATCCGGAAAGAGGTTGTCGAGGACGACTTCGGCGCTGGCAAGGCCGCATGGCATCAATAACAGAGCGACCGCCAGTGCGATGGGATGAGAACAGTTTGTTGTTTTCATATACGGTTAATTGACTTTTTAAAGAATAAGCACGAAACCGGTTTTCTGTCTATCCACACGGCGCGCTAATATTTGTTCGCTTTTTGGATAGCTGTCCGACCGAAACGCCGGTGCTGATCAGTGTTCGTGAGGAAGGTCCCAGCGTAATTCCGCTTCTGCTTTCCAACAGGCTTGTGGTTTCACCCGCTTTGATTGAGCGGGCAACAGGCTATCCAATAAGCGAACAAAAAAATGAGGAAAAATCGGATAGCCGCCGCTCACGAATTCGAATAGGATGCTGTAAGTATGCAAAATTCCATTTCCTCCTTGAGGTGCCTGCCCGCGTCACCGGGATTCGGCAAAGTCGTCCGCCTTTCACTCGCTGTTATTCTGCCCCTGTTTTGGGCTGTGCACTCGGATGCACAAGTCGTAACCGGCCAATGGGACGAGGTGGTCGGGAAGGATGTGAGGAACAACAAGGGGCAGCTTATCGGCGTCATCAAGGACTCTGTTGTTGATCTGGAAAATGGCCGCTACGTGGGCATGGTGGTCGGGTTTGGCGGGTTCGCCGGGATCGGCGAGAAAACCCGGATCATCCCGCCTGCCGCCCTCCGGGACGACGGCACGCCGCGCACGCTTTTCCTCGATATGGACACCAAAACTCTGGACGACGCGCCGGTTTTTGATCTTCCCAAGATCGGCCCGCCGGACTCCGCGAAAGTCGCAGCAACATACCGCTACTTCGGCAAGGTTCCTTTCTTTACCTCCCCGGGCAACGAAAAATCCCCTGAGCGACTGGGGCACCTCCGCAAAGGCTCTTCCATTTTGTTTATGCCGGTGGAAAACCTCCAGGGAGTGGAGCTGGGCTATGTCGCGGAACTGCGCGGCCTCAACCGCGTCACCGGCCGGCTCAAGGGAGTGGTGATCGGATCTTACACCACCAACGATCCCACGAAGAAAAAAATCGTGGTGCCGCAGGCGCTGCGCTACAATCTCAAACACAATGCGCTTCGCCTGAACGACCACGAGCAGCCCTTCCAGGCCGCCCCCGCGTTCAACATGTCCCGTTCCGGAACATTTGCCGAAGAGGCCCCTGACCGTCCGGGAGTTCCTCCCCCACCCCTTCCCCACGGCGAAAGCGAAAAAGACAAGGCCGTCACCCGCGACATCATCAAGCAGATCGCTGCCGAACGCCGGCTCTCAAACTACGGCCGCAACATCGAGGTGGCGACGCTCAACGGCAAGACGACGATCCGCGGACGCGCCGTCAGCGACGCCCACCGCACCCGTCTGATCGCCATCGCAACCGGCGTGGCCGGAACCGGAAACGTCATCGCTCAAATCGAAGTCAGGCCGATGACCGAGGCGGAAAAGAAGATAGACCGCTGAAGCTCGGCGCTAGGCTCAACGCATCTGGTTCCAGCCCGGAGTCCGGTATTTTTCTATGTCGAGGCAGGCGCAATCGCGCTGCAATTCTCCATCCGGAACGAAGGGTTCGACGGATGCGTAGAGAGAGAGACTCAATGACAAAACGGAAAAATCTCCGTGAAGCGACCCCTGATACAGCAGCCCGGCCTTCCCGCGCCGCAGCGCGCCACCGCAGATTTTTTTTGCACCATCGAGGATGTCGTTCAATGCGGGGCTGACAAAACAGGCCGGTCCCGAGCGGCAATCCCCGGGCCCCGCGAGCCTCGCCCCGGGAAAGATTTCCCGCACCGGGCCCAGGAGCGCCTCGTGAATCCGCTGGTAAACCATTCCGGTCTGCACGCGGCAAAAGTCGTGGGAAGCCGGCACGGCAAGCGCGATCGTCAGGTCCTGTCCGTGAAAAACCATGCCTCCACCCGTCCATCGGCGGATCGCCGGAAGCGCCCCTGCGCTCGCGCGAACATCCGCATACCGCTGCGCGTATCCGAACGTGAGGGCGGGGGTCGCCCAGCGGTAGAAGCGGACGACCGGGCATCGGGCCAGGCGCAGCAACGCCTCGTCCATGGCCATTTGCCCGGAGGCGGTCCTCGGCTCGTCATCCTCCCAAAATTGCAGCCCGGATATCATCGGCTCATGGAATACCAGCAACGGATACAAAATCCACTCCTTCTGCTTGTCGCGGATGGGATCGAGTGGTTAGGTTGAACCCATTATGGCAAAGCAGGCACTCGGCAAGGGACTCAGCGCGTTGATCAACTCGCGCGTAGCCAATCCGGCCCCCTCGGAGGAACTCGGCGAACGGATCCAGAAACTCGGGATCGCCCTGATCGTGGCGAGCCCGCTCCAGCCGCGCATCGAATTCCCGGCGGAACATCTCCACGAGCTCATCGAGAGCATCCGGGAACGAGGGATCATCCAGCCGCTCATCGTGCGCAAAGTCGGCGGCAAGTATGAGCTCATCGCCGGCGAACGCCGCTGGCGCGCCGCCCGTGAAATCGGCCTTGCCGAGGCGCCCGCCATCGTCCGGGAGGCGACCGACCAGGAGGTCCTCGAGCTGGCCCTCATCGAAAATCTCCAGCGCGAAGACCTCAACCCGATCGAGGAAGCCACGGCCTACCAGCGCCTCTCCCGCGACTTCGGGCTCACCCAGGAGGACATTTCAAAGCGCGTGGGAAAAAGCCGGGCCTCGATCGCCAATGCGATGCGGCTCCTCGATCTGCATCCCGACGTTCAATCCCTTCTCAAACATGACCGGATTTCCGTCGGCCACGCGAAGGTCCTTCTCTCGCTCAAGGCGCACGACGAGCAAAAGTGGCTCGCCGAACAAATCATCCGCCGCGGGGCATCGGTCCGGGTTGCGGAAAAACTCGCCGCCGAGCACCTCGCGAAAACCGGGCGCACGACCCGCAAACGAAATGGGAACCCTCCAGCCGAGCAGGAGCTAGCCCCGGCGCTGAAGCGCGTCGAAAATCTTTTGACCCACCGCCTCGGCACAAGAGTCATCATCCAGCATGGGGACAAAAAAGGCTCGATCCATATCGAGTATTACGGGGACAAGGATCTCAGCCGGATCCTCTCGACCCTCGGGATGGCAGACGAGCGGCCATGACTTTGAAAAACCTGTTTGCTCCGCTGCTGAGGGCGGTGGATTCAGACTATTTCCCCGAAGGCGAGGAGGCGGTCCGGAGCAAGCCGGAACAGTTCGAGTTCTCCCGTAGCATCCCCTTTATCATCCTCCACCTCGGTTGCCTCGGGGTGATCTGGACCGGCTGGAGCTGGGCGGCCGTGGCGACGGCGGTGGCGCTCTATTTCATCCGGATGTTCGCGATCACAGGGATCTACCACCGATACTTCTGCCACCGCGCCTACAAAACCTCGCGGTTCGTCCAGTTCCTCTTCGGGCTCTTCGGCCTCACCGCCGTGCAGCGCGGCCCGCTCTGGTGGGCGGCGGTCCACCGCCATCACCACGCGCACTCGGACGAGGACGTGGACGCCCACTCGCCTGTCTCCAAAGGCTTCGTCTGGTCGCACATCGGCTGGCTCACGAGCAGCCGGAATTTCCCGACCGATTACAGCATGGTGCGCGACCTGCAGAAATTTCCCGAGCTCGTCTTTCTCAACCGCTTCGACCTGATCGGCCCGCTGATCCTGCTGCTCCTCCTGGCGGGATTTGGCACCCTGCTCGAGACCGTGGCCCCCCAGCTCGGAACTGGTCCGTGGCAGATGATCGTCTGGGGGTTTTTCATCAGCACGACCGCCCTTTTCCACGGGACCTGCGGGATCAACTCCATCGCTCACGTCATGGGAAAAAAGCGCTTTGCGACCGGCGACGAGAGCAGGAACAGCCTCCTTCTCGCGCTCGTCACGCTCGGCGAAGGCTGGCACAACAACCACCACCGCTACCAATCTTCCGCGAGGCAGGGCTTCTACTGGTGGGAGATCGATATCTCGTATTACATCATCCGCCTCATGGGAGCCGTCGGCCTCGTCTGGGAGATCCGGGACGTTCCCGCGAACGTCTATGACGAGGCGGCGCGGGCGCGCCGGCACGCGGGCAATTGACGCCTATTCCGATTGGGACTATTCTTGTCCCAGATGAAACGCAAAGCGATTACCTACACCGCCGCCTGCGAGGAGGCCTCGCCGCTGCGGCTGCGGGAAGTGGCCGGCTGTCTGGAATTGGACGAGGAATCACTGGCTCTGCGCTGCGGCTTGAGCCGCTCGACGTATTACCGTCGCAGGCAATTAAAAAAATCCCTGTCCCCGGCGGAGTCCGACCTCCTGGACCGCCACGCCCGCATCCATGCGCAGGCACGCGATGTCTTCGAAAGCGGGGCTGCTGCGACCCGCTGGCTCAAGACTCCCCAATACGGGCTCGGCGGAGCCGTTCCCTTGGATGCCATCCGGACGACCGCGGGTTTCCGGGAGGTGGAAAAACTGCTGACGCGGATTGATTACGGGGTCTATGCCTGAGCCGGTGCTCCAGGCATGGCGCATTGACAAAACCAAGCGCGCAAAAACCGCATTCACCGGAGAAGGGGCCGCCCTGGAAGGCGGGCGATGGAACCCGGCTGGCCTGCCCATGGTTTATCTGAGCGGGAGCCTCGCGATGGCGGCCATGGAGAAGCTGGTGCATCTTCCCGTGCCTGAGGGCCTATCCGCGCGTTTCGTCCGTTTTCAAGTCGCATTTCCGTCATCACTGGTCGAGGTGCTTCGGAAGCTCCCCGACGACTGGGATGCCAAGCCCGTGCCCGCCTCCACCCAGCGCATCGGGGCCCGCTGGCTCCAAGACCAGCGCTCCGCCGTGCTCGCCGTCCCCAGCGCGATCATCCCCGCCGAGCGAAATTTCCTCCTCAATCCTCTCCATCCCGATTTCAGAAAAATCCGTATCGGCAAGCCGGAAGGGTTCGCGTTCGACCCGAGACTTCTGCGCCACAGCGCGTGAACTTCCGTGAGCCGAATCGCGAAAGATCCTGGAGGGATAGCCGCCGTGCCGTCCCGCTTCGAAAGCACAAATCTTCTCCACATATTCTTCAATCGGCATTGCGGAAGATGGTGCTGGCGGCTAGTTGTTTTGGCATGAGTTCGGAAATGGTTTTTTCTGTAGCGGAACACGGAACGTGTTTCGTAATGGCTGTTTCCTGGATGAGTTTACTCGCTGAACAACCCCGTAAACGGTGAAAGAGAGAATCGCGATCGTCGGCACTGGAGTCTCTGGTCTGGGCTGCGCGTGGCAGTTGCGGAATCTCGCGGACATCACGCTCATCGAGCGCGAGCCGCGTCCGGGGGGGCATTCGAATACCGTGGAGGTGGACGAGGACGGAAAGCCGGTTCGGATCGACACCGGGTTCATCGTCTTCAACCACCCGAACTACCCGAATCTGGTCCGGCTCTTTGAAGAGCTCGGCGTCCACACGAATCCGGCCGAGATGTCGTTCAGCGTCCAGCATCTGCCCGAACGGCTCGAATACAACGGCATGGGGGTTAACAAGGTTTTTTCCCAGCGAAGAAATCTGGTCCGCCCGAGGTTCTACCGCTTGCTGTTTCAGGTGACCCGCTTCTTCAAGCTGGCGCATGAGGCGCTCGCGGATCCCGACACTCGGGATTTGACGGTGCGCGAATTCACGGAAAAACACGCGCTGGGCCAGGACTTCCTGGATTTTTACCTCGTGCCGATGAGCTCGGCCGTCTGGTCCACCGACCCGGTCCGGATGCTGGATTTCCCTGCGCACAGCCTCCTCCGGTTTTTCCATAACCACGGCTTCCTGGGTGTCACCACGCACCATCCTTGGTTCACGGTCGCCGGCGGCGCGAAGTCGTATGTGGACAAAATCCTGGCTGTGGTCCGCCCGGTCCGCCTGCCGGCGAAAGTCGTCGGGCTCACCGAGCATCCCGACCACGTCACCCTCCGGACAGCGGACGGCGAACCGCAAACTTTCGACCGCGTGGTGGTTGCCGCGCACGCGGATGAAGCGCTCGAGATGCTCACGGATCCGGATCCCGCCCAGAGGCGGCTCCTGTCGGCATTCGGATACCAGCGCAACACGGTCAGCCTCCATACCGACGAATCCGTCATGCCGGTCCGCAGAAGGGCCTGGGCGTCGTGGAATTACCGGATGGACCGGGACGGCGATGGAAAAATCCGCGCGACGACCCACTACTGGATGAACTCCCTCCAGGGGATCTCGAACAAAAAAAACTACTTCGTCTCCCTCAACTCGAAGTCGTTTATTCCTCCGGAGAAAGTGCTCTTCGAAACGGACTACGACCATCCGGTTTATACGCTCGAGGCCATGCGGGCGCAGGACGCGCTCCCGTCGCTGAACGCCCGGTCCCCGCAGCAGAGAGTCTTTTTCTGCGGAAGCTATTTCCGCTACGGGTTCCACGAGGACGCCTACGCGTCGGCGGTGAACCTCTCCGCGCTGCTGCGGGTTTTTCTCAAATCATGAGGCGGTCGTGCCTGTATGAATGCACGGTCATGCACCGGCGCATTCTCCCGAAAAATCACGAGTTTTCCTACAGGATCTTCCTCTTCTTTCTGGACCTCGACGAGCTCGCGGAACTAGAAAACAAAATCCCGATCTTCAGTTCCGACAGGCCGAATTTGTATTCCCTCCGCGGCACGGACTACTTCCAGTTTCGATCGGGATCGATCCGGGAAAACCTGCTGACCTTCCTCGCGAGCGAAGGCTTCGACAAGGAACCGGCAACCATCCGGCTGCTCACCCTCCCCCGCCTGCTCGGCTACACGTTCAATCCCATCTCCATATTCTTTTGCTACGACGATTCCGGGCTGCCGCTGACCTCGGTAGTCCAGGTGGGAAATACCTTCGGTGAGCTGAAGCCTTACGTGGTCCCGCTCGAAGGCGGACGGTTCCATGTGCGGGTGCCGAAAAACTTCTACGTTTCCCCGTTCTCGGATCTCGATCTCGAGTTCGATTTCCGGTTCGAATTCCCCGGCGACCGCCTGCGCGTCCTCATCGATGACTACTCCGGAGACAAGAAAACCCTGCTGAGCGCACTCTCAGGAACCCGCCGGGAACTCACCTTGGGCAGCCTCCTTTTCCTCACCTTGAAATACCCGCTGGTGACGTTGAAAATCATCACGCTGATCCACTGGGAAGCCTTCCGCCTCTGGCTCAAAGGCATCCCCCACCGGCTCAAGGAATCCGACCCTCATCTTCAACAGGGGGTGTTCCGGACGAAAGATTGAGAACTCCAAACAACCCGTGACGCGCGGGGGCTTGAGAGCTAGGCTGGCCGCATGAATAAGCAGAATTTTACCGATCTGGGGATTTCGCCCGAGATCTTGAAAGCGATCAGCGACCTCGGTTTTGAAGAACCGGCCCCGATCCAGGCGGCGGCGATCCCCGTCCTCCTCGCCGGCCATGATGTGGTCGGACAATCCATGACGGGCTCCGGGAAAACCGCCGCGTTCGGGATTCCCGCCATCGAGCTCTGCCAGGCGTCCGACCGCACGGTGCAGGTCCTCATCCTGTGCCCCACGCGCGAGCTGGCGACCCAAGTGGCCGACGAGATCCACAAGCTCTCCTCCCACAAGAAAGGCATCCACGCAGTTCCGATCTACGGCGGCGCCTCGTATGAGCGACAGTTCTACGAGCTGAAAAAAGGCGTCCAGATCGTGATCGGGACCCCGGGCCGGCTCATGGATCACATGGACCGCGGCACGCTGGCGCTCGACAAGGTGAAGATGGTCATCCTCGACGAGGCGGACCGCATGCTGGACATGGGGTTCCGCGACGATATTGAAAAAATCCTCCAAGCGACCCCGAAGGAACGCCAGACGGTTTTCTTTTCGGCTACCGTATCCAGGCAGATCCGGGAGCTGATCGAGCGCCACTCCAAATCCCCGAAGTCGGTCAGCATCCAGCAGAAGGAAGTCACCGTCCCCACGGTCGAACAATGGTATTACGAGACCCCCCAGCGGATGAAATTCGAAGCGCTCCTGCGGCTCGTCGATTTCCACGGCTACAAGCTCGGCATTATATTTTGCAACACCCAGCGCATGGTCGATGAGCTGGCGGACGACCTGATCGCCCAGGGGTTCTCCGCGGATCGTCTCCACGGCGGGATCGCCCAGGCCCAGCGGACGCGGGTGATGAACAAATTCAAGAAGGCGGAGTTCGAGTTTCTCGTGGCGACCGATGTCGCCGCGCGCGGCATCGACGTCGATGACCTGGAACTCGTGGTGAACTTCGACCTGCCCTACGACGCCGAGGACTACGTCCACCGGATCGGCCGCACCGGCCGCGCCGGAAAGAAGGGGATGGCCGTGACGTTTGTCTCGGGCCGCGATATCTACAAGCTCCAGTATATCGAAAAGTTCACCCGGACCAAAATCCGCCGGGGAACGATCCCGACCGCCGGGGAGGTCGAAGAGAGGAAAGTTGAATCTCTGCTGGATCAAGTCCGGGAAGTTCTCAACCGCGGAAATCTCTCCACGACACAGGTGGACCGTCTCCTCGAGGAGGGATTCAGCTCCACCGATATCGCCGCCTCACTTTTTGTCCTGCTCGGCGGGTCGGCGGAAGCTCACCCGCCTGCCGAGAACGCTGCCCCTGCCGTTGGCCCAAAAAAATCAGTGCCCACAACAACCGAACAGCAGCCATCCCTCCGCCCTCCCGCCCGCGGAATGCAGTGGGTCCGCCTCAGCGTGGGCCGGGAAACCCGCGTCACGCCCAGGGATATCGTCTCATTGCTCGAGGACTCGCTGGGACTGCCAGCCCGCTCGGTCGGCATCATCGATATCTCCATCGGCCAATCGTTCGCTCAAGTGGCAGACCAGTATCTGGACGTTATCAAACATGAATCACGTCAGATCGAAATCCAAGACGGACATGTCGAGATCTCCCTCATCCCTGTCCAACGAAAAGAACACGGATTTGCTCCGAAAATCCGGCCAGAAAACCCGAAATACTCAAAAAAAGAATACCGGAAAAAGAAATACTGAGTTTCTATATTTCCACTGACTGAAATATTTTTTTCAGCCCGGTTTTTTCCAGCGCAGAGATTTCGATCACTTGAACCTTCGGGTATTTCTGCCTGAATGCTTTCGTGTAATCTGCGGACTCCGCAATGTCCGCCTTGTTCGCGATTACGGCGAACTTCTTCTTGAGGAGCGTGGGATCATAAAGGCGAAGTTCCTTGCGGAGGGACTGGTAATCGGAGATCGGGTCGCGGCCTTCGCTTCCGGCCATATCGAGGACGAAGAGGAGCATTTTGCAGCGGACGATGTGGCGGAGAAACTCGTGGCCGAGGCCCTTGTTTTCGTGGGCGCCCTCGATGATACCTGGGATGTCGGCGACGGTGATGCGCTGGTATTCCCCGATTTCGACGACCCCGATGACGGGATGCAGGGTGGTGAATGGGTAGGGAGCAGTTTTGGGGTGGGCTGCGGAAATGGCCCCGAGGAGAGTGGATTTTCCGGCGTTGGGATATCCGACAAGCCCGATATCGGCGATGGTGCGGAGTTCGAGGTAGAACCATCCCTCTTCGCCGGGATAGCCCTTGGTATGCTGGCGGGGGACCCGGTTGGTGGAGCTTTTGAAATGGGTGTTCCCTTTGCCGCCGTCGCCGCCTTTGCAAAGCAGGAACTGCTGCCCGTTTTCGGTCAGGTCGGCAATGGCTTCCTCCTCGACCGGTTCCCCGGGTTGCGCTCCCGCCCGGTGGATGATCGTGCCGATGGGAACCCGCACGATGGTCGGCCCGCAACTGCGTCCGTGTTTATTTTTCCCCAGCCCATGACCGCCGCGCCCGGAGCGGACGAGCGGTTCAAAGAAAAGCGCCACGAGGTTGTCGATATCGTGGTCCGCCTGCAAAATAATGTCGCC
>Ga0194063_10003116_pt1 | contig 9982 bp, 7 predicted proteins | sample SepL3720m_MetaG_FD_155459 | JGI IMG/M metagenome (GOLD analysis project Ga0194063, IMG submission 155459) | Anoxic zone freshwater microbial communities from boreal shield lake in IISD Experimental Lakes Area, Ontario, Canada - Sep2016-L373-20m | ecosystem: Environmental > Aquatic > Freshwater >...
CCGCCTTCGAGATGTCGAGCGATTCGTTGGCGAACCCAAGGCCTCTTTCGGCAGAGGCCCATGCACCATTGGGCTCGGACCATGCCGAGGATTCCGCCATGAGCGAGTCGGTTTGTGCAGAGGACACCCCGCCGCCGCCCGGACCAAGTGCGGCCAAGAGGCCATCAGCATAGGCGCGTGCAGAGCGGACAGTCTTCCAGTAGTCCGCTGGGACGAGCGACTGTTCGGGTGCCTCGGTCAGCGTCACCGAGCTTGACTTGGCGGGCGGACGAACCTCGCGACCGAGCGTGAGTCGCACCCAAGGCTCGGCGCCAAACGCCGAGACGGCCGCTACCACAGTTGATGTCGCATCGGGTCGCCCCTGGCCGAGGTCGATGCGGATAGCGAAGGGTTGTTGCGGCTTGCCGTCCGCTATCAGCCGGGTAAACGCCCGGCGCAGCGCAGCGTCGGCGTTGCCTTCCGATGCAGCTCGGCTGCTCTTGTCGTCGGTCACAAGCGCGGTGACTCTCGCCCCGGACACGGGAAAGGCGCCGCTTGCCGCCTTGGCTTTGCCCCAGCCGACACAGGACTCACTCGTGACCACATAGCCGACGCCTTGAGCTGCCAGTCTCTCAAGCGACTTCTGCGGTGCGCAGTCACCAGCTGGTACGGTTCCAATCGACGGCGTCGTCTCCAAACTCGCGAAACATGCCGAGATGCCCGCCTCGTACTGTGGGGTGATGTCGTCAGCGAGCGCTTCCTGAACCAAGGTCGATAGGTCCGGGTCGGAGTATCCCAAGCTCACGAGCTCAAGGCGCCCGGTGTCCACTGCCGCGCGCAAACGTACCAGCGTGTCGGCGTAGGTGCGTGCGATCGGACTCTGCGCAGGCACGGCGATCCCGTCGGCGAGAGTGTAACCGCCGCTGAGCCGCTTCCATTCGGCGAGCAATACCGGGGGAACGCCCAGCACGACGCGTGCGCCTGGATCTGCGATCACGAGTGTCGAGACACGATCGACGTCGGCGCGCGGGCCTTCGGCCTCAGGTGAGGCCGGATCGATTGCGAGTGCACCTTGCGAGTTGGAGAGGGGGCTCGCATGTAGCCGAGCCACGAGCACGACCTGCACAGCCGTGGACTTGACGTCGTAGACGAGCAGCTCGGTGGCGACCTCGGTCGTCTCCGTGCTTCCGCCCACTGTGGCGGTTACATTCAAGCGAACCGGATAGACCCCGGGCTTTAGGCTGAGCCCATCGAGCTCTCGGCCGAAGGAGTAATCAATCGTTTCGGCCGGCACCGAGTTCTCGACCATCGTTCGCTGGTAGACTAGCTTGCCCGTCGGGTATCGGACTTGCAGCCGGGTCTGGACGTAGGATGCGGGCTCGCTAAGGCGAACATGAGCGGTATACCCAAAGGATCCGGCCAGGGGGACCGCCGTCCAGCTTGATTCGAGCGAGGCCGCAAGTGCGGTCTTGTCAGCGGGAATCGCGGGCGCAGCAAGAGCTGGAAGCCGCACGGCTGTGAGTGCGCACACGACCAGAACGGCCACCGCAAAGGGGGCCGCGCGACGGACGCGTGCGTTGAGACGAAAGACCATATAATTGCTCCGACCCCGGCGCCCGGACACATGAAAAGGCGCTCGCGGGAGTGAATCTTGCGGTGCCAACGGGCACATGATTATCGCACGAAAGCACGGAGAGAGGACCCCGACGCAGATGTCACAACGCAGCGAGCCATCCGTCATACCCGATATTCTGCCGCTCATCCCTCTAAGGGATCTGAGCCTGTTTCCCAACCTTGTCGTACCGCTGTTTGTCGGCCGCGAGCGCTCCATCAAGGCGCTGGAAGAGGCCATGCGAGAGGGCCATCTTGTAGCACTGGCCACCCAGCGCAAGGCCGAGACGCAGGACCCCGGCGCCGAGGATATCTTTGAGATCGGCTGCGTCGCCACGGTGATGCAGGAACTCAAGCTTCCCGACGGCACCGCCAAGGCCCTGGTCGAAGGCAAGCAGAGATTCCGCATCCTGGAGTACATCCAGACAGACCCCTACTTCTTGGTGCGCGTAGAGCTCATCAACGAGCCCGAAGAGGTCGACGTCGAGACGGAGGCGCTCATGCGCGCCCTGGTCGGCGATTTTGAGCACGCGGCAGAGCTCGGCCGGCCTATCCCCCACGAGGTGCTGGTGGCCGCTTCTTCAATCGAGGAGCCGGGCAGACTAGCCGACTTCGTCGCCTTCCACCTGAGTCTGCGCGTCGACGACAAGCAGGAGATTCTTGAGGCCCTTGATCCACAAGACCGTCTGGAGAAGGCCACTCGCTTCCTCAAGAAGGAGCTTGAGATTCTCGAGCTCGGTACCAAGATCCAGGATCGGGTCAAGGAGCAGATGACCAAGACCCAGCGGGAGTACTTCCTCCGAGAGCAGCTCAAGGCTATCCAGCAGGAGCTCGGCCAGTTCGACGAGGTCCAAGCCGAAGTCGAGGAGTACACCGACAAGATCCGCGAAGCGGGTATGCCCGAAGAGGTGCAAGAGAAGGCTCTCAAAGAGCTCGGCAGGTTCCAGAAGATGCCACCTGCCGGTGCCGAAACCAGCGTGATTCGCACCTACCTCGACTGGCTTGTCGGACTGCCCTGGACCACCGAGTCCGAGGAGAAGCTCGACTTAGCCGAGGCGCAGCAGGTCCTCGACGAGGATCACTATGGCCTCGAGAAGGTCAAGGAGCGCATTCTCGAGTACCTGGCTGTCCACAAGCTGACCGACACCATGCGCGGCCCGATTCTGTGCTTTGTCGGCCCCCCGGGTGTGGGCAAGACCTCGATTGGTCGTTCGATCTCGCGGGCGCTCGGCCGCCAGTTCATCCGCATGTCGCTCGGCGGCGTGCGCGACGAAGCCGAGATTCGCGGCCATCGTCGCACATACGTCGGAGCGCTTCCGGGTCGCATCATCCAGTCAATCAACCAAGTGGGCACCAAGAACCCCGTCTTCATGATGGATGAGATCGACAAGGTGGGTGCCGACTTCCGGGGCGATCCCACGTCGGCGCTGCTCGAGGTCCTCGATCCCGAGCAGAACAATTCCTTCCAGGATCACTACTTGGAGGCGCCATTCGATCTGTCCAACGTCATGTTCATTACCACCGCGAACCTGCTGGATACGATTCCGCCCGCCCTCCGAGACCGCATGGAGGTCATCCACTTCCCGGGCTACACCGAAGACGAAAAGATCCACATCGCCGAGAAGTACCTTATCCCCAAGCAACTCGCCGAGCACGGACTTTCCTCGGTCAAGCTCGAGATCAAACGGGACGCTGTCAGCGATATGGTCCGTGTCTACACACGCGAGGCAGGCGTCCGAGGCCTTGAGCGCACAGTCGCAACCATCGCGCGCCAAGTTGCGCGCAAAGTGGTTGAGGGCAAGAAGGGCAAGACAATCGTCTCGCACCGCACCATCCACAAGTACCTCGGGCCCGAGAAGTTCAGCTTCGGCATTGCTGGTGAGAAGGACGAGGTCGGCGTGTCGACGGGGTTGGTGTGGACCGAGGCCGGTGGCGACATTATCTCTATCGAGGCGACCCAGATGCCCGGCAAGGGGGCACTCATCCTAACCGGGCAGCTCGGTGACGTTATGCGCGAGTCGGCTACTGCTGCCGTCTCATACATTCGTACGCGCGCGGCTGAGCTTGGCATTCCAGAGGACTTTCAGGATCACACCGACCTGCACATCCACGTGCCGGCTGCCGCGACTCCCAAGGACGGCCCGTCGGCGGGCATCACGATGGCCACGGCGATCGCCTCGGTGCTCACTGGTTGTCCGGTGCGGCGTGACCTGGCCATGACCGGCGAGATCACGCTTCGCGGGCGCGTTCTGCCCATCGGCGGGCTGAAGGACAAGCTGCTTGCCGCTCATCGTGCTGGGCTAACCACCGTTCTCATCCCCAAGGAGAACGTACGCGATTTGCAGCTACTTCCCGAGCGCGTACGCGCCGAGCTCACTATCGTTGGGGTCAAGACAATGGACGAAGTCCTCGAGTTGGCACTCGTCGAGAGCTGCCGACCCAAGCGATCGCGCCGCAGGGTGGTACCATCCTGACATCGATTCACCGCGCGTCACGTTGGCTGTCATATGTGAGCGCTTTCCGCACGGCTCGAACGCGCTTCGATTTCTCCAGGAGGCTTTCATGCGGGTTCTTGTCACCGGTGGCGCTGGGTTCATCGGCTCGAATCTCACCCATGCGCTGATCACCGGAGGACATCAGGTCGGTGTGATTGACGACCTGTCCACCGGATCGCCTCAGAACATTCATCCTCATGCTTGGTCTCGCACGCTCGACATCCTCGATCCTGGGTTCTCTGCACTGGTCGCCGAGTTTGCGCCCGATGCTGTGGTGCACCTTGCGGCACAGGCGAGCGTGTCGGTCTCACTGCAAGATCCCGAGCGCGATTGGGCGGTCAACGCTGAGGGCACGCGCGTCGTAGCTCAGGCTGCCCGCGAAGCCGGAGCGAAACGCATGATCTCGGCCTCCTCGGCTGCGGTGTACGGCGAGCCGCTCGCGTCTGACTTGCCGCTGTTAGAGACCGCTCCCAAAGCGCCGGCCAATCCCTACGGAAAGAGCAAGCTCGCTGCCGAGGGATTCCTCGCGGCGGAACTGGCCGGGTCCGGGGTCGACCACGCATCCTTTCGGTTCAGCAATGTCTATGGTCCGCGGCAGGACGGCGCCGGCGAGGGCGGCGTGGTGGCGATCTTCTGCACCCGAATGCACGCTGGCCAGTCGCCGGTTGTCTACGGAACGGGGGCGCAGACGCGCGACTTCATCTACGTCGGTGACGTAGTGGCCGCGATCATCTCAGCGGTGCTGAGCGAATCACCCCTAGCGTGTGAGGGGCTGGACGGCGCCTCGTACAACGTCTCTACCGGCGAAGAAGCTTCCGTCGATGCGTTGCTGCTTGCGCTTCGGCAGGCGTCCGGCTACCTGGGCGGCGTCGACTACGAGCCGGCTCGCGAGGGTGATGTGGATCGCAGCTCACTGGACCCCGGCAAGGCCGCGCGCGTCTTTGATTGGAGTGCGCGCCAGCCCCTGGACAAAGGTGCCGCTATGACCTGGCGTTGGTTCGCCACTCAATCGTGAGCAAGCCTGCCGACAAGGAGAATCCGACGACTGCTAGGGAGATCTGCGCGCTGCACGAAGCGCGCGCTCGCTCGGAGCTCTTGGCCGCCGACGCAATGGTCCCTGGTTCGGATGGGGTTCCCTGGAGAGGCGCGCTCATCGCCGAGGTCGCCGTCGTGAAGGGCTTGCTCGGGCCAGCGGAGGCGTCCGGGGGTGCGGCACTTTCGGGGGCCGACGGTGCGGCGGCGGTCAAAGCACTTACCGCACTCGGTTGGGCGGAGAGCGACCTGTTCTTCACCCTCGCGCGCCCCCAGCCTGGTGCCGTATCGGCGAGCGGCGCATTACGGCTGCGTGCTCAAATCGAGGCGGTCGACCCGAGTCTGATCCTAACTTTGGATGGTGAAGCCGCGGCCGATGTGTCCGCAGCCTTCGGAATCGACCAGCCTGCGTGGGGCAGTGGCGTGGTCGCGCTCGGCAGACGGATTGTCGCTGTCGACGGGCTTGAGGCTTCGCTCACAGATCCCGCGCGCAAGCGCAGGGTTTGGGAGCAGCTGAAGGCGACGCGGGTCGAAGGCCCGGTGTACTAGTCTTCTTCGATTTCGGTTATCGCACCCATCGGGCACTCTTCCATGCAGGTCGCGCAGCCGTCGCAGTTCTCGTCATGCACGGGCTCAGCAGCGTCGCCAACAATCTCTAGCACTCCGCTCGGGCACGCGTCGACACAGATGCCGCAGGCAGAGCACTCGTCCTCATTGATAATGGGTCGGGGCATCGAAGCTCCTTCACAAATAGGCCTCGCGGCGCTTACCGCCCGAGTTTCGTGCGTACCTTACCGACCGTTCGCGCCGCTGTAAAGACCTTAGTCTCGGCATACGGCGACGGAACGCCTACCGGTAGGAGACTGCGAGTTCGGGGTATAAGTACACATCGGTTTGGCATGAAACTTGATAACATCGCACTTAGATTTATGGGAAAGCATCCACGGCGCTGTCTGGCGCCTCGGGGAATCAGCCTAAGCAGTGCGGGTTTTCGCAGCATGTGAACGCCCGCGACACCGAAAGGGGATTGAACTTATGGGCAAGGTAATCGGTATCGATCTGGGTACCACCAACTCGGCCATGGCCGTCCTTGAGGGCGGAGAGCCGACCATCATCATCAACGCCGAGGGCGATCGCACGACGCCATCGGTCGTGGCGTTTCGCAAGGACGGCGAGCGCGTCGTGGGTAAGGCGGCCAAGAACCAAGCGGTGACCAATCCCGAGAACACCATTACGTCGATCAAGCGGTTCATGGGACGGAAGTTCTCCGAGGTCAGCTCCGAGCTCAAGACCGTTTCCTACGAAGTCGTCAAGGGCAAGGATGGCCGCGTCGAAGTCGAAATCGAAAGCAAGTCGTACACGCCCGAGGAGATTTCGGCGATGACCCTCCAGAAGCTCAAGGCAGACGCCGAGAAGTACCTGGGGGAGCCGGTCACGCAGGCGGTTATTACCGTTCCCGCCTACTTCAATGACATGCAGCGCCAGGCCACCAAGGATGCCGGAAAGATCGCCGGCCTCGAAGTTCTGCGCATCATCAACGAGCCGACAGCAGCTGCGCTGGCCTACGGCCTGGACAAGGGTGACGCGAGTCAGACGATTCTCGTCTTCGACCTGGGAGGCGGCACCTTTGACGTCTCGGTCATGGAGCTCGGCGACGGGGTGTTTGAGGTCAAGTCAACCAACGGCGATAACCACTTGGGCGGCGACGATTGGGACCAGAAGGTCATTAACTGGCTTGCCGATAAGTTCAAGTCCGACCACGGTATCGACCTGCGCAACGACAAGATGGCACTGCAGCGTCTGAAGGAAGGCGCCGAGCGCGCCAAGATGGAGCTGTCGACCACGCAGCAGACGCAGATCAACCTGCCGTTCATTACGGCTGATGCGTCGGGTCCCAAGCACCTCGACTACACCATCACTCGTTCTGAGTTCGAGAAGGTCACCGACGATCTGCTCGAGCGCACGCGCAAGCCGGTTGAGGCAGCCATGAAGGACGCCGGCGTCAAGATGGGCGATATCGACGAGGTTATCCTCGTCGGCGGTTCGACCCGCATGCCGGCCGTGCAAGAGCTCGTCAAGAAGATGACCGGCAAGGACCCGCACATGGGTGTTAACCCCGACGAAGTTGTTGCGGTGGGCGCAGCGATCCAGGGCGGCGTCCTTTCCGGCGACGTCAAGGACATCCTGCTGCTCGACGTTACCCCGCTGGCGCTGGGCGTCGAGACGCTCGGCGGCGTGATGACCAAGATGATTGAGCGCAACACCACCATCCCGACGCGCAAGACCGAGGTATACACCACGGCGGCCGACAGCCAGAGCAGCGTAGAGATTCACGTGTTGCAGGGCGAGCGCGAGTTCGCCGCCGACAACAAGACGCTCGGCAAGTTCCACCTGATGAACCTCCCGTCCGCGCCGCGCGGCGTGCCGCAGATCGAGGTCACTTTCGACATCGACGCCAACGGCATCGTCAACGTCTCAGCCAAGGACATGGGCACGGGCCAGGAGCAGAAGATTACGATTTCGGGCTCGACGGCCCTGTCCGACCAGGAAGTCGAGCGCATGGTTTCGGACGCCGACAGCCACGCCGACGACGACCGCAAGCGCAAAGAAGAGGTCGAGGTACGCAACACCGCAGACTCGCTCATCTACGCCACCGAGAAGACCCTGAAGGAGCTCGGCGACAAGGTGCCGGATGACTCCAAGACCGAGAATGAGGCTGCTATTGAGGCCGCCAAGAAGGCGCTCGAGGGTAGCGATATTGACGAGATCAAGTCCACCACCGAGGCGCTGCAAGCAGCCAGCTACAAGCTCGCCGAGATCGTCTACTCGACGGCACAGGAAGTCGACGCTGAGGCTGCGGCCAGCGAGCCTGCCGCCGAAGCTGGCGAGGATGTCGTCGATGCCGACTACGAAGTGGTAGATGGAGACGAGTCGTAATGAGCGACCGTACTCACGACCGTGGGAGGCGGGGTCCATCGACTCCGCCTCCTGCAAGACATAGCAATACGGCGGAGCCGATGGACCCCGCCCTGCAGGCTGATGCGGCGGTCGACCCGGAACTCGTCTCTGATCTGGGAGCCGAGTACGAGCTGCGGGGCGATGTGGTCGCGGACGAATTGGAGGCGGCGAGGGCCGAGGCGACTGAGTGGCGGGACAAGAGCTTGCGCGCTCAGGCGGAGTTCGAGAACACCAAGAGGCGTCTCGAGACACGTCATGCCGACGCGCTCCTGCGTGCCGGTGAGCGCGTGGTCGTTAACCTGCTGCCGGTCCTCGACGACTTGGACCGCGCGATCGATCATGCGGTCGGTGACGCGAGCGATGTCGCCGACGGGTTGTCGGCGGTCCAGCGCAAGCTGCTCGAGGTCATCGGCCGAGAGGGAGCGTCAGCAATCGATCCTCTCGGCGAGCCGTTTGATGCCGAGAAGCATCAGGCGGTTCAGATGAGCGAGGACGTCGAGGTTCCCGATAACACGGTTGTCGATGTGTTCCAGAAGGGCTACGAGATGCATGGCCGTGTGTTGCGGCCGGCGATGGTCGTGGTCTCCACCGGGGGCCCGACGAGGGAATAGGCGGCCGCTCACATGTCACCCACCGCCAATTACTACGACACTCTCGGCGTGAAGAAGGACGCATCCGCCGCCGAGATCAAGAAGGCGTTTCGCAAGCTCGCGCGCAAGCATCATCCCGATGCGGGCGGCGACGAGGAGAAGTTCAAGGAGCTCAACTCCGCGTACGAGGTGCTCTCCGACCCGGAGAAGCGATCCGAGTACGACCAGTACGGCCAGTACTTCGGTGGCAAGATGCCTCCGGGCGCTCCGGGCTACGGTGGCCCGGGTGGCGGAGGCTATTCCCAACGGGTCGACATGAGCGACCTCGGCGACATCTTTGGCAACGTATTCCGAGGAAGCCGTGGCTCTCGGCGTTCGCAGCCGCAACCTCACCGCGGGAGCGACCTGCAGCTGGATTTGGACCTGACTTTCCAGCAGGCGTTTGAGGGCACATCGACGCAGATCGAGGTTGATCGCGACGAGACCTGCTCGGCGTGCAAGGGATCGGGCGCGAAGCCGGGTACTTCGCCGACGAGCTGCCCGGCGTGCGGTGGAACCGGCGCGGTGAGCGAAGGCCAGGGCATGTTCGGCTTCTCTCGGGCATGCCCGCGGTGCTCGGGGACGGGCACCGTCGTCGAGCAGCCCTGCTCGGCGTGCCGAGGCGCGGGTGCGGTCAAGCGCCGCATCCCGGTGGGAGTGAACGTGCCCGCGGGTGCAACCGACGGTGGCAAGCTGCGATTCAAGGGCAAGGGAGCGTCCGGAGCCAGCGGCGGACCGGCGGGCGACCTGTACGTGGTGACGCGGATCAAGCCGCACCCGTTTTACTCTCGCGACGGCGCAGACGTCGTGCTCGATCTACCCGTCACGATTGCCGAGGTGGCGCTGGGCACTCAGGTCACCGTTCCGACTCCAGCCGGTGCGAAGGTCAAGATCAAGATTCCGGCCGGTACCCAAGATGGAGCCGTGTTCCGCATCCGCGGAGAGGGCGCTCCAAAGCTCAAGGGATCGGGCGCGGGCGACCTGAAGGTCAAGGCGAACATCACAGTGCCCAAGCACCTCAATGACGCCCAGAGGGAGGCCCTTGAGGCGTTCTCGGCGGGGCAGGTAGATGACTTGAGGGAGCACATTCGCTAGCGAGCAATGTCGACAACGGAAGGACGAGCAGTGAGCGACAGGCGAGGCGATTACGACAGGCCTCTGTACATGATCAGCGTGGCGGCTGACCTGGCCGGCGTGCATCCTCAGACGCTGCGGATCTACGAGAGGAAGTGTCTGGTAGCGCCGCAACGCTCGGCAGGTAACACGCGACTGTACTCG
>Ga0194063_10003120_pt1 | contig 9973 bp, 3 predicted proteins | sample SepL3720m_MetaG_FD_155459 | JGI IMG/M metagenome (GOLD analysis project Ga0194063, IMG submission 155459) | Anoxic zone freshwater microbial communities from boreal shield lake in IISD Experimental Lakes Area, Ontario, Canada - Sep2016-L373-20m | ecosystem: Environmental > Aquatic > Freshwater >...
TTCCCCAACTACCACGGGCTGGCCTGGTATTGGAAAAGCTTCGCTGTCCCCGCCAATCCCGATCCCGAGGGCCGCACGCTGCTGCGTTTCTGGGCGGTGGACTACAAGGCCGATGTCTGGGTGAACGGGGTGCTCGTCGGCAGCCACGAGGACAGCGAGGAACCGTTCTCGCTGGACGTGACCGCTGCGGTCAAGCCGGGGGAAGCAAACCTCCTCGCCATTCGCGTTCTGAACCCCACCAATGAACGGATCGACGGGATCGTCCTCAGTGAGACGGCGAAGGGGGCTAAAGTTCTCCCCCATGGCCCCGGTTTGGAATGGAATTTTGGCGGCGTTCTCGATTCTGTGGAGCTGCTGAGCGTGCCAGCCACCTCGATCGAAGACCTGCATCTGCTTCCGGACTGGAAGACCGGCGAGATCAAGGTCGAGGCGACCGTCTTCAACGCCAGCTCCGTGGCGATGCCGGTCCGGCTCGGTCTCGAAGCCGCCCCCGCCGCCGGGGGTGAGACCGTGGCCCGGACCGCTGTGGAGGCAAGCGTGCCAGCGGGCCGCAGCTTGGTTAGCGGAACCCTGACTATCCCCCAGCATCGGCTGTGGGACTTGGACGCCCCGTTCTTGTATCGGGTGACGGGGCGGCTTCAGGCCGAGGGGAGGCCGTCAGCCGACGAACGTTCGACACGGTGCGGGTTCCGCAACCTCGATCTCGAGGATGGATATTTCCGGCTCAATGGCCGCCGCATCTTCCTGCGCAGCGGGCTCTGTCTCTTGAGCCCCATCACGATCCATTCCAGCGAGGACCTGGCGGCGTTGAGGAAAAACATGATCTTCGCCAAGACGATGGGCTTCAATTTGATCCGCTTCTTGCCCTTTGCCGCGACGAGAGCCCAACTCGACCTCTGCGACGAGCTGGGGATGATGATCATGCAGCAGTCCGCCTCCTCATGGCTCATGGGCAATTCTCCATCGATGCCCGAACGCTTCGACCGCTCGCTTTTGGGCATCGTCCGTCGCGACCGCAACCACCCGTGCGTCGCGTTCTGGTATTTGCTGAACGAGTGTTTCGAAGGGCCTGTGTTTCGACACGTCGCGGAGTCAGTCCTTCCGAAGGTGCGTGCGCTCGACAGCAGCCGCCTCTGCCTGCTCAATAGCGGACGCTTCGACAAGGACCTGAGCATCAATAACCTCAGTCGCCCCGGCTCGAAAACGTGGAACGTCCCGCTGAATGATGTTCACAACTACATGCCGGTGCCGCACGGAGCTGCCGAGATTGCCTGGCTTCGCGGCGGCGACGGCGTCTGGAAGGTCGACCCCGCCGACAAGGGCTTTCTGCAAGAGACTAACGACAGCTGGAAGAAAGGGCCCACCTTTCTCACCGAATACGGAGTCGCCAGCGCCGTTGATCTGGTGACCCTCGCACGCTATTTCGAGCGCGTGGGTGCCACCGACAAGATGGACGCCCTCTATTTCCGCACCCAATTGGACAAGTTCATGGCCGACTGGAAACAATTGCGTCTGGACGAGGTCTTCGGGCGTCCCGAGGACTATTTCAAAGCCTGCCTAGCCGCCAACGCGGAACACCGGCGACTGGGATTTAACGCGCTCCGCGCCAATCCCAATCTGGTCGGCTATAGCATGACGTCTTTGGAGGATCATGTCAGCTGCGGGGAAGGGCCGATCACATTCCTAGGCGACTTGAAACCCGGCGCGGTCGACGCCATCCGCACAGGGTTCGCCCCATTGAAATGGAACCTCTTCGTCGAGCCGTGGCACGCCTATTGCGGCGGGACGGTTCACGCCGAGGTTGTCCTTGCCAATGAAGACGTCCTGCCGCCGGGGTCCTACCAAGTCGAGGTGCTTCTCTTCGGGCCCAACCATGAAGTGGCTCTACAGGAGATTGTCCCGCTGCAAATCGCGAAGACGGAACAGCCATTCGCTCTCCCGGTTTGGAAGAAGGACGTGAAGCTCGACGGCCCTGCCGGGCGTTACCGACTGACCGCTACGTTCGTCGCGGGAGCGGCCGCAGTTGATGGCGAGGCCGTATTCCTAGTATCCGATCCGGCGCTGATGCCGGAGGTAAATGTCGAGATCGCATTGTGGGGCGATGACCCGGAGATGGAGGAGTGGCTAAAGGCAAGTGGCGTCGCCTGCCGCCCGTTCGCTCCCGGCGCAGCTTCCGATCGGGAAGTCATCGTGAGCAGCGGCAACCGGGTTGTGACCCGCTCGCTGCTGGAGGAGTTCTCGCGGCGCGTCGAGCAAGGAGCCACGGCGGTTATACTCACACCAGAAGCAGCACAGTCCAACGACTCGGCCCGGATGCCAACCCGCTGGACAGTGTTTGAAAAGTTCGACAACAATATTGCGCCGGAACCAGAGGCGGCCCAGATGACCAGCATCCCTGAGACGTTGCAGCTCGGGGAACAAACCGGCAGGCGGCATGAAATCGAGGTTGGTGAGGATGGCGGCTGCCAGGACTTGTCACCGCTGTGGGGAGGGCTCGACCCCATGCATCGATATATCCCGATGCAAACCAGCCCAGTCGTCTATATCTATGTCCCGTTCGAAACCCATCGCAGCGGGAGCCACATGATAAAGTTCGGCGCGGATTTCTGGTATAAAGCGTGGCTGGACGGCAAGCCGATGAGCGAGACGGTATCAACTTCCAATGAGGTGCTCGTTGACCTCAATGAAGGCGCTCACTTGCTGGTAGTCAAACTTGTCAGCGGCAGCGGCGGATGCCGGCTGCGCCTTGCCAGCTGGGAGGCGGACGCTTTAACCCGATTCCACTCGCCGAAATTGAATCGGGTCGACTTCGTCGCCGGCTTCTACCACCGGGACGACTGGGCCCGGAGGCACCCGATCTTCGACGGACTGCCTACCGGCCTGCTGGACTGGGCAACTTACCGGAACATCGTTCCGCACGAAGGGAAGTGCCTGAAGGATCTCGGAGATCCAGACGAGGTGGTCTGCGGGGCCATCCAAACCAGCTACGGCTACAAATCAGGCCCGTACTTGGCGGTGTACCGGCACGGTGCAGGCCGGATCATCATGAATACACTCAACATCCGCGAGAATCTCGGACAAGACCCGGTCGCCGATCGCCTGCTGCGAAACCTGCTCAACTACGCAGGAGCTACCGCCTTGAAAAAACAGCCAAACCTATTTTTCTGACAACAAACGAAAACCGAAAGGAACAACGATGAAATATACCACCTCCCCGCTGCGAATTTGCGCCAGCACCCTGCAACAGAGAATAAATTGGATGAACCGAGTTCTTGTGGCTCTGAGAATTGTAGCCCTGTCGACCGTGCTCGGGCCGGCCTATGAGAGACTCAAGGCGCATCTGAACATCAAGGGGTTGCCGCTCCGGTGGCTGTCGAAGCCGCTGCAGTATGCCTGGATGGACGAAGAAGTCCTGCAACGCCTGGGTTCCGACGGAAAACGTGGTGACCATGTGCGAGGAAGTTGCGGTCGCGGAAAGGTATCACCTATGAAACAACCATTTCTTGCCGCGATAGCTCTCGCTCTCGCGTTTGTTGTCTCTGCCCACGCGCAAGCCCAAGATGCCAAGCCAACCTCGGAGCTCGGGAAGCCCGCAATGGATCCGGCCAAACCCGCCTTGCCCGAGCAGCCACCTTATGCCGGTGGGACGCTGCATGTCATCTGCTCGTCCCATAATGATCTGGGCTGGCAGGGCAATCCCCAGTGGCACTTCGCCAAGAGCAGGGAACTCATCAGGCAGGCACTGAAACGAATGCGGGAGAACCCGGACTATCGGTTTAACCTCGAGATGGGCCTGTCCCTACACAACTTCCTATCTGATCCGGGAACGAGGCCCGAAGAGAAGGAAGAGACGCTCAAGGCATGTCGAGAGCATCGCCTCGCGGTGGGTGCGGCTTGGACCCAGCCGCCGGAGTCATCGCTGGCCGACGAACCTCTGGCGCGCAATTTCCTGATCGGCCGTCGCTGGCTGCAGTCCCAAGGGATCGAGAGCACGGTATATTGGAGTGAAGATGTGCCCGGCCGGGCGCTCCAGACTCCGCAACTTTGCCAACGCGCCGGGATCAAATATCTCATGTTTTCAAGGCACCGCCATGGCCTGCAGCGGTGGCTGTCTCCGGATGGTTCAAGCGTGATCGCCTGGTCGCCGTGGGGCGGCATATACGCCTCGGGCTTGGATCACGGACTACTCCGCGAAGGAGTTGAGCAGGTACCGCGTGTCTTGAAGGATTTGCAGGGAATGGCCAGCGTGGCGGCATCGCGCCATGCGCCCGCTGACCCAGCTTTGCTGTTCTCGGTTGACGAGTGCCCTCCTCAGAATGCCGACGGCCTGATCAAAACGTGGAATACCGCATACCCCGGCGGTCCGACCATGCAGTATTCGACTGCCGCGGAATTCCTCGACAAAGCAACAGCTTCCGGGGATATCCCCAAGAACTATGGCGAACAACCGGATCACTGGATGTATGAGTTTCATCCCGGACATCGCCGCAGTTATGAGGTTTGGCGGCGCGCCGGCGAATGGCTTCCTGTCGCCGAGACCTGGGCGGCCTTGGATGCGTTGACGTCCAACGACTGGTTACGGTATCCGAAGGCTCGTTTTGACGCGGCCTGGCAGGATGTCCTGACCATGGATCATGCCTGGCATGGGGGTGGAACCGACAAGGCTTCACGGGGGGGGAAAATCGACGTGGATACTCGCAAGATCTGGCAACGTGCCCTGGATGTGGCGTCGGACGTGAAAAAAAGCTCTTTGGAGGCCATCGCCAGCCGAGTGCGAACTGACAAGCCGAAGTCGGTGGTGGTTTTCAATGCCTTGAACACGATGCGTAGCGATGCCGCCATGGCGACGTTGCCGGCGGGGGGGGATCCGGCGCGCATCGGCGTGGTGGATGCCGATGGGAAATCGGTCCCCTGTCAGGTGGCGGCCGAGGGTGGAGTCTTGTGTTTTGTGGCGCGAGATGTGCCGGGGTTGGGCTGGGCGACCTATCGGTTGGTTGACCGTGAACCGGTTGCTACTGCTCCTGCTCCATCGGCCACGACTTGGGAGAACGCCCGATTGAAAGTGGCCTTCGGCAAGGGCGGCTTGACATCCCTGATTGACAAGACCATCAACCGGGAACTGCTCAACCCAGAGCGATATGCCGCTGGGGAATTCTGTTCCATGGACACTACCGGTGAGGCCGCCAGCGATGCCGGCGTGTTCGGTGGGCCGAAGGCGGCCAGCGAAGTCCTCTTGGGATCCTGTGAAACAACTTGGCGGACCTTGGAACACGGACCGGTGCGGTCGGTGTTCCGGTTGGAGGGAACGAGTGTTGAAGGTGCTGTCAGCGTCGATGTCGTCTGTTGGAACGAACTGCCGCGCGTGGATCTCGTGGTCCGGCTGAAAAACCTCACGATTGCCAAGGGTCGCGAATTGCGGGTCGCCATCCCGGTCGCCATTCCCGGCGCTGCGGTTCGCTATGGCGTGCCGTTCGGATTCGTCCAAATGGGCAAAGACGATCTCGATCGGGCACCCGGCTGGAGTTATAATCAGATCAGCAGGGAAACGACCATGCGCGAGGCGAACCGGTGGATTTCCGTGGCTGACGAAAAGGGGGGGCTGGCCATTGGAACCTCCGAATTGGTCTTCGATTCCCGCGACCCCAAACGCGCATTGGGATATCCCGTCATCATGCCGCTCCTGATTGCCTCCGTGCTTGAATCCGAAAAAGGGGATTTCGAGGCACGGTTCAGTCTTTGTCCCGTTGCCGGGGCTTGGACGAAAGGTTGGCGCGAGGCCTATGCTTCCCAAACGCCGTTCACATGCATTTCGGTCCCCACCGTGGGGAAAGGAACGCTGCCCCCCCGTTTCGCTCCACTTACTATTGAGGGTCCCGGACTTCTGGTGACCGCACTAAAACGGGCGGAGGACTCGGACTCGCTGGTGGCTCGCGTGGTCGAGATGGAACGGGGAACCTCGGTTTTGCGCATGGCAGGTCCGATTGCGAGCGCAGAAGAGGTGGATCTGTTGGAACAGAACCCTAAACCACTGGCGGCAAATAAGGGGAAGGTGACAATGACAGTGAACCCCGCCGAGATTCGGACGGTGCGCATCCAATCCAAAACACCATGACGTTCCGCCGGAAAACGTGCTGGCCATGTGCGAGGAAGTGCGCGATCGCGGGAAGGTATCCCCTATGAAATTATGAACACACGACTAATGAAAACCATCGAGTCCGCCGGACAACCGACGGTGAGACTGCCTTTGCCTGACGGGGCGCGGGTTTTGGTTCTGCCGCACGGCGGCCGGATACTCGTGCTGTGTGCTGCGGGAAGCGACAATAACTTCCTGTGGACGAATCCGGCGCTCGGCACTGCGAAATCGGCCCGGGAATTCTTTAGGTCCGATGCGTGGCGCAACAACGGCGGCGACCGGACCTGGCTCGCGCCCGAGAACGACTTCTTCCGCCCGGACTATCCGAAACCGACAACCTACTTCCAGCCGCGGCAACTCGATCCCGGCCGCCAATTTAGGTCAGACGCCGTACCTTTGAAATAAAATCTATGACATCCGTATCCGCCAAATTCATCCCGATCACGAGCCTTGACGGCGAGGGCTGGCTCATCGCAACCGACCCCAATAACGTTGGTCGCGAAGGAAAATGGTTCATATCCCCGAGGCCTGAGGCCAAGGCAGCTCCTGTTCCCTCAACCATTCAGGAGACCTTTCCTAACTACCACGGGCTGGCCTGGTATTGGAGGAGCTTCACCTCCCCCGTCAACCCCGAACCCGAGGGCCGCACTCTGCTGCGATTCTGGTCGGTCGATTACAAAGCCGATGTCTGGGTGAACGGGGAACTGGTCGGCAGCCACGAGGACGGCGAGGAGCCGTTCTCGCTGGATGTGACCGCCGTCGTCAAACCGGGGGAAGCGAACCTCCTTGCCATTCGTGTCCTCAATCCGACCCATGAGCGGATCGACGGCATCGTCTTCGCTGAGACCGCGCAAGGGGCGAAAGCCCTCCCCCATCACCCGGGAGCGGAATGGAATTTTGGCGGGGTTCTCGATTCTGTGGAGCTGCTGGGCGTGCCAGCCATCTCGATCGAAGACCTGCATCTGCTTCCGGACTGGAAGACCGGAGAGATCAAAGTCGAGGCGACCGTCTTCAACGCCAGATCGGAGGCGGTTCAGATCAGGCTGGGTCTCGAAGCCGCCCCCGGTATGGGCGGTGAGACTGTGGCACGTTTGGCCGTGAAAACAACCGTGCCTGCTGGCCGTAGCCTGGTCAACGGGAGCCTGACCATCCCCCAGCATCGGCGGTGGGACTTGGACTCCCCGTTCCTGTACCGGGTGACGGCGCGGCTCCTGGCAGAGGGGAGCCAGTCAGCCGACGAGCATTCGACTCGCTGCGGGTTCCGCAACTTCGATTTCGAGGACGGTTACTTTCGGCTCAATGGCCGCCGCATCTTCCTGCGCAGCGCGCTCAGTGTCGGCACCTGCCCGATTACGATTCATTCCTCCCAGAACCTGTCTTCGCTGAGAAAAGACATGATCTTTGCCAAGACGATGGGATTCAATTTGGTCCGCTTCCTCGCTTTCGCGGGGGCCAGGGCACAGCTCGATCTCTGCGACGAACTGGGGCTGATGGTCATTCAGCAAGCCTCTTCCTCGTGGCACATGGGCGACTCGCCAGCCATGCCGGAGCGATTTGACCGCTCGCTCTTGGGCATCGTCCACCGCGACCGCAACCACCCCTGCATCGCGCTCTGGTATTTACTGAACGAGAGCCACGACGGGCCAATCTTCCGCTACGCCGTGGAAAAGCTCCTCCCGAAATTGCGCGCTCTCGACAGCTCCCGCCTCTGCCTTCTCAATAGCGGCCGCTGGGACAAGGAGCTAAGCGTCAACAGCCTCAGCCGTCCAGACTCGAAAACCTGGGACGCCCCACTGAATGATGTTCACAATTACTTAAACGTGCCGCACCGCGCTGCGGAGATCGCCTGGCTGCGCGGGGGCGACGGCGTCTGGAAGGTCAACGCGGACGAGCGCGCCTGGCTGCAAGAGACCGATAGCAGCTGGAAAAAAGGCGCCACGTTTCTTACCGAATACGGGATCACCAGCGCTGTCGATCTGGTGGCACTCGCACGCCATTATGAGAGGCTTGATGCCACCGACAAGATGGACGCCCTTTACTTCCGCGCCCAATTGGACAAGTTCATGGCCGACTGGAGGCAATGGCGTTTGGACGAAGTCTTCGGACGTCCCGAGGACTACTTTAAAGCCTGCCAAGCCGCCAACGCCGAGCACCGGCGCCTGGGATTTAATGCGCTCCGAGCCAATCCCAATCTGGTCGGCTATAGCATGACGGCTTTGCACGATGAAGGGAGCTGCGGCGAAGGCCCGATCACCTTTCTACGTGATCTGAAACCCGGCGCAGTCGATGCCATCCGCACGGGGTTCGCCCCGTTGAAATGGAACCTCTTCGTCGAGCCGTGGAATATCTATCGTGGAGGAACGGTTCACGCCGAAGTTGTCCTCGCCAACGAGGATGTCCTGCCGTCAGGGAGCTACCAAATCGAGGTCGTGCTCTTCGGGCCCAAGCAAGAAGTGGTTCTGAGGGAGATCGTCCCGCTTCAGATCACGGAGACCGAACAGCCATTCGCCCTCCCAGTTTGGAAAAAGGACGTGAAGCTCGACGGCCCTGCCGGGAGTTACCGGCTGACCGCCACTTTTGTCTCGGGTGCGGCTGCCGTTGATGGCGAAGCCGTATTCCAAGTGTCTGATCCGGCGCTGATGCCGGAGGTAAATGTCGAGGTTGCTTTGTGGGGCGATGACCCGGAGCTCGAGGCGTGGCTGAAGGCAAGTGGCGTCGCCTGCCGACCGTTCGCTCCCGGAGAATCCGCTGATCGGGAAGTCATCTTGACCAGCGGCAACCGGGTTGTGACCCGTTCGCTCTTGGAGGAGTTCTCACGGCGCGTCGAGCAAGGGGCCACAGCGGTCATGCTCACGCCAGAAGTGGCACAGTCCAACGACTCGGCCCGCATGCCGGCACGCTGGACGGTGTTTGAAAAGTTCGACAACAATATTGCGCCGGAACCAGAGGCGGACCAGCTGACCAGCATTCCCGAGAGGTTGCAGCTCGGGGAACAAATCGGCAGACGGCATGAAATCGAGGTCGGAGAGGACGGCGGCTGCCAGGACTTGTCGTCTTTGTGGGGTGGGCTCGACCCGATGCACCGATATGTCACGATGGAAATCAGCCCGGTCGTCTATATCTACGTCCCATTCGAAACCCGTCGCAACGGAAGCCACATGATGAAGTTCGACGCGGATTTCTGGTATAAAGCGTGGCTCGACGGCAAGCCAATGAGCGACAGGGTGTCGACGTCCAATGAGGTGCTCGTCGAGCTCAAGGAAGGCGCACACTTGCTGGTGGTCAAACTGGTCTGCGGCAGCGGCGGGTGCCGTCTGCGTCTTGCAAGCTGGGAGACGGATAAATTGACCCGCTTCCACTCGCCAAAACTGAATCGGATCGACTTCGTCGCCGGCTTCTACCACCGGGACGACTGGGCCCGGCGGCACCCGATCTTCAACGGACTGCCGACCGGCCTGCTGGACTGGGCAACTTACCGGAACATCGTCCCGCACGAAGGGAAGTGCCTGAAGGATCTCGGAGATCCAGACGAAGTGGTCTGCGGGGCCATTCAAACCAGCTACGGCTACAAATCTGGCCCGTACGTGGGGGTCTACGGGCACGGCGCTGGACGGATCATTATGAATAGCCTGAACATCCGCGAGAGCCTCGGACAAGACCCGGTCGCCGATCGCCTGCTGCGAAACCTGCTCAACTACGCGGCGGCCAAAACGGACCAAACCAAATGATGAAGATTTCTAACAAGCGATTAAACTGCGGGTTCACCATGCCGGTTTTCGGCATGGGGAGTTGGGGTATGGGCGGCACGATGGAACGCGATCTCGCGAACGACGACGGTGC
>Ga0194063_10003121_pt1 | contig 9972 bp, 10 predicted proteins | sample SepL3720m_MetaG_FD_155459 | JGI IMG/M metagenome (GOLD analysis project Ga0194063, IMG submission 155459) | Anoxic zone freshwater microbial communities from boreal shield lake in IISD Experimental Lakes Area, Ontario, Canada - Sep2016-L373-20m | ecosystem: Environmental > Aquatic > Freshwater >...
TATTAATGGTAAGACAACAAAAGATTTAACCCTTGCTGATTTAAAAATAGATTCTCCTTATAATAGTTATTTATACAAAGGTTTACCACCAACACCTATTTGTAACCCTGGTCTTGATTCTATTCGAGCTACAATAACCCCCATCAAAACTGATTATCTTTTTTTCTTAAATGATAAAGATGGCAAAATGCATTATGCCAAGACTTATGCTGAACATTTGCAAAATAAGGAATTATACTTAAAATGAGTAAGTGGCTAAAAAGGAGTTAAAAAAGAAGGTTTTTGTCGGACTTTCTGGTGGTGTAGATAGTTCTGTGTCAGCTGCGCTACTAAAGGAGGCTGGTTTTGACGTATATGGAGTGTTTATAAAGGTCTGGCAACCAGATATTGCCATTACCGGTGGGTGTACTTGGAAACAAGATCGGTTAGATGCTATGCGTGTTTGTGCCAAGTTAGATATACCTTTTTATACCTTAAACCTAGAAAAAGAGTATAAAAAAGAGGTAGTAGACTATATGATTGCCGAATATAAAGCCGGACGAACACCAAATCCCGATGTAATGTGTAATAAATATGTAAAGTTTGGTGGTTTTCTTGACTGGGCGATGAAAAAAGGCGCTGATTTTGTGGCAACTGGACACTATGCGCAAGTTAAAACCAACCAGAAGAAAATTGGTCAGACTGTTGAGCTACTAGCTGGACAAGATAAAAACAAAGATCAAAGTTATTTTCTCTGGACCCTAACCCAAAAACAGCTTTCTAAAACACTTTTCCCCATTGGAAATATTGAAAAACCGCAAGTAAGAAAGTTGGCCAAGAAATTCGGATTGTTAACTGCTGAGAAAAAAGATAGTCAGGGTGTATGTTTCATTGGTAAAATAGAGATGATTGATTTCTTGAAGGAATTTATAAAAATTAAAAAAGGGAATATTTTAAATGAAAAAGGGGAGATAATTGGCTCCCATGACGGCATTTTTTATTATACTATTGGACAAAGACATGGCTTTAATATTATTAAAAAAACTACGGATGAAGAACGGTATTTTGTTATTAGTAAGGATTTTAAAAATAACACTCTGACTGTTTCTCATAATCCTATAGATACAGCTGATATTTCTAGCAAAGAAATAAAGTTAAAAAATATAAATTGGATTTCGGGGCAAGAACCAGATTTTAAAAAAGATTATTTAGCTCGAATTAGATATAGGCAACCATTAGAAAAATGCCAGCTTAAACAGCAAGGTTCAACTTTAATGGTGATATTTAAGAAATCACAAACCGCTCCTACTCCCGGCCAATCTGTTGTAATTTACGACGAGGAAGTTTGTCTCGGTGGGGGAATTATTGAATAGCTAAATTATTTAAATATAGTATAATTATCAGAAATGGAAGAAAAAACAGGGATTTATATTATAAAAGCAAACGGAACAAGAGAACTCTTTGATAGGGAGAAGCTTCTCCGATCCTTAAGAAAAATCGGTACTGACAAGGAAACCGCTGATCTTATTATATCTAAAATTGAAGCTGATTTGACCAATGATCATACTACCAAAGAGATATATAGCCAGGCTTTTAGTTTACTTAAGAAGCATCAGCACCCTATCGCTATTAGATATTCCCTTAAAAGAGCTATTGCTGAACTTGGCCCATCTGGTTTTCCTTTTGAAGATTATGTTAGTGAAATATTTAAGGCTCAAGGTTATCAAACAATTAATGACCAGATTGTTATGGGCACCTGCGTCCCTCATGAAGTAGATGTTGTGGCTTATAATGATACGGAATTAATAATGATAGAGGCTAAATTTCACACTGATTTTGGTACTGGTTCTGATTTAAAAGTGGCCCTCTATGTCAAAGCTCGATTTGATGATTTACAAAATGGCGTCTTTAAATATGGTGGTAAAGAAAAAAAGATGACTAAAGGACTACTTATTACTAATACCAAATTTTCATCAACCGCTATTCAGTATGGCGAATGTGCCCATCTAAATATGATTGGCTGGAATTATCCTTATAATAATAATTTACATAATATTATTGAAAAGTTAGATCTTATTCCGATTACCGTTCTTACTTCTCTTAGCCAAGCTGAAAAGAAAATGTTTTTGGCAAATGACATTGTCCTCTCTAAGCAGTTAGGCAATGCCGACTTACTAAAAAGCTATGGTTTTAATGATTTAAAAATCAAAACAGTTATGAAAGAAGTGGGGGAAATAGCAGAAATTAAAAATTAGATTATCTCGGAAGCTTTTTATAGAGAAATGTCGTATAATAAACACCAGGTGCTCTTTTGATTTCAAAAAAGAAAGGGTTGGGTGGTACTATGAGAATTCCAAAAATCAGGATTCACATTGTTGTCATCAAAAAGGTTCTAAATCAAGGTGTCTATCTTACTATCCAAAAGGTTGATGCGATTGGAGGTGAATCTAATAGACACGGAACAAGGGTGGAACATCATTGTGATGATAGGGAATTGGCACGACATCCAGAGTGGTTAATGGAACATTACATTGACCATGGTGGAGCAAAATGGGCCGCTGAACAATTCCGAGATAAACTTTGGGTGGATGTTGAGATTCCACTTCATATTTATCTTTTTGAACAAATCAGATTGTTTTTGAAATTTTCTTTGGCCAAGAGGTTTCGAGGAGAAATCTACTGGGTGCAAGATCTTACAGAAACAACTGTTTTACGTGTCATATATCATAAACACACATACAAAATCGCTGATTTTGTGAGATGTATCTTTTCTTAAACAATGTTAAACAGCGAAGGTGATCCCCACCTTCGCTGTTTTTAACACCAATATTTTATCTCTCTGTCAAGTCTATTTAAAAAAGAGAAAAAACTATATTATATAAACCTAAATGCTATCAAACGAAATAAGACAAAGATATTTAAAGTTTTTTGAGAAACGTGGACACGTAGTTATTCCTTCTGCATCTTTAGTACCCGCAGATTATATTATTCCTGACAAAGGTTCTCTTTTTACTACGGCCGGTATGCAACCGCTCATTCCTTATTTACTCGGAACCAAACACCCCGCCGGTAATAGAATTGTAGACGTGCAAAAGTGCGTTCGAACCGGTGATATTGATGATGTGGGTGATAATCGCCACCTGACATTTTTTGAAATGATGGGAAACTGGTCACTTGGTGATTATTTTAAAAAAGAATCTATTACTTGGAGTCTAGAATTTTTAACCAGCAAAGAAGAAGGTCTCGGTTTAGACCCAAGAAGAATTTACGCTACTGTATTTAAGGGTGAAGATGGTATTCCACGTGATGAGGAATCTATTTCTCTTTGGAAGGAAAATTTTGCCAAACATAACATCACGGCTGAAGTAGTTGGTGATGATGAGTATATAAAAGGTGAAGTTAGGATTTTACCTTTAGGAAAAGATGATAATTTCTGGATTGCTGGTGCTACTGGCCCTTGCGGTGGTGATACAGAGATGTTTTATGATGTAATTGGTGAAGAAAAAGGCGGAAAGCTAGAAGGTAAATTTGCTGATTTAGTAAAATCCGGAAGACTTATTGAAGTTTGGAACAATGTCTTTATGGAATTTAATAAGACTGCTGATGGCAAGTATGAAAAACTCGCTAAACCAAATGTTGATACCGGTATGGGGCTGGAACGTACAGCGGTGGTGATGAAAGGTAAAAATAATGTTTTTGAAACAGATATTTTTGAATCAATACTTTCTTATATAAAATCTAGTTCTGAAAAGTTTGATGAAAAATCTGCGAGAATTGTAGCAGATCATATTCGTTCAGCGGTGATGATTATCTCTGACGGGGTTATCCCTTCCAACACAGAAGGTGGTTATGTTCTAAGAAGAATTATAAGAAGGGCGGTTAGATTTATAGACCAGCTTGAGATGAAAGAAAGTGAGATACTTTCTCTTGTAAAGATTTCTATAAATAACCTTTCATATGCTTACCCAATCCTCTCTCAAAAAGAAAATGAGATTATAGAAATAATTAAAATTGAGGATGAAAAATTTAGACTAACTTTAATAAAAGGATTAAAAGAATTTGAAAGAGGTATTGATGCTTTTGATTTATTTCAAACTTATGGCTTTCCGATAGAGATGACTCAGGAGCTAGCTTTAGAGGAAGGGAGAAAAATTGATATTGCTGATTTTAACGAAAAGATGAAAAAACATCAGGAACTTTCTCGTGCTGGTAGTGAGCAAAAGTTTAAGGGTGGATTGGCAGGAACAGGGGAGATGGAAACTAAATATCATACCGCTACTCACTTATTAAACTCAGCATTACGGGCGGTATTGGGCGATCATGTATCGCAGAAGGGAAGTAATATCACTGCCGAGCGCTTACGATTTGATTTTGTTCATCCAGAAAAGATGACTGACGAGCAAAAGAAAAAAGTGGAGGATTATGTAAATGGAGTTATCGCCCTTAAACTTCCGGTTACTTGTAAGGAAATGAGCGTAGATGAGGCTAAAGAAAGCGGGGCGCAAGGTGTTTTCACTGACAAATACGATGCCTTAGTAAAAGTATATACGGTGGGTGCTGAAGATGATCATTATAGTAAAGAAATTTGTGGTGGGCCACATGTCTCAAATACCTCTGAACTTGGTCACTTCAAAATTACTAAAGAAGAAGCTGTCTCAGCTGGAGTTCGTCGTATAAAAGCTATTCTGGAATAAGTTTTATTGTATTTTCTATTGCAGATATTTAAAGAGTGGCATATAATATACTTATGTCGCTCTTTTCTTTTTTACAAAAAAATAAGGAAGATTATTCTTTGGTATTTAATATCGGCAGTGGCTCTATCTCTGGTGGAATAATAAAGTTTACCGAAGAGCCAGGTGAAAATATAATCTATTACGCCAAAGAATCCATCCCTTTCCAGTCAGAGATTTCAGTAGAAAAGCATTTAGAATTAATGAAATCCACCCTGACCAAAATAGCTGACAAAATCCACGATGAAGGATTAAAGAATTTGAATATCGGTAGAAATAAAGGCTTGGTTATGGAAAAAGTTTTTTATATGTTTTCCTCACCTTGGAGTATTTCTCAGACTAAAACCATCAAGATAAAAGAGTCTAGAGATTTTAAAATAACCAAAAAATATTTGAGTAGAGTTATAAACGAACAAGAGAAACTATTTGAAACTGACATTTCAAAATTTGGTAAAATTATTGAGAAAAAGATTATTCAAGTAAAAATCAACGGCTACGAAGTAAATGATTTTTATGATAAATCAGCTAGAGATTTAGAAATATCTTTATTTTTTACTGTCGTTCCAGAAAATATCCTATTTGCAGTAGAGGATGCTGTTTCCAAGACATTTAATATAAAAAATATCTGGTGTCATTCCTCAGCTCTTTCTATATTCTCTGTAATTAGAAATCTTTTTCCCCAAAAAGATGATTTCATCCAGCTTGATATCAGCGAGGAGATGACCGATATTGCCATTATAAAAGATAATATAATTTTAAGTAGCGCCTCAATTCCGTTTGGGCGTAACCATTTTATAAGGGGACTTTCACGAGAATTAAAAGTGACAGAAAAAATAGCTGATTCTCAAATTCGAATGTGCTGTGCTAATGATCATGACAAATTAGCGTCTATAAATATTTCTGTGGCTATGGATAGAGTGTCAGCTGATTGGTTAGCCAAGACAAATGAGATTATTAACAATTCTAAAGAAAAAATTTACATATCAGAATCAGTTTTTCTGGTCACTAACAGTGATTTGATACCTTTTCTAAGGGGTAAATTACAAAAGCAAGATTTTGAAGTTTTATTAATAGATAATAAAAATATAACACCACCCATGATTGTGGATGATATTATATTTAAATTAGAATTAATGTTTTTAGATAACCTTTATAAAATATAAATATGCCCAAAAAAATAATTAGTGACATTTTTCCTTCTAAAAAATCAATCAGACAAATACCGTTGTCTAAAGAAAAAATTGGTGAATATAAAGATCTAAAAAGAGAAGTTATTAGCCTAGAAGAAAATAAAAGAGATAATTCCAGACATCACAAGGTAAACCGAACTCCAAATTGGCAGAGGAAGACCATGAATCCCAAATTAATAATCTGGTTGATAGCTATCATCTGTCTTCTAGCTCTATTTTTTGGTATTTCTATTATATTCTCCTCAGCTACCGTTATTATTACTCCAAGGGCTGAAAAAATTACTTTTACTAATGAACCCTATACAGCCAAACTAAACTCGCAGAGCACCACCACTCTATCTTTTGAAATAATTAAGGTCAAACAAGATGGCGGAAAAGTTATTCCCGCTTCTGAAGAAAAAGAGGTAAACCAAAAGGCCACTGGCAAGATAATTATTTACAATAATTACAGTATTTCTCCCCAAAGACTGATAACTCAGACTCGTTTTGAAGCTGGTAATGGCAAAATATATAAAATAAACAGTTCAGTAATAGTCCCGGGTTTCAAAAAGAGCGGAGACAAGATTATTCCCGGTAGTGTAGAAGCTACTGTTTTTGCTGATCAGCCGGGAGTAGATTATAATTTAAAACTTACTGATTTAACTGGAGACTTTACCATACCAGCATTCAAGGGCCAGCTACAATATAAAGGCTTCTATGCTCGAGCCTCGACTGATATTACAGGTGGTTTTATTGGTAAACAAAGAGTTGTCAATGCCGAACTAAGAAAAACAACAGAAGACTCTATTAAGACCGACTTAAAAGAACAACTTCTAAAAGAATTGTATGCTATAAAACCAGATAATTATATTATCTTTAAAGATGCTTATTCTGTAGATTATAAAAATCTAGCGGATACCAATGTTAATAATAATGAGGTAAAGATAAATATAGAAGGTAGCCTAAATGGAATTGTGTTCAATAATTTAAAATTAACTAAATATCTTGCTAATAAAAAGATAGATAGTTTTGATGGCTTACCAGCAGAACTTATTCCAACTGATAATTTAGTCGTTACCCTTACCGGAGCAGATAGCACTGGCTTGTGGAAGAATGATACTTTACAAATTAAATTTAGTGGTGACGCTGTAGTAAAATGGCTATATGACGGCGACTTGATAAAGAGGCAATTAGCTGGCAGATCACAGGCTGACCTACAGGTTTTAACTTCACAATTTAAGGATTCTGTGGCTGGTATCAAAGTTCAGTTTAGACCAGTTTGGACAAAGTATTTTCCGGATAATTTATCAAAGATCAAGATTAGTGAAGAAAATTAATATAGTCTTATTTACACCAGTAAGCAGACTTGACTATTAACCATAATTTTTGCTATAGTAGTCAATGTTCCTTTTCAATGGCAAATAATAAAGATAAACAAATAAAAGAAGGAGTGGTCGTCGAGGCCTTTCCTAACACCCTTTTTAAGGTAAAAACGGCCGATGAAGAAAATCCCGTTTTATGCTTTCTTTCTGGAAAAATGAGATTACACAGGATAAGAGTTTTAATTGGAGATAAAGTTTCTTATGAAGTAGATGAGTATGGTGGAAAAGGTAAAATAATAAAAAGATCTTAATAAAATAAGCAAAACAATGAAAGTAAAAGCATCAGTGAAAAAAATATGTCCAAAGTGTGTGATCGTTCGCCGAAAGAGTCGAGTGATGGTGGTCTGTACCGCTAATGCTCGTCACAAACAAAGACAAGGCTAAAAAGCCTTGCATTATAAACTCGCTTATGCTATATTTGCGAAGTTAATTTTAATTTATGCGTATTTCAGGAATCACCATACCAGATAATAAAAGATTGAAAGTTGGCCTAACCGTACTTTACGGCATAGGTCTTCCTTTGTCTAAATCTATTTTAGCAAAAGCTAAAGTTAGTGGAGAAAAGAAACCGACCGAAATTACTCCCGAAGAAGAAAATACCATCAGAAAAATCATCGAGTCTAACAAGATAGAAGGTGATCTAAAAAGAGAGGTTTCCGGAAATATTAAGAGGCTCAAAGATATCAAGTCTTACCGCGGTACCAGACATGCTAAAAAGCTTCCTGCTCGTGGACAAAGGACAAAGACCAATTCTCGAACCCTCAGAGGAAACACTAGAAAGACTATGGGTACCGGTAGAAAGGCCGCTGAAAAGAAATAAAAACAATGGCTAAAAAAATAACAACAAAAACAGAAGAGGGAAAAGTAGCTACCCCAGAAAATAAAGTTGAAGTAAAGGCTTCTAGTAAAAAGAAGGTTATTAGCACTGGTATTTTATATGTTGAGTCTACTTTTAATAACACCAAAGTTTCCCTAACTGATACTAATGGTAATGTTCTTATGTGGTCATCAAGTGGATCTCTAGGTTTTAGAGGTGCAAAGAAAGGTACTCCATTTGCCGCTGCCAAGATTGGTGAGACACTCGGCCAAAAAGCTTTTGACTTAGGGCTTAAAGAAATTGATGTTGTGGTCAAGGGAGTTGGTTCTGGTAGAGAATCAGCTATCCGTGGTTTTATTACCAAAGGTTTTGCTATCAATTCCATAAAGGATACCACACCGGTTCCACACAATGGTCCAAAGCCAAAGAAACCAAGACGAGTTTAGTTTTTAAAAAAAATGATAAACAAACCAAGATACAAAACAGCTAGAAGACTCGGCGCTAATATTTTTGACAAGACTCAAGGTCAAAAGTTTACCGACAGAGAAGCTAGAAAGAAAATCGAAAAAAGACCTCGCCCAAAGAGCGATTTTGGTTTGCAAATGCTTGAGAAACAAAGAGCAAAAGTAACTTACGGCGTAAGTGAAAGGATGTTTGCTAAATATGTTAAAAGTATTTTGGAAAAAGCGGGTGCCAACTCTCCTGAAAAATTAATTTCTATTTTGGAATCCAGATTAGACAATGTAATTTACCGAATCGGTTTTGCTCCCACCAGACAATCAGCAAGACAAATGGTTTCCCACGGTCATATAAAAGTTAATGGTCTAAAGATTACTGTTCCTTCATACCGCGTATCTCTTGGTGACAAGATAACTATCCGAGAAAGCAGTGTGAAAAAAGGACTTTTTGTAAATCTCGCTGAAAAGTTAAAAACTCAAAATTATCCTTCCTGGTTAGCTTTTGATATTACTAAAAATGAGTGTAAGGTTCAGGGTGCTCCTAAACTCTCTGTATTAGAGACAAACTTTGACCCAGCAGCAGTGCTTAACTTCTATAGTCGATAATTTTATTATTTTAATAAAAAAAATCTATGTCAGAAAACAAACAAGTATTATTACCTTCCAAGCCACGTATTGTCTCGGAAGAAGGATTCTCTGGGAGCTATGAGATTGACGGTCTTTATCCTGGATATGGCCATACTTTGGGTAACTCCTTAAGAAGAATTATTCTTTCTTCTTTATCTGGCGTAGCTATTACTTCTGTTAAAATCTCTGGTGTAGACCATGAGTTTTCTGCTGTAGAGGGTGTAAAAGAAGACGTCATCTCCCTTATTTTAAATTTAAAGAAGGTTAGAATAAAAATGCTAACCGACGAGCCTCAGACTATTGAGCTTAATATCAAAGGAGTTAAAGAAGTTACTGCTGGAGATATAAAAGTTCCTGGACAAGTAGAAATTCTAAATCCCGAACTTTATCTTGCTAGCGTTGGTGGTAAATCAGCTGAACTTTCTATTGAGATGAAAATCGAGAAGGGTCTAGGTTATGTTCCAAAGGAAGTCTTACAAAAAGATCGTACTGAAATCGGCTATATTGCCTTGGATGCTATTTTTAGCCCTATTCGAAGAGTAAATTACGAAGTAGAAAATATGCGCGTTGGTGACCGAACAGATTTCAACAAGCTTAAATTATTTATTGAAACTGATGGTACCATCACTCCCAAAGAAGCTTTAGAGGAATCTATTTTGATTATGATCAGCCAGCTTAAGGCGGTTGTTGGTTTCAAAGAGCCAGAAGTAATAGTAAAAGAAAAGAAAGAAGAAGTTGACGATTCAAAGGAAACTGATTCTGAATTCTTAAAGACCAGAATTGAAACTCTTGATCTTTCTGCTCGAACCA